>Ga0209583_10000602_pt1 | contig 11146 bp, 8 predicted proteins | sample Str014_FD_187201 | JGI IMG/M metagenome (GOLD analysis project Ga0209583, IMG submission 187201) | Freshwater sediment microbial communities in response to fracking from Pennsylvania, USA - Straight Creek_MetaG_SC_2014 (SPAdes) (version 2) | ecosystem: Environmental > Aquatic > Freshwater >... | reverse complement strand
ACAGCACGAGCTCGAAGCCCAGATCGTTGGCAGCATGCACCTCGCCACCACCGAAGTATTCGAAATGCACCCGCGCGTCGGGCCAGCCCTTGTCGCGCGCGGTGGCGCGCACTGCGTCGAGAAAACCTTTGGGGCCACACACGTACAGGTGTGCGCCCGGCGCGGGGTTGGTCAGACGCTCCGCCAAGTCGAGCTTCTGCTCGGCGGGGCCGTCGTCGTGGTGCAGTTGCACCTGCCGTGCGAAAGCGCTGCCGCGCAGGCGCTCAACGAAGGCCGTTCGGGCCAGCGCCCGCGTGCAGTAGTGCAGCTCAAACGAAGCACCGATGGCCGACAAGCGCTCGGCCATCGCCAGCAGCGGCGTGACGCCGATGCCACCAGCGAGCAGTAAGTTGTGCTGAGCCGACTCGTCGAGCGCGAAGTGGTTCTTCGGTGCACTGATCTTCACTAGGCTGCCTTCGTGCACCTGGTCGTGCATGGCGGCCGATCCGCCACGGCTCGCGGGGTCGCGCAGCACACCGATGCAGTAGCGCTGGCGCTCGCTGGGCGCATTGCACAGTGAGTACTGGCGCAGCAGGCCGCCGGGCAGATGCACATCGATGTGGGAACCGGCGGTGAAGGCGGGAAGCTCGCGGGCGTCGGCGGCAGCAAGCTCGAAGCCGGCTATGCCCTCGGCCTCCGTCGTCTTACGGGCGACGCGCACATCGAGCAGCGGCGGGTGGTCAGGGGTCATGGCACTAGGCTCCGGCGGGCCACTGCCAGCTGCTGCAGTCGACCCGCTGCGCAGACTAGGCGATACCTCGCCGCGCCAGAGCCCCAGCGTTCGCACTGCGCACGGTGCGTGCGCAGACTCGTTGGCGTGGTCGGCCTATTGCAGGTGGCGCGCTGCCTGGGCCGCGGCGCTTCCCAGTTCCGGCAGCAGCGCGCCGCGCAATTCCTGGTCCGTCAACCGCTCGGCCGCGACCACGGCGACCATGGCCGCGACCACGCTGCCGCGGGCGTCGTGCACCGGCATCGCGACCGAGCGCAAATCATTCGAGAACGTGCGGTCACACACGGCGTAACCGCGTTGCTGCACCCGGCTTACCGATTCGCGGATCTGCTCGGGCACGGTCTGGGTGCGAAAGGTGAGCGGCAGCATCGCCACGCGCTCGAAGTAGGCATCGAGTTGGCGTTCCGTGAAGCTGCTCAGAAATACCAGACCGCTCGCCGATGCGTAGAGCGGCGCGCGGCTGCCGGGGCCCGGTGCAAGTTTGCGCTCCACGCTGCTTGCCGACGTGCCTGCGACACACATCAGCATGGTCTCGTCATCTTCCTGAACCAGCAGGGCGCAGAAGCTGTGCAGCCGCGCGGCCAGATTGCTGACGATGGGCTGCACACCGAGCACGGCGTCGTTCGACGAGGCGAAGGCATGACCCAGTTGCAGCACCTTGGGTGTAAGCGCATAGCGCAGCCCCACCACGCGGACGAAACCGAGTTCGCACAGCGTGTGCAGCAGACGCCGCACGGCGGCGCGCGGGATGTGAATGCGGTGGCTGATCTCGGCGATCGACAGGGGCCGCGAGACATGTGCAAAAGCCTGGATCACCGACACACCGCGGGCGAAGGACATGACGAAGCTGCGGTCCCCGGCGAAGGCGTCGAGCTCGTCCTTTTCAGTCACTGACGCGCCTGCTGACTTTGCAGTCCGGGCGCGGGCTGAAGCCACAGGCAACTGGAAGGGATCGCCTGCGATGGCAGGAAGGATGCTCGTTAGCATGCGGTTGCCTCCGTCGGGGTTTTTCGGCGTTGCGGGTAGCCCTTCGCGGAGCTGCCATGGCGCTGTGATTTACTCGGGCGTGACACCAGAGGCCTTGATCAACTCGGCCAGCCGCGCCCGGCAATCTGCCGAGGTCGGTGTGGCTCTGCGTCTGCGTTGACGGGTGTGAAGCGCACTTCGCCTCTCCAAGTGTGGCGCCGTCCTCTGCTGGCTTGGCCGCCGACCAATTGCCCCGGCGAGCGAAGATGCATTGACAATGATTCAGGTTGAAGTTTAAATCTCGTTGAAAGTACAACGACTAGGGAAACCCCGCAGCTGCGCCACCCAAGCCCAGAGACACGACCCGGGCCAGGATCGAATCAGACATGAAAACGTCGACGCGGAAGCCGCGCCCGGCACAAGAGCCTGCCGAACCGACGACGGCGTTGCGCATTGCAAGTCTGCCGACGTTCAAGCTCGACCTGCTGAATTCGATGGCGGCCAAGCATGGCGAGCTGCTGTATCAGCGCCTGTTTGGCTTGCGTGTTGTCGAGTGCAGGGTGCTGGGCGTGGTCGCGCACCACGGACCGGTGACGTTGAAGCGGGCCAGCATCGAGCTGGGCATCGACAAGGGCCAGGGCAGCCGGTTGGTGACGCAGATGCTGGCCGGCGGTTTGTTGGAGCGATACGATGATCCGGCAGACCAGCGTTCGTTTTTTCTGCTGCTCAGCCCGGCGGGGCGTCGCTTGCACGAGCGCGTGGCCGCCGCTGCGGCCACGCGCAACGAGCAGTGGCTGCAGGGCCTGCCCGAAGAGCGGCGCGACATGTTCGTGGAATGCCTGGATCAGTTGGCGCGCCACGCCCAGCACATGTTGCGCGAAGAAAGTGCGCGCGGCACAAACCCCCAGGCACCCATTCCGATGCGCGAGCGCGGCGAGACCGCAGTCGCAACCGAAAGGCCGCTGATCGTGCAGCCTCAGGCCCTGCGGGCCCTGCAGCGTCAACTGGCGGCGCTGCTGGGCGATGCAGCGCCAGACACGTCAGCGCCCGCCCTGCCGTGACGGGGCGCGGGCCTTCCCTTGATACTGCCAGCCAAGGCGGCCGCAAGGCCGACTTCGTTCGCTAAACTGCGTCGATGCGTGTCTCGAGTCCAACCCCGTGACACCGCTTGGCGCAGTACGACAAGAGGCACCCTCCAGAGCGTGGTGGGGGGTATTGGGCCTGTTTCTGCTGGGCATCTCGATTTCCAGTGCGTTGCAGGCGCAACGCTGGCGAGAACTTCAAGACGATGAGCGCGCTCGGCTGGCCCTGCAGGTCAAGACCATCGAGCAGATCGCGTCCCAGCAGATACGTGCCGTGCACCGGGCCATGCTGGGCCTGCGAGACGAACTGGACGGCTGGCCGCCATCCGGGGTGATGCAGATCGGATCCGCCCGCCTGAAGGCGATGACCGACGCGACGCCCGGACTGCGGACCACCGCATTGCTGGACGAGCGAGGCCAGGTTCTGGCGTCCAACCGCCCCGAACTGATAGGCCGCAAGGTGGCCGAAGAAGCACGGGCACCGACGGGTGCCCATGTTGACACGCTGTATGTCTCGCCGCCTTTCCGCATCCGCCAGGGTGCCGTGTCGATCAACTTCACCATCGTAGCGCCAGCCACGGCCGCCCGCCCGATGCGCACCATCGCCATCATGCTGGACCCGGACTATTTCAAGGTCGTGCTGAGCGCGGTGCTGTATGCCCCTGACATGTCGGCCATGGTCGTGCACGACAACGGTGGTTTGCTGGTGGTGGAACCCGAGTGGCGCGATGCGCCAGAAGTCAATCTGGCACAGCAAGGCTCGCTGTTCAGCGGCTACGCCGAGTACCGCGGCAAGCCCGTGCCAGCGCTTCCGGTTTTTGTCGGCCGTTCGCCCATCGACGGCTCAGAACGCATGGTCGCGTGGAGCCGCCTGCAACCCGATGGCGTACCCATGGACCTGCCGCTGGTGTTGATGGTCAGTCGCGATCTCGGCACCGTGTTCGCGCCCTGGTGGTTTCGTATGAAGTGGATCGTCGTCTTCTACCTCGTGCTTGCGGCTGCCTTGGTCTGCGGCCTGATCCTGCGTGCGCGTTCGCGGCGGGTCGACCAGGCGCGGCGGCGCAGCGAAGCCGAACGGCTGGAACTCGCCCTACAAGGCGCGGAGCTCGGCATGTGGGACCTGGACCTGGAGGGCTGGCAGATTTCGCTGGACGCACGCTGCGCGGCGATGCTGGGCCGCGCGGCCGACGCGGCCGTGGTCGCCCACGCGCAGTGGCTGACGTTGATCCATCCTGACGATCTGCCTGGCACGGCGGCGGCGTTTGAAGCCCACGTGGACGGCTCAACTCCGCGCTTCGAAACCCAGTACCGCATACGCCATGCCGATGGCGCGTGGCGATGGCTGTTGGCACGCGGACAGGTCCTGGTGCGCAGCCCCAATGGCAAGCCCTTGCACATGCTGGGCACGCACATGGACTGCACCGAACGCAGGTTGTCGGAAGAGGCCCAGCTCACCTTGCAGGCACAACTGACCGCGGCGCAGAAAATGGAAGCCTTGGGCACGTTCTCTTGCGGTGTGGCGCACGACTTCAACAATATCGTTGCCGCAATTCTCGGCAATGCGGTGCTTGCCGAGCAGGACGTCGAGACTGACCACCCCGTTCGCTCCAGCCTGATGAAGATTCGGCAAGCCGGGCTGCGGGCGCGTGGCATGGTCGAGCAGATCCTCGCTTTCGGCCGGCAGCAGCCAGGCACGATGGGTGCGCAGCCGCTCGCCGCGGCAGTGGAAGAAACTGTGGCGTTGATGCGCGCTGGTTTGCCCGAGCGCGTCGAGTTGCGAACGCAACTGTCGAAAGAGCCCATCCACGCGCGCGCCGACCCCACGCAACTGCAGCAGGTGCTGATGAACCTGGTCACCAATGCCTGGCACGCGTTGCCCGAGACCGGCGGGGTGATCGAGATGGGCCTGCGGCATCTTGGCCCGGGCTCGGCCCTGGTGCCCTCCGGAACCGGATTGGCCGACCGTGCCTTGGCGCATCTTTGGGTGAGTGACAACGGCAGCGGAATGGACTCGGCCACGCGCCTTCGGATCTTCGATCCCTTCTTCACCACCAAGCCCGCTGGTCGAGGCACGGGGCTGGGCCTGGCCGTGGTGCATGGCATCGTCCGTTCGCACGGCGGTGCCATCGCGGTGGACAGCACGCCGGGTCTGGGCAGCACGTTTCATTTGTACTTCCCAACGACGGAGCCGCCCACAGGGCCTGCGAGCGGCGAGGCCAGGCAAGTGGTACTGACCAAGCGCTCCGCCTCCCCCGAAGTGCTCTACGTGGACGACGACGAGGTCATGATCGTTCTTGCCGAGCAATTGCTGCTGCGTGCCGATTGCCGCGTCAGCACCTGTCAGCAAGCCGGTCAGGCGCTGACCCTCGTGGCTGAACGGCGACAGCACTTCGACGTGGTAGTCACCGACAACAACATGCCCGGCCTCAGCGGTCTCGAACTGGCGACGCAGATCCTGGCGTTGCAGCCGGGATTGCTGGTGATTCTCATCTCGGGTTTGGTCTCCGACGACTTGCGTGGCCAGGCGCAGGCACGCGGCGTGCACATGGTCTTGGACAAGGCCAAGTCCATTGAAACTCTGCCAGAGTCGATCCTGCACGCGCTGGAACGGCACCGCCAGGCCGCCTGATCGATCCCGCCGATCATGAGAGAAAGCAAGCGCCGCTGATCAGGGTCAAGGTCGGAAGGAGCAGGCCACGTCGTGCTCGATCAGCCGCGCCCGTGGCCAGGTGTCAGGGAGACACGACCACTTGGTTGCGGCCACTGTGCTTGGCTTTGTACAAAGCTTGGTCCGCATATTGGACAGCGATGGCGGGAGTACTCGCCTCGATTCGCTCTACCGTATGGACGCCAATGCTGCAAGTGAGTCTGACCGGGCGATTCTCGAAGGCCAGAACGACAGATGCAACGGCCTCGTGCATTCGAGCCGCCACCACCGATGCACCCTGCGCGTCAGTTCCAGGAAGCATGGCCACAAACTCCTCGCCGCCATATCGCGCAAGCAGATCGGCAGGGCGAACCAGCGTCGATAGCAGCGCCTTGGCAATGGCTTTCAAGCAGCTGTCGCCAAACGGATGGCCGTAGGCGTCGTTCACCCTTTTGAAGTGATCGACATCAATCATGATCACCGTCAAAGCTTTGGTGCTGCGCCGAGCGAGAGACCATTGAGTCGCCATCTGGGAATCGAAGTGCAAACGGTTGGCGACTTGTGTGAGCGCATCGGTCGTGCTCAGGTGCTCGAGCCGGCGCGCGTGATGTGCCAGTTCGTCATGCGACTTCACCGCATTCCAATAGTCGCGCTCGACCACGGATGAGGCCCGATGGATGTACCAGATGAAGACTAGAGCTGACATCGACAAAACCATTTGGTCCTGCGGCGCGGTTGCCAGCATTGCGCACACCGGCGGCAATACGGCAAAGGGTGCATAGAGTTTGCGAACCAACGGGTCGATCGCCAAGGCCATGCCGCCGGATGCGGCCACGCCGATCAGGACGAGCAGAACCGGAGTCCTCGCCGCCGCCATCGGTAGCCAAAGAATAGACGCGGCCCCCGCGACACCCCAGAGCGCCGGGTTCACCAAGAGAAGCACGAGAAACGTGATCCGAGCACCATCAGATCTTGTCGTTGTAAGCAGTGGCAGTTGCTTCTCCAGCAACCAACGGCCGAAGAAGCTGAGAGCGAAAGCCATCGCCATTGCCGAGAAGAAGAGTGGCTGCCGAAAAAGCGCGCCGCTCAAAACCCCGATGAGCAACCAGAGAATGGTGTGAACAAGCAGCCCGCCACGCGCTCGTTGGACAAGGTCAATCAGCGCTTCTCGGCGGAGGGCGGCTGGCGCCGTTGCGTAGTTCAAATCATTCTCGAAGCAACAAGTTCAGACTAATGACTGTCGGCTCTTCTCGTGGATTCTTGAGTGATGTCCTTGGGGATGCCGCATTGTCGTTGCTCACCCACCAAGGCGCGGCAACGAATCTGGCGGAGCTCCTGCGCGGACGCGTCACGGCGCTTCAACCGATGTTTACCGGCTGCAGTGCCACCTGCCCGATCCAGGGGGCCTTGTTCGCACAAGCGCAGCATGCTCTGCTCGGCCGATGGCAGAGCCCCACGCCGGTGCAATGGCTGTCGCTGAGCATTTATCCGCTCGCCGATGGCCCGTCCTAACTCGCCGCCTGGCTGCGCAAGTTCAACGCGGGTCCTGGCTGGCTGGCCGCAGCGCCGCGGGTGGACGATGTAGAGCGCCTCGTCGCCGTGCTCGGCATCGGTGGCGAGAGCCGCCGACGCGGCCCCGATCCGCACACCGGGCAGGTCTACGTGGTTGACGCAAAGGGCGAATTGGTGTTCCGAACACCGTCGCTGCCATCACCAGCCCAGATTGTCGAAGCGCTGCGTCGGTTGAATGCCGCGTGATTGTCTAAAAGCCGGATAAGTTCACGCAGATACCACTGCGCGAGTGGAGGGGCGCTCCAACGCCGATGTGCGGATCGACTTGAACCATCTGGAGCGTGACGCTCAGACCCATTCCCCTTGGCAGGCGTCGTCCACAAAGCCGCTGGGCCACCCCGCTTACGCCGCCGTTCCGGCGACCCGACGCAGAATCAGCGCTGCAGCCGGCCGTCACTGCGCACTGTTGCCATCTCTGTCCAGCGGCTGCCGCGCCGTTTTGCGGCGGTGAACTGCAAACGGTAGCCTGCCACTTCATGCTCCCGGCCGTTGAGTTCATCGACCAGGCACGTGCGCAGCGGCAAGCGTGGGCAGCGCTGCAGTGCTTCGACTATCAGGCGGCCGTTCATGTAGCCCTCCAGTCCTGCGACGCTGGGGGCGATACCTTCGTGGGCGATCACGCGTCGATAGTCGGCTACCAACCGGTGCGATTCCTGCTCCAGGTTTGGCAACGCTAGAACCACCCCCACGCCGACGAGCTCTTTGGCATGACCCTGCACGGCCAGCGTGGCCCAGGCGTCATGAAGGAGATATATCGCGGGTGCCCAGCCGGCGCGACGCAGCGCCTGAACCATCGCCAGCGCTTGGGGTCCTTCCAGGGCCAACAGCACGGCGCGGGCGCCGCTGTCCCGCAGCTCTTGCACCACACGTGCAAGTGCCGGGGCCGCGCTGTCGCCCGCGGCCAGCCGCACGGCGGCAGAGGGCCGCATCGCCGCCTGCACGAGTTGCGCATGCAGCGAATCCCAGGCCTGCTGGCCCAGCGCGTCGACCTGGGTGACGAGTGCGATCTTGTCGATGCCCACGTGTTCGCAATGGTTCAATACGGCGCTGATCTGCGCGTACACGCCGGCGCGCGTCAGGAACAGCGGTCTCGCCGCGAGAGCGGGTGGCGGCTCTGCTGAGGTGGTCAAGCCGACGAAGGCTGTCTGGTCTGCGGCCAGGATGGGCGCCAGAGCTTCGAAGGCTGCGATGCCAACGAAGCCGGTGAGAGCGATTACACCTTCGTCGTCGGAGAGCAGGCTGCGCGCCGCAGCGGCCGCGCGCACTGGATCGCCACCGTCGTCGCGTACGCGCAGTTGCAGGTTGCGCCCGCGCACACCGCCGTCTGCATTGACGACGTCGAACGCCGCCTTCACCCCGTCGCGCAAAGCCCGGCCCTGAGGCGCGAGCAGGCCGCTGAGCGGGACGGACATGCCGACGACGAGCTGCCGCGCTGAGACGCCCGGTTCCGCGACCGCACCGGCCGCCAACATACAACCGGCGAGCAAGGCAAGAACGGCTCGAGACCTGGCGCGGCGCATCGTCACAGCGCCGGCACCATGCCCACCTTCGCCGGACCGGTGTCTTGCGGCTGCACTGCGTCGGGCTTCAACAGGAAATGCGCCAACGCCGGCAGCAGCACCAGTGAGCCGACCATGTTCAGCACGAACATGAAGGCGAGCAGCACGCCCATGTCGGCCTGGAACTGGATGGGGGAAAAGGCCCAGGTGGCGACGCCGATGGCCAGCGTGGCGCCGGTGAACAGCACTACGCGGCCGGTGAAGTGCAAGGCCACGGCGTAGGCCTGTGCAAGGCCGGCGCCGAGCCGCAACTGGGCCAGCAGGATGCTCATGATGTAGAGCGCGTAGTCGACGCCGATGCCCACACCGAGCGCGATGACCGGCAGCGTGGCCACCTTCACGCCGATGCCCAAGCCCACCATCAGCGCCTCGCCGAGTATCGAGGTGAGCATCAACGGCAGCAGAGCGCAAACCGTGGCGCGCCACGAGCGGAAGGTGAGCAGGCACAAGACCGCCACCGCCGCATACACCAGCCACAGCATGGTGCGGCTGCTGCGCGCCACCACCTCGTTGGTGGCGGCGTCGAAGCCTGAATTGCCGGCGCCGAGCAGAAACTTCACGTCGGCACTGTCGTTGGCGGCGGCGAAGGCGCCGACCACGGCAGTGGTGCGTTGCAGCGTCGCGGCCTTGTGATCCTTCAGGAACACATACATCGGCAGCAGGTTGCAGTCGGTGTTGTAGAGGCCGCGCGGCGCCTGCGCGGTGATGCTGTTCAGCGCCGTCTGGTTGCGGATGATGTCGCCCCACAGCGGGTTGCCTTCATTGAGGCCAACCATCACGCGGCGGATCACCAGCGCCATCGAGATGCTGGTCTCCACGCCTTCGGTCTGGCGCAACTGCCAATCCAGCGCGTCCACCTTGGCCAGGGTGTCGTATTGCGCGCAGCCCTGCGCCGGGGTGGTCACCAGGGCCACCAGCACGTCACTGCTGGCGCCGTAGTGGCTGGTCATGTAGCGGTTGTCCTGGTTGTATCGCGAGCCCTGGCGCAGCTCGGGCGCACCCGGCTGCAAGTCACCGACTTGCAATTGCAGGCTGACGACGTAGCCGCCCAGCGCCAGCGCGGCCGACACCAGCAGCGTCGGCAGCGCCCAACGTCGACCGGTGAATCCCACAAGGCGCAGCAGCGGGTCGATGCGGCCGCTCTCACCGACGACGCGCGCCGAGGCCGTGGCGATGGGCGCCTCGCCTGCCACGCTGCGCGCCGCTGCGGCTGGGCTGACGCCCACGTATGACAGCAGCAGCGGCAACAGGATCAGGTTGGTGAAGATCAACACCGCCACACCGATGCTGGCCACCAACGCCAGATCGCGGATGACGCCGATGGGGATGGCCAGCAGCACCGCGAAGCCCACCGCGTCGCACAGCAGCGCCATCATGCCGGCCATGAACAGGCGCCTGAAGGTGTAGCGCGCCGCTACCAGGCGCGGTGCGCCGCGGCCGATGTCTTGCATGATGCCGTTCATCTTCTGCGCGCCATGGCTCATGCCGATCGCGAATACCAGAAACGGCACCAGGATGGCGTAAGGGTCCAACCCGAAACCCAGCAGCGGCAGCAGGCCCATCTGCCAGACCACGGCCACCAGCGAGCAGGCGATGACGAGGCCGGTGCTGCGCAAGCAGCGGGTGTAGGTGTACAGCGCCAGCGCGCTGAGCACGATGGCCACGCCGAAGTACGTCAGGATGCCGCCGGTGCCGGCGATCAGGTCGCCCAGGATCTTGGCGAAGCCGGTGATGTGAATGGCGATGGTCTTCGATTCGTACTTTCCGCGCAGCGCCTCGATGCTGTCGTTCAGTTTGCGGTAGTCGATCTCGGAACCGTCGGCCAGCTTGTCGAGCAGCGGCACGTTGACGATACTGGAGCGCTCGTCGCTCGCGACTGAAAAGCCGATCTCGCCCGAGCGGTCGACGTTGGCGCGCAGTTGCTTCAGGCTGGCTTCGGAGCCGTCATAACCGTTCGGGATGACGGGGCCGCCTTCGAGGCCGTCTTGGTGACACCGAGCCAGCGCGTGCTGGGTGTCCAGAGTGACTTCATCTGTGCGCGGTCAACGCCGGGCAGCAGGAACACGTCGTCATTGATGCGGCGCAGCACCTCCAGGTAAGTGGCGTTGTAGATCGTGCCGTCACCTTTCACGGCCACGGCGATGCGCAGCGAGTTGCCGCCCGGCAGGTCACTGCGGTGGGCCAGGAAGTTGGCGATGTAGGGGTGGTCTTGCGGCACCATGCGCTCGAAGCTGCCGTTGGGGCGCAAGTGGCCCGAAGCGGCGAAGAGCAGGAACGTGAGGTAGACGCCTGCTGCCAGCAGCCAGTCGCGGCGCGTGAAAATGAAGCGTTCGAGCCACGAACCCGAGACCGGGTCGAAGCGGGCACCGGTGGGGTCGGCGGCGGCGTTGGGCCCGGCGCTCCCCGCCCTGCGCGGCGGCCTCACGGCGCTGCTGGCCGCGGTGCTGTTCGGCATCAGCACGCCACTGGTTCAGCGCTGCGGTCTCGGCATCGGCAGCTTCACCACCGCAGCCTTGCTGTACGCCGGGGCCGCACTGGTCGGCGCGCTGTT
>Ga0209583_10000599_pt1 | contig 11158 bp, 11 predicted proteins | sample Str014_FD_187201 | JGI IMG/M metagenome (GOLD analysis project Ga0209583, IMG submission 187201) | Freshwater sediment microbial communities in response to fracking from Pennsylvania, USA - Straight Creek_MetaG_SC_2014 (SPAdes) (version 2) | ecosystem: Environmental > Aquatic > Freshwater >... | reverse complement strand
GGTCTATAGTGCGGTATAGATTGTTATATCTCAATAGGTTAGAGCGCAAACATCTCCTAGTAAGCACAATTGTCAATCAACGAAGCGCAAATTGTGCTCAGCTCCGCAAGTTTGTGCCCTGCCCCACTAAGGAGCTGTTCGCATGACCGTCTATGACGTCAACTACAAGGCCAAGAACCCGCAAACCGGCCGCACGATCACGCGAGTGAAATGGCGCGCGCAAGTCCGCCGCAACGGCAAGACCTACAGCAAGCTGTGTGACACGCAGGCAGAAGCCATTCAGGAAGAAAGACGGCTGATAAAGATTGCCGAGGAGGCGAACGACGACGGGCTGACAGAAGCGCTTGAAGCCCAGAGCGAGACGGAGCGCATCAACCTCTCTTGGCTGCTGTGGCACCACTACGAGACGAGCAAGGAAAAGCTCGGTGAGCTGAATCGCAAGGCGGTAGAGAACCGTTGCGTCAAGGCAATTCCACGGGTCAAGATCAACGCAAATTTGCTGCCAGCAAAACACAGGCTCTATGCCTTCAATAAGGAGCTGACATTCGGCGACGTCAAGGTCAGAGATTGCGACGCGTTCGTCATCGTGACCTACATCTTGGCGAGGCGTGATGCCGGGATAAAGGACAACACGATCCTGCGCGAGCTGTCCCTCATCTCCTGCGCGTTCGAGGCCGGCTTCATGCCGCTGCGAGATGAGTTCCCCGAGGGCCTGCCCAACCCAGTCAAGCTCGTGCCGTCCAAGCTTAAGCCGAAGCCGTACCTCGGAAGAAAGAGGACAGTCTCGGACGAGGAGGCAGCGAAGATTGCTGAGTGGTTGCGGATGAAAGACAACCAAGAGCCGTACTTTCTCTTCTGCCTTTGCCTGGAGACGGGCATGCGAAAAAGCGAGTGTCTGGGGATACGGCATGAACTCATTGACACCAAGACCTTTTCGGTCTTCCTTCCGAATACGAAGAATGGCCGACCTCGGCCAGTGCCGCTTCCGGAGCACTTCACGGAGTTCAAGGAGTTCCTTGCGTCAAGCGGCAAGACATCGGGGCCTGTCTTCAAGCTCACAAGCTGGAACTTCCGCCAATACTGGGTTGATGCGCTGAAGGCCTTGAACCTCTATGAAATCAACGACCGCCTTCACTTCCACGACACCCGCAGAACTTTCATCACGAAGTTCATCATGACAAAGGACGCCCACACGCTAACCATGGCCAAGCAATTGGGCGTTAGCCCGCAGACGGTTGAACAAGTCCGCAAAGGCACCGACGCAATGCTGCTGATCGAGAAGTTTAGGAGCGGCCAGCTCACAGAGCAGGAGTTTCTTGGCATCGTTGGCCACGCCAATATGTCCATTCACAACGCTTACAACGGCGACCGGAACTGAGGGTCACCGACGCGGGCCAAGCTTGTCTGCGCTTTCAAGGGGGGAAATTCTTGGGATTTGGCGGCAACAAGTTCACCAAACCCCCGGACACCCCGGATTTATCGGCCACATTCATCACCGTCAAATTGTTACAGAAATTTACATATTCATTATTGCGCGAAATTTTATCGGCGTAAGTCGTATGTTTGCATCCACTAACGCCGACGCCGGCTATAAGTATGTATCTCAAGCTTATTTAGGCAGTAGATTTAGTAGTATTTGAAGCAATTTCTGGGTTTTGCGCACATATTGACATACTCATTATGTGTGCGTACAATTCGTTTCTGTCGTAACACATAAGGAGAAACCGACATGAAACCAAGAAACTACTTAATCAACATTACCCCTGTTCACCTGACCCAGCAGATTCAACTGCGTTCGCCAAGCGGCAAGAAACGAATCATCAAATCAATCGCCGTGGAACTCGGCGTGCGACCCGAAGATTTCACCTTTGAATTCGTTGAGTTGGCCGACGCACAAGCCGCGTCCAACTGCCCCGTCTACGAAGACGGCGAACTTCTAGGGAGCGCGCCATGACGACCTATGTCGTGACCTACAGCGCCCCCTGCGTGACAGAAGAAGTCCGCATCCTCAGCGGTACACCGCCAGACATCATCGACGAGCTCGCCAGTGAGCTGGACATTGACCCCGAAGACTACACATTTGACTTCGTGGAAGTGTCCCGAGACACCGCGCAACGCGCATCCAGCGACCCGGCATTCCATTATTACGGCCACCTCGCGGGCCGTTAACCCGCCGCAGCTCTATCTCAATCTCGGATGGTCCGGGCTTGAGCTTCAATCCACGCGTCAACCACAGGAGAAACGCGACAACTTAGAAAGAAATCGTATGACCGCATCACAAACCGGACACCCGTCCAACGCCCTCACCCAAATTACCCTTCTGCCCTCGGCACGGCAGCACCGAAGCACCCCCATTCCTTCGACCCCGGCCGACCTGTCCGAGGCGTGCGCTGAAATTCTCTACGGCGAAATCTGCCAACGAGACCCCCACCTCGCCAGCCGCAGCGGCAAGCTGTATGAGTGGGTCGGCGACCACTGGGCGCTTCAGGACGACGATCTCAACGAACGCCGTGCCCTTCGTTGGCTGCAAGGCAGCGCACGCAAGCGCGCCAACATTGAAGCCGCACGCAGTTGCGTCAAGACGGCCGCCAGCATGGTGGACCCCGTGCCACCCAAGCCCGTCCATCTGGTCGTTCCCGTCAACGACACCTGGTTGGTCCTGACCCAAGGGCAATGGCTCGCCCAGGCACCAGACCGGAACGTCGGGGTTTGCCACCGCGTTGCCAGCGAGCGTGCCATCCCCCTCGGTCCCTACACGCCTCAGCCCGTGCCCGCCCAATCCTTGTTCGGCCGGTTTCTTGACCGTTCGCTGCCCGACAAGGCCGTTCAAGCCATGGTGCAGGAATACATCGGCTACAGCCTGACCGCCAGCACCGCCATGCAACTTGCGCAAATGTGGGTTGGCGCCGGTTCCAATGGCAAATCGGTGCTGCTCAACATCGTGCGTGCCTTGCATGCCAAGGCCGTTGCCATGCGATTGGACAAGCTGGACGGCTTTGACCTGACAGCCCTCGCCGGCGCATCACTTGTGACCTGCGATGAAATGCCCCGAGGCGGCATCAACCAGCAAGCCTTGAAATCGCTAATTTCGGGAGGTGCGGTAGAAATCAATCCGAAGTACCGCGAATCGTTCACCTACTCGCCGACTGCGAAATGGATTGTGTGTGGCAACCACGTTCCCCTGATCACCGACCACTCGCACGGCTGGTGGCGGAGGTTCCAGATTGTTGAATGGACGGTTCAATTGAAGGGCTGCGACATCATCGCCAATCTGGATTCACTCATCATCGACCACGAGCTGCACATCGTGCTCGATTGGGCCTTGGAGGGTCTGAGCCGGGTGATCGCAAGGAACTTCAGGGAAGGCGCTCTTCCTGCGCCGATGGTCAAAGCCCGTCAGAACGCCATCGCCCAAACCAATAATGTGCAAAGCTGGGTCGAAGATTGTGGAGTGGTGTGCCGGCCCGGTAAGTACACGGACAAAACCGCTCTGTGGAATCACTACGTCGAGTACTGCAAGAAGGGCTACTCTGCCTGCAACGCCTCTCAGTTCTATCTCCGGTTGGCGCCGATGTTCCCGTCAATGCACGAAATAAGGCAAGTGGTTGGGTCAGGAGAGGCGAAACGACGTGCGCGATGCGTGGACCTTGTTGTCGGACAGTTCGATTTGCCCGCTAGCGTAGAAGAGAATGAGGGAAAGGCTGAAGAGAATTTTGACCCATTCTCTGAAATTGTCGCCCAAGCCCTTGCAATTCAGAAACTTCCTGCTATTAATATGGAGTGAGGAAAGAGAATCGAGCAAGGTCAATCAACAAGCCGAACAAGTTCGGCTTGTTGATAATCTGGGGTTCCCCCAGTCCCCTTGACCCAGCGGATACGCCTCACGCCATAACAACAATAAGGAGGCAGTAATGGCAGAACATATTGACGAGAATTTGAACGAAGAACGAAACGGCCCTGCGAGCGCTTGGCCGGGACCGAGCGCGCGTGCGCAACGCATCTACATCCGCGTGACCCCGCAGGAGATGGCAGAGCTTCGCAGGCTGGCTGCTGCAACCGGGTTCGGTGCATTGGCGACCTACATGCGCGAGAAGGGCCTGAGCGATGGCGTCACACCGACCGAGACGAACGCATTGCACTGGGAATGGCTGGCAGCGGTCAACCGCATCGGCACCGAGATGGACGACATTGCCGCGCACCTCACCAACGGTCGCGAGCCTGACGAGGAAATGCTGCTGCTGGTCATGCAATTGCACGAGCTGGCGCAAGAGACTTGGCGCGAGGTGCAGGCCAAAAACGGGTCGCACGCGAGGAACGATTGATCGTCCGAGTTTTCAGCTCGGGCACGTCTCGCGGGGAATCGCCAGTCAACTACCTGTTGAGCAAGACCGACCACACGGGGCAGCAACGCGGCGCTGAACCCGAGGTGCTGGCCGGTCAGCCTTCAACGACGGTGGATTGCATAAACAGCATCGTTCGCAAGCACAAGTATGTCAGCGGCGCCATCGCGTTCAAGGACAACGAGCGGCCGACCAATGACCAATTGCACGCCGTGATTCGGGCCTTCAAAGCAACCATGTGTCCAGGGCTTGAAGCGCACGAGTTCAACAGCCTGTTTGTTTTGCACCGAGAGAAGAACGGCGGGTGCCATTTGCACTTCCTGTTTCCGATTCTTGAAATGCGTTCGGGCAGGTTCAAACAGATGAACATGCATCCGCCCGGCGAAACCAACCTGAAGTTGTACGAGGCCTTCACCCAACTGATGAATCATGAACTCGGCTATGAACAGGTGCAGGCAGACCCGTTGAAGCTGGCGTTGAGCGACTTTGAGCGGCGCACATCACGCGGGAAAGCGGAGCACAAAGACAAGCTGTACTTGCACAAGAAACTGACCCGTGCTCTTAGACATGGCGACATCACTAACCGTGACCAGCTCTGCGAGTTTCTGGCCGATCACTACGGCGTTGAAGTCACGCGCAAAGGGGCCGATTACGTGTCGTTGAAGTTTCCCGGTGCTGCTAAGGCAAGGCGGTTCCGCGGGCCGTTGTATGAGCAAGGCAGCGACTATCGCCAGCTTGTGCGAGCGGCGTCCGCCGACAACCCGAAATTGACCGAGATGCAAGTTCAGCAAGTTCGCCAAACACTGACCGGACTGGTGCACAAGCGTCGCATGTTCAATGAAGCAGCGTTCGAGCCCCGCTCAATGCTCGCCCCTCGCGGAAGGGGTGGACACGGCGGACGTGCCGGCCTGCATGGGACCAACAACAACAACAAGGAAAACAGAACCATGAAATCAAGCAATACCAACACCAGGACCGTCGTCCAAGACGTGCGAATCGTCAGCGAAGTGAGAGCCGAAAAAACCGTGGCCGACGTGTCCGGGATGTCCGACACCAAGGGCGACAAAGCTGCTGTCACCAACAACATCCAGAAGGTCAGACGAAGTGCCGGGACGACCACCGACAACGCGCCACAGCACTCGGCGATGGACGCGGTTCACGATGTAGAAGCGGCGATCAACTCGCTACAGGGCGACATCAACGCCGCCATAACGGATGTAGGACGAGCAACAACGCCAGAGCAGCGCTCAAATGCTGAAAGAAGGCTTGCCAAATTGATGGAGCAAAAGCGCCGGCTTGAGGTTCAGCTCGGCATGGCGAAGATGCGGCAAGTCAATGCGGTGAGCGCGACAAAGCGCATGTAGCCGCAGCGCAGCATTCATCTTCCGTACTGGCGGTGTCGGCAAACTCTAGAATGTCCGTCCCGACTCTCGGGCTAGGCTTGAGCTAGACTGCAGCGAACGCACATATTCATAGAGAACTTATTTGCACTCACCTCTGCCTCCGTGCAAACTAGAATAGTTGCCTCCTGACGGCCCTCCTTCACACGCCGCGAATACAATAGAATTCGCCCGGAATCCCTCCGAAGTTTTTCCGGCCCCCAGGAAGTCCATTCCCTTAGAGTCTACAGATGGCGAACAAGCGTATGCACCTCCGAAATTTGTATTGCCGCCCTGTAGGCAGAAGTTATAGTTAACAGTAAATCCGCAACCATTGTATAGCTCAAGTAACCCATCAGACCGGCGCCTTACTTGAACGCAATTGTTAACGAGCGGTTTTGAAATCTTTGCGGCCTGCTGAGATCCACCGTTGACTGATGCCTGTCTATTTATCGCATACGCTGGTGGCGCCCCAATTACACCAGTCCCTATTGAGCTCTGATAGGCCGGCATCGGCGTCGGCGCCGGCGGCGGCTCGTCCTCCACTTGGAGTTCTGCCTTGCGTATATTTTCTTGAGTTTTTGCGACTTGCGAATCCGATATGTTACGAACTCCTCCGCGCGATGATATTAATTGAATCAACTGTCGATTCCCTGTAACATAGGCGGTATCGAGCGGAGTTTGCTGCACAGCTCCACCGGAATCATTTATTCGCGCACCTCCCAAGACCAACGCTCTCGCACACTCGGTGCATTTTAATGCCACCGCTGTGTATAAAACGCTGAAGCCCGAGCTGGTGCAATTTGGATTCGCACCGTCGCGGAGCGCCGACGAAACGAAGTCGCCGCGTCCGGCTCCGATGCTTTTATCGAGTAAATTGCACATGTTAATTTGCGGTGCGTTGCGGTCAACAACACGCTTCGCATCCGAGTAATTTCCGTCTCTCACTGCGACGTATAGTTGCGTAGATGGTGCCGTTGCGCATCCGCTAACTATCAGCAGTATCGGAAGTACGGCTGATAGCAAAAGCTGAGAACAATCTACGCTGCCCGCGTTACGGCCGAGCAGCGCGTTCGCCGACCAAAAACTATAAGACATCAATTTTTTATCCTTATGCATGAAGACGAGTAACTGTGTTGGGCGAGCGGCTCAATTAACTTGGCGGCGTCGAACACCTCAGTAGCAAACTACATGCACCGCAAAGCTATTGAACGGTACGGTTGCTATGTTTTGGCGCCAGCTCAGATGGGGTCTCGCGGCCAGATCGAAGTGCGCCACAACGCCAATCTTTCGTTTGAAGGTTGCTAAGCCGGACACGGCCGGACACATACATATCAATGTCTTCGGCCGAGTCTGATTCATCTTCATGGTTTCTCACTGCGCCACACCGACATGCCCGAGTGCGCTTACTCTTTTCGCCGTTGTTGAGGCTCAGTGGGTTTGCCGCTATTTCGGGATGAAAGTGTTGCGCGGTGCTGGTGGAGCTTATTCAAGCGCGTTCGCGGAAATCGGCCATTACTTGGAAAAAACACGCCTGCGCATTGCACAACATTTGGACTCAGCCTTGTGCTTTCCAACGAACCGCAAAGGCAGTGGCAATCAGTCCGAGCAGCATCAAAGCAACAGACGATGGCTCAGGAATAGCCACGGCGACCGCCGGTTCAAAGGATTTGGAGTAATCGGCACCCGACGCCGAAGTTACGTTGTACGCAACATCGCGGCCGTTGACTGTCAACGATTGAACGCCGCCCCAGTACATTGAATTACCGAGTTGATAGTTTGCCGAAGCTTGTGCGAAGCCCCCGAGAAAAATGTATGACACTGAAGCAGCGGCAAGCCCGGTTCCACGCATAGTGAGCGATACGGCATTGCCAAAGGTAATTGGTACAGTAAAATAGCGGACACCAAATAGGTCGGCGGCCACATTGTTTAGTGTGCTCTCGGATTGGGTTGTCTCGCCAGCCTGCAACGCAGTATTTCTGTAGAAACTATAGTGGTTTAGCTGCGAGCCTACCGATGTGTACAGTTCAAAATCCTCTGAGGTTTGAGACAGGGTTGCATTTCCCTGAGCGTTTATATAGTTCACCAAATTTGCGCTTGTTGTCCCTCGAACTACAATCCCATATGTGAGAAGAGCCGTGGTGCCTTGGGCGAACCCAGAGAAGCTCAGCGCGTCGCTAAACGAAGCATCAGATTGCGCTAAAGCGGACAAACTTTGCGCTCTGCCTCCGCTTTCTACCTCCGAAACAGAAGCAGAGCCTGCAATCTTGATCACGCCCGGAGCAGAGTAGCTTGTAGCCGCAGCGTATACAGCTCCACTCCCTGGAGCCACTGCGCAGTCGATCGAAATAGCTGACGGATCGGAAAACGTTCCACATGCCGTACCAGAAACTGTTGCCGTACTACCGGCATACGCGACAAGTGTGCTGCTGAGAAGAAAGCATACGAAGCTTCCACGAACTGCAACAGAAGCGGTATAAAGCATTTAACTCTCCGGTTGTTTAGCACACCACTGAGGTGATTTGTCTATCGACCAAGGACAATCATCGCGTAGCTGACGCACGTCTTCTGCCATGACTGCCTCCTTGTTGTTGTTATGACAATCATCGCGCGGCTGACGCACGTCAAGCTTGGGCAGAAAGAGCTTACACAGTCGCGCCCCAAAGACAAGTCCCCTAGTCGGTGTTTTCTTTGAAGCTTCCCTGCCTCTCGATGGACTTCTGCTTTGTTCCCACCGGGTGCTTCGCAGTTGTGGACAACACGGCCTATGGCTTGTGAAGGCCGTCCGCGTTGCCCACAACCAAGCCCGATGGACAACCCTGCAGCTGAGCACTTGACGCATCGCAAGAGCAGCGTAAGTCATACACGACCTACGCCGGACCCCGCACCCTATCTGCGAAACGGTGCAACACCAAGCACTTACGTCCAGCCCTTGCCAGAGGCCCCACGGATTTCGGCCGCAAGCGCATCGGCCAAATCCTTGCGGACATAGCGGGTCACCTTGATTTCGGTGCCGTGCGATTGCGCTGAAACGTAGGCGTTGCCCTTCGGGTTGTTGCCCGTCGTTTCGTGCACCGTGCCGATGGTCTGAATGTCTTTGAAGGGCAGTTGCTTGCCATTGAAGACGATGCCCTCCTTCGGCTTGATGGTCAGCGTTGTGCGGCCGATGTTGACCATGCGGGCTGCGATGATGAAGAGCGCGAGGGCCGCCACGTTCCAGACAAAAATCGGAGTGTTGCTGGTGTTCCTGCCGCCGACTTCTCCGAACATGGCGGCAACGGGGTAAGTCACGGCACAAGACACCGGATACAAGAGCAAGATGAGAAAGGCCCCGATCCCCGCGCCGAAGTGCGCACCGATTCGTTCCGCCTTGAATTTCAGGTCAATAGAACCGTCTGGGTTCGTGGTCTTTTCGTAGGATTTCTTGAAGCTGCTTTCCATGGTGCTCCCCTTCACTTGATTTGCTTAACGCCGAACCGCATGAACGCGTTCGCGCCGGTGGCTTGTGCGATGTCCGCATACAGACCGAGACTTGAAACGATGCCGACATCGTTAGTTGGGTCGCCCGTCATGATGGCAAATGCGCCTTGAACCGGGTTGTTGGCAAGGATGGACGCTGCAGTCGGTCGGGTTTCCGGTTTTGCGGTCAAGCCCGCGAGGGTGAGCATGGACGTGCTGGCGTCAGTGGTGTTGGTGACGTACACGCCGTCATTCGCGCCGGGCACGAACGCCTCGTTGGATGAACCAATCCACATGCCGTAGACGGAGCCTGCCGGGTCGCTGGTGTCAGCAATAGATACGGCGAATACCCTGGACACCCCGGACACCTTGGCCAACATGCGGCCGACAACCACACCGCCTGCGACCACATCAAAGCCACCGCCTGCATTGCCGGCGAGGGTGCCCGTGGGGCCGGCGCACGACGCCGAGAAAGCCGCAACAGGGCACAGCCGCCAGCTACCTGCCGAATCCACCTTGAAGGTCGCGTAGGACGACTTGACCGAGCCGGTGCCCTGCGAATCCTTCTCATAGCGCAAGACGGTGTAGAGGCCGGCCACGTTGGACAGGCTGGACTCGGGGTTGGCAATCAGCAAGGCCGGCAGGTTGACCCCGGCCACGGTGGCGGACGATACGGCCGCGCCAATGCTCAGAAACGATGTCTTGAGGGTTCCGCCGCTGGTGAAGGTGCAGCTCGCGTCGTCACGCGTCAATACCGGCGTGGCACTGCTGCCGTCCACCGAGTACGACGAAGTGCGAGCCGCCGTATCAAAGTGCCATTCGCCAACCTTCCCCGTGGGCAGCACCCCGAGGAACTTGGTCGTGGCCAGGATGACCGGGCTGGCCGTGCAGTTTGCAGAACTTGCGCCCCCGGAGCCGGTGCCTGCGGTAGACGAGCTATCGGAACTCCCACCGCCCCCGCAAGCGGTCAGCACGAGTGAGAGAACTACGACGAGGAGACGATTCATCAACATGACCTTCCGCAAGTCCCTCCGACCATCGGAAGGTGCGAGAAATCATAGCGTTAATGGTAACTATATCCCGTGCAATCTTCTCCCGTGGCGTTTTGGTTCCCATCGCGGAACCATTCCGCCATGCCAAGCCCGAAAGCTGAGAAGGTCAAGCTGCCAGCACTCCTCGCGTTCGGAGAGGCTGTTCGTCGGCACCGGTTGGCGCTGGGCTATTCCCAAGAAGCCTTCGGGGACGCATGCGGCATCGACCGCAGCTACATCGGCGGCATTGAGCGCGGCGAACACAACCTAGCGCTGCTAAACATTCTGCGAATCGTTGAAACTCTTGGCCTGCAACCTTCAGAGTTTTTCAAGAGCATGGAGAAGCACGCGAGGGGCCTGGGCAGGTAGCTCGGTTCACTCGGAAGAAGGCGAGCTGCGAGAGTCTTCGTCGAGCCGGCGTAATGACGCGATTTTCTCTGCTATCTTGGACTCCAATCCTCTTGGAACCGGCTGATACCACGAGGGCTCCGGCATGTCATCGGGCAGGTAAGTTTCACCTGCTGCATAGGCCTGCGGTTCATCGTGGGCATAGCGGTACTCATGGCCGTAGCCGAGTTCCTTCATGAGCTTCGTCGGAGCGTTGCGCAGATGAACAGGCACATCCCGTGACTTATCCTGCTTCACAAAAGCTTTCGCTCGGTTGTACGCCATGTAGCCCGCATTGCTCTTCGCCGAAACCGCAAGATAGATGACCGCTTGCGCCAACGCCAGTTCGCCTTCGGGGGACCCAAGCCGCTCATAGGTAGTCGCCGCATCGTTAGCTATTTGCATCGCTCGCGGGTCTGCAAGACCGATGTCTTCCCACGCCATGCGCACTATTCGGCGGGAAAGGTACTTTGGGTCGGCCCCGCCATCCAACATCCGACAAAGCCAGTAAAGCGCCGCATCAGGATTGGACCCCCTCACCGACTTGTGCAGGGCTGATATC
>Ga0209583_10000598_pt1 | contig 11166 bp, 11 predicted proteins | sample Str014_FD_187201 | JGI IMG/M metagenome (GOLD analysis project Ga0209583, IMG submission 187201) | Freshwater sediment microbial communities in response to fracking from Pennsylvania, USA - Straight Creek_MetaG_SC_2014 (SPAdes) (version 2) | ecosystem: Environmental > Aquatic > Freshwater >... | reverse complement strand
ATCCTCGCCCGAGATCAAGTGGCGCATGACGTCGAGCTTCCCGAAATCCCTCGATACGATTTACGGTGGCGCCGATCAGCTGTCGAAATACGTCGCCGAAATGACCGACAACAAGTTCCAGATCCAGGTGTTCGCGGCCGGTGAAGTGGTGCCGGGGCTGCAGGCGCTCGATGCGACCTCCAATGCCACGGTCGAGATGTGCCACACCGTCTCGTATTACTATGTCGGCAAGGATCCGACGTTCGCCATCTATGCCTCGGTACCGTTCGGCCTCAATGCGCGCCAGCAGAACTCCTGGTGGTATCAAGGCGGCGGCATGGAGCTCGGCAACGAGTTTTTCAAGAAGCACGGCGTGATCGGATTTCACTGCGGCAATACCGGCACCCAGATGGGCGGCTGGTTCCGCAAGGAGATCAAGACCGTTGCGGACCTCTCCGGACTCAAGATGCGCATCGGCGGAATCGCCGGTCAGGTCTTGCAGAAGGTTGGCGTCGTGCCTCAACAGATCGCCGGTGGCGACATCTATCCGGCGCTCGAGAAGGGCACCATCGACGCCGCCGAATGGGTCGGTCCCTATGACGACGAAAAGCTCGGTTTTCAGAAAGTGGCCAAGTACTATTATTATCCCGGTTTCTGGGAGGGCGGCACGGCGGTGCACGCCTTCTGCAATCTCGAGAAGTGGAATTCACTGCCGAAGAACTATCAGGCGATCCTCACCAATGCGACGGCAAATGCCAATAGCTGGATGGCGGCGCGCTATGACATGCAGAATCCGACGGCGCTGAAGCGTCTGGTGGCCGGCGGCACGCAGCTCCGCCCCTTCAGCAACGAAGTGCTGGAAGCCTGCCTCAAGGCGACCAACGAATTGTGGGGCGAGATTTCCGGCAAGAATGCCGATTTCAAGAAGTCGATCGACGCGATGCAGGCCTACCGGTCCGACCAGTATCTGTGGTGGCAGGTCGCCGAATACACGTTCGACAGCTTCATGATCCGCTCGCGCACGCGCGGCTGACCTAATCCTTAAGTAGCAAGGCGAGGCCCGGTTTCGCTTGGGAAGCCGGGCCTTTTTGTCGCGCGCTGCTGTTTGGCGATGGAAATCGCGACCCGAATGTTCCATGTTGGTTCCAAGCCTCACGACGAAGGCTCACAGACACAACCACGAGGAATGATCCCATGAAGCGAAGAGACTTTATCAAGGTGACCGGGCTCGGCGCCGCGGGCGCCGCGACCCTGGCCGCGCCGGCCATCGCGCAGTCGATGCCGGAGATCAAGTGGCGCATGACGGCCAGCTGGCCGAAATCGCTCGACACCTTGTATGGCGGCGCGGAGCTGATGGCGAAAGCGGTCGGCGAGGCCACCGACAACAAGTTTCAGATCCAGACTTTCGCCGGCGGCGAGATCGTGCCCGGTCTCCAGGTGCTCGACGCGGTCCAGAACGGCACCGTCGAAATGGGGCACACCGCCTCGTATTACTATTTCGGCAAGGATCCGACCTTCACGTTCGGTTCGGCGATCCCTTTCGGGCCCAACCAGCGCATCAACCAGGCCTGGTACCTGATCGGCGGCGGCAAGGAACTGCTCAACGATTTCTACAAGGGCTACAACGTCACATCGCTGCTCGCCGGCAATACCGGCTGCCAGATGGGCGGCTGGTTTCGCAAGGAGATCAATACCGTCGACGACATCAAGGGATTGAAATTCCGCATCGGTGGCTTCGCCGGGCGCGTCTTGCAGAAGCTCGGCTGCGTGCCGCAGCAGCTTGCCGGTGGCGACATCTACCCGGCGCTGGAGAAGGGCACGATCGACGGCGCGGAGTGGGTCGGTCCCTATGACGACGAGAAGCTCGGCTTCTACAAGGTCGCGCCGCATTATTACTACCCCGGCTGGTGGGAAGGCGGCCCGATGCTGCTGGCGATGATCAACCTGGACAAGTGGAACGCGCTGCCGAAGCACTATCAGAACATTCTCGAACAAGCCGGCCATCTCGCCAACAACTGGATGATGGCGCGCTACGATCAGGCCAACCCGATGGCGCTGAAAAAGCTGCTCGCCAGCGGCACCAAGCTGCATGCCTTTCCGCCCGCGGTGATGGAAGCCTCGCTCAAGGCGGCGAAGGAACTGCACGGCGAGGTCTCCGCCACCAACGCCAACTTCAAGAAGGCCTATGAATCGCTGACGGCGTTTTCGAACAACGGCTACCAGTGGTTCCAGGTCGCCGAAGTTGGCTACGACAACTTCATGGCGCGTCGCTCGCAGAGCTGATCGCTTCCGGCCACGGCGTGACGCCAACAAAAACCCCGGAGCGCAAGCTCCGGGGTTCACAAGCGAGGAAGGTTTGGCACCGTTCTATTCGGCAAACGCCGGATCAGGGCCGGTGAGAACCGCTTCGCCGGCTTGCGATCAGCTTCAGCCAAGGCCCCGAATGGAACGCACTCATCAGCAAGTACATCGGAAACATTCCGGTTAACGGCGAAGCATCTTGCGCGGCCGAGCAGAGCATATCCGGCGTGCCGCCACCAACACCCGTAAGCAGCGCCATGATCGCGAAGGTCGGCGCGGCCGCGAGGCATAGCCGGTCGGCCGCGTTGAGCGCTGGCGCGTTGCGGCCTTTGCAACGGATATCGCCGCCGTCGGATGCGCCGGAATAAACCTCGCTCATGTTTTCTCTCCTGCGACTAGCCGTCGCGTTTCCGAAAGGCGGCCTCGCCGGCGTCCGACACCTCGACCCACTTCGGGTCGGGCGCGGCCTCGGGGACGTAGCTCTCATGCCAGTTCCACCACTTGTATGGCGGGCTCTGGGGGTGGCCCTCCGGCGAGTCCTCCCACGACTCCTGACGCCCGAGCGCCGTCATGTCGAGGTAGCTCCAGGTGGTGCCGATCGCCTCGTCGCCGCGACTGTTGATGAAGTAGGTGCGGAACACGCGCTCGCCGTCGCGGATGAACGCGTTGTGGCCGTGCCATTGATCCACCCCGAAGTCGGCGTCGAAGCTGTCGGTGATGGTGTACCAGGGGATTTCCCAACCCATCCGCGCCTTCAGGCGCGCGATGTCGGCCTGCGGTGCACGCGAGGCATACACGAGGGTCGTGTTGCGCGCGTTCAGGTGGGCGAGGTGGGCGACCTGGTCGGCCCCCAGGGAACAGCCAATGCAGGCATGCTCCGGCCAGCCGTGCACGCCGGGTTCGAAGAAGGCGCGGTAGATGATCAACTGACGGCGGCCCTTGAACAGGTCGAGCAGGTTCGTTTTGCCCTCGGGCCCGTCGAACATATATGCCCTTTCCACGGCAACCCACGGCATCCGCCGTCGCTCGGCGGCCAGCCCGTCACGGGCGCGGGTCAGGGCCTTCTCCTTGACGAGCAGTTGCTCGCGCGCAGCCTCCCATTCTTGCGGCGACACAATCGGCGGCGTGTTCATGGCGTGCTGTCCTTCTTTCCGGCTCTTCTCGGGTGATGTAGTCGTGGTCATCGCAACCTCCGAATTGGAGCGATCTCTCGTGTCTTCGGGCTGGAACGCGATACCGTTCACTGCCGATCGCTCGCTGTTGAGATAGTTTGCCGCTAGATGTCGAACGGTGGGAGTGACAAGTGTGGCGGGATTCTCATCATCGTTCTTCTTTCCATTGGGTTTCCGTCGTCGAGCGGCCCGGGCCGATGGCAAGAACAGTCACGACGGCTCCGGCCCACTCGACCACCGTTGTAAGGAATGTGGGGGAAAGGATCGTCCAGTCGATCATGACAGTGGCCTCTCGCTACGACGTGCTGGTTGGTGGCGTGAGATAGATTAGTATCGGGTATCGAAAGGTGAGAGTGACAAGTGTGACGGGATTCCGATGGACTCGCTGATCACGGCCGCGGCGCGTGCCCTCGCGGCGGGTGATCTCCTCGGCGCATTGAAGCGGGTCGCCCTGCGTGACGACGCGGCTGCGCTCGCGCTTCGAGGCATCGCGATGGCGCAGCTCGGCGATCTCGTTCGCGCGAAGGCTCTGTTGCGAAGCGCGGCGCGCGCGTTCGGTCCGAAGGAGGTGGTGGCCCGCGCGAGGTGTGTCGTCGCCGAGGCCGAGATCGCGCTGGTCTCGCGTGACCTGGGCTGGCCTGCGAAGGCGCTCGACGCAGCGCGGGCGACGCTCGAAGCGCACGGCGACTGCGTAAATGCCGCGCATGCGCGGAATCTCGGGGTCCGGCGCCTGCTCCTGATCGGCCGCCTCGACGAGGCCGAGCGCGCGCTCGCCGACCTCGACCCAACGCCGCTTCCACCCGCGTCGAGGGTCGCCCACGAACTGGTGGTTGCGGGAATCGCGATTCGGCGGCTTCAGACGAAGGCGGCCCGCGCGGCGCTCACGCGGGCCGGGCACGCAGCGCGCGAGGCAGGCATCCCAGCGCTGATGGCCGAGGTCGAAAGCGCATCCGTCGTGATAAACACGCCCGCGGCGCGCTTGATCGCGCGTGGCGAGGAACGCCACCTCCTGCTTGAGGAGGTCGAAACGCTCATGGCGTCAGGGGCGCTCGTCGTGGACGCGTGCCGCCATGTCATGCGTGACGCGGGCATGGTGGTCTCGCTCGCGACGCGCCCGATATTGTTCGCGCTCGCGCGCGCGCTGGGTGAAGCCTGGCCTGCAGACGTGCCGAGGAGCACACTCGTCGCGCGCGCCTTCCGGGCGAAGCACGCCGACGAATCGCATCGCGCACGGCTGCGGGTCGAAGTCGGGCGGCTTCGCGTCGAGCTTGGGACGCTGGCCGACGTCAGTGCGACGAAGCAAGGCTTCGCGCTGGCGCCGCGCCGCGCACGCGAGGTTGTCGTGCTGGCGCCACTCGTCGAAGAGCAGCATGCGGCGGTGCTCGCCTTCCTCGCCGACGGTGAGTCGTGGTCGAGCTCGGCCCTGGCGATTGCGCTTGGCACCAGCGCGCGCACCGTGCAGCGGGCGCTCGACCAGCTTGCGGCTGCGGGCAAGGTGCAGTCGTTCGGTCGCGCGCGAGCGTGTCGCTGGATCACCCCGCCGGTGCCGGGATTCCCGACAACCTTGTTACTCCCCGGTCCACTACCGAGTGACTAGGGTGGAAGCATGAACGATGACAAGGATAGAAACATGAAACGATCCGCAGCCGAGATCATCGGCGAATATGGACCTTTTCCGGGTGTCGACCGGGTGAATGGGGTCACGTTTGACGGTCAGCACGTCTGGTTTGCTTCCGGAGACAAGCTGAACGCCTTCGACCCGGCCAGCGGGAACCCGCGGCGCTCGATCGATGTTGCGGCGCATGCAGGAACGGCCTTCGACGGCCAGCACCTGTTTCAGATCGCCGAGGATCGCATCCAGAAAATCGATCCGAACACCGGCCGTGTGCTCGCCACGATCCCGACGCCCGGCGCCGGCGGTGACTCGGGGCTTGCCTGGGCCGAGGGGTCTCTCTGGGTGGGACAGTATCGGGACCGCAAGATCCGTCAAATCGATCCCCAAACAGGGGCTGTCCTTCGCACCATCGAGTCCGACCGCTTCGTCACCGGGGTCACCTGGATCGACGGCGAACTTTGGCACGGCAGCTGGGAAGGTGACGAGAGCGATGTGAGCCGTCTCGATCCCGAAACGGGAGAGGTGCTGGAGAGGATCGAGATGCCGCCCGGAGTGGGCGTTTCAGGCCTCGAGTCCGATGGAGGCGATCGGTTCTTCTGCGGAGGAGGAAACAGCGGGAAGGTGAGAGCCATCCGCCGGCCCAAGCAGGTCTCCGCAGCGGGACGCGGCTCCCAGACCTCCGTCGACCCCACGCGCAAGTAGTCGAAGCGGCCCTCGCGGGCGGTAAGCCGTTGGAACTGACCTTGGCTTGGATCAGCCGACGAAAGATCGCGCTCGATATTGGCTTTCCCCGCTGCGCTATCTGACCGAAGCGCAGCACCGACGGTAAATCGGCCTTGTGCCCGAACGTCGATCGCTATTGCTTGGGCTGGCCGAAATCCAGCGGCGGCAGTTCGATCTGCGGCACCTCGATCCTGACCTTGCTGAGGTCGACGTCGATCGGCTTGTCGAGCAGGCCGGTCACCGTGATCGGGAACGCGATCACCAGCGCCACCATGATCAACTGCAGCCCGATCCAGGGCAGGGCGCCCCAATAGATGTCCGAACTCTTGACTTCCTTGGGCGCCACGCCGCGCAGGTAGAACAGCGCAAAGCCGAAGGGTGGATGCAGGAACGAGGTCTGCATGTTGACGCAGAGCATGACGCCGAACCAGATCAGCGCGGCATCCGGCCCCACCACTGGCGCCAGCACCTTCTGCGCGATCGGCGCGATCATCGGCAGGATGATGAAGGCGATCTCGAAGAAGTCGAGGAAGAACGCCAGGAAGAAAATGAAGATGTTGATGAAAATCAGGAAGCCCCAGACGCCGCCGGGAAGCGAGGTCAGCATGTGCTCGAGCCAGACGCCGCCGGAGACGCCGAGGAACACCACGGAAAAGCAGGTCGAGCCGATCAGGATGAAGACCACCATGGAGGTGATGCGCATGGTGGTCTGGTAACCCTGCTTGATCAGGTCGCGCAGGTCGGAAATCTTGACGGCTTCCAGGCACAGCCAGACCACGGCGATGTAGACCACCGCGAACGCCAGCTTGAAGGGCAATCCCTCGCCGAGGAAAACCCCAACCATCGCGCCGATGCCGACCGCGATCACCCCGACGTAGATCATCCTGTGGCCGGGCGCGCTCAGTTCCTTGTGATGGATCGAGGCCAGCACGATGGCGCCGATTGCGCCCATCGCGCCGGCTTCCGTCGGCGTGGCGAGACCCAGCATCATGGTGCCCAGCACCACGAAGATCAGTACCGCCGACGGGATGATGCCCATCAGGCATTTCTTCCAGAGCGGCCAGCCGGTCAGTGTCAATGCCGTCTTCGGCACCGGCGGCACGTGATCCGGCTTAAAGATGCCGAGCAGGAACGTGTAGCCGGCGAACAGCATGATTTGGAACACCGACGGCCCCCACGCGCCCAGATACATGTCGCCGACCGACTTGCCGAGTTGGTCGGCCAGCACGATCAGCACCAGCGACGGCGGCACCAGTTGCGTGATGGTGCCGGATGCCGCCAGCACACCCGTAATGTAGCGCATGTTGTAGCCGTAGCGGATCATGACCGGCATCGAGATCAGCGCCATGGCGATGACCTGGGCCGCGACGGTTCCGGTGATCGCGCCGAGGATGAAGCCGACAATGATGACGGAGTAGCCGAGGCCGCCACGGATCGGCCCGAACAACTGGCCCATCGAGTCCAGCATGTCCTCGGCGAGACCGCACCGTTCCAGGATCGCGCCCATGAAGGTGAAGAACGGGATTGCGAGCAGCAGCTCATTGGACAGCACGCTGCCGAAGATGCGGCCGGGAATCGCCTGCAGGAAGTTGAGATCGAAGAAACCGAGATTGATCGCGAGGAATCCGAATGAAAGTCCAAGCGCCGCGAGCGTGAACGCGACCGGGAAGCCGATCAGCATGGCCAGAACCAGGCCGCCGAACATCAGCGGCGGCATCATTTCCAGCGTGATCATTGCGTCGGCCTCTCGTATTTCGCATCGATCGTGACATAGCCCTGCAGGGCCGCGATGCGCTTGATCACCTCGGAGACGCCTTGCAGCGCCAGCAGCACGAAGCCGGCCGGAATCACGAACTTGATCGGCCAGCGCACCAGGCCGCCGGCATTGCTCGAGATCTCGCCGACGGCATAGGCCTGATGGAAGAACGGCCAGGACAAGTAGCAGAGCAGCAGGCAGGACGGGATCAGGAAAAACAGCGTTCCGATCATGTCGAGCCAGAGCTGGCCACGCTCCGATAACATCAGATAGAGCATCTCGACGCGAACGTGTTCATTGCGTTTGAACGTGTAGGAGGCGCCGAACATCACGAAAATCGCAAACATGTACCATTGCATTTCGAGCCAGCTGTTGGAGCTGTAGCCGAACGCATAGCGGATCATCGCATTCCCGGCGCTTACCACGCAGGCGGCCAGAACCAGGAAATTGCAGAGGTCACCTAACTTCTGATTGAGCTGATCGATGACCGTGCTGAGTGCCAACAAGGGGCGCATCATGTTCTCCGCGGCCGTGCAAGTGAAAGCGTGCCGATCGCTTCAGCGAACACCGGTGCGGCGCCACGCGTCGAACGCGGCAAGCCGAGCTCGGATCCCGTGAAGCCATGGTTGATGAACTGGCGCGATGGCAACGCTTGTCCTCCCGATCTCGTTTCCGCCGTCTTGACTGCACCATCAGGCGCAGCGGCCTGTCCGGCCGGCAAGCGTGAAATCCCTCTCACCATTTCAGCGCGGGCTGGCGGCGTCAATTGGAAAATGGACAAATTGAAGCGGGTTCAAATCGTTATATGATTTGCGTAATCCCGCGCCAGTCTCTCAGCCGCCGGTCACGCTCATGTGGCGGCTGACGCTCGGGCGGTTGTGCCGGCGATCGATGATGAAGTCGTGGCCCTTCGGCTTCAGGCCGATGGCGCGATCGATTGCCGCGGCGAGCAGGTCGTCGTCGGCGGAAGCCCGCAACGGCCTGCGCAGATCGGAGGCATCCTCGTGGCCGAGGCAGGTGTGGAGCGTGCCGGTGCAGGTGATCCGCACACGGTTGCAGCTTTCGCAGAAATTATGGGTCATCGGCGTGATGAAGCCGAGCTTGCCGCCGGTCTCGCTGACCGCGACGTAGCGCGCGGGGCCGCCGGTGTCGTCGGCGAGGTCGGTCAGCGTGTATTGCTGGGCTAGTCGTGCACGTAGCAGCGACAGCGGCACATACTGGTCGATCCGGCCTTCGCCGATATCGCCCATCGGCATCACCTCGATCAGGGTCAGCGCCATGCCCTTGCCGTGCGCCCATTGCATCAGCGCGGGGATTTCATCCTCGTTCAGGTTCTTCAGCGCCACCGCGTTGATCTTGACCGCGAGACCGGCGGCGCGCGCGGCTTCGATGCCCGCCAGCACCTTGTCGAGATCGCCCCAGCGGGTGATGGCGCGGAACTTGGCGGCATCGAGCGTGTCGAGCGAGACGTTGATGCGGCGTACGCCGCAATCGCGCAATTCGTTGGCGAAGCGCGCCAGTTGCGAGCCGTTGGTGGTCAGCGTCAGCTCATCGAGCGCACCGGTGCCGAGGTGGCGCGACAGCGAACGCACCAGCGACATTACATTGCGCCGAACCAGCGGCTCGCCGCCGGTCAGGCGCAGCTTGCGCACGCCCTTGGCGATGAAGGCCGAGCACAGCCGGTCGAGTTCCTCCAGCGTCAGCAGGTCGGCCTTGGGCAGGAATGTCATGTCCTCGGACATGCAGTAGAAACATCGCAGATCGCAGCGATCGGTGACTGAGACGCGCAAATAGCGGATGGTCCGACCGAACGGATCGGTCATCGGACGCAATGTCAGTTCGGGAGAACCCGGGGAAAGTCCGCTCATTCAAAGGTGCCTCGTTGGGCGCGACCGCCAAGATGTCGGAAACGATCCTGCCCCGCTAGCACAATCTAGGCACGTTGCCAGTTGCCTACAATCGGCACCTTGTAAGTAGGCGTGCTCGCCGCGTGCAGTGCGTCAATCAGCGGGTCGGCGGCGGCGGAGCGGGTCGGTTGGGGGACGGCGATCCGGCCGCGGGCGTCGAGGCGGACGTCGGCGGCTTCGGCTTTTTCGGCGTCGCGCCCTTCGGAGCGGTCTTGGGTGGCGGTCCCTCGCGCTTGAGTTCGGCGACCACGGGATTCGGATCGAGCGTAGTGCTGGCCGGCGTCGAGAAATCGCCGGGATTGTTGATGACCTGCACGGGAACGGTGACCGGCGCGTGCCTGGCTAAGGTAAAGGTGATCGAGAATCCGGCCTCGGCGGCGGGAATCGCGACCGAGCAGGGAGTCTTGCAGCCGGGTCCAAGCGAAGTCTTGGCGTCGGCGCCCGAGGGGATCGATTCCAGCTGAACCTGTACCGACGGCGGCGTCGGCTTGAGGGAATCGAATGTGGAACAGCCGGCGAGGCTCGCTCCGGTGATGGCAATCGCGATGACCCGACGCATGATCGATCCACCCTATTGTGGATAACCGCCACAATTCCCGGATCGACCATAGGTGCGGGAGAACAGACGCGCAACCACACCGGCTGGAATCGTTAAAGGATGGTTAACGGCGGAATTCGGCTGCTATATATATAATAATCAAGTCAGCTGCTTATGGAGAAATCTTGCTACTTCACTAGACTTGCCACGGCCGCGGGGAGCTCGCGCATATGGCCGATGAGCCGATCCGGTTTGAGGTCGGCGGCGGGAATGTCGGTATAGCCGAATTCGACGCAGATCACGGGAATGCCGGCCCGCCGCGCCACACCGACATCGGGCCCGGCATCGCCGACCATGATCGTGGACGACAACTGCCCGCCGGCGCGCGCGACCGTCTGCCGCAGGATGACGGGGTCGGGCTTTGAAACACCAAAGGTGTCGGCGCCGCAAATCGCTGCGAATCGCGAACTCAAATCGAGCTGATCGAGCAGCCGCTTGGACAGCCATTCCAGCTTGTTGGTGCAGACCGCGAAACGAAATCCCTGCGATTGCAGATCGTCGAGCGCGGCTTCCAGCCCCTCGAACGGCCGCGAGGCGACCGCGATATTTTCGGCATAATGATCGATGAAATCGCCTGTCAGGCGGGTGATGTCGTCGGTGCTGGCAGCGCGGCCTTCTGCTTCGAGGCCGCGCTCGATCAGCTTGCGGGCACCCCCACCGATCATGTTGCGTGCCTTGTGCAGTGGGACCGGGGGCAATCCCTCGCGGTCGAGCACGAAGTTGAGTGAATTGATCAGGTCGGGCGCGGTGTCCACCAGCGTGCCGTCGAGGTCGAAAACCAGGGTGCGGGGAGGGGTGATCATGATCATTTCGCTATCGGTCCCCGCGACGCCGCGCAAGCGGGAATGCTAGGCTGCACCAGCTCTGGAGATACAACGATGCGACAGCTATCCGGCAAGACCGCCTTCATCACGGGTGGAGCCAGCGGAATCGGGCTCGCGCTAGGCAGGGCGTTTTTGCGCGAGGGCATGAACGTGATGCTCGCCGATATCGAGACTAACGCGCTCGATATCGCTGTGCTTGATCTCGGAGGCAAGGCGAAGGGCATCCATTGTGACGTCGCCGATCCCGGCAGTGTCGAGCGCGCGGCGCAGGCGTCGTTCGATGCTTTCGGG
>Ga0209583_10000597_pt1 | contig 11181 bp, 9 predicted proteins | sample Str014_FD_187201 | JGI IMG/M metagenome (GOLD analysis project Ga0209583, IMG submission 187201) | Freshwater sediment microbial communities in response to fracking from Pennsylvania, USA - Straight Creek_MetaG_SC_2014 (SPAdes) (version 2) | ecosystem: Environmental > Aquatic > Freshwater >... | reverse complement strand
GATCACTTCGGCGGCGTCTTCGTCGTCGTGGATCGCGAACAGGCCGGCGCCGAACTTCGAGACGAAGATCGCCCAGGCTACCAGCAACGTCAGCGTGGCCGCGGCGAGTGCGAGCAGGAAGAAGGTGGACGACGGCGTCGGCCCGATCTTCGGCAAGGGCACTGCGCTGAGCGAGACGCCGTTGCCGCCGTCGAGCGGCGTGTTGGTGACGATCGTGCCGATCACGAAGGTGATCGCCAGCGTCAGCAGCGCGAACAACTCGCCGCGCACGCCCTTGACGCGGAACACGACCGCGCCGAGCGCGACGCCGAGCAGCGCGGCGACTGCTGCGGCGACCGGCAGCGTCCACAGGAACGGCCAGTCGCAGCGCGCGAGCAACGTGCTCGTGGTGTACATGCCGGCGCCGAAGAACGCGCCGTGGCCGAACGAGAAGTAGCCGGTGTAGCCCGACAGGATGTTCCACGAGGTCGCGAGCACGATCCAGTGCAGCATCAGGTAGAGCAGCGAGTCGTAGAAGGCCGGCAGGCCGAGTTTCGGCACGAAAGCGAAGGCGATGCCTGCGCCGACGATGACGAGCGGCGTGCGCTTCATGCCGCCCTTCCGGGCCGCAGCACGAGGATCACGATCAGCAGCGTGAACGACACGATCGGCGCCCACGACGGCGCGGTCACGGCCATCGTGATCGCCTCGCTGACCCCGATCAGCGTGCCGGCGATCAGCGGCCCGAGCGGGCGCGCGAGACCGCCCAGCATCACCGCGGCGAACACGACGCCGATCCACGCGTACATCTGCGAAGGCGCGAGCGTGAAGCTCAGCGCCAGGCACACGCCGGCGATGCTCGCGAGTGCGGCACAGGTGCCGGAGAGCAGCAGCGCGTTGCGCTTCTGGTTCACGCCGAAGGCCGACGCGATCGGCGCGTCTTCGGCGGCCGCGCGCAGCGCCTTGCCGAGGTCGGTGTAGCGCAGCACGGCCCAGACCGCGACCGAGATGCCGACCGCGAGCAGCAGCGTGATGAATTCGGGGATCGGCACGAACAGGCCGCCCACTTTGAACTTCTGCTCGGCGTAGCTCGACTCGAGCTTGCGAAAGTCGGCTGTCCAGATCGTCTGGATGATTGCCTCGGCGATGCCCATCAGCCCGAAGGTCAGCAGCAGCGAATTGAACGGCGTGACCTTGAAGCGCGCCATCACCCAATGCAGCGCCACGCCGATCGCGAAGAACGCCGGCACGATTGCCGCGAGCGTGAGCAGCGGGTCCATGCCCATCGTCGCCAGCTGGTAGCAGAGGTAGGCGGCGAGGAAGGCGAACGCGAAGTGCGCGAGGTTGATCAGCCGCAGCAGGCCCCAGCTCAGGCTGAGCCCGAGGCCAAGCAACCCGTAGAGCGCACCGACGAAGATGCCCGACAGGATGCTCTGCGCCAGCAGCGAAGCGCTGGGCAGCGTGAAGCCCGACATGCCCTGCCTACGGTGCCAGCAGCTTGGCGCCGCCGTTCGTCACTTCCTTCGGCCACACGACGACCCAGTGGCCGTTCTGCACCTGCTTCACGCGCATCAGGTCGTCGCCGAAGTTGCCGGTGCCGTTGAAGCGCAGCTTGCCTTGCAGCGTGTCGACCTTGTTCGCCTTGAGCCAGGTGCCGATCGCCTTGTCGTCCAGGCTCTTGGTCGCGACGACGCCGGCCTCGAGGATCTGCCATGCGGTGTACGAGGCAGCGGCCTGCGTCTCGACCGTCGGGTCGGTCAGCCCCGCCTTGGTCGCGCGTTCGCGGTAGAGCTTGACGAACTCGGCGGCGCCGGTGTTCGAGGTGAACGGCGGCTGGTCTTCGAAGATCGTCACCGACAGCGCGTTCTTCGCTTCGGGCAGCGAGACCAGCGGGCCCGGCGAAGGGTAGAGGTAGAAGTGCTGCGGCGGGATGTAGTCGATCTTCTTCATCGCGTCGAGCAGCAGATTGCCTTCGAGGCCGATCGCGCCGACCCAGACGAAATCGGGCTTCGCGTCCTTGATGCGATTCGCGATCGGGCCGAAATCGCGGTTGCCGAAGTCCCATTCGAGGAACAGCACTTCGGTCAGCCCGCGCTTCTTCAGCACCTCGCGCGCGCCGGCCGACATGAACTGGATCGACGGGAACTTGCTGGTCACGACCGCGACCGTCTTCGGCGGCTTCGGGCCGGCGGCGAGCGCATCGAACACGGTGTTCGGCACGGTGGTCTGCGGCTCGGAACCGATCGACCAGGCCGGGAAGGTCATGTCGTATTTCGCCAGCGAGGGGATGCCCAGCGTGTGCTGCACCAGCACCTTGTTGTAGCGCTGCGCGACGCCGATCGCCGAGAGGATCGCGCCGGTCGCGTACGGCCCCATCAGCAGGTCGACCTTGTCGGCGGTGACCAGTTGCTCATACAACGTTCTCGCCACGTCGGGCTTGGATTGATCGTCCTTCACCTCCCACACGACCGGCCGCCCGAGCCAGCCGCCGCGCTTGTTGAGCTGCTCGACGTAGATGTCGCCGACCAGCTTGTGGATCTGCGCGGTGGCCGAGAGCGGGCCGGTCAGCGCGAGCGTGCTGCCGACGCGGATCGGGGCACCGGCGGGCGCTTGTGCGGGCGCTTGTGCGGGCGCTTGTGCAAGCGCGAGTCCGCTGCATGCGCCCAGGCCGAGCAGTGCGGCGGCAATCGCCGCGCGGCGCGAGGGGTTCTTGGTGGTCATCAGCCTTGTCTCCGTCTGTTGTTTTGAACGATGTGCCGAACGATCAATCGACTGGCTCGCCCGCGTGCGGCGCCGGCGCGAGCGCGGCGCGAATCTCGTCGCTGTGCTCGCCCAGCGTCGGCGGCGGGCGCACGTCGAGCGCGCGCTCGCCGTCGAACGAGACCGGCGAGCGCACGGTGCGGAACAGCCCCATCACCGGGTGCTCGGCCTGCGTCGTCATCTGCAGGTGCAGCGCCTGCGGGTCTTCGAGCGCTTCGCTGGTGTCGTACATCGGCGCGTGCGGCACGTCTTCATGCTGCAGGCGGGCGCACCAGTCGGCGCGTGTGCGGCGTTTGAAGCGCTCGCCGAGCAGTTCGATCAGGATCTCCTGGTGCCCGATGCGCGCTTCGCGGGTCGCGAAACGAGGGTCGGCGAACAGGTCGGGCTGCTCGATCGTATTCGCGAGGCCCTGCCAGAACTTCTCGGGCGAGGACATGTGCAGCGCGATCCACTTGCCATCGGCGCACGCCAGCACGTACGACTGCGACACGCTCGGCCGGCTGTAAGGCCCCATCACCTCGTCGGCCTGGAAGTAGTGCGTGAACGCGTCGAGGTTGAAGTGCGCCATCGCCTCCAGCATCGACACCTCGACGGTGCGGCCGATACCGGTGCGGCCGCGCTCGAACAGCGCGCCCATCACGCCGTAGGCCGCGTAGAAACCGGTCAGCGAATCGGCGATCGCGGGGCCGACGACGCGCGGGTTCTCGGGGTTCACGAGCAGGTTCAGGAAGCCGCTCGCGGCCTGCGCGACGGTGTCGTAGGCCGGCCGGTTCGCGGCCGGGCCGGTGGCGCCGAAGCCGCTGATCGAGCAGTAGACCAGCCTCGGGTTCAGGGCCCGCAAACGCGCCTCGCCGGCGCCCAGCTTGTCGGCCACGCCGGGGCGGAAGTTCTGGATGTAGACATCGGCCTGCGCGATCAGCGCATCGAACACCGCGCGGTCTTCGGCGAGCTTGGTGTCGAGCGTGATGCTGCGCTTGTTGCGGTTGTAGGTCTGGTAGTGCGGGCTGTACAGGCCGCCCTTGAAGGCGCGGAACGGGTCGCCGGTGACGGGCTGCTCGACCTTGATCACATCGGCGCCCAGGTCGCCGAGCAGCATGCCGGCCGCCGGGCCGGTGATGAACGTGCCCTGTTCGACGACCTTCAGACCTTGCAGGACCTTGATCATGACGATGACCACACCCCGACTGCCGAATACGGCAGTCGACCCGCCGAGAGCGTCGGGCCTTGCTCGGGGCGGCCCGGCGCGGCGGCCCGGGTCATGCGCCGAACCCTGCGGGCACACCGCCCTCGTAGACCACCTCGCGCGTCGCCTGGTACGAGAGCGCGAAGCCGATCGGGTCCTGCAGCTCTTCGCACAAGTGGGCGATCAGGCCCGCGGTGCGCGCGAGGATCGGCACGCCCTTCAGCGCCTGCACCGGAAATCCGGCGCCGAGCAGCACGGCCGGGATCGCGCCCGAGACGTTCAGCTTCAGATCCTTGCCGAGCACGGCCGCCATCTGCGCTTCGACGGCCTCGGCGATCGCGATGAAGCGCAGGTCGGTGCCGGCAGCGCGGGCCACCTCGAACAGCGCGCCGACGCGCTCGTCGCGCGCCTTGTGCAGCGGGTGGCCGTACCCCGGGATCGACTGGCCCGCCGCGCGCCGGCCCTGCATCACCGCGAGCGCGGCGGCGCCGAGCGCGACCCCGCGCTGCACCTGCGCGTCGATCTCGGCGTACATGCGGCCGGCCGTCTCCGACGAGCCCAGCACGACCGAGCCGCAACCGAGGATGCCGGCCGCGACCGCGCCCTGCATCGCGTCGGGCGCGGCCGCGAAGGTCATGCGCGCGGCCTGCACGCTGGGCACCAGGCCGTGCTCGGCGATCGCCACCAGTGTCGCGTTCAGCACCGCCGCCTCGCCCGCGCCCGGCGCCCGGCCGGTCAGCAGCAGGAAGAAGTGCTCGACGAACGAGACCTTGCCGATCAGCTCCTTCGAGAGATCGTGGCCGCGCACGACGATCGTGTGCTCGTCCGAGGTGCAGATGGCCGTGCGCGGAACGGTGGCCTTGCCGATCTTCATGCGCTTCTTTCAGGCCGGGGTCGGCGCGAGACGGAAGTCGTAGCTCGCGGAGTGGTACGGCTTCTTCATCACGCGCCCATCGGGTGCCTTGCCGGGCGCGTGGTGGTCGAAGTCGACGACCAGGGTGTCGCGCTTGCCGAACACCGCGTCCTGATCGATGTACGGGCTGCCGCCGACGAACACCTGCGTGGTCAGCATCACGTGGCCGGGCGCCGAAACCTGCATGTGCATGTGGCCGGGACGGTAGATGCTGCGGTTGGTCGCGCGCAGCATGTTGCCGACCGGGCCGTCGTCCGGGATCGGGTAGAAGGCCGGCAGGATCGACCAGAACCAGTAGCGGCCCTCGGCATCGGTGCGCAAGCGCCCGCGCGCCTTCATCACCGGTTCGGGCGCGAGCTGCACGTCGTACTTGCCTTCGCCGTCGCCCGACCAGACATCGAGCAGCGCGCCGACCAGCGGCCGGCCTTCGGTGTCGGTGACGCGGCCCATGTAGAAGGCCGGCTCGCCGGGAACGCCTTCGCCGAGGTCGGCGCCCAACGGGAGTTCGGGCGCGCCGGGCCAGTAGAACGGGCCTTCAACGGTGGCTTCGGTCGCTGGCGTCGCGCCTTTGGCCGCGGCCCCGCCGCCGCTGGCGCGCGCCTGCTGCAGCGCCACGACCATCATCGACAGGCCCAGCGTGTCCGAGAGCAGGATGAACTCCGGCCGCCGCTCGGTCGAGATCTGCCCGGTGGCATCGAGGAACTTCATCGCGGCGAGCCATTCGTCCGGCGTCAGATCGACCTCGCGGGCGAAGGCGTGCAGGTGGCGCACCAGTGCCGTCATCAATGCCCGCAGGCGCGGGTCGGGCGTGCCGGCGAACGCGGCGAGCACGTCTTCGGTCAGCTTTTCCTGGGCGTGATCGGCCATTCGAATCTCCGTTGTCGGTGGTGGTGCGGCGATGTTCAGGCGCTGCCGGAGGTGAAGCTTAGGGAGGTCGCGCGCCACGCGGAAGTGGTGAATTCGCATGGATATGATCGATCGCATCGATTCGACCTGGGGGTTTCCATGGAGCTGAGACATCTGCGCTACTTCGTGGCGCTGGCCGAATACCTCAGCTTTACCCGTGCGGCGGAGCGGGTTCACGTGACCCAGTCGACGCTCTCTCATCAGATCCGCCAGCTCGAGGAGGAAATGGGCCAGCCGCTGTTCGACCGCATCGGCAGGAAGGTCGTGACGACCGAGGCGGGCGAGTTGTTCCTCGGGTTCGCGATGCGTGCGCTGAAGGAGGTCGATGCAGGCCTTGCGATGCTCAAACCCGGTGCCGGCGGTCTGACCGGGCGCGTTCGCATCGGCGCGACGCACACCTTCAACATCGGCCTGATCCCGGAATGCGTGGCGCAGTTCCTGGAGCGCCACCCGACGGTACAGGTGCGCATCGAGGAACTCTCGGCCGACCAGATCGGCGCGAAGCTGCAGGCCGGCGAACTCGACATCGGCATCGCCTACCGGCCCGGCGAGCCGAGCGAGCTGTGGTTCGAGCCGCTCTACAACGAGGAGATGGTGCTGGTCGTCTCCGAGGCGCACCCGCTGGCCGGGCGCAAGCGAATCCGCATGGTCGAGCTGCACCAGCAGCGGCTGGTGGCGATGCCCGACTACTTCGCGACGCGCATGATGCTCGACGACTGTTTCAGGGTCAGCGGCGCCGAGCCGGTGATCGTGGCCGAGATGTCGACGGTCGCACCGATGCTCGGGCTGGTGCTGCGCACGCAGATCGGGGCGATCGTGGCGATCAACGCGGTGCCCGAGGCGATGACGGGCCTGCGCATGATCCCGATCGAGACGCCGACGCCGATCCGCACGCCGGGCATCCTGTGGCGGCTCGACGGCGAGAAGGCCGCGCCGGTGCACTCGTTCGCCGTGATCGTGCGCAAGACCGCGCTGGGCAACAGCCTGCGCCGCGCCGGGCCCGGGTAAATTGATCCAATCTATCAAATAGGAATCGGCTATTTGATGAGGCTATCGAGTGTTCGTAAACTGCGTGGGTGCCCGAGGTGATCGTCGACGCGGCGGGCGGCAGTCGCAACCATCCACAGGAGATACGCATGTCTACCGAAACGAAGTGCCCGGTCACGGGTGGCGCCAGCAAGAAGCCCGCAGCGCGCGGCACGACGAACGCGGCCTGGTGGCCCGAATCGCTGAACCTGAAGGTCTTGCACCAGCAGTCGTCGTTGTCGAACCCGATGGACCCGGATTTCGACTACGCCGCCGAGTTCAAGACCCTCGATCTCGACGCGGTGGTCAAGGACCTGCACACGCTGATGACCGATTCGCAGCCCTGGTGGCCGGCCGACTACGGCCACTACGGCCCGTTCTTCATCCGCATGGCCTGGCACGCCGCGGGCACTTATCGCACCAGCGATGGCCGCGGTGGCAGCGGCAGCGGCGAACAGCGCTTCGCGCCGCTCAACAGCTGGCCCGACAACGGCAACCTCGACAAGGCGCGCCGCCTGCTCTGGCCGATCAAGGCGAAGTACGGGCGCAAGCTGTCATGGGCCGACCTGTTCATCCTGACCGGCAACGTCGCGCTGGAATCGATGGGCTTCAAGACCTTCGGTTTCGGCGGCGGCCGCCCCGACGTGTGGGAACCCGAGGAAGACATCAACTGGGGCAGCGAGACCACCTGGCTGGGCGACGAGCGCTACAGCGGCGACCGCGAACTCGCGCAGCCGCTGGCCGCGGTGCAGATGGGCCTGATCTACGTCAACCCGGAAGGCCCGAACGGCACGCCCGACCCGCTCGGCTCGGCACGCGATATCCGCGAGACATTCGCCCGCATGGCGATGAACGACGAAGAGACCGTCGCGCTCACCGCCGGCGGCCACACCTTCGGCAAGGCGCACGGCGCGGTCGACCCGAAGCACCTCGGCGTCGCGCCCGAGGGCGCCGAGATCGAGCACATGGGCCTGGGCTGGGTCAACAGCTTCGAGACGGGCTTCGGCGTGCACACGACCACCAGCGGCATCGAAGGCGCGTGGACCAAGAACCCGATCCAGTGGGACAACGGCTACTTCGAGAACCTCTTCGGCTACGAGTGGGAGCTGACCAAGAGCCCCGCCGGCGCGCAGCAGTGGAAGCCGGTGGGCGCGAGCGGTGACGGCACCGTGCCCGACGCGCATGACCCGGGCAAGCGCCACGCGCCGATGATGACCACCGCCGACATGGCGATGCGCACGGACCCGGCCTACGAGAAGATCGCGCGCCGCTTCATGGCCGACCCGCGGGAGTTCGCCGACGCGTTCGCCCGCGCCTGGTTCAAGCTCACGCACCGTGACATGGGCCCGGTCTCGCGCTACCTCGGCCCGCTGGTGCCGAAGGAAGAACTGATCTGGCAAGACCCGGTGCCCGCGGTCGATCACCCGCTGGTCGATGCGAACGACGTCGCCGCGTTGAAGACGAAGCTGCTCGGGTCGGGCCTGTCGATCTCGCAGCTCGTCACCACCGCCTGGGCGTCGGCCTCGACCTTCCGCGGCAGCGACAAGCGCGGCGGCGCCAACGGCGCGCGCATTCGCCTCGCGCCGCAGAAAAACTGGGAGGTGAATCAGCCGGCCGAACTCGCCGTGGTGCTGGCCAAGCTCGAAGCAGTGCAGAAGGATTTCAATGCCGCGCAGTCTGGCGGCAAGAAGATTTCGCTGGCCGACCTGATCGTGCTTGGCGGCTGCGCCGCGGTCGAAGCCGCGGCGAAGAAGGCCGGGCACGACGTGACCGTGCCGTTCGCGCCCGGCCGCACCGACGCGTCGCAGGCACAGACCGATGTCGAATCGTTTGCACCGCTGGAACCGCTCGCCGACGGCTTTCGCAACTACGTGCGCAAGGGGCACGAGGCGACCGTTGCCGAGCAGCTGATCGACAAGGCCAACCTGCTGACGCTGACCGCGCCGGAGATGACCGTGCTGATCGGCGGCCTGCGCTCGCTGGGGGCGAACGTGGGCGGGGCCAAGCACGGCGTGTTCAGCGAGCGCAGCGACGCGCTGACCAACGACTACTTCGTCAACCTGCTCGACATGAACACGAAGTGGGCCAAGTCCGCCGACGCCGAGTTCGTGCTCGAGGGCCGCGACCGGCAGACGAACGAACTCAAGCTCACCGGCACGGTCGTCGACCTGCTGTTCGGCTCGAACTCGCAGCTGCGCGCGCTCGCCGAGGTCTATGCGGCCAGCGACTCGCACAAGGTTTTCGTGCGCGACTTCGTGGCGGCCTGGAGCAAGGTGATGAACCTCGACCGCTACGACCTGGCCTGAGCCCGGCGCCCGATGGTGTACCGTCGGCCCGTGCGCATCGCGATCCTCACGTTCGACGGCTTCAACGAGCTCGATTCGTTCATCGCGCTCGGGCTGTTGAACCGGCTCGGCGATCGGGGCTGGAAGGCCGAGATCACGAGCCCGACGACGCACGTCACCTCGATGGGCGGCGTGACCGTGCAGGCGCAGCAGCCGCTGGAGTTCGCCAACGAGGCCGATGCGGTGATCTTCGGCAGCGGCATCTACACCCGGGCGATCGCGCAGAACAGCACGCTGCTCGATCGGCTGCAGCTCGATCCGATCCGCCAGCTGATCGGTGCGCAGTGCTCCGGCGCGTTGCTGCTCGCGCGACTCGGCCTGATCGGTGACATGCCGGCCTGCACCGACCTCACGACCCGGCCCTGGCTGCTCGAGGCCGGCGTGCGCGTCGAAGAGGCGCCGTTCCACGCGCGCGGGCCGATCGCCACGGCCGGCGGCTGCCTGGCCTCGCAGTACCTTGCCGCCTGGCTGATGGTGCGGGGCGCCGGCTTCGACGCGGCGGCGCGGGCTTTGCACTACGCCGCGCCGGTGGGCGAGAAAGAGGCGTATGTTGCGAATCTGCTGGGCAAGGTGAGGCCGTTCGTTCCAGCGGCGTAGGTGTTGTCAGCGGCCGAAGGAGTCTGCGATGAACCAACTTTTCGACCGCTCGTGGCGCGCCGCCCCGGTCGCTGCGCTCGTGATCGCCTGCGCGGCGGCGCAGGCGTCGGTGGCGCCGGGCGCACCGCAGAGTTCGGCGAACGTCGAACTCGCGTTCCGTGACCCGGCCGGCATCGTCGCCCGCGACAGTGCCTGGACCGACCGTGACCAGTGGCTCGACAAACTCGGCCGCTACGTGGTCGAACACGCCTCGGCGCACGTGCCGGAAGGCGCGCGGCTGCGGGTCACGATCACCGGCGTGCAGCGCGCCGGCATGGTCGAACCCTGGCTTGGCCGCGGCCTCTGGGACGTGCGCATCGTGCGCGACTCCACCCCGCCTCGCATCGACCTCACCTTCCAGCTCGTCTCGCCGCAGGGCGCGGTGCTGAAGGAAGGCACGCGCACGCTGCGCGACATGAACTTCCTGCGCCGCGCCGGCATCCACAGCGGCGAGCCGCTGTCGTACGAGAAGAACCTGATCGACGACTGGCTGCGCCAGGATTTCGGGCCGGCGCCGCGCTGAACCGCGCGCGGTCGATAATCAAGGGTTGTCCTTTCGAGGCGGCCCGCTGAATCGGCCGCACCCGCATGTCCGAGCCCTCCCTTTCTCCGTTGGTCAAAGAAGTCAAACGCCGCCGCACCTTCGCGATCATTTCCCACCCCAAGCACCGCCTCTGAGCCAGGCGGCGTCAGGTCGCGCCACGACTTGTTCCCTATCGAGGATTGCGCGAGGAAGGCGGCGGGCAAGCCATGGTCAAGTTCCGTCATGGCGGGACAGGCCAAGACCGGGGGCGTGTGTACATAGCCGTGTACATAAAACGCTCTCCGGAAGCCTCCTTTGCGCCATGTACACATGGGGGCAGGCTTGGCTCTTACAGACACATGGCTCAAGGCCATCCTTGCGACGGGCAAGCGTTCTTACGTTCTTGTCGATCTGTACGGCCACAATAATTCCCTGCCTAAATTGATCGATGACAAGGCTGTCCGCACCGCTGATGTACGGGCCTTTCTAGAAAAGGACTATCCCGTCGATTCGCTGCCGAGCGTTGAAGAGGCCGCGAAGCTCGTTGCTGCCAAGCGCGTGCGGGTCGAGACATTGCTCGATGAAGATCGCTATGCCAGCCGGCTTGCAAACCTGAGACAGGGTCAACAGGAGCGCCGGAAGTCGGCCGTTGCGGAGATGAATGCGCTGGCGAATTCTCACCAGCAGACCAGGCTCGACCTGCAGCGCAATCAGCAAGATCAAACTAGAAGCCAGCGTCAGGCGCACTTTCATGCGCTTCGTGAAATCCGGACTTCGCGCGGGCGCAAAAGGCCGCAAGGGCTTGCTGCGTGCGACCTTGGCCAGCATGCCGCTGCCGTCCGTGCACAGCACCGCGTCGCTGGCCAGGGCTGGCTGCAGTACCTTGGTCACACAGCACTTGTTGGCGCGT
>Ga0209583_10000595_pt1 | contig 11189 bp, 8 predicted proteins | sample Str014_FD_187201 | JGI IMG/M metagenome (GOLD analysis project Ga0209583, IMG submission 187201) | Freshwater sediment microbial communities in response to fracking from Pennsylvania, USA - Straight Creek_MetaG_SC_2014 (SPAdes) (version 2) | ecosystem: Environmental > Aquatic > Freshwater >... | reverse complement strand
TCGACCCGGCCTGCCTGGTCGAAGACTACGAGCTGATCCACCGGCTGCGGCGGCACGCGGTGGATCGCGGGCTGGACTGGCGCTTTCGCGTGCTCGGCGATGCGCAGGCGCGCACCGAGGCGCCGGGCAGCGTCGGCGCCTTTCTGCGCCAGCGGCGGCGCTGGTTCGGCGGCTTCCTGCAGACGCAGTACTGGTACCGCGCGATGGTCGGCGACCGCCGCCACGGCTGGCTGGGCACGCTGATGCTGCCCGTCAAGGCGATCGATACCTTGCAGCCGCTTTACGGCCTCACCGCGTTCGCGCTGCTCGTGGCCTATGCCGCGCGCGGCCGCGTCGACACGCTGGGGCCGGCCGCGGCGCTGATCGGCACGAAGATCGCGGTCGACCTGGGCTTTCACCTCTGGTCGGTGCACTTGTACCGGCGCTGGGTCGGCGACACCACGCGAGCGAGTTTCGGGTGGGCGCTGCTCGCCGCGGTGATCGAGCCGTTCAGCTTCCAGTTGCTGCGACACCTCGGCGCAGCGCTCGGTTGGCTCGCCTTTCTGACCGGCGACAGCCATTGGGGCCGGCAGAGTCGTTTCGGGTTGGACGCCGCGCAGCGCGTCGATCGCTGATCGAGGCGCGCGCCTTGTCGGTGCGCTTTCTCAGTGCGCCTCCTCAGTGCGCCCTGCTGCGCGGCTTGGTCGTGACGCCAGGCGTATGGAACACGACCTGCTCGGGGTGCAGCTCGGGGTCGTGGTCGGCCAGCAACTCCTTGCGCATCATCACCGCGACGGTCGCCGGATTCACCTTGCCGTCGGGGTGCGCGGCGGCCTCGACCATCGCACGGTAGACCGGCGTGGGCAGCACCATCGCGAGTTCCAGGCTGAGTTCGTTCGCCATGTCGTAGTCGTCGGGCGCCGAGTTCTTGTCGAGCGTGCCGGCGAGCACCAGATAACGTGCGACCTTTTCGGTGAGGTCGAGTTTTTCGCGGGCGGGAAAGTCTTTCATCGTCGTGTCTCCTGGAACGCAGTCAAGCCTTCGAGGGTACAGCACGCGCAGCGGCGAGCGTCAGCGGTTCATCGCCTCGAACACACGCGCTGCAGCCCATGCATCGTTCGCGGCATACATCAGCTGGCTCTCGCTCAACTCTCGCGCCGCCCAGTTCGAGGTGCTGGCCTTGCCGGACTTCAGAAATCGCTTGCCGAACAGCAAGGCCACCGCGGTCTTCACGCCGATGTCCTTGCAGTAACCCTGCGCGCGGAACAGGTGGTTCAGGTCGACCACGCCGAGCATCTCGACACCCAGCTTGCCGCGGATGCGCCGCATGTCGTCGCCCAGGCCGAAGCCGACCTTCTTCGCGGTGTTCGATGCGAGCAGCGCGCACAGCGCCGCGCGGCAATTCGGGTCGTGCAGCTGGAAGATCCAGGCCTTCTCGAGCGTGGCGAGTTGCAGGATGTGCGGGCCGTCGGAGACCTCGCCCTTCGCGAAGGTCGGCTTCGATTCGGTGTCGAAGCCGAGCATCGTCGCACCGGCCAGTTCGGCGATCGCGCGCTCGGCCTGCGGGCCGGTCGCGACGAGGTCGACACGGTTCAACGGCAGGCGCTCGAAGGGCTCGAGCGCGGCGATCTGTTCCTTGTCGGGCGTGAACGGTGGCTGGGTCATGAGAGGGCTTTCGCGTGGCGATGGAACTCGACGACCTGCGCCGCCGGCGCGAGATCGCGCGACCTCAACTGGCCGCAGCCGCCGTCCACGTCCTGCCCCGCAGATTGGCGCAGCTTCGTCAACACGCCGCGCGAATGCAGCGAGCCCGCGATGGCTTCGGCGCGCGCTTGCGAAGGGCGCTTGAAGTCGAGGCCTGCGACGGTGTTGTAGGGAATCATGTTCAACAACGCGTACTTGCCACGCAGCAGTTCGACGATGCCGTCGAGTTCTTCGTCGGTGTCGTTGATGCCCTCCAGCAGCGTCCACTGGTACTGGATCGGGTAGCCGGTCGCGCGCGCATAGCGTTCACCGAGTTCGACCAGTTCGGCGGGCACGATGCGCGGCGCGTGCGGCATCAGTCGGGCGCGCAAGTCGGGCCGGGTCGTGTGCAGCGAGAGCGCGAGCGCCGGCTTCACGTGCATGCGCGGCAACTGCTCGAACACGCGCAGGTCACCGACCGTCGAGAACACCAGGTTCTTGTGGCCGATGCCGCCGGCGGTGCCCAGCAGTTCGATCGCCTCGATCACGTTGTCGAGGTTGTGCGCCGGTTCGCCCATGCCCATGAAGACGACCTTCTTGACCGGTCTGAGCGTGCGTGCCAGCGCCACCTGCGCGACGATCTCGGCGCTGCCGACCTGCCGGAGCAAGCCCTCGCGCCCGGTCATGCAGAACACGCAGCCGACCGCACAGCCGACCTGGGTCGACACGCACAGCCCGCCGCGCGGCAACAGCACGCTCTCGACCGCCTGGCCGTCGTTCAGTTCGACCAGCAAGCGCGAGGATCCGTCCTCGGCCGGGTGTTCGGATCGCAGACGGGCCAGCCCGGCGAGTTCGTCGACGAGTGCGGGCAGCATCGCGCGCACGCGCTGCGGCAGAAAGTCTTCCGGCTTGCGCTTGCCGCTCGCCTGCGGCAGCGCGTTCGCCCACAGCCGAAGCACGCGGTATTCGTGGCAGGCCTGGGCGCCATGCTGGCGCAGGCGTTGGCGGATGGTGTCGATGTGCATGCAGGCGAAAGTTTAGGCCGTGTGACAGAAATCCCCCCATGCACGGGGTTCGATGCCATTGACAGCGGGTCAATACTGCAAGGCTCAAACCCTTCTTCATGCACGCAGCGTTGAGCAGCCAAACGTTTGCGTCACACCTGAAAGCCACCGATGAACTTCAAAGCACTCATTTCACCGCTCGCACTCGCGGCCTTCGTGGCCTGCGGCAACAGTGCGCTCGCCGGACCGGCCGTGTACACGACGCAGGCGAGCTTCTTGGCCGCGATCTCCAATGCGGGTGTCGACGATTTCGACGATCTCGACCCGTCGACGACCCTGATCACGCCGCAAAGCCGCGCCGCGGGTGCCTACTCGTACACCGCCAGTGTCGGGCCGCTGGACATCTTCTTCCCTGCGTCCGCCGGCTCCGATGTCTGGCTGGCACCCAGCAACAGTGCCGACACGATCACCTTCGGCAACTTCTCGGCCGGCGTGCAGGGCGTGGGTGGATTCTTCTTCGGCTCCGACGACCAGGGCCGTTTCACCTCGACCTCGTCGTTGACGGTCATCGCAACCGACGCCAGCGGCAGCACGACCCGAATGCTGGTCAACGCGTCGACCGGCAGCTTCCTCGGCTTCGTCTCGACCGGCGCATTGAGCTCGGTCACCGTCGCGGCCGCGGTGGACGACTCCGGTGCGTCGAACGGCTTTCCGACCATCAACGATCTGACCCTCGGCACCGCCGTCGCCGCGGTGCCGGAACCCGAGACCTACGCGCTGATGCTCGGCGGCCTCGGCCTGCTCGGCTGGATTGGCCGCCGCCGCAAGACCTGATCGACACGAAGGGGGCCCGAGCCCTCGCCCCACACGTGGCGCCAGGCGCCCGCCGCTCCGAGCCAGTCGAAGCGGCGGGCGCCTTCTCTTGGCCGCCCGAGCGCTTCTGCGACACTGCGCGACGAAGTTGATCGGACGTTCTTTGCCCGGAGGCCTCTCTTGGATCAGCGACCCCACGCCAGCACGCTGCCCTCGCAGCCCTTTTTCTCGACGCCGCAGCAGCGCCTCGCGCTCGCGCGCCAGCGCTACTTCGATGAGGGCGTGCGCCCATCCGGCCTCGTCAGCGAAGGTGTGATCCAGTCGTGGTCGCGCTGCGTTCAGAGCCACCGCGACCCGGTCGAGCACATCGCGTTCAACCCGGTCACGCCCAGCCGCATGCACTCGGCGCTGGCGCGCAGCCAGATGCTTCTGCAGGCCGCGACGACCGACCTCGATCAACTCGAACACACGCTCGCCGGCACCGCCTGCACCGCGATCCTGACCGACCCGCAGGGCGTGGTGGTGCATGCCACGCGCTCCGGTGCCGACCACGGCGAGGTGCTGCTGCCTTTGGCGCGGCGCATCGGCGTGAGCCTCGACGAAGAACACATCGGCACCGGCGCACCCGGCGTGACGCTGCGCACGGGCCAGCCCTGTCTGGTGCTCGGCGCAGAGCACTTCTTCGGCCACATGCGCGAGCTGCATTGCGCGGCCGCGCCGATCCGCGACGTGAGCGGCCGCCTGGCCGCGGTGCTCGACCTGACCTGCGAGGGCCGCCCTTTCGGTTTCGACGCGGCCGGGGTCGTGGCGCTGTACGCGACCACGATCGAGAACCAGTTGCTGCGTGCGCAGTCGCGCGAACACATCGTCGTGCACCTGCAGACGACGCCAGCGCTGCTCGGCACGCCAATGGAAGGCCTGGCCGGGCTGAACGCCGACGGCCGCATCGCGTGGGTCAACCACATCGGTGCCAGCCTGCTCGGCGTGGCGCAGGGCGATACCGGCCTGTGCGCCGACGAGGTCTTCGGCATCACATCGACTCGCCTTGCGCTGCTGACGCGCGCCGCGAACGCCGCGTTGCACCGCCTGCCCAACGGCCTGAACGTGTGGATCGCCGCGCGCATGCAGGCGCGCGACGGCGCCGGGCCGCTGTTCCAGCTGAGGGCGCCCGAGGCACCGGAGTCGTCGGCAACGCCCGCGCCCGCATCGGTGGGCACGCTGCGTGACAGCGACCGCCACCTGATCGTGCAGACGCTGCAGGCGTGCGAGGGCAACGTCTCGAAGACGGCGCGCCGGCTCGGTGTCTCGCGCGGGCTGGTGTACCGGCACCTGAAGCAGACCAAGGACGCCTCGGGCGGCGGCTGACGGGCGCCACGGACGCTCGCCCGATAATGCCGCGCATGCAAGTGTTTCGCGGCTTCCATCACCCCGGCATCGCGCCCGTCTGCGCCCTCACGATCGGCAACTTCGACGGCGTGCACCGCGGGCATCAGGCGATGCTGGCGCTGCTGAACTCGGAGGCCAGGCACCGCGGTCTGCCGTCCTGCGTGATGACCTTCGAGCCGCACCCGCGCGACTACTTCGCCGCCGCCGCGGGCAAGCCCGAACTCGCGCCGGCCCGCATCGCCACGCTGCGCGACAAACTCGGCGAACTCGAGCGCTGCGGCATCGACCAGGCCGTCGTGCTGCGTTTCGACAAGGCGTTCGCTGCACAGTCGCCGCAGGCCTTCATCGACGACGTGCTGGTGCGCGGCCTGGGCACGAAGTACGTGCTGGTCGGCGACGACTTCCGCTTCGGTGCGAAGCGCGCCGGCGATTACGCAATGCTCGACGCTGCCGGCCCACGCGCCGGCTTCGATGTGGCGCGCATGAACAGCTACGAGGTGCGCGGGCTGCGCGTGTCGAGCTCGGCGGTGCGCGAGGCGCTGGCGGCCGGCGACATGGCCGGTGCGGCGACCCTGCTCGGTCGGCCCTACAGCATCAGCGGCCACGTCGTGCACGGCAAGAAGCTGGGCCGCACGCTGGGCTTCAGAACCCTGAACCTGCGCTTCAGCCACCCGAACCCGGCCGCGCTCGGCATCTATGCGGTGCAGGTTCACGGCCTCGGGCCGCAGCCGCGGGGCGGCGTCGCCAGCCTCGGCAAGCGCCCGACGGTCGACGACAGCGGCCGCGTGCTGCTCGAGACCTACGTGCTCGATTGGCCCGCCGCGCTCGGCGCCGACGGGGGCTACGGTAAACTCGTGCGCGTGGAACTGCTGCACAAACTTCGCGACGAAGCCCGCTACGACGGGCTGCCGGCGCTCACGGCCGCGATCGAGAAAGACGTGGTCGATGCGCGCACCTGGTTGGCCATGCACACCAGCGCCCACGCCGCCGAACACCGCCAGACCAGCCGCGACCGAATTATTTGACGGGCGCCCTGCCCGCCAACTTCTCGAAGCGCACCCGCGCCGAACGCGGGCCCCATCCCCGATCCGCTGCCCGCGCGCACCGGACCGCACCCATCGAGCGCCACCATGTCCACAGACACCAAGACCGACTACCGCTCCACGCTGAACCTGCCCGACACGCCGTTCCCGATGCGCGGCGACCTGCCCAAGCGCGAACCAGGCTGGGTCAAGGAGTGGACGGATCAGGGCATCTACCAGCGCCTGCGCGACGCCCGCGTCGGCAAGCCGCGCTTCGTGCTGCACGACGGCCCGCCCTACGCGAACGGCACGCTGCACGTCGGCCACGCCGCGAACAAGATCCTGAAGGACATGATCGTCAAGGCACGCCAGCTCAAGGGCCTGGACGCGCGCTACACGCCGGGCTGGGATTGCCACGGCCTGCCGATCGAGAACCAGATCGAAAAGACCTTCGGCCGCAACCTCGAGCGCGCCGACGTGCAGGCCAAGAGCCGCGCCTACGCCGGCGAGCAGATCGCGCTGCAGATGGCCGACTTCAAGCGCGTCGGCGTGCTGGGCGATTGGGATCATCCATATCGCACGATGGATTTCGGCAACGAGGCGAACGAGATCCGCGTGCTGAAGAAGATCATCGAGCGCGGCTTCGTCTACCGCGGTCTGAAGCCGGTGTACTGGTGCTTCGACTGCCACTCGTCGCTGGCCGAGTTCGAGATCGAGTACGCGGACAAGAAGTCGCAAACGGTCGACGTCGGCTTCCTCGCCGCGGAGCCGGAGAAGCTCGCGGCAGTGTTCGGCCTTTCCTCGCTCCCGAAAGAGGCCTTCGCCGTGATCTGGACCACGACCGCGTGGACCATCCCGGCGAACCAGGCCTTGAACGTCGGCCCGGCGATCGAGTATTCGCTCGTCGACACGCAACGCGGCCTGCTCGTGCTCGCGAGCGCGCTCGTGCTGAAGTGCCTGGCGCGCTACGACCTCGAAGGCACGGTGATCGCGACGACCACGGGTGCGAAGCTCGAAGGCCTGAACTTCCATCACCCGCTCGCGAAGGTCGACGCCGGCTACGACCGCCTCGCGCCCGTCTATGCCGCCGAGTACGCGACCGACGACGACGGCACCGGCATCGTCCATTCGGCGCCGGCCTACGGCGTCGAAGACTTCAACTCCTGCCGCGCGCACGGATTGGCGCTCGACGACATCCTGAACCCCGTGCAAGGCGACGGCCGCTACGAGGCGGCTCTGCCGCTGTTCGGCGGCCTGAACATCTGGAAGGCCGCGCCGCTGGTGGCCGAGGCGTTGCGCGATGCGGGCCGCTTGTTCGCGACCTCCAACCTGACCCACAGCTACCCGCACTGCTGGCGCCACAAGACGCCGGTGATCTACCGCGCCGCGGCGCAGTGGTTCGTGCGCATGGACGAGGCCGGCCCGGGCACCACCGGCGTGTTCGCGAGCCAGCAGCCGGCGAAGACGCTGCGCCGGACCGCGCTCGCCGCGATCGAGCAGACGAGCTTCTACCCGGAGAACGGCCAGGCGCGCCTGCACGACATGATCGCCAACCGGCCCGACTGGTGCATCAGCCGCCAGCGCAACTGGGGCGTGCCACTGCCGTTCTTCCTGCACAAGGAGACGGGCGAGCTGCACCCCGACACGATGGCGCTGATCGACCGCGCGGCGAGCATCGTCGAGCAGGGCGGTGTCGAGGCGTGGTCGAAGCTGACCGCCGCCGACGTGCTCGGCGAAGAAGGTTCGAGCTACATCAAGAGCAACGACATCCTCGACGTGTGGTTCGACTCGGGTTCGACCTTCTTCCATGTACTGCGCGGCAGCCACCCGGGCGTGACGAGCGACGAAGGCCCCGAGGCCGACCTCTACCTCGAAGGCCATGACCAGCACCGCGGCTGGTTCCACTCGTCGCTGCTGATCGCTTGCGCGATCGAGGACCACGCGCCGTACCGCGGCCTGCTCACCCACGGCTTCACGGTCGACGGCTCGGGCCGCAAGATGAGCAAGAGCCTGGGCAACTTCATCGCGCTGCACGATGCGGTGAACAAGCGCGGCGCCGAGATCATCCGCCTGTGGTGCGCTGCGACCGACTATTCGGGCGATCTGAGCATCGACGAGAAGATCCTCGACCGCGTCGTCGATTCGTACCGCCGCATCCGCAACACGCTGCGCTTCATGATGGCGAACACGAGTGATTTCGACGCCTCGAAGGATGCGGTGCCTCTCGCCGAACTGCTCGAGATCGACCGCTGGGCGCTGGCGCGTTCCGCGCAGTTCCAGAGCGAGGTGCTCGCGCACTACGAGGTCTACGAGTTCCACCCGGTGGTCGCGAAGCTGCAGATCTTCTGCAGCGAAGACCTGGGCGCGTTCTATCTCGACGTGCTGAAGGATCGCCTCTACACCACCGCCCCGAGGAGCGCTGCACGCCGCTCGGCGCAGACCGCGCTGTGGCACATCACGCACGCAATGCTGCGCTGGATGGCGCCGTTCCTGAGCTTCACCGCCGAGGAGGCGTGGAAGGTGTTCGCACCGGGCCGTTCCGTCTCGATCTTCACCGAGACCTACAGCGACACCAGCGCCTGGGGCAGCGACGAACTGCTCGCGAAGTGGGCGCGCATCCGTGCGATCCGTGATGTCGCGAACAAGGAAATCGAAGCGGTGCGCACCGCCGGCCAGGTCGGCTCGTCGTTGCAGGCGAACCTGAAGATCGGCGCGAGCGAAGCCGATCATGCGCTGCTCGCTTCGCTGGGCGAAGACCTGCGCTTCGTCACGATCACGTCGAAAGCGTTGTTGTCCGACGCGACCGAGCTGCATGTCGAAGTCACACCATCGAGCTCGACCAAGTGCGACCGCTGCTGGCACTACCGCGACGATGTCGGCGTGGAGGCCGCGCATCCGACGATCTGCGGGCGCTGCGTCAGCAACCTCTACGGCGCCGGTGAAATCCGCACGATCGCCTGACCCCCCACGACAAGCACATGGCCACCAAGAAATCCGGCAGCTCGCTGCTGCCCTGGCTCGGCATCGCCGCCATCGTCATCCTGCTCGACCAGGTCACGAAGACGATGATCCTGAAGACGATGCAGATCGGCGACAACCACCCGGTCACCTCGTTCTTCAACATCGTGCACTGGCGCAACACCGGGGCGGCGTTCTCGTTCCTGCACGCGTCGTCGGGCTGGCAGCGCTGGCTGTTCGTCGGCCTCGCGCTCGTGGCCGCGATCTTCATCGTCTGGATGCTGAAGCGCCACGGCGGCCAGCGCCTGTTCGGCTGGGCGCTGGCATTGATACTCGGCGGCGCGGTCGGCAACGTCATCGACCGGCTGCTGCACGGCTCGGTCGTCGACTTCATCCAGCTGCACTGGCACGGCGCCGCGTTCCCGTCGTTCAATGTGGCCGACAGCGCGATCACGGTCGGCGCGGCCTTGCTGATCCTCGACGAACTGCTGCGCGTTCGGCGCGGGCGCTGAGCCTCAAGTCGTTTCTGCCGCTGCCGATAGACCCGATACGAATCAATCGCGGGATCGGGTTTTTGGCAGGAACATGACAGCAGCAACAGCAAAGATCGGGGCGAATTTCAACCCCACGGCGACGCCCCTGGTGTCGCGCATGGAACAAGTCGGCAACTACCGGGAGTCACTTCAGCGCTTGCAGGATGTCTGGGACCAGCTCACGCTGCTCGGGCAGATGAGCGGCATCGCCGCCGACATCACGACCACCGCCGAGGAGTTCCGCGCACTCAGCGCCACGCTGCTCGATTCGCTCGCCCACGCCCTGTTGAAGAACACCTTGCAGCGCATGCATGCGCAGGCGCAGGTCGCGATCGACATCTTGGTGCGCAACCTGTTCGAGCGTACCGCCGACATCGGCTTTCTCGCCACCGACAGCGCCGTGCGCGAGTTGCTGGCCTCGGCCGATGACCAAGCCGACCCAGCGCGCGCCGAGGCCTTGCGGACCCGCTTCCGGGCCTACGTGGCCAAGTATTCGGTCTACGACGACGTGCTCGTGCTCGACGCCACCGGCCGCGTGCGCGCGCGGCTGGACGACAGCGTCGCCATCGACCGCAGCGCGCATGCGCTGGTGGCGCAGGCGCTGCAGCCCGGCACGCCCTTCGTCGAATCCTTCGGCGCGATCGACCTGCTCGGCGGTCGGCGCGGACTGCTCTACTCGGCGGCGATCCGCGCACCGCAGGGCGGCAAAGCGCTCGGCGTGCTGTGCCTGTCGTTCCGCTTCGACGACGAGATGGCCGGCGTCTTCGCACACCTGACGCCGGTCGGCGCGTGCAGCGTGGTGGCGATGTGCGACGCGGCCGGCACCGTGCTCGCCAGCTCCGACATCTGGCAGCTCCCGATCGGTGCGCCGCTGCCGCCGGCACGCGACCACCGCCTGCTTTTCGCCGGCCGCGAATACCTGGCCGTCACCGTATCGGCCACCGGCTACCAGGGCTACGCGGGTCCGGGCTGGACGGTCGCGATGCTGGTGCCGATCGAGCAGGCGTTCCGCGCGGACGAACCGGGACGGCAGGCCGCGGCACCCTCGTTTCCCGATGGCGCGCTCGCAGACAGCAGCCTGGTCGCCGAGGAGTTGCGCAGCATCCCGAAACGGGCGCAGCGCATCCAGCGCGGCCTGGAGCGGTCGGTGTGGAACGGCGAGGTGCGCGGGCGGCGACAGACCGATGGCGGCGGCTTCGGTGCGGCGCTGCTGCAGCAGGTCACACGCACCGGCGAACGCATCAAGTCGGTGATCGAAAGCGCGATCGGCGATCTGCAGCACTCGACCGCGGCAGCGATCCTCGACGAGGCCCGCGCCTGCGCCGCCTTCGCGGTGGACATCATGGATCGCAACCTCTACGAGCGCGCGAACGATTGCCGCTGGTGGGCGCTCGACGGCACGCTCGGCCGCGCACTCGACGAGCCGGGCCTGGCCACGCGCGATGCCGCCGCCCGGGTGCTCGCAGAGATCAACGGTCTCTACACCGTCTACGCGACGTTGCTGCTGCTCGATCGCGAAGGGCGCGTCGTCGCCGCCTCGAACGACGCCGGACAGCGCTGGGTCGACCAGGTGCCCGGTGCCGATTGGGTGCAGCCGGCACTGCAGCTGCGCGATGGCCAGACCCATGTGCGTTCGACCTTCGAGGCCAGCCCGCTTTACGACGATCGCCAGACGTATGTGTACGCAGCCGGCCTGCAGACCGGCAAGACCTACGGCGCGGTGGCGATCGTGTTCGACGGCGCACCGCAGTTCGAGGCCATGCTGCGCGACACCCTGCCCAAAAACGCCGCGGGTGTGGCGATGCCCGAAG
>Ga0209583_10000593_pt1 | contig 11205 bp, 10 predicted proteins | sample Str014_FD_187201 | JGI IMG/M metagenome (GOLD analysis project Ga0209583, IMG submission 187201) | Freshwater sediment microbial communities in response to fracking from Pennsylvania, USA - Straight Creek_MetaG_SC_2014 (SPAdes) (version 2) | ecosystem: Environmental > Aquatic > Freshwater >... | reverse complement strand
GAGCAGCGGCTTCGCAGCCAGCGCCCGGCCGATCGCGACCCGCTGCTGCTGGCCGCCCGACAATTGTTCGGGATATCGTTTCAGCAAAGGTCCGAGTCCCAGCCGCGTCACCAACTCTTGATGCCAGTTCGCGTCGTGACGGCCGGCAATGCGCGATTGAAATTGCAGATTGTCATCTACATTCAGGCTCGGGATCAGGTTGAACTGCTGAAAAACCAGTCCCAGCCGGTCGCGCCGCAACGCGGCCCGGCCGGCATCGGTGAGGTCGCAGACCGGGGCATCGGCGAGCCGGATATATCCGGAATCGGCGGCATCCAGTCCGGCGATCAAATGCAGCAACGTGCTCTTGCCGCTGCCGGATTCGCCGGTCAGCGCGACGCTTTCCTCGGCCGCGACGGTCAGGTTCACGCCGCAAAGTACCGAGACATTCTCACCGGCGGAATAGTAACTCTTGGTCAGGTCGGAGACATCGAGCACGATGGGGTTGCCGGTGATCATGCGGGGGCGACGGCCTCGCCTACATCGGCTTCTGGTACTTCAGCACGAATTCATCGGTCGGCACCGGAGGCCGGAACACGGAGGCGTCTCGCGGATCCTCGGGATGGCGCAGGAAATCGCCCTCGGCGACCTGTTTGAACCCGGCCGCCTCGACCTCCTGACGCAGTATGCTTTCCTCGATGCGATGCAGCGTCTTGGCGACCGTCACGCCGTCGCCCGATCTTGCCGAATGATCCGCTATCACGAAGAAGCCGCCGGGCTTCAGCGCCGCGAACATCCGTTTGTTCATTGCGGCGCGATCGACCTGCATATAGGTGATGTCGTGATAGGCGAAGAAAAGCGTGATCAGGTCGAAGCCGGAGACGTCGGGCGGTATCGGATCGTCGAAATCCCTGATCACATGCACGACGTTCTTCATCGCGGGGTTCTGGGCGCGGATGTCGAATTTGTCTTTCACGAAGCGTTCGATGATGGCAGCCGAGTCCTGCGCGTAAACGACACCGGTCGGTCCAACGGCCCGGGCCAGCAATTCCGTGCTGTAGCCGCCGTTGGCCTCGACATCCAGGACCTTCATGCCGGATTTGACGCCTGCGAAGGCAAGCATCTTGGCGGGCTGGCGGCGCTGGTCGGCCTGCCGGTCCGCATCGGCCCGGTCGGGCGCGGCGACGATCGCTTCATAGTCCGGCGACTTTTCGGTCGTTTTGGCGTCCTGCGCCAACGCTCCCGATACCGCAAACGTCGTGAGTAAAACAAACGCCGCAGGGGTACCCGCGCGACGACAAACCGGTCTGACCATGGAATTCCTCTAGATGGTTGGGGTCAACATATCAGGGTCGCGGTAGCAGATCACCGTATCAATGACACGACGACGCGATCGTGATCCCATGTTTTCAAGCAGTGGACGGCGGATGGCGTCGGGAATACTCGTCGAGAAATGCACGAGCATGAGGTAGAGGCCAGAACCAAGGATAAGCCGTGACGGTTGCGGCTTGCGGGAGAGCGGCAGGAGGTGCCTGCTGACTGCTTTTTTGCAGCGCACACGGTTCGGCGCAAAATGCGCCATTGCCTCGTCCCGCATGCGGTGAGTAGCATCGACCGTTATAGATTCTGCATAGCCAGCAAAATAATAACCGGGGGAGCCAGCCATGATCGCGCAACCGACGCCCAAAGGCGCCTGGAAAATCACGTTTCTGCTGTTTCTGTTCATGCTGGTGAATTTCGCGGACAAGATCGTGGTCGGTCTTGCCGGCGTGCCGATCATGACCGAGTTGCAGCTCTCGCCGCAGCAGTTCGGCGAGCTCGGCTCCTCGTTCTTCCTGCTGTTCTCGATCGCAGCGATCGTCGTCGGCTTTGTGATCAATCGGGTCGAAACCCGCTGGGTCCTGCTGGTGCTGTCGCTGATCTGGGCGCTGGCGCAATTTCCAATGGTCGGCACCATCGGCTTCACCACGCTCCTGATCTGCCGCATCATCCTCGGTGCCGGTGAGGGACCGGCCTTTTCGGTCGCGGCGCACGCCATCTACAAATGGTTTCCAGACGAGAAGCGCACGCTGCCGACCGCCATTCTCTCGCAGGGGTCGGCATTCGGCGTGATCCTCGCGGTGCCCGCGCTGAACTGGGTGATTGTCAATTACAGCTGGCACTACGCATTCGGCGTGCTTGGCATCGTCGGCCTGATGTGGGGAGCATTGTGGCTGGCTTTGGGCAAGGAGGGTCCGTTGGTGCAAACTGTCGCGATGGCCGCCAACGAGCCGCGCGTACCCTATTTCCAGCTATTGACGTCGCGAACGTTTATCGGCTGCTGCGCCGCGACGTTCGGCGCCTACTGGGCGCTGTCGCTCGGCCTGACCTGGTTCACGCCTTTCATCATCAAGGGGCTGGGCTTTTCGCAAAAGGATGCCGGCTGGATTTCGATCCTGCCCTGGGTATTCGGCGCCGCGATCGTGCTCCTCACCGGCTGGGTTTCGCAGGTGATGTTGACGCGAGGCTATACCACCCGCGGCGCGCGGGGCGTGCTGGGTGCCGCGCCTCTGATCGTCGGTGGCGCGATCCTTGCCATGCTTCCCTATGTCAGCGGCGCCGGCTTGCAGATTGCGCTGCTGGTCGTCGGGTCCGGATTGTGCGGATCGATCTACGTGGTCTGTCCGCCGATGATCGGCGAGTTCGCGCCGGTATCGCAGCGCGGCGCGGTGATCTCGATCTACGGCGCGATCTATACGCTCGCCGGCATTCTCGCGCCGACGGTGATGGGCAGCGTGATCCAGCGCGCCGCCGAACCGCTCGACGGTTACATGACCGGATTCACCATCAACGCCGTCATTCTCGTTGCGTCGGGATTGCTCGGCTTGTTGCTGCTGTGGCCGAACAGCGAGCGGGCCCGGCTCCTGGGGCCGGCCGCCACGCAGCCAAAATTCGCGTAAAGGGGTATCGACTTCTTCGTCGTCCCCACGCGCATTCCACGACGTGAGATGTGTTAGAGCAGGGTTATTCCAGCTTTAGCCGGCTGCGGCACCGAACTGGGACTTGCTGCCCTGCGCGCCGCGCACCAGCTTGCCCGGTCGCGCGCCGGTCGCCTTGCCGCCGCGCTGGGTTACCATGCCGGAGACGATGGTGGCATCGTAGCCGTCGACCTGCTGCAGCAGCCGGCGGCCGCCGACCGGCAAGTCGTAATGCACTTTCGGTGGATGCAGGTGCAGCCGCTCGTAGTCGATCACGTTGACGTCGGCCTTGTAGCCCGGCGCGATCACGCCGCGATCCTGGAGGCCAACGGACAGGGCCGTCCTGCGCGACTGCGCCGCCACCACGAAGGGGATAGACAGCTTTTCGCCGCGGGTGCGGTCGCGGGTCCAGTGCGTCAGCAGATAGCTCGGGAAGCTGGCATCGCAGATGATCCCGCAATGTGCGCCGCCATCGCTCAGGCCCGGCACGGCACTGGGTTCGCGCAACATTTCATGCACGGCATCGAGATTGCCGTCGGCATAGTTCAGGAACGGCACATAGAGCATGCCGCGGCCTTCGTCCGTCAGCATCGCATCATAGGCCAATTCTTCCGGCTGCCTGCCCTGGCGGCGGGCCTGTGCGCCCAGCGCATTCTCCGGCGGCTGTTCGTAATCCGGGGGATCGCCGAGCAGGTACATCTTGTCGTAGTTCGGCCTGAAGAACAGCGGATCGTCGGTCGATGTCGCCGTCTCGCTCAGGATCGCCGCGCGCACTTCGGGTTGGCGCATACGCGCGAGCCGCTCCACCAGCGGCAGGTTTGCGATCGCCTTGTAGCTCGGATGGGTCTGGAACGGATTGCGCGACAATTCGAGCCCAAGCAGCAGTCCGACCGGACGCGCGGCGATCTGGGTCGTGATCGACAGGCCACGGGCGGCAGCTGCATTGATGGTATCCATCGTTTGGCGCCAGCGCCGCGGTGCCTTGTCGGCCTGTGCGACGGAAAACGAGATCGGGCATCCGGTGTTCTCGGCGACCCGCAGCATCATCGGCAGGTCCTCGTGGACGGTGCTCTGATCGAGCACGAATTGCAGCACGCTGCGGCCGACCCCATGCATCGCACCGGCGATCGCGGTCAACTCGTCCTCTCCGGCCTTCAGGGTCGGCGTGTAGTCGCCGGTCGAGGTACGGTGGTTGAGGGTGCGCGAGGTCGAGAACCCCAGTGCACCGGCGCGTACGGCATCTCCCGCCAGCACGGCCATCGCCTTGTTATCCTCCGGCGTTGCGGGATCTCTGCGCGCACCGCGCTCGCCCATGACGTAAACGCGCAGAGCCGCGTGCGGCAACTGTGCGCCGATGTCCATGTCGAAGCTCCGCTTCGACAGCCACTCCATGTAATCGGGGAAACTTTCCCAGGCCCAGGGAATGCCGGCGCTCAGCACCGGTTCCGGAATATCCTCGACGCCCTCCATCAACTGGATCAGCCTGACATGGTCGGCCGGACGGCACGGCGCGAAGCCGACGCCGCAATTGCCCATGATGGCGGTGGTAACGCCATTCTGCGAGGAGGGCGTGATGTCCTGGCTCCAGGTGACCTGGCCATCGTAGTGGGTGTGGACGTCGACAAAGCCGGGGGCGACCAGTTTCCCCCTGGCGTCGATCTCTTCCTTGCCCTTTCCCAGGACCTTGCCGACCTCGGTAATCTGGCCGCGGGATATCGCCACATCTGCTTCGTAGAGGTCGCCGCCTTTGCCGTCGGCAATGTTGCCGCCGCGAATGACGAGGTCAGGGATCGATGTCATGGCGATTCATCCCGGGATGATGGATTTATTGAGCACATCATGGGCGCTCGCCCGATGCTGTCAACCGCCTGAGGTGAGGCTCTGGAATGCGTCAACCCGTTGTCGGGGGTTCCCGGAAACCGCCTTCGGCTTGCGCTCTGTAACCAGCGCCAGCAGGACGGTCAGGGTCATGAACACGACGGAAGCGCCGAACACCCAATGCGGCATGTTCCGATCCATGATCCAGCCGAACAGCAGCGGGCTGAGGATGCCGCTGAAGTTGAAGCCGGTGGAGACGATCCCGAAGGCGCGGCCGGCCGCGCCCGGGGGCGCCGCGTTGCGTACCAGCATGTCGCGGGAGGGGGCGATCACGCCGCCGAGGAATCCGGCGAGCCCCATCGCGGCGGTCAGCACCGCGGACGGCAAATTGATTGTCGCAATGATCAGCATGATGACCGCGTTGATCCCGAAACAGGCGGCGGCGACCTGACCATGGCGCTGTGTGCGGTCGGCAAGATAGCCGCCGGCCAGCACGCCGACCGCGCTGGCGCCAAGGAATGCCGTCAGCGCGATATTGGCGGTCGAGAAGTTCACGCCATAGCCGCTCATCAGCGCGACGACGCCGAAATTGCCGATGCCGGCATTGGACAGGCCAAGCAGCATGAAGAAGAAGGTCAGCACGATGATGGTCGGCGTGACGATGCCTTGCTGCGGTATCGGCACGCCATCGGCTCTGCGATCGGCCGCACTGGCGTCGGGAATACCGACGATGGCCAGCAGCAGCGCGACCAGCGGGCCGACGGCGCCGGCCGCGACCAGGGCGCCGAGGCCTCCGATCATGGACACCAATGCTGCCATGATCGCGGGCGCCACCGCGCCGCCGAGGAAGCCGGCAAAGGTGTGGATCGAAAACGCGCGGCCCATCCGCGCTTCATCCATATGGGTGGACAAGATCGCGTAATCGGCCGGGTGATAGACGCTGTTGGCAAGGCCCAGCAGCGCCGCGCAGAGGATCAGCCAGGGGTAGCTCAAATGCAGCCCGAGCATGATCAGCGCGAGGCCACCGACGGTGAGGCCGATCAAAAGAATTTTGCGGGCGCCGATATGGTCGGCGAGATAGCCGATCGGCGCCTGGGTCAAGCCGGAGACGATTCCGAAAACGGTGAGCGCGAAGCCAAGCTCGATATAGCCCACGCCGAGCTGTTCCCGGAGAAAGGGAAACAGCATCGGCAGCACGAACAAGTGGAAATGGCTGACCCAATGCGCCACCGAAATCGCGGCCAGCGTACGCCGCGAATCATCGGTCTTCGCTTGTTGCGGTGCGGCGAGAACGTCGACCATGTCTTGATTCAATCCCCATCTTAAACCGCCGCCGGCAAGGCGTAGCTGAAAATAAAGGCTGGCGGCTGTTTGTCCATGAATACCGCCGCATGGCTGCCCTGGTGGGCGCAAATGTGCCACTGAAATCGGAGAAAAATCGAAAGACAAGATCGGCCGCGGCGGCGATGATCGGACATGATCAATCCCGCAAGACCGCTCAGGGTGCTCATGCCCGAGGGTTCCAGCACCTCGGCGCGGGAGGCCATCACCATCCTGGGTCTCTCCGGCCATCACGTCGAAGTCTGCGATCCCTCGCCATACTGCCTTTCGAGGTTCTCCCGCTTCGTCCGTAAATTTCATCGCTGTCCCGGATTGCGCGATGATCCGGCCGGATTTCTCGCCTTTGTCGAACGATTGCTGTCCACTGGCAGTTTCGATGTGTTGTTGCCGACGCACGAGCAGGGATTTTTGTTCGCGCGGGTGCGGGAGCGGTTGACGCATCGTATCGGGTTGGCGCTGCCTGACTTCGAAAGCTATCGCACCGCGCACGCCAAGGCCTCCGTTAGCCGACTGCTCGATCGATTGGGTTTGCCGCAGCCCCCGACCCGGATCGTCAAATCGGACGCCCAACTGCGCGACGCCGTTCGATTCCCCGCCGTCATCAAGACGTCGGTCGGCACCGCCAGCCGCGGCATCTGGTTCGTGCGCAGCGTAAGCGATCTCGAAATCGCCCTGCGCGACCTCGGCGCCAACGATGCGTTCGCCGATGAGGTATTGGTGCAGAGCCTTGTCGCGGGCACGACCGAAAAGGCGCAGTCGGTGTTCTGCCGTGGCCGACTGGTCGGCTTTCACGCCTACCGTCAGGTGGCGCCGGGCGTCGGCGGCGGCGAGGCGATCAAGCAAAGCGTAAGCAGGCCTGATGTGCACGGCTATCTCGAAAAGATCGGGCAACACCTCGATTGGCACGGCGCGCTGTCGGTCGACTACATCATGCCCGATGACGATCCCACGCCGCTCCTGATCGATTGCAATCCGCGGCTGGTCGAACCCATGAACGCCTGGCTTGCCGGTATCGACCTCGTCGGTCTGCTGCTGCGCATCTCGCAAGGCGAGATGCCGGCGGTTCTGCCGGAAAGCCGCGCCGGAATACGCACCCATCTCGCGATGCAGGCGCTGCTCGGATCTGCATCTCGGGGCGCCGCGCGCAGCGATATCGTCAGGGAGTGCTGGCGATTGCTGGGGCACAACGGCCCTTACGCCGTCAGCCACGAGGAATTGACGCCGGTTCGGCTCGACTGGATCAGCGCCATACCGCTTGCGATGACCGCGATGTTTCTGCTGGTCTCACCCAAATCAGCGGCTAGGCTGGCGCACGGCGGCTTTGGGGCCCATCTGCTCGACATCAGGAGCATCAGGCAGATCGAGAGCGCAGAATTCGGGTAGCCTGATTCTACAACGGCTCGTCGTCGTTGTCGGCGCGATCACGTTTCGGTGTGGCGAAATCGCCGTCCTCGATGTCGTCGTCCTCGGCAGCCGGCATCGGTGGCTTCTTCGACTTTTCGTTGTCCTGCTTCAAAGGTTCGTTTTTCTTGCCACTGCCGCCCATATGATTCCTTTTTCCGGATCGGTCTGCGCTCTCCAAGCGCCATGACCGTGGCAACTCGACCTCAATGTGACCGAGTTTGCCAAGCATGTTAGCCCGGGCTTGAAATTCTTTCCTGCCTTTTTTGAAGAATTCGTTCTATAGGGAGCGTTACAAAGGAGTCAGCATGCTCAAGTCGAACGCCGAAGTGGAACAACCTCGGGCGCGCAAAATCATTCGCGCCGATCGAGCGCCAACCGATGGATACGCGCTGGTGGTGGACGGACAACTCAAGTCGCATCACGACACCGTTGAAGCCGCCGAGGAGGCGGGCATGGCGTTAAAGAATCGGTATCAGATGCTGCAGGTGCAGGTCTACGATGCCGACGCCAAGACGCGATCGATAATTGAGTGGCCGCCGGCTTGATCGGGCACGTCGTGCCGCGGAGAATATCCCGGCTGATGCGAAAATTGAGCAATGGCAACCAGGAAAGGCGTGCCGGTTCCGCGCGAATCGGAACCGACACGCGCAAAGCCTAAACCCGGCGTCCGCCGCTTTGCTGGTTCGCCAGCCAATCCGTCAGCGCTGGGCCCTTTTCTTCCTGCTTTTTCGATTTGGCGCGTGCTTTTTTTGGCGCAGCGGGAGTAGGCGGTGGCGCCGCCGCTTCGCGGGCAAGCCGCGCCGCCTTCAGTTTCGCCATGTTGTCGAGCACCGCCTTGACGGTGGCGTCGCGGTCAGCCTTGCCGGTCCGGATGTCCTGGGCTGTTCTTGACGCCTTGTCGAAACGTGCCTGGGCGCGGTCGCGATCCTGTTTGGTCATTTCAGGCCTGCTTTCTTCGCCGCCTTGGCTTTCGGTCTGGCCTTGGCTTTTGGCTCGGCCGGTTTGTCTCGGTCGGCGGCTTCCTTTGCCAGCCGTAGCGCACGCAGGGTTTCGGTCCGCTTTCGTATGGCGACATCCGCCGCCGCGATCTCGGCCATAGCCTTGATGCCTTCGACTTCCTGGGTCCGCTTGCGGTGCAGCCTGATCTCTTTCAGCTCGGCCGCGCTCTTTGGTTGATCGTTCATCGTTTACTCCTGGAATCGCGACACAGATCGTCGGAAATCCCCAAGTTACGGTACCACGAATCGCGCCTCCAAGGACCGCCTTTTCGGCTTCAAAAGCAGCGTTATCGCGGGAATTCGGCGTTCATGGTGAAGGGCGGCGGTGCCATCGCCGAATTCGACCGCGACGACCGGGCAAATGACGAGCAGGTGCGGCCGGCGTCACACCTGCTCAGAACGTCGCTCCAGCCTTTACCATATAGGTCCGCCCTGGCAGCGGATAGGCACTGAAGCGTCCAGGCGTGAAGGTGCTCGCAATCGCGTAGTCGTAGTACAGCGCGTTGAGCAGATTGTTGACGCTCAGCGACCAGAAAAAGTGCTCATATGCACCGCTCAGCTTGAAATCGATCGTCGCGTCGGCCGGGATACGTCGCTGGGTGTTGCCCTGGTCGTTGTCCATGAACCGTTCGCTCCAGGCGCGCACCGTCGCGTCGGCAACGAGATAGTCTTTCCAGATGTTCCAGGTCACGCCGCCGGTGGCGGTATAGCGGGACACCAGCGGAACGTCGTTGCCTGCAAACTGCCCCTCGCGGAACACGGCGCGGGTATAGGCTACGCCACCCCGCAGCAGCACGCTGTCGCTGACGCGCAGCGAGGCGCTGGTTTCGGCGCCGTAGCGCCGGGTCGGATCGAGATTGACGTTGTAGAACAGCACAGGATTGAAGTGAATCTCGTTCTCGATGTTCATGGTGTAGATGCTCGATTGCATCTTGAACGCACCGGCCATGATGCGGAAGCCACCCTCGACGTCTTGCGAGGTCTGGGTCTTGAGCTGAAAATTCTGCGGAAGGGGATTGAAGTTGGCATCGAAGCCGGGGCCGCTGAGGACGCGTTCGTCGACATCCGGCGTACGGAATGCATGCGCGGCCCGGCCGAACACCGAGAACACGCTGTTGAACCGATGTTCGAGGCCGACATGCAAGGCGTATTGCGTTTCGCTGCTGTCGAGCGGCGTTGCCTGGGCGTCGAAGGCGAATGGCGCGTTGTCGTCGTATCGGTCCCTGGCGCGTAGACGGTTATTTTGCACCCGGCCGCCATAGGAAAAATCTGTCGTCGGTAACAGGCCGACGGTGTGCTGCCAGTAACCGGCGAGGGTCTGTTGCGCCAGATCGTAGGTGTGGATCGGCGGAAAACCTTTGAACGCGCCGCGTTCCTGATGGAACGTCGCGTCGTAATAATCGATCCCGGTCAGGATCGCTGAAGGCATCCCGAATATCGAGTTGTTGATGCTCAGTCGCGGGGTTATTGACCAGGTCTGCAAAGCCGCATTGTTGTAGGTCGAGGCAAAGCTCGGGAACGGTGTGATGCCGAAGAACCCGCTTTGGGTATTCTTGTCCCTTATGCCGCCATCGACGATGAGTTCGGCCCCGTTCCACAACGATTTGGTGAAACCGGCGGTGGCGCTGGCGCCGTGTTGGTTGCCATAGTCGAACGGTGTGGCAGCACCCCGGCGGTCGGCGACGAGTAGATTGACGCCGATCGAGGGATCGACAATGCGGCCGCCCGGGAATCCCAGCTTTTGATCGTCGCCAGTCACCATCAGAAACGCCTTCAGGTCGGGTGAGGTATAGTTGAGACTGCCAATGCCGTTGCGTTGATCGAGCGCATTGTTGGTACGGTAGCCGTCCGACTTGACGGCGTTGCCGTAGAATGACGCCGACCACGGCCCCGAATTCGCCGCGGTCGAGACTTGTTCCATCCGCTGGTTGAAGGAGCCGCCCCCGGCTTCGCCGCGGATCGCGACCGGTGGGCCGCCGCCCCCGGCCTTGGTGACGATGTTGATGACGCCGCCGACGGCGTTGTCGCCGTAAAGTACCGCGCCGCTGTTGCCGCGCGTGATTTCGATTCGCTCGATCGAATTGAGCGGGATGGTCGAAAGATCGACCTGGGCCATATCGATGTCGTTGAGCCTGCGGCCGTTGACCAGGACGAGCGTATTGGCAGTCGCGAATGCCCCGAACCCGCGCAAATCAACCGAGGCCTTGGCGCCGTTGACGCCGCCAAACAGGGTCGTCAACTGCACGCCGGGGGTTTGTGCGATGATTTCCGGCAGGCTTTGAACCGGCGAATGCGCAATTTCCTCGGCGGTGATGATGGTTGCGGACGCGCCGACGATTCCGCTGAATTGGCGGCCGTTCATTCCGCCGTCAGATGACGACATCGTGGAGGTCAAAGAGCCAGGGCTCGACCCGGGCGCGGGATTTGGGTCGCCCGCGGGCGTGGCGTTCGGCGCTACCCGGCGTGGAGCCGAACTCTCATCATAGGTTGGTCTCGCCCGGGTCCGGTTCTGGTCGACCGGTGCGTTGATTTCGATCGGCGGCAACGGATCGGAATACGATACTTGCTGTGCGCTCGCGTCAGAAACACACAGAAACGGAATGGGTGCGACGACAGTGGAAGCGAGCAAAGCACGGCAACGCCGCCTTGCGGCAGGAATGGTGGAAGACATGGTTCGAACCTCGGTATGACGTCAGTGGGACGTCACA
>Ga0209583_10000592_pt1 | contig 11213 bp, 12 predicted proteins | sample Str014_FD_187201 | JGI IMG/M metagenome (GOLD analysis project Ga0209583, IMG submission 187201) | Freshwater sediment microbial communities in response to fracking from Pennsylvania, USA - Straight Creek_MetaG_SC_2014 (SPAdes) (version 2) | ecosystem: Environmental > Aquatic > Freshwater >... | reverse complement strand
GAGCAAGATGTTATCTTTGTGCCAGACCGGCATGGGCGGCAGCATGGCAGCTGTCCACCTTGTGAAGCCGCTGATGTGGTTGAGCACAGCGCGGGGCAGGGCATGAACCTGCGCCAAAGCTTGCTCCGGCCCCGGCTCTGGCGCCACCGCCACGATGTTGAGCTTTTTGCGGCCCACAATGGGATAGTGGATGAAGTGGGCGTGTTTATACATCCAGAAATTCACACAGCGCATATCAATGCCGGGAATCTCCGGCACGTCAATCAAGGCGCGGAAAATGGTGACGGGCAGTTTTTCTGGCACATGGCCAGGAAACAGCATCTCGCGAGTTTTGGACCACATGCCATCGGCAGCAATAACCGGGCCCTTGATTGCGAGGGGATTCACATCCTGCCCCATTTTCAGGGTGATGTTTTCGGAGGCCTTGACCACGCCCATCAACGCTTCATGCAGATCAGCACGGTGGGCGATGCGGTGCGGTTGGCCGAAACGCTCGACATAGGCGGGGCCCAGATCAACCGCATTCAGCAGACGGCCTGAAACGGCGCTGCGGAAATGGTGGGCATGGGGTGTGGATGAAATGGGTTCTACCGCCTCCCAGATGCCAATCTTTTGCAAGGCGCGCACGGCGTTGGGGCCAAGTTGTATTCCTGCACCGATAGGATCAAACACCTTGGTCTTTTCCAGGATAGTCACTTGGTGCCCGGTTTTTTCGAGGGCAATCGCTGCGGAGAGGCCGGCTATGCCGCCGCCCAGTACGGTGATGGGTTTGCGCTTCATCATTTCAACATGCCAGACCCGCGTTGAAATTGCACTTGCCAGATTGCCGCTTGCGGGCATTTGGGCTTGGGGATAGACAGCCCAGCGAAAGGATTATCCATGGGCTTTATTTCTGACGCGCTGAACCGCATTCAGCCATCTCCAACCATCGCAATCTCTGGCAAGGCTTTGGCCATGCAGGCTGAGGGCATGAATGTGATTGGGCTTGCCGCTGGTGAGCCGGATTTTGAAACGCCGCGCAATGTCAAAGACGCCGCGATCAAGGCGATCAATGATGGCAAAACCCGCTATACAGCGGTGGACGGCATTCCACAGCTGAAGCAGGCGATTGTGGACAAGTTCAAGCGCGAAAATGGCCTGACTTATAAGACCTCGCAAGTTTCAGTGGGCACTGGCGGCAAACAAGTGTTGTTCAACGCCTTGATGGCCACGGTAAACCCCGGCGATGAAGTGATTGTGCCTGCACCTTATTGGGTGAGCTATCCCGACATTGTGATGCTCGCTGGCGGTGTGCCGGTGATTGTGCAGGGTGACCCAGCCAAGGGCTTCAAGCTACAGGCTGCCGATTTGGAAAAAGCCATCACGCCCAAGACCAAGTGGATCATTTTGAATTCACCATCGAACCCAACGGGTGCTGCCTATTCCCTGGCGGATATGAAGCCGCTTTGTGACGTGTTGCTGAAGCATCCGCATGTTTATGTGCTGACCGATGATATGTATGAGCACTTGACCTATGACGATTTCAAATTCGTCACCCCAGCGCAAATTGAGCCCAAGCTTTATGACCGCACGCTGACGATGAATGGCGTTTCAAAAGCCTATTGCATGACAGGCTGGCGCATTGGTTATGCGGCGGGGCCGGAAAACCTGATCAAGGCCATGGCCAAGCTGCAATCACAATCCACCTCCAACCCCTCCAGCATTGCGCAATGGGCCGCAGTTGAGGCGCTGAATGGCCCGCAGGGTTTCATTCAAGACAACAATAAAGTGTTCAAGGAGCGCCGCGATCTGGTGGTGTCTATGCTCAATCAGGCCAAGGGCCTGAAGTGCCAGACACCTGAAGGGGCTTTCTATGTTTATCCGTCTTGCGACGGATTGATCGGCAAGACCGCGCCATCAGGCAAGGTGATCAAAACAGATGAGGATTTTGTAAGTGAGCTTTTGGCTGCCGAAGGTGTAGCTGCAGTTCACGGCGCTGCCTTTGGCACCTCGCCTTATTTCCGCATCAGTTATGCAACTGCCACAACAATTCTCGAAGATGCTTGTCAGCGCATTCAGCGCTTTTGCGCATCTTTGAAATAACAGGAGACGACGATGACTGCACTTTACGACCAATCGGTTCCATTCCTCATTCGTGGGCTTGAAGCCGCTTCCAAATTCATGAAAAAGGCTGAAGCGCAAGCTGATGAGCGCAAGTTGGACAAGGCTGTTGTTCTGGGCTTGCGGCTGGCACCGGACATGTTGAACCTTGCACGTCAATTCATGCTGATCACCGATTTTGCCAAGGGCGCAGGTGCCCGCTGTTCGGGTGCAACACCTCCAGCATATCCAGATGATGAAAAGACATTTGATGAATTGCAGGCCCGTTTGGCCAAGACCATTGAATATCTCAAATCACTCAACGCGGCAGATTTTGACATGGCACGGGATGTGACGGTGAAAGTTGGCGGCCAGGACACGACGTTCAAGGCACCGGCTTATTTCAACGGTGTGGTGTTGCCGAATTTCTATTTCCACCTGACCACGGCCTATGACATTCTGCGCTCCAACGGCTTTGCCCTCGGCAAGGCTGACTTCATGGGCCGCGGCTAAAACGATTGCGAGGGGCGGCATGACACTTCCACTTTTTGCCGCCCTTTGCACTTTTGCTTTTATCTCTGCCTATACGCCGGGGCCGAACAACACGATCCTGATGGCGTGCGGCATCAACCACGGTTTTCGCGCTGCCATTCCGATGATCTTTGGTGTGGGCCTTGGTTTTCCCTTTCTGATCTTATGTGTGGGGCTTGGACTGGGGCGCATCTTTGATGTGTTTCCGCTGGCCCTCACCGCCATCAAGTTTCTGGGCACCATTTATATGCTGTGGTTGGCGTGGAAAATTGCCACTGAGAAGCCTTCAGAAAATGATTCCGTTGTTGCCAGTAAACCATTGAATTTCTTGCAAGGTTGTGCCTTTCAGTGGGTGAACCCCAAGGCTTGGATCATGGGTGGGTATTCGCTCTCTGCCTTCACTCTGGCCGGAGCGTTTTATACGGGGCTGCTCACTGTTGTTGGCGTTTATGTTTTTATGGGTTTGACCTCTGCTGTCACATGGGCCAGCTTTGGCGTGGCGCTGAAGCGTCTGATGAATGACCCACGCTGGTTCAAAGCCATCAACTACGGCCTGGCCGCAGCATTGGTGGCATCACTCGGTTTGATGTTGGCGGATTGAAGAGGGCGAAATGAAGTTGATTGTTGCGGCGGCACTGGTTTTGATTTCAAGTTTGGGAACCGCTCAGGCCTTCACCAATTGTGTGGCGCAGGCAGAACACAAATGGAATGGGATGACCATCGAAGCGGCCTCACAGGGAGATACTTGCAGCGATGCGGTCTTGGTTTTGGCGGTGCGTGATAAGGCCGGCAAACCGGTTTGGGTGCATGCTTATATTGCTTCGCAATTGCTGAGTTTTACGGATCAGCCCGCAACTGATGCCAAGGCTATGGTTAGCAAATTGAGCGGCTGGATTTCAGGCGAGGGCTTCATGCAAAGCGCTGACAAGCTGAATGTCAAAGCCGAATTTCCCTTTGTGCTCGCACAGGACGGTGATGCGAAGAATTTCGATTCTTATCGCAAGCAAAAGCGCCCGATCTTCTGTTTCGTGCAGGGCATGGAAAGTGGCGCCTGCCTGTTACAGGACAAAGACGGCGGGATTGTTGAAATTGGAACGCAGGGCTTTCCGGGCTGAGCCGAGACCAGAGCTGGGGCGGGATTGACGCATAACAGTTATTGGTGATAGTTTCACTACGTAGGAGAAACTGTCTTGGCCATCAGCGCGGACCTCGGAAGCAAACTTGAAGCCTATGTCACTAAGCTTGTTGCCTCAGGGCGATATAATTCCAAAAGTGAGGTTTTGCGCGAAGGCATCCGTTTATTGCAAGAACGTGAGAGCAAGTTGAAGGCGCTTGATGCCATGATCACGCGGGGGCTTTCTGATGTCTCAGGCGGGCGGGTGATTGATGCACAATCTGTTTTCGCCAGCTTGGAAGCAAAATATCAGAGATTGGCCAAAGATACGGCTGCATGAAACTAGAATTCACGGTTTCTGCGGCGCTTGACCTTGAATCAATTTCTGATTGGATCGCCCAAGATAACCCGAAGCGTGCTTTGAGTTTTGTGCAGGAATTGAAACTGGCCTGCATTGGGTTAGTCGATTTCCCGCTCAGCCAACCATTGGTTCCCCGCTATGAGGCCCGTGGAATTCGTCGCAAAGTGCATGGTGGCTATTTGATTTTTTACACCGTCAATGCAGACGTTGTCACGATCGTGCACATCCTCAACGGGGCGCAGGATTATGAGGCGGTACTATTCTTTTAAATCGGAAACAAGTGCTACAATATTGAGTGATTGCAAGATTTGAATTTTCGTGCGTAAGTTGTCTGACATTGATCTTGCGGGGGCTTAGTGTTCCGAATTTTTTCAATTTCACTGATGCTTTGTGCTTGGTTCATTTCGTGCCAGGCCGAAGCGGCTGATATTAGGTTGGTGAAAGAATGGTCATCGTCCGAGCTTTCGGCGGTGATACTGGTGGGCGACATCACATCTGGCGACGCAAATGAATTTCTCACGGTGGTCGCCGATTCCAAAAAGGTCGTTGTCTTCTTGCAAAGCTATGGTGGCGACGCCAACGAAGGTTTGGCATTGGCAAAGCTAATCAAGAAGTTGAACTATGCTACGGCTGTCGTAGGTACTTCGAAATGCATGTCGGCTTGCGCATTGGTTTGGATCAGTGGCGCAAACCGCTTTTTGTCACGTGACGCAGTGGTTGGTTTCCATTCGGTGTATTCTCCTCAAGGCGTGAGTGGAGGAGGCAACGCGATCTATGGGGCATTTTATGGCCAACTTGGCCTGTCTGACCGTGCAATTATTTACCTGACATCAGCTCCACCGAATGGCTACAATCAAGTTACACTGGCGGTGGCGCCGCTCTTGGACATCAAAGTTCAAGATTGGGACAGTTTACAGAAGCAAGAGGTAACCCCAAAACAAGAACCAGTCACTACAACAGTGGCCGCCAATCCTTCGGTTATCAAGATTCAAGGTGCTGATATTATAGGTTATGATTTGGATAAAGGCTCGTTCCGCACAGAAAGCGCAGACGCCTGTTCGGTTGCCTGCACAAGCAATTCAACTTGTATGGCATTCACTTATGATACCAAAAATCGAATGTGCTACCAAAAGTTTGGTGGAAGATTGCTGCTTGAAAACTCAGACGCAATTTCAGGAGCGAGAGCTTCAGTTAGCCAGTCGCTTAAACGGTCAAATATTGTTATTTTCGGAAAGAAAGACAGCCCAGGTTTTGATGCTCGAACTGTGATTGCCAATTCATTGGAAGTTTGTGTGTTCGAATGCGACAGCGATCAAACTTGTAAGGCGTTCACTTGGAACAAGAAGTTTAAGTCATGCCTGCTCAAAAATGGCCAGACCGGCCTCGTAAGCAACCGAGCGGCAGTTTCGGGCGTAAAGCAACCAATCCCTAACTAAAAACTCCACTCCCTCGCCTTGTTGACAATGAAATCCCTGAACGCTGTCACGCGCTTGGTGTCTTTCATTTCTTCGGCATAGACGAAGTAACATTCAAATTCTGGGGCTTCCAAAGGCAGATCAACCTGGATGAGCTTGCTGTCTGACGGCACGATATAATCTTGCAAGATGGCAAGCCCGGCCCCAGCGTGGACTGCGCGGCGCAGGCCATAGGCGTTGTTGACGCGCAGCGCTGGTTTGCGAGGATTATCAGGTTCGCGGCCCACGGTTGCCAGCCAATTGAGATCAGTCAAAAATCCTTCGGTTTCGCCGAAAATCAAAATCTTATGCTTGTCTAAATCTGCCACTGATTTGGGCGTGCCATATTTTTTGACATAATCTGGTGCTGCATAAACGTGGTGGTGCACGGTGAAAAGCTTGCGTTGAATGAGATCAGGTTGCGATGGCCTGCGCAGGCGAATAGCGACATCGGCTTCTCGCATCGAAAGATCAAGCTCACGGTCTTCCAGCAACAGCGTGACGTTGATATCCGGAAAAAGCTCCATAAATTCCTTGATGCAGGGGGTGAGCCAGACGGAGCCCAGGCCCACCGTTGTGGTGATGCGCAATTCACCCGATGGCTTTTCTTTGGAATCCATCAATCGGGTTTTGGCGGCTGATAGCTTGGTGAGAACTTCATGGGCCGTGCGGTAAAGCATCTCGCCCTGTTCTGTCAGGATCAGTCCCCGCGCATGGCGGTGAAACAGCGCCACATTGAGATCAGCCTCTAATGCTGAAACTTGGCGAGATACCGCAGATTGAGACAGCAAGAGTTCATGGCCCGCGTGGGTGAATGATCCGGCTTCAGCAACGGCGTGGAATATGCGTAGCTTGTCCCAATCCATCATCTCACTCCGCCGCTTGCTTCATGGCATCATGCGCATGAAGGTATTTCTCAACGTCCAAGGCCGCCATACAGCCCATGCCCGCTGCTGTGACCGCTTGGCGATAGATATCATCACTCACATCACCCGCTGCGAAGACGCCGGGGATCGCGGTTTTCGTACTCCAACTTTCGGTGATGAGATAGCCGCCGTTCTTGAAAGGCAATTGACCTTCGAACAATTCAGTTGCTGGCTTGTGGCCGATGGCCACGAATATGCCATCCACTGCAAGATCAGTGGTCACGCCAGTTTTAAGATTGCGCAGCCGCGCTGTGTGCACGCTTTTGGGTTCATGGCTGCCCAGCACATCGGCCAGTTCTGAATCCCACACCACTTTGATTTTGGGGTGCGCATGCAGGCGGTTCTGCAGGATCTTCTCGGCCTTGAATTCATTGCGGCGGTGAACCACGGTGACTTCGCTGGCGAAATTGGTGAGGAACAGGGCTTCTTCGACAGCCGTGTTGCCACCGCCGACGACCAGAACTTTTTTGCCTCGATAGAAGAAACCATCGCAAGTGGCGCAAGCGGAAACCCCAAAGCCCTGGAAATGCTGCTCTGACGGCAGGCCCAACCATTTGGCCTGTGCGCCAGTGGCAATGATCAGCGCATCACAGGTGTAAGTCACGCCACTGTCGCCCACCAGTTTGATGGGGCTGGATTTGAGGGTGACGGAGGTGATGGTGTCGCTGATCACTTCTGTGCCCATGTGTTCGGCTTGGGCCTTCATTTCATCCATCAGCGCTGGGCCTTGCACACCCTTTGCAAAGCCGGGGTAGTTTTCGACGTCAGTGGTGATGGTCAACTGGCCGCCGGGTTGCGTGCCAGCAATCACCAGAGGTTTCAGCATGGCGCGGGCCGCGTAAATGGCGGCTGTGTAGCCAGCCGGGCCTGAGCCAAGGATGATGACGCGGGAATGACGCGAAGACATGTAAATACTCCAATAGAGCTATGAATAATAAACATAGCTAGGAATTGGCTTAAGACAAGAGCGGGAAGCTTGTTTAGGCCCAAAAGTCACAACTATTTGTAGGACAAATGCTTAGGCGCGGCGTTCAATTGTGGCGAGGTTTGCGCCCATGGCTTGCAATGCGGTTGCCACTATGCCCTTTTTATCCAAGCCAGCATTGGCATACATCACTTCTGGCTTGGCCTGTTCGGTGAACTCATCGGGCAAATTAAGCGTGCGGATTTTGAGGCCACGGTCAAGCAGCCCAAGTCTGGCCAAGGCATGCAACACTTGCGCGCCAAAGCCGCCTTGGGCACCTTCTTCCAGGGTGATCAACATTTCATGGTTGGTGGCCAATTGCTTGATCAAATCCATATCCAGTGGCTTGGCAAAACGGGCGTCTGCCACGGTGGTGGAAAAACCCTTGGCGTCGAGTTCATCTGCCGCAGCCAAAGCGTCTTGCAACCTTGTGCCGAAGGAGAGCAGGGCGATCTTGCTGCCTTGCTTGACCACGCGGCCCTTGCCGATTTCAAGAAACTGCCCACGTTCTGGCAGATCAACGCCCACACCATCACCGCGCGGATAACGGAAAGAGATCGGGCCTCCATCATAATCTGCCGCCGTGCGCACCATGTGTTTAAGCTCAGCCTCGTCGGCTGCGGCCATCACCACAAAGCCGGGCAGATTGGCGAGATAGCCCACATCAAACGCGCCGCAATGGGTGGGGCCGTCTGCGCCCACAAAACCAGCACGATCAATTGGAAAGCGCACGGGCAGTTTCTGAATCGCCACGTCATGTACCACTTGGTCATAGGCGCGTTGCAGGAAGGTGGAATAAATCGCCACGAATGGCTTGAGACCTTCGGTGGCCATGCCTGCTGCAAAGGTTACGGCATGTTGTTCAGCGATGCCCACATCAAAGCAGCGCTTGGGGAATAGTTCTGCGAAACGGTCAAGCCCAGTGCCGGACGGCATGGCGGCGGTGATGGCGACGATGCGCTCATCCAACTTTGCCTCTTCAACCAGCGCGTTGCCGAAAACTTTGGTGTAAGCAGGCGCGTTGGATGCGGGCTTTGATTGTTCTCCGGTGATGACGTTGAATTTGTTGACACCGTGGTATTTGTCATCAGCCGCTTCAGCGGGCGCATAGCCTTTGCCCTTGCGAGTGACCACATGGATCAACACCGGCCCCGTGGCATTGTCGCGCACATTGCGCAGCACGCCGAGCAGGGCGTTTAGATCATGACCGTCAATCGGCCCGATGTGATAGAAGCCCAGTTCTTCAAACATCGTGCCGCCAGTCACAAATCCACGTGCATGGCCCACAGCGCGTTTGATGGCGGCATCGGCTTTGCTGCCGAGAGAAGCGGCGATTTTTTTGCCTACATTGCGTGCGCCGAAATAGGTTTTACCCGTGGCAAGCTTGGCGAGATAAGAACTCATCGCACCCGATGGCGGCGCGATGGACATATCATTGTCGTTGAGGATCACCACCATGCGCGAGCCTAAAGCCCCGGCATTGTTCAGCGCCTCGTAAGCCATGCCTGCAGACATGGCACCATCACCGATCACCGCGATCACATTTCGTTTTTGGCCATTCAGTTCGCTGCCCACCGCCATGCCAAGGCCAGCCGAGATGGAGGTTGAAGAATGCGCTGCGCCGAAGGGGTCATATTCACTCTCAACGCGCCGCGTGAAACCTGAGAGGCCGTTCTCTTGGCGCAACGTGGCGAAACGTTCACGTCTGCCAGTGAGAATTTTATGTGGATAAGCCTGGTGGCCCACATCCCAGATCAATCGATCATCAGGCGTGTTGAACACATGGTGGAGGGCAATGGTGAGCTCAACCACGCCCAGACCAGCACCCAAATGGCCACCAGTTTTGGAGACATGATTGATCATGTCGCTGCGCAATTCCGCTGCGAGTTGAGGCAAATCTGAATCAGGAATGCGGCGCAAGTCTGCGGGAGAATGAACCGTGTCGAGCAGAGGGGTGTGAGGCAAAATGAAACTCCGGGCCTGTTCTAGCACGGGTATTGGGATTGGGCAAAAGGACCTTGTGCAGAAACTTCGTACTTTCATCACGCAATAAAATTGCGTATGCGGGGCCCCATGGACCGTAGTGGCAAGCCTGATACGATTGACTGGAAGATTCTGAAAGAACTGCAACGTGAGGGGCGCGTGTCGAATGTTGAGCTGGCGGCGCGCGTGGGCTTGTCTCCGCCGCCCACCTTGCGCCGCGTTCAGGCTTTGGAATTGGCAGGCTTCATCAGTGGATACCGGGCGCGTTTGGCGGGCGAGAAATTGGGCTATGGCACCGAGGTGATTGCGTTCATCGGCCTCAAAAGCCAGGCCGAAGATCAGATGCGGGAATTTGAGCGCCGCATTGCGGGCTGGCCCATTGTGCGCGAATGCTATGCGGTTTCTGGCAATGCTGATTATGTTTTGAAATGCGTGGGCCGCGACATGCAATCCATCCAGAGTTTTTTAATGGGGGCCTTGGCCAAAGCCCCCAACGTGGAGAGCGTGAAAACCTCTATCATCCTGCACACTGCCAAGGATGAGCCTGGGGTTCCACTACTATGATGAAGGATGATCATTGGCCGAGCTTGATTTCGTCTGCGGTGGCGGCCGTGGTGGTGGGCTTTGCTTCTACTGTTCTGGTGGTGATGCAATCTGCTGATGCGGTTGGGGCCAGCGAGGCGCAGAAGATTTCGTGGGCCGCCATGTTGTGCCTGGCGATGGGCGGGCTTTCGCTGTTTCTTTCATGGCGGCATAAGATGCCGATGATCATTGCCTGGTCAACGCCGGGCGCTGCCCTGTTGGTGACCAGTGCGCACGGCGTGGCTTATACCGCAGCCTTGGGGGCCTTTGCCGTGGCGGGGCTTTTGGCGGCGTTGACGGGGCTGGTGGCACCCTTGGCGCGGGCTATTGAACGTATGCCCGCGGGCGTGGCTTCAGCCATGTTGGGTGGTGTGTTGCTTTCATATGTTATGAAGGTGCCAGCTGCTGCCCTTGCCATGCCTTGGCAAGTGGTGCCTTTGGTTGTGGCCTTCTTTGTGTTGCGCTTGTGGAAGCCGATGTGGACCGTGCCCATTGTTGTGGCGCTGGGCTTGGGCTTGGCGGCGCTTGGTGGGTTGCTGCGTTTTGAAGCCCGCGACTTTGCCTTGGCGCAATTGACTTTTGACTGGCCGGAATTTTCGTTTGCTGCAATTATCAGCCTTGGCTTGCCATTGTATCTTGTCACCATGGCTTCGCAGAATTTGCCGGGCTTTGCGGTGTTGCGCACCTTTGGCTATCGCCCTCCAGTGACGTCAGCGTTGGTCACCACGGGCTTGGCATCCGCATTGCTGTCGCCAATCATGGGGCCGCAGGTGAATATGGCTGCTATCACCGCCTCGCTGGCGACGGGGCCAGATACACATCCTGACACGGGTCAAAGGTGGAAAGTGGCCATTCCCTATTTCGTGATCTATGGGGCATTTGCCTTGGCGGCTGGGTTGTTTGTGAAAGTGCTTGGGGCCTTGCCCGGTGAATTGGTGCATGCCATTGCCGGGCTGGCGCTTTTTTCGCCCCTCATGGGGGCCATGCAAGCGATGATGAAAGAGCCCAAAGAAGTGGAGGCCAGCCTTGTTACTTTTCTGATCACAGCATCAGGGGTTGTTGTCTTCGGCATCGGAGCGCCGTTTTGGGGATTGGTAATTGGATTGGCGCTTTGGGGCGCGAAGAAACAACTGGTGAAAAAATGAAATCTTCTGAGACAAGCATATTGGTGATCGCGGGCCATGAGGGCTCTGGCGAAGCGCATTGGCAGCAACGCATG
>Ga0209583_10000591_pt1 | contig 11236 bp, 11 predicted proteins | sample Str014_FD_187201 | JGI IMG/M metagenome (GOLD analysis project Ga0209583, IMG submission 187201) | Freshwater sediment microbial communities in response to fracking from Pennsylvania, USA - Straight Creek_MetaG_SC_2014 (SPAdes) (version 2) | ecosystem: Environmental > Aquatic > Freshwater >... | reverse complement strand
ACTGAAACCGCAATTGCCCTTTGGCATCTCCTTCGAACGCTTCAATAACCAGTGCCGGATCGGCGCCGGTCAGCCGTGGCATGTCAAATTCCACTTGGGCGCGACCGTCGATTCCTGTCTCGGCAGCAAATTCCTTCGCATCAGCCGCTCCGTCCACTCGCGCCACAACGCGCGCATGATTCACGGCTTCGCCGCTTTCCCGATTCTGGACGGAAACATCCAGAGTTGCGCGTTTCCCGGCCAGCCAGCGGCCGTTTACGGACTTGCCGGCGCTGGGTGACGACCACGCGGCCCTCATCATCCATCGCAGCCGGTTGTCCTATTTGATGCTCAACCGTTTTCCGTATAACCCGGGGCATCTGCTCGCGATTCCGTTTCGCGAAGTGGCCGACATCGAAGATCTGACGCCTGAGGAAAACGCTGATCTCTTCGCTATTATTACAACTGGCAAGCGGCTGCTCCGCACTGCCCTCAAGCCCGATGGCTTCAATGTCGGCTTTAACCTGGGCACGTGCGCGGGCGGAAGCATCGCGCACCTCCATGGCCACATCGTGCCGCGGTGGAACGGCGACAATAATTTCATGCCGGTGCTCGGTCAAACCCGCGTCCTACCGCAATGCCTTGAAGCTACCTGGGAACGTCTCGCCACCGAAGCCGCCAAACTCACGCCTGCCCCTTGATTCTGACGCCATCACCATTGGCCTCGCCCCGCACCCCACCTTACCCTCTCGTGTCCTCGAAAACGCTCCGTTTTCCCAGCCCGCGCCATCTCCATCAGCTCTACGCCGGGCGGGAAGAAAATCTCGCCTTCGCTGAACAACATCTCGGGGCCAAGCTCATCACCCGCGACGACTGGTTGAAGATCGAGGGCGAAGAGGAGGCAATTGCGCGCATCGAATCGCTGTTCGGATTCCTCAACGACGCGCGTACTCAAGGCGTCTCGATCCGCACGCCGGACTTCCACCGTTTCGTTGAGACGATCGCCCGGGGCGAAATCGACCGGCTCCGCGCGCTCTTTGGCGAACCACTCGTCATCTCTACGCAGCGCAAGACCATCGTCCCAAAAACGCTCGGACAAAAACTTTACCTCCAGTCGATCCTGAAAAATCCGGTCGTTTTCGGTATCGGTCCGGCCGGCACGGGGAAGACCTACCTCGCGATGGCCGCCGCCGTCTCCGCACTCTTGAAAAACGAGGTCCAGCGAATCATCCTCACCCGCCCGGCCGTCGAGGCCGGCGAAGCTCTCGGTTTTCTTCCGGGCGATTTGCGCGAAAAAATTGAGCCTTACCTACGCCCACTCTATGACGCCATGGGCGACATGCTGGCCGCCGAGGACGTCGCGCGTCTCACGGAAAAAGGCGTGATCGAGATTGCTCCGCTCGCCTACATGCGTGGCCGCACACTCAGCCACGCCTTCATCGTGCTCGACGAAGCGCAAAACACCACGCCCGAGCAGATGATGATGTTTCTTACCCGCCTCGGCGAAGACTCACGCATGATCGTGACCGGCGATGTCACCCAGATCGACTTGCCGCGCGCCAAGCTATCCGGCCTGCTTGAAGTCCAGCGGATCCTCACCGATATTCCGGGTATCGAATTTCATCATTTTAGCGGAGCTGATGTCGTGCGCCATCCATTGGTACTCAAGATCATAGAAGCCTATGAACGCTATAAAAACCCCATGGGCGAAGAGGATAAATCGTAGTCGCCAGCCGTACCGTTTGGGGTAATATGTTATCATAGCTACCGTGCACCGCCTCCATGTCGCTCCTTAACAAGCTCCAGAGCATCACCGGCTTTAAGCCTGCGCCGCCGAAGCGGAAAACCGCACAGGTCTCCGGCACGATGGAGTTTCTCGAAACCAGTCGCCTCGTCGCCGGCCTTATCTTCGTCGCCACGGTGGCGGCGATCGTGCTGATCAGCTTCGTCGGTGTGAACACGGCCAGTTTGCCCGTACTCCCCAACCAATACGCGTCGGTGCGCATTGTCGCCAGCGCGCCCTTTAGCTTCGAAAGCACGGAAAAAACCCGCCTCGCTCGCGATCAGCTCAAGAATCGCGTACCGCCCGTTTATCGCATCGAGCTCGATCCGCTGCATCAGTTCGAAACCAACCTCCGCGACCTGCTTGTTCAACTCGAGAAGTTTGACCGCGAACACCCCGCCAATGCGCCCTCGATCACCCGACAGAACGCCCTCACCGACCTGACCGAGGCCTTTAATAACAAAGGAGCCTACCGCACCAGCCCCGAAGATATCGCCGCCCTCCTCGCCGCCGGCGACGCCAAGACCCGTTTCACGCTAGTCGAAAACGGTCTGGTCGCCCTGCGCGAAATCTACACTCAAGGCGTGCAGGACGAACGCTTGCTCGACGACAGCGCGGGTGTGACGCCGGGGGCTATCACTGTTTTCCAAGTCAGGAAGCCGGGCGGCGACGTAACCCAACGTCCGGTGCAATCACTGGAAGACGCACTCACCTTTCTTCGCATCAACCTGGCGGCTGAAGGCATGGGCCACGAAACCGCCACGGCTCTTTTCCGCATCTTCCGCAACGGCGTAAAACCCAACCTCACCTACGACGAGGTCGCTACACGTACTGCGCAGAACGACGCCGTTAAGAACTTCAAGCCAGTCACGGTCTCAGTCGAACAAGGACAAACGATCATCGAGCCAAACACCCGGGTGAGCGCCGAACAGTACGAGATGCTTGAAGCTCACCGCCAAAAAGTACTCGAACGCCCCGATACCGCCTTCAACGAAGGACTGCAGCTCTTCAGTCGCATCCTCCTCGTCCTCGCGATGGTCATGGCGAGCGTGCTCTACATCCGGCTAGAAGATCCCGAGACGATTCAGAGCAACGGTCGCCTCGCCTTGCTCGCCCTCGTCGTGATCGCGAATCTGGCGCTCGTACGCCTCACCTATTGGCTCGGCGGCCTGCCCTACTTCATGAGCGACACCACGGCGGCTTCACTCCTGCCCTATTGCGCGCCGACTGCCATCGCTCCGCTCATCCTCGCCATCCTGATCGACGCCGGCTCCGCCATGTCGATGGCGCTGTTCATCTCGATTTTCGCCAGCGTCATCTACGGACAGCGGCTCGACCTGCTCGTACTCACGTTCCTCGCCTCAATGGTCGGGATCTTCTGCTGCCGGCAGATTCGCAAGCGGGGCAAGGTCGTCAGCGCGGCAGGGCTCGGCGGACTCACCGTGGCGCTCTTCGCGCTCCTCATTGGTTTTATCGACCAGTTTCCGTTTCTGACCGTTGTGAAACAGATGACGGCCGGGCTGGCCACCGGTTTACTCACCGGGGTGGTCGTCGTCGGCATCCTTCCCGTGCTCGAAGGCCTCTTCAAACGCACCACTGACATCACGCTGCTCGAGCTCACCGATTTTAATCATCCCATGCTGCGGCTGATGCAGATGGAGGCCCCTGGCACCTACCACCACTCGCTCGTGGTCGCCCAGCTTTCTGAAAACGCCGCCAACGCTATCGGCGCCAACCCGCTCATCGCTCGCGTGTGCGCGCTGTTCCACGACATCGGCAAAACAAGAAAACCGGAATATTTCACCGAAAATCAACGCGACCGCGCCAATCCGCACGACGAAAACAATCCCTCGCTTTCCGCGTTGATCATCAAGGCTCACGTCAAGGACGGCGTCGACCTCGCCATCAAACACAAGCTCCCGCGTATGGTCGTCGATGTCATCCAACAGCATCACGGCACGACGCTCATCCGCTACTTTTTCCAACGCGCTCTGAGCGAAAAACGCCAGGCGGCGGCAGCGGGCTCGGGGCAGACTACGCCCTCGCTCGTGCGCAACGCCGATCAGCGCGACTCCTTGAACGGCACGGCCCCCGGCCTTGCACCCGCAGGGCCGTGCGAGACCACCTACCGCTACGACGGTCCAAAACCACAATTTAGGGAAAGCGCGATCATTCACCTCGCCGACGCCGTGGAAGCAGCCTCTCGCTCCATGCGGAAAATTACTCCGCAACATCTCGGCGAGCTGATCGATCAGGTCTTCCACGAACGCATCGAAGACGGCCAACTCGACGAAGCGCCGATCACCTTCGAGGATCTCAGCAAGATCAAGAGCAGCTTTACTTTCACCCTGCTCAACATGCTGCATTCACGCGTCGGATATTCTCCGCTAGAAGAACAGCCTAAAGAGCCCAAAGTCCAGCCTGCCAGCTAACCACAGGCGTGGGCCCCGGAAAGTTAGGGCCGTGTTCCCCGCATCGCCCAGACGCGTCGCCCGCCGCGCACAAAAAAGGCGCCACCCAAAAAGTGGCGCCTTGAAAATCGACGATCAGTTCGACCAACGCTGATTACGTGGTCGGGACGGTCTGGATCGTCTTGAGAATACGACCGGCGACCAGGTACGGGTCGGCAGCGGAATTCGGACGGCGATCTTCGAGGTAGCCCTTGTAACCGTTGTTGATGAAGCTGTGCGGGACACGTACCGAAGCACCGCGATCGGCAACACCGTAGTTGAACTTGTCGATAGCCTGCGTCTCGTGGAGACCGGTGAGGCGGAGATGATTCTCCGGTCCGTACACCGCGATGTGCTCGTCCACGTGTTTGGAGAATGCGGCCATAAGTTTTTCGAAGTAGGCTTTGCCACCGACATCGCGCATGTAGGCGGTCGAGAAATTCGAGTGCATGCCGGAACCGTTCCAGTCGAGCGGCTGATTAAACGGAGCAAGGATGGGTTTGCAGCGCCATTCGATATCGATGCCGTAGCTTTCGCACAAACGGGCCATGATGTAACGGGCAACCCACATCTGATCGGCGGCGCTCTTAGAGCCCTTGCCGAAGATCTGGAATTCCCACTGGCCTTTGGCAACCTCGGCGTTGATGCCTTCGAGGTTGATGCCGGCATCCAAACAGATGTCGATGTGCTTTTCGACGATCTCGCGGGCAACCGAGCCGACGTTCTTGTAACCGACGCCGGTGTAGTACGGGCCCTGAGGCGCAGGATATCCGCCAACGGGGAAACCGAGCGGAGCGCCGTCCTTGTAGAAGAAATATTCCTGTTCGAAACCGAACCAGGTGCCTGGATCGTCCGGGATCGTAGCGCGGGAGTTGGAAGGATGGGCTTGGCCCGTGTGCAGGAAGGTCTCGCACATCACCAGCACGCCATTCTTACGGGTGCTGTCTGGGTATACCGCGACTGGCTTCAGCACGATATCCGAGCTCTTGCCCTCGGCCTGTTGCGTCGAGCTTCCATCGAAGCCCCAGTTGGGAAGGTCTTCGAGCTTAGGAAAGCTGCCGAATTCCTTGATCTGCGTTTTGCTGCGGAGGCTTGCCAGGGGTTGGTAGCCGTCGAGCCAGATGTATTCCAGTTTGTATTTGGCCATAGAGGGAAGAGTTTAGTAGATGACTTGTCGATGTGAGCGCGAGAAGTTTTTAGTCGGGGTTCACATGAAAAGCGTGCATGTCGAAAAGCACGTCACATGCCAGCCTCTGCTAGAAACTTTATTCATATCACTTTTCGCGCTAACTTCCGCATCTCTGCCAAAATTTGCCCAGCCAAAAGCGATTGTCTCTCGGCAATGAGTGCAAAATCGACCACCTTTCCGGCATGAACCAAGTCAAAGACACCGCCCGCGCGCTTGTCCGGATCGGTTTTGACGGATTGGTTCACAAGACATTTCGCGGCCACTTGGCCAAGGAGCGCTTCGAACATGAAGTGCGCGTGCTTCAGTATCTGGAAACAAAGGGGTGCGACTTCGTGCCCCGGCTGCTGAGCGCCGATCCGGAAATCCTCAAAATCGTCACCACCAATTGCGGCTCCCGCGTCGAGCAGCTCGGCGAAGAAAAGATGAAGGCCCTCTTTGCCGAACTCGAAACCTACGGCGTACGCCATGAAGACCCGTTCATGCGCAACGTCACCTATCGCGTCGCTGACGGGCGCTTTTGCCTGATCGATTTCGAATTCGCCACGCTGCTGGATGCCCCTGGAACCCCGTCATTGAAGCCATCCGCCGCCCAATAACCCTTTCATGCAAGCCCCCGCAGCCAGCCCCAACGATACGCTAGCACCCACCCAGCTCTTCTGGTCCGGTATGACCCATCGGGGTCGCGTCCGCGCCAACAACGAAGACGCCTTTCTGGCGCTCACTTTTGACGGCCATCACGTCAACTACCTCGGAAAAATCGGCGAGGCTCCGCTAACTGACATGGATTTTGTGTTTGCCGTCAGCGACGGCATGGGCGCCACCCTCAGCCTCTGCTGGTTCAGCCCCGGTTGGGTATACTTCGGCCATATCGGCGATAGCCGGATCTATTATCTGCCCAAAACCGGTCCTATGGTCCAGATCACCCACGACCATTCCCATGTCGGCTGGCTGCGGCGCAAAGGTCAGCTCAACGAACGCGAAGCCCGCACCCACCCGCAACGCAGCTCGCTCAACCAGGTACTTGGCGCTGGCAACCAGTTCATCGAACCCCAGATCGGCGCCGTCGATTGTCAGAACGGCGACCGCTTCCTCATTTGCAGCGACGGATTAATCGATGGGATTTGGGACCGACGCCTCGACGAAATCCTACGAGCAACGCCATCGGCCCACGATCTTGCGCGCCTGCTCGTTGAGGAATCCGTGGCCGAATCTGGCCGCGACAATACCACCGCAGTTGTCGTCGACGTAAGGACTTCGGGCGCGAAAGGCGTCTGACCCCGCACGGTTTGTGCTCTTGACCGAGTTGGCATGCAATCTCTCCGACACAATATCTTTGTTTACGGCTCGCTCAAACGGGGCTTCAGCAACCACCGCCTGCTCGCCGATCAGAATTTCATTGCGATCGGACGCACCCAACCGCGCTTCAAACTCTACGATCTCGGCGCTTTCCCCGGAATGATCGAAGCCGACGAAGATGGCCATTCGATCGAAGGCGAAATCTGGTCGATAGATTCCCACTGCCTCGCCCAGCTCGAAATCCTCGAAGACACCGCTCACGGAATGTACGTCCGGAAGCCAATCCCCTTGCTCCCTCCAAACGAAACGTTTTCGGTCGAAGGCTACCTCTATCGGCTGGATATTGCAGGCCACCGCGACTGCGGCGAAGTTTGGACGGAGTGAATCTTACTCCGTTCGGATCGGCATGGTTTTTCCGAGGGCGTACCTTTCCTCGGGCAACCGATTTTGCCAAGTCAAACGGGCAACGCTTTTACGCATAATTGCTGCCGCTATCATGGGCCAACCCGCCGCCAAAAGAGCGAGCGATTGGCCGCGGAGACGGTTTAGCCAGGTCTGTTTCACCATGTAGAAAACGAATCCCCCGATCACGGCACGCCGCTCAAAACGACGGTTTCGTCCTCCCGGGTAGTCACCGTTTTTCTCCCGCGCCAACAAACAGTAAAGAGCATTAACTAACGGGAGCAGATGACGGGTAGTATTCGTTTCATGCAGTCGGTAGGCAGACGTTTCGGGCGATAGAATCTGAATCGTTCGTCCAGCACAGCCAAGTTTGAAGAGCAGATCCTGATCGTCCGCCGGAAACGTACCAGCGCTCCAACCACCGACCAGATGGAAAGCCTGCCGCTCAATCACCATTGCGCTGGCACTCGCGCGATATGCGCGATTTTTGCTAAAGTAGTCCTCGTATTCGACTAATTTAATCTCACTCGGTTGCTTCTCTGTCCTTTCGGTCACTAAGGACCCCCTAAAGAAAAGCATCCTGGCTAGAATCAGCTTGGGGCTCTTTCGATCGGCAACAGAGGCGTACACATCGAGCGCCGACGGCTGCAGCCGGTCGTCCCCATCTAGAAAGACCAAGTAATCACCCCGAGCGATTGCCGCGCCCCGATTGCGGGCAGCAACCGCACCTCCATTGACCTCAACTGTCTCGAGCGTAATGGCGTTTGCGTAGGTCTTGAGCAACTGCCTTGACCCGTCGGTGGAACCATCGTCGACCACAATAATTTCCCGGTCACGGCAGTTTTGGGCCAGAGCAGAGTCAACCGCTTCCTTAATGAAATCACCTTGGTTGTAGCAGGTGATAACAATGCTAAATCGCGGCATGGGTATTATGAGCAGGCGGAGCCGGTTGAGGGAGCCCTTTTCGCGGCAATCGCTTGACCGGGATTAGGCCATGACTTTTTGCCCGCAGTTTCTTTACCAATCGGACCAACAACATGTCGAACCCGGCAAACAGGAGTCGAGTTGCAAGCCAAGGCTGCCCCTCAAGTAACGCGCACCGGCTCCACCAGTAGGTCTGGTTGCCAAGCACAGCGCGACGATCCACCCGACGCTGTCGACCGCCAGGATAGACGCCACGCCGCTCAGCGTCGATCAAGCGGATGATTCCCTCGACGACCCGACGAAGGTCCCGAATCGAATTGTCTGGGTGTAGGCGGTACGCCACGACGAAAGGCCGTTCGAGCAAGACCGCGGGTCCATGGCAGCCAACACGCAACAAAAAATCGTGATCGGAGCCGTTGAATGTGGACGGCGTGCTCTGGCGCCACCCACCGACACTAGACCAAACGTCACGCCGCACGACAATCATACTGGCAGTCGAAGGGATATTGCGGTCGCGGGAGAGATAGTCGTCAAACACCACGACCTCGACGCTGTCGCCCGGATCTGTCGTGGGGAGTTCATTCGAGAAACAGGCCAAGCGCGAAACGACCAAAGCCGGCTGTCCGGTATGGGCTAGGACGAAGGCGTGGGTATCAAGCGTCCAGGGGAAAAACAGGTCATCACTATCCAGAAAAACAAGGTAGGATCCCTGCGCCACCTCAGCCCCCGCGTTTCGGGCGACCTCGCACCCCGATTGCTCCGAAAGCGTGACGAGATGAATCCCGCTACCATAGGCCCGCAACACTCCCAACGTGTCATCGGTCGATGCATCGTCCACGACAATGATTTCCCGGTCCGTGAAGGTTTGGGCAAGCACGGAATCGATAGCCTGCCGGACCAAAATGGGCCGGTTGTGGACGGGAATAATAACGCTGAACAATGGCATGCAATCCCTCAGAGAATCGGGGTCATCTTTGAACTACCCGATGCAGGGTATGGGTCAATCTTGGCCCCAGTCGCGAGACCTGCCCAATCTAGCCTTCCAAAGAAAATACCGCAATACCGCCGGAGTAAGCCCAGCGGAAACGATGGCCTGGGACGACGAATCACATAACCCGTCTGCACCGCGTTTAGGAGCGGTGCGTCGTCCTGATTTCCGTAGGCGATCGCTTTGGCTAAAGTTGCCGCACCGAAATGAACGACCGCACGGCGTAGCTTCTCGTCTCCATGGCAAGCGGTCCCCCGGATATTGCCCGTGCAGAGCGATTCACGATATTCGGTTTGAGTCGCGATCACCCCCGCGAGTGACCAACGTTCAATCAAAGGCTTGAGCACAAAATCGAAATTGGCGGAGACCAGATAGACATGATCCCCTCTTTCCACGTGAGCTCGCAACGCCTTGAGAACCCCCTCGTCGATCAGGGTCTTCGCGTAAGCATCGTGAAACGCCCACGCCAGATCATGAAGATGGTCTTCGGTTTGGCCCCGCGCTAGCAACCAAGCAAATATCTGCTTTAAGCGGGTATTGGAAAAAACGCGGCCTTTGGCCAACATCAACGCCGCGAAGAGCAAGACAAGCCGATAGCGCACTCGCCGCTTCCTAACGGCAAACACTCCGAAGAGAAGCGTGGTATCGAGCGTCGTTACCGTGTCGTCGAAATCAAACAGCACGAGATTCATGGTAGGCAGCCAAACGCGCAAGCCCCGCCGCTCATCGAGGGAAATTAGGCGAACCGCGCCATTTTGCGCGGAGCACTTTTCTCAAATGCAAGCCGAGCTCAGCGACCAGCGGCAGAGGATCGGCGGCAACCGCGTCGTCGTACCCATCGACTTTCGGGTAAAAATCCTGAATCCGCGGCAGCCTTTTTGTCACTATTAATTGGTTCTTAAAAGCAAGAAGATCACCGAGTAACCACCGCACAGTCACACCGGTTCGGTAGGTTGGCGGTGGCGGGAGATTTTCTCCGAGTGCCAGCTTGTAAAACAGCAGAGGAAAATCGACGCCCGCCTGGGTTGCCAACGCGAGAGACCCCCACCAGCGAGGATTTACCTCAAGGAACCAGGTTTTCCCGGTGGCCTCGTCATGCTTAAATTCGACCATCGCCACGCCATGATAGCCTACCTCCCGTAGCAAACGTTCCGCATAAGCTTCAATGACAGGCAGCCGGGTGCTCTGACGCAGCGTACTCGGTCCACCGCGTGGGGAGAGTTCGCGCAACCGTCGGTGGGTGAAACTTGCTTTGGGTACGCCATGGTCAAAAAGCATCGAGACGGCATAACCAGGTGCCTGAACGAATTCTTGGACAATGAAGTCGCCATATCCTCTACCCGAATGCGCAATTGCCTGCTGCACGCCCTCGCCGAGGCTTTCGGGTTGAAGGAGGAAAACACCCCGGCCGCCCGATGATCGGCTAATCTTTAGGACCAAAGGACCAGGATGAGCTCGGGAAAACGCCTCGATTTCCCCAAAAACCTTCGGGCAGCTGGTCGCTGGCGTCGGGATGCCAATACGTTCGGCTAGTTCAAACGATTGGTACTTATCATCCAGCTGTCGAAGGACATCAAAAGGTGCAAGGACCGTTCGAACCTCCTCCTTTAACAAGTTTGCATGTTTGGCGACGACGAAGGCGTCCTCGTCGGCTGGCATGTAAACCGCTGGCCGATGGACACGGAGGGTGTGGTTGAGCGCAGCCATGAATCCCAGCGGGTCGCACACATGGGAGGGATGCCGGAAACTTCCAGCACTGTACCGTGAATACACCGCCATGCCAGAATTCGAATCGACGCCAATTCCAACCTTTAGGCCGTCGTGGGCCAGACTACGAAGGATGCTGTACCCCAACCGATTGCTAGCATCGGTTATTACAACATCCCAGTCCAGCTCTCCGCTACTCATGTCGCCTCCCCAAGGTTGAGATAGACGATCGAGACTGATTCGGTTTTTATGCTCAAGATCGTGCAGCTATCTCGCCGCTTGCTCATGTCCCGATGAAAGAAGAGGCCTGGTTCAAGAATCCCAGAACGCTGAGCGCCACAATCAAACGCCCGGGGCTGTTTGCTGATTTTTCTCAAACGGAAGTAGGGGGTTAATTTTGTTCGGTTGGGCGCGTCATCGGGGTGAAAAGCACCTCAGTTGTACCGCCTTGCCGAATAAAGGTTCCTTGCTGAAGTACGCTCTCCATTCCCAATGACAAGCCTCTTGCGGCCTTACCC
>Ga0209583_10000590_pt1 | contig 11241 bp, 9 predicted proteins | sample Str014_FD_187201 | JGI IMG/M metagenome (GOLD analysis project Ga0209583, IMG submission 187201) | Freshwater sediment microbial communities in response to fracking from Pennsylvania, USA - Straight Creek_MetaG_SC_2014 (SPAdes) (version 2) | ecosystem: Environmental > Aquatic > Freshwater >... | reverse complement strand
CCGTAGAGCTGCGCAACGAAATCCAAAGTCTCAGCCTCAAGAATGAAAGCCACGCCGGCGCAAAGTCGCTGCTCGATGACACCTGGCGGCGAAAAACCGTTGCCGTCGAAACAGGCAGCAATGAAACGGCAGACCAGCCTTTGCTTTCTCCCGCCCACTATGTGACGACAGCACTGCAAGCCGCCGCTGATATTTCAACGCCACAGAACAACGTCGAACTCAAAGCAGCGCTCGATCAAGGCCTTTCCATGTTGGTGCTGGCCGATATCGGAACACTTTCACAAGAGGATCACGATGCCATCGCAGCCTGGCTCGACAAGGGCGGCTTGCTCTTGCGTTTTGCTGGCCCAAGATTGGCAGGCGGAGCCGATGACCTTGTTCCCGTCAAACTGCGCGAAGGGGATCGCAACTTGGGTTCAAGCCTCTCGTGGGAAACACCGCAAGCCATCAAGCCGTTTGCTGAAGAAGGTGTGCTCGCAGGAATCACCGTGGATCCGCAAATCAAAGTCTCGCGCCAATTGCTGGCCGAGCCAGATGCAGACCTTGCCGCCAACACTTGGGCCAGCCTTGAAGACGGCACACCGTTGATCACCAGCGCCAAACATGGCCGTGGCCGAATTGTCCTGTTCCACGTGACTGCAAATGCGGACTGGTCAAACCTGCCGCTCACCGGAACCTTCGCGCAAGTGATGCAGCGCATCCTCGAACAGGCCCCGGCAGCGGGCAGCCCCAATGATCAAAGTGCCGCGCAAACGCAAGAGGGAGATTTTGCGCCCCGCCTTGTCCTCAGTGGCATGGGTGATTTGGAAACACCCACAGCGCAAGTAAAGCCCGTCGCGCCCAAAGATTTCACTGGGGCCACCGCCACGCCAGAAACGCCCGCTGGTCTCTATGCGCGCGGTCCGCAAAACCGCGCCATCAATTTAAGGCTCACCGCTGCGGACCTGCTGCCCATGCCAGACAGTCTCGGCATCAAACAATTCACCCCGGGTGATGTGCAAAATTTTGCGGCCCCTTTGTTTATTTTGGCCGCGCTTTTGTTCCTTGCCGATTGTCTGGCCGCACTCTTTGTCGGCGGCCATTTGCGCAAGTCAGCGACTGCTGTGTTGTTCTTGGGCTTTCTGCTCGTTCCCGCACCTCAAGATCATGCCAACGCAGCAGCAACCGAAGATCAAGCCATGCAGGCAGCGCTGCAAACCCATCTGGCCTTCGTCAAGACTGGTGACAGCGAGATCGATCAAGCAAGCGAGCAAGGCCTCAAAGGCCTGGGCCTGATCATGGCCAACCGCACAGCGGCAACACTGGGCGCCCCCCAAGCCATCGACATCGAAAACGACGACATCGTGTTTTATCCCCTGCTCTATTGGCCAGTGACCGCCGAAGCTGATGCCCCCAACGCAAAAGCATTGGCCCGCATCGCTGCCTATATGAAAAATGGGGGCACGATCTTTTTTGATCTGCGTGACAACACAGCCAACCCTGGCAGCGGACCAACTGGCGAGGCGCTGCGCCGCATCTTGTCGAAGCTCGACGTGCCGCCACTGGAACCCGTGCCCGAGAACCACGCGCTGACCAAGAGCTTCTATCTCATGAAAGAATTTCCCGGCCGCTATCAAGGTGCACCACTATGGGTAGAATCGCAGGATGATCCCGCTGCTTCGGGCTTTGACAATGTCTCCGGCGTTGTGATCGGGGCCAATGACTATGCCGCCGCCTGGGCCTTGGACGACAGTGGCCAACCACTTTACGCCGTGATCCCCGGCCCCGAACGCCAGCGCGAAATGGCCATTCGCTTCGGCGTCAATCTCGTGATGTATGTATTGACCGGAAACTACAAGACTGACCAGGTGCATATCCCGGCCATTCTTGAAAGGCTGGGCAAACAATGAGCCTGACTTTTGCACCCTTGTTCGGCTGGATTTGGCTCGCTGCCTTTGGATTGGCGGTTGCAGGGCTTTGCGCCTTCATGCTTTTCAAACGCATGCGCGGAACGATCCTGCGCATCCTGACGGGTGCCGCACTTCTCGCTGCATTGGCCAATCCCGTTTTTCATCAAGATGAGCGCCAACCGCTCAATGATGTGGCGCTGATCGTTGTCGATCATTCGGACAGCCAGAAGCTGGGCAACCGCATGGTCCAATCCGATCAGGCCGTGGAAGAATTGAAGCAGCGTATCGGCACACTGCCCAACACCGAATTGCGCATCTCAACCATTACCTCTGGCCTCGATGCGGGCCGCGAAGGGACGCGCGCTTTTGCAGCATTGAGCCGCGCCATGGCCGATATCCCACATGACCGCTTTGCGGGCGCCATCATTGTCACGGATGGCGAGGTGCATGACGTGCCGGAAGGCAAGGCCCTCGCCACATTACAGGGGCCCATTCACGCCCTGATCAGCGGCAGCCGCAAGGAGAATGACCGCAAGCTGGTGATTGACCATGCCCCGCAGTTCACCCTCGTTGGCCAAAGCGCCAAAATCAATTTCCATGTCGAAGACCAAGGTGGCAGCAGCGACATCGCAGTGACCATCACCCACTCCGGCGAAGAGCCGAAGCACTTGGTCGTTCACCCCGGCGCTCAAGGTGAGATCAGCATCGACGTGACCCACGCTGGCAAGAATTTCATTTCGCTGGCCGCCGAAATACGCCCGGGAGAACTCTCTGCCGCCAATAACACCGCCTTGGCCACAGTCGAAGGCATCAGGGACCGGCTCCGCGTTCTCCTCGTCTCAGGCCAGCCCAACCCCTTGGAACGCACCTGGCGCAATCTGCTGAAGGCGGATTCGGCGGTTGATCTTGTTCATTTCACCATTCTGCGCCCGCCTGAAAAACAGGATGGCACGCCCAATAACGAACTCTCTCTTATTGCCTTCCCCACCAAAGAACTTTTCGTCGACAAGCTCGACAAGTTTGATCTGGTGATTTTTGATCGCTACCAGCGTGAAGCCATCTTGCCTGATAGTTTTATCGGCAACATCGCAGACTACGTCCGTAAGGGCGGTGCATTGCTCATTTCCTCCGGCCCCGATTTCGCGCAGGAAGATGGCCTTGCTTCAACGCCGCTGGGCGATGTCTTGGCAGCACAGCCGACGGGCCAAGTGACGGAAGCACCATTCAAGCCGCGCCTGACGGATTTGGGTGAACGTCACCCTGTTACCCAATCCCTGCCCGGCGCCAGCAAGACAGACCCGAAATGGGGTACATGGTTCCGCCTGATCGACGCGGCCCCCAGTGCTGACGCAGCAACCGAAACGCTATTGCAGGGCGCTGGTGACAAACCTCTGCTGGTTCTGCGCCGGGTTGATGAGGGCCGCGTGGCACAGCTTCTGTCCGATCAAGGTTGGCTCTGGGCCAAGGGCTACGATGGCGGCGGGCCAGAGTCCGAAATGTTGAAGCGCATTGCTCATTGGCTGATGAAGGAGCCAGATTTGGAAGAAGACCGCTTGTCTGCCCATCAAGTGGGCAATGATGTTGTGGTGGACCGCTTTGGTCTGGCCGATGAGTACAAGTCCGTCCAGATGCAGTGGCCCTCCGGCAAAACCACTGATTTACCCCTCACCAAAAAATCTCCGGGCCATTTCACCGGCCAGATACCCGCCACTGAGGCAGGTCTGGCCACGCTGCACGATGGCGCCTTGGAAACCGTTGTCGAACTGGGCAGCGGCGATGCCAGGGAAATGGCGGACCTGCTGGCAACCGACAAGAAATTGAAGCCCGCAACAGATGCCACGGGCGGCGGAACCTTTTGGCTGGAAGACGGTCTGCCCCATATTTCCAAGCAATCGGCTACGGTAGCTTTTGCAGGCTCCGGCTGGCTCAATCTCAAGGCCAATGGTCTCTACAAGGTTCTGGCCATCCGCGAAGTGGCACTGTTCTCCAGCCTCTTGGCGCTGGCCGTCTTGCTGCTGCTCGCAAGTTTCATGTGGTGGCGCGAAGGGCGTTGATGTCTTTCCAGCGCCAAGCGGGCAGCGCCAAACCCTGCGCCTGCGCCAGTGCGCCGGGCACCAGTTCCAAATAGAGCAACCGCTTTGGATCCACCGGTCCCGGCACGTCAATCTGGCCTAGGGGCACTTCGGCAAACCCCACCCGCGCATAATAGGGCGCATCACCAATCAACATCATCAGCTGATGCCCTTGCGCCTTGGCCCGGGCGATGCCTTCATTCATCAAAGCGCGGCCGATGCCGAGGTTCTGCCGTTCGGGATGAACAGCCAAGGGCCCCAAAAGCAACGCGGGTATTTCGGCCGCGCCAATCGCGATCGGCCAAAAGCTGATGGCCCCCACAAGACCAAAACTTGCCTCCCCCACAATCAATGAAAGACCAGGCACGGGCGTGGAACCATCGCGCAGGCGGTAGGACGTTTTGGTCCGCCGCGAGAGGCCGAAGGTCAGGTCCAGCAAGGCTTCAATAGCAGGCAAGTCATCGGGAAATTGATTGGTGGGAACAAGGTTCGCGGTCATCAGGGCCATCCATGGAATGAATATTCGCCCCGTGTCACGGGGCGGCTAGACGGAAAGTCCTGCTCGTCGCTCGATATGAATCGCCAAAACCATGGGGCCCGATACAGGGGTCAGTTCGCGCCGTCAAGGCACCCAATGATCGGAAATTTCAGTGCCTGCAAAAATCTCATCGAGTCTGGCCCGTGAGCCGGGCGTCAAATCCTCCGGCAAGGCGTCGCATTCGAAGAACCGGGCCTCACGAATTTCAAAGCTTGGTGTAAAGGGCCCGCGCTCAAAACCGCGCACAATATAAACGGCCACGTGATCGCCCGGAAAGGCAGCATCATTGGAAAACATCCCATGAAGCACCAGCGGACCTGTGGTCACCGCCCCAGTCTCCTCGCGCAGCTCACGGATGGCCGCTTCGCGCAGGGTTTCGCCCTTGTCTACGCCGCCCCCCGGCAGGCTCCACCCCTTGATATAGCCATGCCGAACCAGAAGAACGCGTCGATTGTCTTCAATGGCGGCCACGCGTGCGCCAAGCGTCTTGCCGCGGCGAAACCGCGAAATCACTTGAAACACTTTGATGGGGACTTTTTTCATGTGCCGACTCGCATCCGTTTGGCCTTGCCAAGGCGATAATGCTGTTCCATTTATGCCAAATCACTGGAAAGCAAAAGCGCAAGTCATGACTCAAATCACCGTCCGCCCCGTACACAGTAAAAAGGACCAGACCACTTTCCTCAAAGTGCCCTTTCCGATCTATGCCAATGACAAGAACTGGGTGGCACCATTGTTCCTGGAGCGCTTCGAACACCTCAGTGAAAAGAAAAATCCTTACTTCAAACACGCCGAGGCGCAACTGTTCATCGCGGAACAGGACGGCAAGCCTGTGGGTCGCATCAGTGCCCAAATCTGCCAGCTGCATCAAGAGCGCTACAAGGATTCAACAGGTCAGTTTGGCTTTCTTGAATCAATTGATGATCCTGCGGTGTTTGCCGCACTGTTCAAAACCGCCGAAGAATGGCTGCGCGCCAATGGCATGAAGCGCGCCCTTGGCCCCTTTTCCTACTCGATCAACGATGAACTCGGTCTCTTGATTGATGGCTTTGACACCATTCCCAACATGATGATGGGCCACGCCCCGCGCTACTATCAAAACCGCGTTGAAGAGCAAGGCTATGCCAAGGCCAAGGACGTGCTGGCCTATGAGTTTGACAATGTGAAGGGCCTGCCGCCCACCTTGCGCAGAATGGTGAGCCGCATGATGGCATCCGGAGATCTCACGGTGCGCCCACTCAACAAAAAGAACATGGCCAGTGAAATCGATATCGTGATGGATATCTTCAATGACGCCTGGTCCGAGAATTGGAACTATGTGCCCTTCACCCGTGCCGAGATAGAAATGTTGGCCCAGCTCTTCAAAATGTTGCTGGACGCAAAGGCCGTTCAAATCGCGTCGTGGAAGGGTGAACCTGCTGCCTTCATCATTGCCATTGCCAATATCAACGAGTGGTTCCAGGGCCTCAATGGCCAAGTTTTGCCCTTCGGGATATTCAAACTCTTGCCCAAGGTGCTCAGTGGCCGCTCACGTTCCGTACGCGTGCCCTTGATGGGTGTTAAGAAGAAATTTCAGGACGGTGCCTTGGGCGCGGGCCTCGCACTCGCGGTCATTCAAGCTTCATCCGATCATGTGATCAGCAAGGGTGTGACCCACGGCGAATTCTCGTGGATATTGGAAGACAATATGCGCGTGCGCCACATCCTCGAATCCATGGGTGCGCGTGTTTACAAAACCTATCGCATCTTTGAAAAGCGCCTGTGAACTTCACGCTTGCCCATTTTTCTGATCTCCATCTTGGGCCGCTCCCACCCGGTGCGGCCCTTCATGCCTTTCGGCTGAAGCGGGTGATCGGGGCTGCATCCTGGGCCTTCAACCGCCACAAGAAGCACAAGGTTGATATTGCCGAGGCCCTGCTGCGTGACATTCACGATCAGAAGCCGGATCATGTGGCTTTTACCGGTGATGCCGCCAACATTGCCAGTCCGTTGGAATTCCCGAAACTGCGTCATTGGCTGGACAGATTGGGAGACCCGGATTGGATATCCTTTACTCCGGGCAATCATGATGCCTATGTGCCCGTGTCACTGGAGAAGGGCTTGGGTTATTTCGCACCCTTCATGTCCAGCGACATGAAAACCGGTGCGCCGTTCCCCTTCGTGCGCCTGCGCCGCAATATAGCACTCATCGGCCTCAACAGCGCCGAACCGCGCTGGCTGCACAGTGCCGAAGGCCGCCTGGGTGCCACCCAGCGCCTTCAGTTGCGGCAACGCCTTGCCGAACTGCGCGCCAAAGGCTTCTACCGTTTGGTAATGATCCACCACCCGCCGGGGCCCGGCATGGCCAGCAGATTTCGCAAATTGACCGACGCCCAGGAACTCAAATCCATCCTCTGCGAAGAAGGTGTCGAACTCGTCATTCACGGCCACAACCACCGACGTGAATTGCATTGGTTGGAGCAAGGCGTGAACCGTGTACCCGCCATTGGCGTTCCTTCAGCCACGATGTCGGAAGACACGCATCATCCTGCGGAATGGAACCTTTACGAGATCTCGCGCCAAAAAGGTGGCTGGCACACACAAGTGAAAATCCGCAAATGGCACAATGCTGAAAATGGCTTCGTGCCTGCGGCAGAATTTGGCTTGGGGGCGTAAATGTCGCTCGTCGCCCGCCTGCTCACCCGCATGGTTTTGATCCGCTTTGGCGTGATCCTTTTTGGTCTCGCGGCCTTTGTGCTGACGTTGGAAGTCGTCGGTTTTCTCACCGACATTTTCCACATCGCCACAAATCCGCTGATCGCCGTTCTCACCTATGGCCTCGCTCGATTGCCTGGCATTATCTCGCTCTTTTTGCCGACCAGCCTGCTTCTTGCCCTGCTGATGACGATGACAGAATTGTCTTACCGCAATGAACTTACCGCAATTTGGGCAACGGGCATTTCGCCAACTCGTTTGATCATCAAGCTCTTGCCTCTTGCCCTCGTGGTGGGCGCCTTTCATTTTATCGTGATGGATCAGGGCGTGCCACGCGCCGCGCCATTTTTGCGCAGCTGGGGGATTGGTGATTATGCCACGCGCAGATTCAGCACCATGGCAAACGACCCGGTCTGGATCAGATCCGGACCTGATATCATGCGGGCTGATACGATATCCGATGATGGTGAAACGCTTTTCAATCTCATCATCTTTCGCCGCGAGAAGGCAGGTCAACTACAATCCGAAGTTTTTGCCGACAGTGCATCGCAGAAAGAAGGCAACTGGCTGCTGAACAATGTCACAACCTACTATGCCACCGGTGAGGAGCCGAGCCACATCGCACACTTGGTCTATCAAGGCCCGATGCGTCTGGCCTCCAACAAGGTCGCCTCGCCGGAAGAAATGTCGCTGCACGAACTTTCAACTTTCATTGCCAACAAGGGATTTGGGGTGCGGCCCAGTTTTGTCTACGAAACCTGGTGGCACAAACGTCTGACACCCCTCCTCATTGCCTTGGTGATGCTGACGCTTTGCGTCCCCTTGGGCACATATTTCCGCCGTGGTGGTGGTTTGGGGATGATTTTCGTTGTCGGTGTCGGAATGGGTTTTGTCTATTTCGTGGTCGATGGCGTTGCCACGACCTTGGGAGAGCAAGGCACGATCGCGCCATGGATGGCCGCTTGGGGTCCAATCCTGATGTTCGGAGCTGTGGCCGTGGCTCTTCTTTCCCGAACGGACCATGTCTAGTGCGCCGGGCTGGGGTTCTCATCAATCTCGCCTCGGGCCGCGGCAATGGCAAGGGCCAAGCTTTGGCCGAGCACTTGCGAAATGGAAAAAACATCAGTCTTCGCATCCTCAATAATTTCAATGAGATCGCACCAAGCCTCGATCAATTGGCAAGCGATGGCATCACGGATTTGTTTGTCTCATCAGGCGACGGAACCATTCAGGCCGCATTGACACATTTGGTTGAATCTGAGCGCTGGGCGGCAGCACCACGCATTTGCATTTTGCCCCACGGAACCACCAATCTTTCTGCCGGCGATATCGGCTTCAAACGGCGCAGCACAGCCGCTCAAGCTGACTTCATAACAACGTTGCCGGACGCCACGCACCAGACGCGGCACAGCCTTCGGGTCATCAATCCAAAAACCGGAGGTCCACGTCATGGCCTCACCTTTGGCGCAGGTGCTGCAGCAACGGCCACACGCCATGCCCAGACGAACTTCAACGACAAGGGCGTCAAAGGCAGCCTCGCCTCCTTCGCCACAATTGCCTCAGGCCTTTCAAAGGCGGCTTTTACATCGCCAAGCGCTGACGATTTATCGCGCCTCGATCGGCCCTGCTTCATGCAAATCGAAACAAAGCATGGCATCAACCATAACGGCCCGCAGCTCATGTTCATCGCGACCACGTTGAACCATCTCTTCTTCAAGACAAATCCCTTTTGGGGCAAGCGCAACGGCCCAATCCGCGCTACTGTCATTCCCTATCCTGTGCCCAATGTTTTCCGCTGGGCCCTGCCTTTGATGTTTGGCAGGGAAGATCGCAAAGTGCCCGATGGTGCCCTGAGTTTCTCGGGCAATGGTTTTGCGGTCACTTGCGCCGAACCTTACGTGATGGATGGAGAGTTTTTCGAAGGCCCGGAGAATGCCCCATTGAGTGTCGAAGCAGGCCCCGCTTTCACTTTCATCACGGGTTAATGGGCCACAACATCCTTGAAGATCGAGATGATTTGATCAATGTCCGCCTTGGTATGGGCCGCCGAAACTGAGCACCGAAGCAAGCACAACCGGTTTGGCGTTCCCGGCGGCACCGCCATATTGACATAGACGCCACCTTGAAACAGCGCATTCCATTTCGCGATGGTAGTGAGTTCGTCCGGCATTTTGACAGCAATGACCGGGCTTACCACGTCCGTGCCCATGTTGAGGCCCAGGCCCTTGAGGCCCTTGTAAAGCTGCTCGGAATTGGCCCACAGGCGCGCCCGCCGCTCGGGCTCGACTTTCAGAATCCGCAAAGCTTCCAGTGAAGTGGCAATTGAAGCCGGTGAAGCCGATGCCGTGAACATATAGGGCCGCATGGCATAGCGCAGTGTGTCAAACAGCGGATGATTGCCCGCCGCAAAGCCGCCAATGGCGCCCACACTCTTGGAGAATGTACCAACCACAAAATCCACGTGTTCTTCCAATCCAGCTTCGTCTCCGAGGCCGCGGCCATTTGGGCCAAGCACGCCGAAACTATGCGCATCATCGACGAGCAGCTGGAAATCATATTTCTTCTTCAGCGCCACAAAATCCTTGAGTGGCGCGCGGTCACCGAGCATCGAATAAATGCCCTCGAGAACCACAAGCTTGCCGCCCTCGCTGTCTTCGCTGCGTGCCAAACGTTTTTCAAGATCAGCCGCATCATTGTGCCGAAAGCGCACCAGCTTGGCCCCCGAAAGCGTGCATCCGTCATAGATTGATGAATGCGAATCCGCGTCCAGATAAATTGTATCCTTCGGTCCGGCCAGACCTGAAAGAATGCCCAGATTGGCCTGATAGCCGGTGGTGAACACGATGCAGTGCTTGAGGCCCAAAAAACTGGCCAGTTCTTCTTCCAGGGCTTTGTGTAAACCAAAGCTGCCATTGGCGATGCGCGAGCCCGTGGTCCCCGTGCCAAATTCAGCCAGTGCCTTTTGGCCCGCAGCAATGCAGCGCTCATCAAACGTGATGCCCATGTAATTATTGGTGCCCGCCAGCAAAATCTCGCGGTTGCCCACCATGGCGCGGGTGGGCGAAAGCATTCTGTCGTTGGTCACACCCAGCGCATTAAAGCCCATGTCCACCATGCGCTGGAAACGCTCGGCAACGCCGCGATGTTTTTCGAGAAGATCAACCATGTCAGGCCTTGCTTAAACGGGATTGCACATAACTCGCCAAATCGCCAATGGTGCGAATGTTGGAAACGGCATTCATTGGAATTTCAATGTCGAAATGGTCTTCCACTTCCATGATGAAATCGAGAACCCCAACCGAGTCGATATTGAGTTCGGCGGGAATGTCTGTCGCCGCTGTCAGCGCTTTTTGTTCAGGGTTGAACGGCGCCAGCAAGGTGATCAGAACGGGAATGATGTCAGATGTTTCAGTCATGACGCGCTTCTAGTCGGTTGTGGCTGAGGCGGCAACCAGCCATGTTCGCGGTACCACCCAAGAGTTTGTGCCAAGCCTTCTTTCAGTTTGACGGGCTTGGCAATCGGCCACAGCCAACCATGCGCCACCCAATCATCGTGATAAATCTCGGCCATCTTTTCACGTGTCGTCATCCCTGAAACGCCGCGCAGGCGCGCGAAAGTCTCTGCAACGCCAGCCACTGCATGGGCCGCACCGCGCGGCAAATGCAAAACGCGTTGGGGCTTGCCCGTCAATGCGGCATTGGCAGCCGCAAGATCAGCCCAACTGTATCCCAGTGTTTGATCGTCCAGTTCGAAGATGGCATGGGCCGTGGCGTCCACTGAATCACATACCACCTTGGCAAAATCACTGACATGCAAAAGTGAGAACCGCGAAGTCTTCCGCCCCGGCAAAACAGCAACGCGCGCTTGCAGCATTTTGAACAATGGCAAGGTCGCCTTGTCGCCCGGGCCATAAATGGCCGGGGGGCGCAACACCAGCACATCACAATCTTCGTCATCATGTGGCAGCAAAAACTTCTCGGCTTCGGCCTTGCTGGCCGCATAGGCTGAAAGATTGGGCTCCCGTGCCGCCAGTGACGATACAAAAAC
>Ga0209583_10000589_pt1 | contig 11253 bp, 8 predicted proteins | sample Str014_FD_187201 | JGI IMG/M metagenome (GOLD analysis project Ga0209583, IMG submission 187201) | Freshwater sediment microbial communities in response to fracking from Pennsylvania, USA - Straight Creek_MetaG_SC_2014 (SPAdes) (version 2) | ecosystem: Environmental > Aquatic > Freshwater >... | reverse complement strand
TCTCGAGCGAGCCGGTGATCAGGCCCATGCGCTTGTCGACATCTTCCGGCTTGAGACCGCCTCGCGCGGCGGTGCGCTCGTAGTTGCGGCGGATGATGCCGAGGCCCCGGTCCAGGGCCTCCTGCTGCACCTCGATGCATGCGCCGCTTTCGTGCGCGCACAAGCCGAGGTTCCCACGCTTGACGGCGGCGCGCCAGACGGGGCGCATGTCCGGAGTTGGCAGGAGCAGAGGCCGCCCAGGCGTGCGGACGAATGCGGCAGGCGACCCTGAGCGGCGAGGGCGTGGCCGTGACCGCGAACCACCCGCCCTTCGCGCTGTCGCCCCTCAGCCTCGGGCGCGTGACCGTCGGGACGACCGCGAGCGCCGAGCGCGTCGAGCCGCAGCGTGGCGCCTGGCTCGAGTTCTACCGGCAGATGCGCCGGGCCATAGAGACTGACGCGGCAGTGCCGGTCGGCGCCGCCGCGGCCTGCCGTGTGCTTGAAGTCATCGAAGCCGCGCGCCGCAGCGCCGCGGAGCAGCGCCGTATCCCCTTGCCGGCCGACTGACGCGCGCCAGTGCGGCTACATGGGTGGCGTCGCGCCGTTTTCCCCAATCGACAGGCCGCCGACGATGTCACTGCCGTCGGGTGCCTTGCCGAGAATTGCAAACACCGGGATACCCACCTTGATCATCGAGGGTTCGCCGGGGGTGATTTCCACGATCGGGGTACCCTTGGGCACCACCAGGCGACGCTCGCCGGTCGGATAGGAGACCTGCAATTGCAGGCCCCTGGCCCTGGCGACCACCTTGCCGACCGTGCCATTGGTCATCATTGAACCGGGCTTCAGGTCCCAGGCGTAGTGACCTTCGCCGGCTTTCACTCCGGGCGGAAACACGTGCACTTCGAGTGAGCGGCCCGTGCCGTTCTTCTGCGGCATCTCGGCACTGCCGATGAAACTGCCGGGTTTGATGCTGCCGACCTGGATCGCCTTCAGCACGGAGACGTGGCAATCCTTGGCCAGCGCCAGCACTCGCGATTCGCCGCTCGCCAGTGTCAGCGTGACCGTGTCGTTGCCGATGGCGCTGACCACGCCGCGCAGGAAGGTCGGCGGCGCCTCGGCGGCATAGGCCGCAGTTGCCAGTAATACGGAAAATGTCAGTAACAACGTGTGACTGATTTTCATGGCGGGTCATCCTGGTTTGATGTTGGCATTCATGCGGAACAGGTTTTCGGGATCATAGTGCCGCTTCAGCGCAGCCAGGCGCGGGTAGTTCGTGCCATAAGTGCCACGAATACGCCGTTCGCTGTCGTCGGCCGAGACCTCATTGACATAGAAGCCGTCGGTATGCGGCTCGATGGCCTGCCAGCCGCTGCGTATCCACCGGCTACTGCGTTCCGCGTCCTGCGCGTCATCCCACCAGGCAACCATCATGACGCTGTGCGGTGCCGCCCGATGGAAGAACGCCGTGGCATCGGGCTTCACACGGGAAATGGCGCCGCCCTGGTGTGAGAACAGCATGATACCGCCGGGGAGCGCTGCGCCCTCCAGATAGCCGGTAACGGTATCCACGATCGCTGGGGTAATACCGCTGACAAACCCCGACTTGATGTAGTAGCTCCGACCCTGTGGGTAGTTGGCATCACCAGCGCACTGCAGATCAACATAGTTAATGGGCCGCAGCGCGTCGATAAGTGGTTTGCCAATCTTTCGCAGGCCGGCCAGTTCCTTCTCAGCCTCCGGCTGCGTGCCGCTATGACAGACATCCAGCACCACAATGCGCTTGCCGTCTGGCGTCGGTACGATCGCGCAATCCGTATAGAGATGGTCCGAGGCCCCGGCGATGAATTGGCCGAATGAACCCAGCAGTGCGCGCGGCTCCACGTAGGGGAACACCAGCGAGCCGCCGTACATTTGCGGCGTGACCTGGTGCAGGCGATATTCAAACGAAGTCACGATACCGAAATTGCCGCCGCCACCGCGCAGGCCCCAGAGCAGCTCGGCGTTGTCCGTGGCACTGGCCCGCACGAATCGGCCGTCCGCGCTCACCAGGTCCGCGGCGGTCAGGTTGTCGCAGGCCAGGCCGAATCTGCGGCCGATGCGGCCGAAGCCGCCGCCAAGCGTGAGGCCCGCGGCACCGGTATGCGACACGGTACCGGCGGTCGTGGCCAGCCCGAAGGCCTGCGCTTCACGGTCAAACTGGCCCAGCAGCACGCCGGGCTCCAGGCGCGCGGTCCTGGCCAGCGGATCCACGCGGATACTCTTCATCGGTGCAAGGTCGATCATCAGACCGCCTTCGCACACCGACTGGCCAGAGAGGCTGTGGCCGCCACCGCGCACCGCAACCAGCAGCTGGTGGGCGCTGGCGAAACGCACTGCCTGCGTGACGTCCGCGGCGCCCACGCAGCGCGCGATCAATGCGGGTTTGCGATCAAAGGCGCCATTCCATACCTTGCGCGCCGCTTCGTAGCCGTCCTGGCCCGCGCTCAGCAGTTGGCCGCGGAGGCTCGCGCGCAGCGCGTCGACGTCGCTGCCTTTCAGGATCGTCTGCTTGCCCGAATAGCCCATGGCGGGGAGGTCGGGGCTGCTGTCCGTGCCGGCAAAGGCCCGCCGCAGTGACACGGACCCCAGCGCCAGGGAGGAGACGGCTGCGGTGCAGAAGGTTCTTCTTTTCATGGGCAGGTTCCCTGAGTATCGCTGGTGGATGGCACTACCGGCGGCTGGCTGCGGCCTGTGCCCGCAGCAGCAGAAAGGCGCGGATGTCATTGATCTGATCGGCAGTGAGTACCGACTTGAAGCCGATCATACCCTCACTACTGAGCGCCCCGTCGTCGACGACCGTGCGCCAGAACTCGTCGTTGTCCAGCGCAGCGCTGAAACGCAGGTCGGGTACCACGCCGCCGGCCACCGCGGTATCGCCGTGGCAGCCGCTACAGTCGCGAGTATAGAGTCTGGCGCCGCGGGTCGCCTGTTCGGCATCCACCGGCCCCTTGGCTGCGTGCACGCTGGGCGCTGCGGCGGCGGGCGGGGCGGGCAGCTGGCCTTTGCCATCGAGTCTGAAGGTGAGCAAGCGGCTGCGATTCACCTGGTGTCCGGACTTGAAGGACAGTTCACCCGCGACCAGCGGAAACACGCCGCCCCAACCGACCATCACGGCCAGATACTGCGTGCCGTCGATCGAGTACGTCATCGGCGCGGCGAGCACACCACTCTGGACGGCATAAGACCAGAGCTTGCGGCCGTCGCTGGCATTGAAGGCCTGCAGCTCGCCCGAGGCAGTGCCCTGGAACACCAGGTTTCCGGCCGTGGCCAGCACGCCGCCATTCCAGGGGCCGCGCAGCTCGGCCCGCCAGCGCTCGCGCCGCGCGCGCGGATCCCAGGCGCTTAAGTACCCCTTGAGCGTGGCCATCACGGCCTGCTGAACTGCCGGATCGTCGGGCAGCGAGGTGCTCGCCATGTCCAGGTCGTTGTTCATGCCGACCGGCTGGCGTTTGAAGGCGGGATCGCGCAGGTAAGGTTGTGCGACTTCCTGCGCCGGGATGTATACCAGCGAAGTTGCCGGACTGTAGGCCATGGGTTGCCAGCTGTGAGCACCCAGCGCGCCAGGCTGCGAGACCCACACTTTGCCGGTCTCGTAATATTTTGCTTCCGGGTTGATGACCGGCCGCCCAGTCCGGGCATCGAGGCCGGTGGTCCAGTTCACGGGTACGAAGTTATTGGCCGCGAGCAGCTTGCCACTGCGCCGGTCGAGCACATAAAAGTAGCCGTTCTTTGAGGCCTGCATCACCACGTCGCGGGCTTTGCCGTCGATCATCAGCGTGGCCAGCGGCAGATTCTGATCAGCGTCGTAGTCCCAATGGTCGCCGGGGGTGGTCTGGAAATGCCAGGCGTACTGACCGGTGCGGGCATGTAGCGCGACGATGCAGCTGGCGTAGAGATTGTCCAGCGCCGCTGGCGAATCTTCCCTTCGGCCCCAGGGCGAGGCGTTGCCGGTGCCGAAGTACAGCAGATCGAGCTTCGGATCGTAGGAGAAGGCGCTCCATACCGTGGCGCCCCCGCCATCGAGCCACCACTGACCCGACCAGGTGCGGGCCGCGCTCGCCATCTGCGGGTTCTCGAAGCCCTTGGCCGGGTCGCCGGGCACGGTGTAGAAGCGCCAGTCCAGTTTGCCCGTGAGTGCGTCGTACGCGCTGACGTATCCGCGTACGCCATATTCCGCGCCGGAATTGCCGATCACCACCCGGCCGCCGGCCACGAGCGGCGCGCCGGTGCTGGTATAGGGACGGTTCGCGTCCACTGTCGACACCGACCAGATGGGCTTGCCGTTGCGCGCATCGAGTGCGATCAGCCGCCCATCGAGCGTCCCCACGTAGACGCGTCGATGCCAGATCGCCACACCGCGATTCACGACATCGCAGCAGGTGTGGATCGCGGTGGCGCCGGGGACCTTGGGATCAAATTGCCACCGCAGCCTGCCGCTGGCGGCATCGAAGGCCAGTACCTTGCTCCAGGCGGTGCTGGTATACAGCACGCCATCGACGACAATGGGCGTGGCTTCCTGGCCGCGGCGCGTATCCAGATCGTAAGACCAGGCCAGACCCAGTCGCCCGACGTTGTCGGCGTTGATCGCTGACAGGGCGCTAAAATGGTTCTCGTTGTCTGCGTGTCCCACGATCGGCGCGGCCGCAGCGGCGCCGCCGGCAAAAGTCCATTGTGTCATGGCGACCCACAGCACCCTGCTTACAGTTCGCACAGTCACGCCGCCAGCTGCGAGCGGTCGGCCCAGTTGCCATGCAGACCAGGCCGCAGCCGAAAGGGCAGCTTGGCGCGCGCCAGCGGTCCCTCGGCGACGCGCCGCGCATCAAAGATCGCCAGGTCGCTGTAGTTGGTCACCAGGTTATCGATCAGCGCCACCACGTAACCATCGCCTTCGCCCGCGGTACGCGAGCGCGGTATGAAGCAGCACTCCTGGACGATCGACTGCGCCCCGGCCCACCAGCTCGTGTTCGCGCGCGTCGACACGTCGATGTGCGTCAGCGTATTCATGATCAGTCCGGAGGCGCGCCCGCCCGGACCCTCAAAGGGTTTTTGCAGGTCGGATACCAGCAGCCAGCCGTGGCGGTAGGGTTGCGAGGCGTAGCGATCGTCAATGCGCGGAAACTCGCCGAACAGCGTCGTGAGCTGTTCGGAGCTCGTGAATTCATCGCCCCTTGAACTCATGTCGACGGTCCAGCGGGTGAGAAAGCTCATGGCCTCCATCGGCTTGAAGGGCGCGCCGTGTACGTCGGGGAAGAACGGAAACATGTTGTTGCGGGCGACCGGCGTGTCGAAATGTATGCGCGTGCCGTCGTTGAAGGCATTCATCACGTGGCTGGCAAACAGTGTCGGTGAGCGGAACCAGCGCATCGCACTGGCTTCGCCCCGGCGCGGCAGCACGCCCAGGTACACCGGCAGCGTGGTATCAAAGCCAAAGTGCGGCAGGCCGGCCTTGAGCCGCTCCCAGGAACTGACGATCGGCACCACGTGAAACACGGCGTAGTCCTGCGTCAAGCCGAAGTCGTGCATCATGCAGTAGTAGGGCGCCTTGAAGAAGGTCTCGTGCACGAGCTCGCCCTGCGCATTGATCTCCATGTAGCTGCAGTCGCGGGTCAGCAGGCCCTTGGAGGCGTAGCTGAAGGCGCACATGTTGCCGCTCGCGGCGTCGATCTTGGGATGCGCACAGAAGGTCTGGCTGTGCAGCCGGCCACCAAAATTGCTGTAGCCCTGGGTCTCGAGCGTCAGCGGATCCATCACCAGCGGCGGACTGTCTTCCTTGAGGGCATAGAGCCGCTTCGCGTGCACGATCACATTGGTGTTGGCCGTGCCACGAATCCGGCCCTGCACGGCCGGTTCGTCGGTCAGCGGGTTGCGGTAGGCGCCGAACAGCGCCTTGCCAGCCGCGCGCTCCAGTTTCCACTTGTCAGTCTGCGCATAGCGCTGGCGGAAATGGATGCGGCCGTTGTCAAAGCGGAACTGTGTGATCATGCCGTCGCCGTTGAAGAACTGGTCGCTCTCGAACTTCGGCGCGAACTGCGCGTCCGGATGGACGCGATGAAAAGTGCCGTTGAGCTGTTCGGGCACGTCGCCGTCCACCTCCAGATCGTACAGATCGCCCTCGAAACGCAGCGGTCGCAGCGTGCCGGTAAAGCCAGGTGTCTTGGGATAGTGCGACATGGCAAACCTCAGTTTAGGCTTCAGAAGGGAGTCTGGTCCGGGAACGCGGGATGCAGGAACGGCCAGGGATCGGCCTCCGCGCCGCGCGCCAGCGTCACTTCGATCAGGGCGGGTGCGGCCAGCGCCAGCGCGCGCTCGAGGGCCGGACGGAGCGCTGCGGGCGTGGCCACGCGCTGCGCGTCGATACCAAAGGACTGCGCGAACTTCAGGAAGTCGGGGTTGACGAGTTTGGCGCCCAATGTCCGGCCCTCATAGTTGTGCTGCTGATCGCGCAGCACGTTGCCGTAGGCGTTGTTGTTGAAGACGATGACCACCAGGTTGATGCGATACTGCACGGCGGTGGCCAGTTCCTGGGCCGCGAACAGCAACCCGCCGTCGCCGCAGACCGAGACCACCGCCCGGTCCGGAAAGGCGACTTTGGCGCCCAGTGCGGTCGGCAGCCCGAAACCCAGCGTGCCCTGGGCGCCGGCGCTGATCAGCGTGCGGGGCCGATAGACCGGGAAGGCAAAAATCGAGGCGAAACCCAGCTGGCTGAGCTCATCGACCAAGATGCCATCGTGCGGCAGCAGGTCGCGAATCACCGTGAGGTAGTCCAGCTGCGGCTGCACGGCGCGGATCGCCAACGCCGCAGCGGCCCTGGCCTCGGCGATGCGGGCAGTGCGCTCGGGCGCCTGGAAGTGGTGGCGCGCGAGCTCGGCGAGCAGCGCGCTCACCACCGCGTTGGCTTCGCCGACCAGGTTGAGATCGGCGGCCAGCCGTGACGACTCCAGCGGGTCGATGTCGATGCGTATGATCCGCAGGCCCGGGGGCCGATGGCGCCAGCGCATATCGAGCAGCTCGAAGCGCGAGCCGATCACCAGCGCGAGGTCAGTGGAGCGCCACAGCCGCGCGCCGGCGGCGACGGTACAACCCAGCGGATGTTCATCCGAAACCACGCCGCGGCCGCCGCGGAAACTGACGACCGGTGCCGCGAGGCGCTCGGCCAGTGCGCTGACCGCGGCGCTGGCATCCTGGGCACCGGAGCCGGTGAAGATCATCGGCGTGCATGCCGCGCTCAGCATCCTGGCGGCGCGGCTGATGGCATCGCTGTCGACCTGCGGGTCGGGTCGACGGGCGAGCGGTGCGACTGGCGCCAGGGCCGCACGCTCACCCAGTACGTCCCAGGGCACCTGGAGCGCCGCGACCCCGTTGCGCCCCGATGTCGCCTCCTGGAAGGCCTGCGCCAGCAGCACACCGATGTCGCCGGTGCCGGCGGCCGGTGTGGCCCATTTGCCGATCGCCCGCAATACCGCAAGCTGCTCATGCAGCTCGTGCAGCTGATAGCGATGACGGTTCTTGAAGTGTGTGGTGACATCGCTGGTCAGCGCGACCAGTGGCGTACAACAGGTGTTCGCGGTCAGCAGCGCGGCGCCGGCGTTCAGCAAGCCGGGACCTGGCACCACGGCGCATACCCCGACACGGCCACTGGCGCGCGCGTAGCCGTAGGCCATATAGCCGACCGCCTGCTCGTGACGCGCGCCGATGGTGCGGATCTGCGCCGCGGCCTGCGCCAGCCCATCGCACAGCGCATAGATCTGCGCGCCGGGCAGTGCGAAGACCGTGTCCACCTCGTGCGCGAGCAGACCCGCGACGATGGCCTCGCCGCCGCTCAACATCGATGCCGCGGCGATGGCTGGCTGTGCGCTGGCGCTCATACCTGTGCACCTTAAGTCGAGTGGCGAACGCACGCCAGCTCAAGTGCAGCGCGCGGCCACGGTACCGGGAAATGTTCTCTGGCGGTGGAGCGCAGATTCACTGACCGTCGAGCGCGCCGGGGCGCACCACTACAGTGTCTCGTCGACCTGCAGCAACGGCTGCACGCTGCTGAAATTTTGAACATCGGCCGCCACTGTATGCGTTGACGTGTAGTAGTCGAAGTCGAGGCGGACGCCGGGCGAATTGGGATACAGAACCGTGATGCAGCGCATGCGCTATCGTACTACGACAGGGAGAGCATCGTGAAGCCGCCATTTCGAGCCGATCATGTCGGGAGTCTGCTGCGGCCAACCGCGCTGGCGCAGATTCGCGCCCGTCACAAGCGTGGTGAACTGAGCGCCGCGCAGCTGCGGGCCGCCGAGGACGCGGCGATCCGCGCGGTAGTCGCACGCCAGGAGTCCATCGGCCTGCGCTCGATCACCGATGGCGAACTGCGGCGCGACTACTGGCACATCGATTTCCTGCGGCAGCTCGACGGCGTCACCATCGCGGACAGCCCGGGACTGAAGTTCGGGGGTACCGAAGAGCAACCGCCGATGGCGACGGTCACCGGCCGTGTCGATTGCACCCGGCCGATCATGGCCGATGACTACGCCTTCCTGAAATCGGTAACCAGCGAGACGGCCAAGTACACCATTCCCTCACCGTCGATGCTGCATATGCGCGGCGGCCGCAAGGCGGTGTCGACAGCGGTGTATCCCGAGATGGGCGCCTTCTGGGACGATGTCGGCGCCGCCTACCGGCGTGCCATTGGCTATTTTGCCGCGCGCGGCTGCAGCTACCTGCAGCTCGACGATGTATCGTTCAGCTATCTGTGCGATGCCAAGTTTCGCAGCGGCTGCCAGGCCAATGGTGATGATCCGGCTACGCTCCCGCGTACCTACGCGAAGGTCATCAATGCCGCGTTGCGGGACCGTCCGCTGGGCATGAGCGTGACGATGCACACCTGTCGCGGTAACTTCAAGAGTTCGTGGGTCGCCGAGGGTGGCTACGAGCCGGTCGCGGAAGCCATGTTTTCGACTGACGTCGATGGCTTCTTCATGGAGTTCGACTCAGAGCGCGCCGGCACTTTTGAGCCGCTGCGCCTGCTGCCCAAAGGCAAGCGAGTGGTGCTGGGCCTGGTGACCACCAAGCAGGGGACCATCGAGAGCAGCGACGAACTCAAGCGGCGCATCGAGGCCGCCTCGCGCTACGTGCCGCTGGAGAATCTGTGCCTCTCGCCGCAATGCGGATTCTCCAGCACGCATCATGGCAATGCCGTGTCCGAGGACGAGCAGTGGCGCAAGCTCGACTTGATTGTCAAGGTCGCCGGCGAGGTCTGGGGCGCATAAGTCCGTGGCAAAAAAAGGGTGGGCATTGCTGCCCACCCTCTGTCAGTTCAGTTCAGCCCAGAGGCGCTGAGTTCAGGCTCAGGTGCCGCCTCCAAACTCGTGCCTGAAGGTCAGGAACCACTCACGCGGGTATCCGGGCTGGCCCTCTATCGTGGGCTCGCCGAACGCCGAGGTGTCGAAGGTATTCAGGAAGTAGACCTTGTTGGCCACATTGTTGACGCCCAGCGCCGCGGACCAAGTGCGACCCTTGGCCGCATATTCCAGCCGGGCATTGTGCAGGGTGTAGGCAGCCGTGCACGAGATCAGGTTGTTGCCCGAGCAGATCTCGGCCTGCTGGTAGGCATCCCAGCGCGGCGTCAGCGTGGCGCCGTTTGTCAGGTTGAAGGTCCATGCCGCCGACAGGCTGGCGTTGTACTTGGGCACGTAGGCCGCCTGTCCGTTCGACACGGTGCCGGCAAAGGGCACGCCATGGAATATACCCGGTGTCGCATCGTAGTTATTGTTGCCAAAGGAGCCGTTGATCAGCAACGCGTCCACCGGACGGTAGGCGACTTCGAGTTCCACGCCCTTGATCTTGGCCGGCGCATTGATATACCCGGTGAGCGGAATCAAGATCGGTATTAATGGGTTGGCACCGCCCAGGCAGGGTGGGCCGCCCTCAGGATTGGGAGCCATGCCTCCTGGAATCGGGGTGCCGTTGGGGAGTTTGAGGCACTCCACGCCGCCGGCGGCGATGATGCGTTGCTTGTAGTCCGTATAGAAGACCGCGGTGTTGATGCGCAGCCGGTGATCCAGCAGGTCGGTCTTCAGGCCGAGCTCATAGGCCACGAGATTTTCGCCATTGACCGCCACAAACTGTGACTGCTGGAACGGCCGCGGGTTATAGGCCGCCGGCCGGTAGCCGGTCGAGGCCGAGGCATAGGCCATCGTGGCGGCGTTGAACTGATAGTCATAGCCCACGCGCCAGTCGGTGCGGCCTTTTTCCGTATCGACGGTCTGCTTGACGATCGTGTTGTCGTTCAGGTCGTGCTTCTTGTCCTTGGAATAGCGCAGACCGAGCGTGAGGTGCGAGGCGTCCGTCAGGTTGTAGATGCCATGCACAAATACCGAATGGTTCTCAAAGTGACCATTATCCAGGCCGTTGACCAGCAGTGCATTGGGCAGGCCCGATGGGCCCACTCCCGTTGGGTTGCTGTAGTAGAGCGGACCACCGAAGGCGGGCAGCTCGACCTGCTGGGAGTTAATGCTGTTGCCATCGTACACAAATGCGCCGGCGGTCCAGTCGAGCCGCTGCATCGCCTTGCCGCTGAATTGCAATTCGGCGGTGCGGTACTGGAAGCGCTCGATGCCGTCGACCACTGAGAAGCCCAGCGGTGAGCCATCCTGGTCCGTCGAGAAGTAGCTGTCCCAATTGCGCCAGGCCAGAATCAGCTTGGCTGCCACCGTGTCACTGATCTTCCAGTTGGCGGTGCCGGACACACCCTTCTGGTTCAGGGAGGTCTTCGGGGGAAAGCTCAGTCCGGAATAGGGGTCGTCAAAGGTCGCGTAGCTGACAAAGGGATTCGGCGGCAGGAAGCGGCTGTCATAGTGCACGCCGTATTTTGCAAACATCGCGTTGTCCCAGGTCGTTGACGGGGGATTCGGATACACGATGCCGATCATCGTGTCGGCGCGTGCTTCCGAATCGTCGCGCTGGAAGTCCGCGGCGAGACCCAATTCGAGGGCCTCACTGGCGACGAAGCGCAGCTGCAAGCGCGCGCCCGAGACATCGGTGCCACCCAGGGTGCCCAGCTTGCAGCCGCCGTCGCGATTGCGGGTGTGCGCCGGCAGCGTGCCGGACTTCGCCGGGAAGGCGCACACGAAATCGATCCGATCCTGATAGCCATCCTGCTTCTTCGACACGCCGGTGATGCGCGCGAAGAATTGGTCTGGCACCAGCGTGAAGTCGAACCCGGCACGCACATCGACATGGTTG
>Ga0209583_10000588_pt1 | contig 11258 bp, 6 predicted proteins | sample Str014_FD_187201 | JGI IMG/M metagenome (GOLD analysis project Ga0209583, IMG submission 187201) | Freshwater sediment microbial communities in response to fracking from Pennsylvania, USA - Straight Creek_MetaG_SC_2014 (SPAdes) (version 2) | ecosystem: Environmental > Aquatic > Freshwater >... | reverse complement strand
ATATTGAAGAGGTTATGAAGGACGTCCGGGATAAGGTCAGCACGCAAGTGCCGGGACTGTCGATCGAGACTGCACAATTAATGGAAGATTTGATCGGCGATTTGACCGCCGTGCCACAGCCGGTCGAGGTGAAGCTGTTTGGCGATAACGCCACCGAACTCGCCGCCACCGCGCGCAAGGTCGCAGAAGCGATGGGCGCTATCAAAGGGATTGTGGAGGTTCATGACGGATTGCGCGTTGCTGGCGATGCCATTTCGATTAATGTTGATCGCGGTGCCGCGTCGTTGGCAGGACTTGACCCCGATGCAATCGCCAAACAACTGGCGAATGCGGTTGATGGCAGCATCGCGACGAAGATATATCGCGGCGAAGTGCAAATAAATGTACGAGTGCGTCTCCCAGTCGAACTCCGCCAACGTGTTGAGGCACTGCGCCAGCTTCCGTTGCGCAGTATCGATGGCAGGCTCACACCCTTGAGCCAAGTGGCGCAGATCAACGTTGTTGCTGGGCAACGCCAGATCACGCGGGAGAATCTCAGCCCCTTTATCGCCGTCACCGCGCGGCTGGAAGGGCTTGATCTCGGTTCTGGGGTGTCGCAGGTCAAAGCTGCAGTCGCCGGCTTACATTTGTCACCCTCCATTCGCATCGAATATGGCGGGCTATATGCGCAGCAACAGCAATCGTTCCGAGATTTGTCGCTGGTTTTTGTTGCAGCGCTCCTCCTCGCTGCGCTGCTCCTGACTTGGATGTTTGCGCGCTGGACATTTACGCTCGCGACCATCGCCACGGTGTTGCTATCCGCCGCCGCAGTTATGGCTGGGCTTTGGATCACGGGCACGGAGCTCGATATCGCGGCACTCATGGGGCTCACCATGGCCGTGGGGATGATCACCGAACTCGCGGTCTTTTTTCTCGCCGAGCTTGATGCCAATGCGCCTATTTCAGCTACCGCGTTGCTCGCCGCTGCTCGCGCCCGCTTGCGCCCGATCCTGATGTCCGCTCTGATCGCGATCCTCACGCTGATGCCGCTCGCGCTAGGACTGAGCAGAGGGGCGGGTCTGCAACGTCCGCTCGCCACTGCCATTATCGCGGGGCTGATGGTTGGTGCGCCGTTAGTGCTGACTTTTCTGCCGACGCTCTTGTTGTTGATGGCGCGGCGTGCGGGACCGCAAATTGCGAACGCGTAAAATCTTAGCCCGCAGTCTCTTCTGGCTGCTGTTGGTGTCGACACTGATTTTGGATTGGGCACCGCATGCGGCAGACACTTGGCGTGATGACAACGACCCAAATTTTATGACGTTCGGCGTGATGACGGTTTTAATGCGCTGCAGCTACAATGAAATATCAGACCTTCGAGTTTTTATTTTTCTTGGTTCGCTTGGCGGACTGATCGAACTGGTACAATTGGCTCCGATCCTGCATCGGTACAGCGATATGCTCGATTGGGCAGTTGATATTGGCGCAATAATAAGTGGTTTGTCAGTCTTTTGGGCATTTCGCCGCCTTAGTGCTGCATTTAGCCTAGATCTAAATGAAAGCTCCTAAACTGCGCGGCGGTCATGCTGACGCAGGGCTATTGTTGGGAGGCTGCTCTTCAATGGCAGGCGCACTGTAACCTTCAGCCCAGGATCGCCATTCTCCAACCGAACTTCCCCATCATGCAACCTTGCCACAGCATCAACGAGCGAGAGGCCGAGACCATGCCCCGGTGTTGATCGACTATTCTCAAGGCGCGCGAAGCGCCGCCTCAATATCATCTGGTCTGCGTCGCCGATGCCAATTCCGTTATCGGCTACGATAAGCGTAGCGCACTCGTCCGAGCAGTACAGTGTTATCCTTATCGCAGACCCAATCGGAGTATGACGCGCCGCGTTTTCGAGCAGATTGACGATCAACTGGATCAAAAGCTCCTTGTCGCCTCGCATTGGAATGGGTTCGCAACATTCAAATTCCAGTGTACGTCCGTCATCTTCTATGGCGGGCGCAAACGTATCAGCGATGTCACGAACAAGCATATCAAGCTGAAGTTCGCCAAATCCGGCGCGACGCTCTCCCGCTTCGACCTCTGAAATCCGCAGTAAGGCCGCAAACAAATCGAGGAGATCATCCACCTGCGTCAGTCCGGCGCGCAACTCAGTTTGAACAGCCGCTATTGTAAAATGCGGGGACAAGGCCCCTTCCAATCGGTGACGCAGCCGCGCGAGCGGGGTACGCAGATCGTGCGCAATGTCGCTGGAGACCTGTTTCAAGTTGAGCATCAGTTCATCAATCCGGTCGAGCATGCGGTTGAGTGTCGCCGACTGACGGTCAAATTCACTGTCCGACCCATCGATGGGCATTCTTCGGTGCAAGTCGCCACCGATGATAGCCTCGGCGGCTAGATTAATACCTTGGATACGGCGGCGGATGATACCGCTCAGCGCGAGCCCTCCCACTACACCGATGACGATAGTCGCGCCAAACGCAACGCCAACAATTTGGAGCAAAAGTTGATTAAACTCCTCAACCGATTCACTGTCAGCCACCAGCACTAATTTCTCGCCGCTAGGTAATTTCGTCATCAGCGCACGACCATGATCAATGCCTTCGATTCCGTCGCGGTAGTCAAGGTCGGAATAGCCAACCGACGGAAGCAGCATCGACACTTTCCCGGCGATGTGGCGACCGGATCGATCCACCAGAAGATATCCAATATCGCTCGTGATACTTTTCTGTTCACGCTGTGCGATCCGCGAGGTGATACCAGACAGTGTGGGAGCATGAGGCCAGTCGAGCATGGTGCGCATTTCTGCGGCCAAACGCTCATCGACCTGTTGTCGCAATGCCCGTTCGGTCGTGATGTACACTGCAACGCCAAAGCTGGCTGTGACGAGCGCAAATGTTATGCCATAAATCGTCGCGATACTTCGAATAGAGCGCAACCTGATTCTAGTTGCATTCACTGATCATATATCCTGCGCCCCGCACCGTAACGATCAAATCGGTATCAAAGCCGCTGTTTAATTTGGTGCGAAGCCGGCTGATGTGGGTTTCAACGATATTCGTTTTGGGGTCAAAACGATAGTCCCAAACCCGTTCGAGCAGCATCGTTCGCGTAACGATCCGGTTTGCATTTCGCATAAGCTCCGACAGCAACATGAACTCGCGCGGCTGTAAAATGATGATGCGTCCTCTGCGTCGTACTTGCCGTTGAAGCAGATTAATTTCGAGATCACCTACACAAATGACGCTAGGATCATCAAGAATTGGCGGTCGACGCATCAGCGCGTTCAGCCTTGCATTAAGCTCAACAATAGCGAAGGGCTTTACGAGATAATCGTCGGCACCCGCCTCCAGCCCTTCAACGCGATTGTCGAGGCTTCCGAGCGCGGTAAGCATTAATACAGGTGTCATCAGGCCAACAGCGCGCAAACGAGCCAATATTTCCATCCCGTTGATCAGGGGCAACATGCGATCAAGAATGATGGCGTCAAATACCGTCTCGGTTGCCTGAAAAAGTGCGTCTTGGCCGTCACCAGAGACTTGAACGATATGTCCAAGTTCACCCAGAGCGCGCGCCAAATATTCGGCGGTTTCCCCATCATCTTCGACGATCAGCAGGCGCATCGAGCATCAGCGTTCTTCGAGTTAGTGTTAGGAGTTTCTCTGAGCGCTGCCATATTGCTCCCGTGCGGCCGATTAGAAAACATTTTCAACATCGTCTCTATTCTCTTCTAACACCATCTCGAAGCACCGGTCAAAATACAAAGTGCCAATCCTCGGCATTCCAAAGATTACCAAATCCCAATATTTTAAAGCAAAATCTGTCACAAATGCTGCTTACTGCTTGTGCTTGTTGAGGGGCAAATAGGCCCAAACGCTTATTTGGGGGTTCTAAATTATGCAAGACATCGTCCGCAGTTCAGGTTTGCTCAGGCTCCTCTCCACCACCGCTTTGGGATTTTTCGCTACGATAACTCCCCCGGCACGTGCAGCTGAAGCACCGGCAGCGGAGCCTAGCAGCGACATTGTTGTGACGGGCGCGCGCTTTGATAAGTCTGCACGAACAGAGCAGAAATCGGCGATAAACTTGATAAACATCCAATCCGCGGAGACGATAGCAAAATATCCCGATGTTAACGCAGCGGAAGCGCTTGGGCGCGTCTCAGGTGTCGCGATCTCGATCGACACGGGCGAAGGCCGCTACGTCAACATTCGCGGCTTGGATGGCAACCTGAACGGAGCGACCTTTGGCGGTGCCACACTACTCAATACACAGCCTGGCTTGACGTACTTTAACTCGACGGGTCGAGCAGTGGAATTTGACACGATCCCGATTGGCGCGATTGACCGGATCATTGTTACCAAGACCGGGCTGCCTGACCATGACGCGGAGGGTTTGGGTGGTACAATTGAGTTGAGCCCCCGTACCGCGATTGGCCACGACAAGCCCTTCCTCGAAGCCACATTGGGTGAGGGTTATGAGCCGCAACGCAAGACGACAATCCTTAATGAGGAGGTTGTCGTTGGTGGTGCGTTTGGAGTTAACGCAAGCGGCAGCAAGCTTCTTCATGTCGTGCTGACGCAATCGCAACACAATGATGGTCGCGGATTTGACGACATTGAAGAGGGATATTCGGACACGCCAGGTCTGATCGGGGCCAATGTTAAAACGGAGAACAAAGCATTTACCTCGCTTGAACTGCGCCGCTATCGGTACCACCGTCAACGCTCGAGCTATTCGGCCGAGTTGGATGTAACCCCGAATGCCGATCATCGTATCTACGCACGATTCAATCTTGCCGGCTACCGAGAGCAGGTACTGCGCCAGCGGCTCATCCTCAATGGCTTGGACGGATCGCAGGGGGCGATTGCGGTTGACCCCAATAACCCGAACGGATTCGTTGTGACGGGCGCTTCTGCCCGCAATACGTTGCGCGACGACGAAAATACAGCGCGCAACCTGATGGCGCAACTTGGCGGTGAACACCATTTTGGCAAGTTAAAGTTCGATTGGACGGCCAGCTATGTGCGCGCAACATTTTCAAACCCGAAGGATCTCAACTCGACTTTCTCGGGACCAGGCGAAGGGAATAATCCCAATCAGACAGGCTTCACCGCCATCTATGACAATATAACCAATCCGAACTTTCCCGTAGCGCGCGCATCAGGCGTAAATCTCGCCGACCCGAGCCTGTTTACATTAAAGTCGGCTGCCAACCGGATCGAATATGACAAGGACGAGGCGTTTAGCTACTACGGCAATCTGTCGTTGCCGGTGGGTCTATCATCCAATGACGAGTTTAAGGTCGGTGGCAAGATCAGCTTCCGCCACAAATCTTCGCTCGCTAACACTGCGAGCTTTGCGGCTGCGGGTCAGTCGCTTACGCAATACCTCGGTGACGGGCCATTCACCGACTATTACCAAGGTCTGTACAATATCGGCTATTCAGCCAGTCCAAACGCGATCAACTCAGCATTCGGCAAAAATGTCGCCATCGCGCCTTTGGGCCAAGCCAATACAATCTTTGACGACGTTGAAGATATCTTTGCAGGTTATGCGCAATATTCTGCCAAGTTCGGTAATCTTGGTGTGCTCGGCGGCGTGCGCATTGAGCAAACAAAGACTGGCATCGGTGGATTGCTGACAACCACCGGTAAAACGGGGGTCACGGCCACTGGCTACTCGACGATCCCGTCAAGTTACACCAACGTTTTCCCAACGTTGCAACTGCGTTATGATTTTACGCCGAAGCTCATCGCGCGCGCAACATACTCCACGAACATCGCGCGTCCTGGCTTCAACCAGACAATTTTGAACGGAACCATCGATAGTTCGGGTGGGCCGAACGGGACCGTGGGCGTCGTTACGGGCGGTAATCCAGGATTGAAGCCGATTACGGGGCAAAATTTCGATCTCGGTCTCGAATACTACCTCCCGCACTCGGGCATCATCTCAATCGGTTTTTTCGACAAAGAGTTTAAAGATTTTATCATTCAAAACAACTTCATTGGCCCGTTCTCGGCCAATGGTGTGACAGGTAACTACACCTTCCAGTCGTTCCAAAACGTCTCGGGTGCCTATGCGCGCGGGATCGAAATCAATTTTGTGGATAAATTCACGGGCCTACCCTCACCGCTCGATGGATTTGGCGTTGATTTGAATGGGTCTTACGTCGACTCGAAGGTTGCCATCCATCACCAGACCGATGGCGTGATTGTCAACGGCGCGCTCCCAGGAACGTTTGAATATAGCGCTAATGGCGCGATCTTTTATGAGAAGGGCCCTGTTAATCTTCGGTTTTCGGCGCAATATGAATCGAAAGTGCTGTTCGCATTGGGTTCTATTGATGGCCGCACTGGCTATGCTGGGATTTCCAATGACAGCTATCAAGACAAGCGCGTGACGCTCGACTTCGCGGGTAGCTTCGAGTTCACCAAAAACGTCAAAGTATACGCCTCCGCCAAAAACATCACAGATGCTGCGCTGCGCTTCTATGAGGGAACGAGCAACCGACCAATCCAACGTGAATTTTACGGTCCAACTTTTGAGGCGGGCGTGAAAATTAAGCTCTAAGACATCGGTTGGCGGGTTTTGACCTTTTTGATACTTAGACGGAGAAACAAATGAAATTCACATTATTGGTTGCACTTGTAGCATCAGTCGCCCTTCCGGGTTACGCGGCAACACCAAACTATATTGTTAGCAGCTCAATTCCGGCGGCGGATGGTGGTTGGGATTATGCCAGTTTCGATCAACAAGCCAATCAGCTTTACGTTGCGCGCACCGATGCGGTCATGGTGGTCGACATCGCAACTGGCAAAGTAACTGACAAACTGGCGCCTGCTCAAAGGGCTCATGCTGTTCTTCCAATTCCGAATACTGGCGCATTGCTTGAGACGGACGGAACGACAGGTTTAGCTCGGCTCATCGATGTTCATACAGGAGCCGAGCGTTGGTCGGCTGTTGCGGGCGAGAAGCCTGATGCCGCAGTATGGGATGCGCGGCTCAAACGCGCAATCGTGATGAACAACAAGGGTGGTACGATAGCACTCATCAATGTGGCGAACGGAAGCGTAACGGGCAGTATTAAAATGACGCCGGGCCTCGAATACGCGGCGCTCGACAAGCGTGGGATGCTCTGGGTCAATAATGAAGAAGACAATACGGTTACGCCCGTCAATCTCAAAACGATGACTCCGCTCAAACCGATAAAACTACAGGATTGCGAGGGTGCAACAGGTCTAGCTTATGCGACAAAGCTCGATCAGATCGTGTCTGTGTGTGATAGTGGAGTGGCTGCTGTGGTGGATGCGCGCTCGCGCAAGCAAGTCGCCAGTATCACTATCGGTAAGGGCGCAGACGCAGCCCTGATCGACGATGCTCGCGGGATCATTGCGGTGCCATGTGGAGATGATGGCGTACTCGAAATTCTCGGCATTGCGGGTGGTAGGGTTACGCATCTGAAGTCTATTGCTATTGAGAAAAGTGCGCGAACAGGTGCGATTGATCTGACGACTGGTAACATATATCTCCCGGCTGCGCGGTTCCTTCCGGCTGACGTAGCTGGAGAGCGGCCAAAGATGGTGGAGGGAAGTTTCCACCTTATTGTCATTTCGCCGAAATAGCCGGGCCTACTAGTGAAAACTAACGCGTTTTTGCGGCAGCTGTTACGGCCTCTTGACTAAATTCAATTATGCGATTGAACCAGTCCACTAAAGCGCCTCTGTCACATCGCGCTTGCTAATGGAGAGAAAAGATACAAGCGCTGCGATGACGATGAGGAATATCGCACTCGTACCTACTGTCCCCAAACCAAAGCCGCCAGCAGCTCTAGCCTGCGAGAGTAAGTCACCACACGAGGCCCCAAACGGCCGGGTCAAAATATATCCGATCCAAAAGGCCGAAACCGCATTGAGCTTTAGCCAATAGTGCGCGGCCGTCACTGCAGCGATGATACCGGCGAAAATCAACGCCGACACGGCATAACCAAGATGAAGTCCCTCGGCGACCAGATCGCCAGCGGCTGTGCCCAGCGCAAAGGTGAAAAGAATTGCCGTCCAGTAAAAAAGTTCGCGCTTGCGCGTAAAAATCGAATGGATCGATAGGGTGCGCTCGCTTGAATACCACCCAGCGAACGTCGCGACGAGCAGGATGCTGAAAATCATTGTCGTGGTCGATAGCGCAACGCCAAAATTATCAGACAAATTATCAGTGATCAGTGTGCCAAAAATGCTTAGCAACACAACGACGAGCCAATAAATCCACGGAATGTACCGCCGCGACAACACTTGCAGCCCAAGCACAGCCAACAACAGCCCGCCCATAATTAATGAGGTGTTAGTCAATCCAAATTTTAGGTTGAAAATAAGATAGTCTGCCGCCGTCTCGCCAACGGTCGTCGCCATGATTTTGATGATCCAGAAGTAGAGCGTCACCTCCGGGACTTTGTTCAGCATTGGCTTCGCGGTGCTGTTCATTTTTAGCCCTTAGTCGCTTTTGGGGCTGCCGCAAGAGGCAGCCCCATTCGGCATCAATAATCGAAGCGTACGCCGATCTGGTAGGTCTGGCCGTAGAACTCACGCTGAATCGGGCGGTTTGATTGCCCTTGGTAGAATTCATGCGGCGTGTTGAGTAGGTTCTTGGCCGAGAAATAAAGCGCACCATGTTTGGTCAATGCAAAGCTACCACCAAAATCCATCGAAGTGCGAGCTGAGTTATAAACATCTCCGCTTGTATTCTGACCGATACCAAACAGATCGGCCGACGTCGAATAGACGGCCAAGCGCAGGTTGAGCGGCCCCTTTTCGTAAAATACCGCGGCGTTATAAGTGTACTGAGAGCTAGAAGGCAGTCGCGAATACTCGCCGGGGCGGATTTGCACCCGTGAGTCAATATATGTGAAGTTTGCCGAGACACCCAAGCCACCGAGAAGACCCGGCAGTTCGTGGAACCGGTGATCGAAACTAATCTCTGCTCCGCGTGAATAGGCATTACCCGCGTTCGAGAAGCTGTAAATCGCCTTAGTGCCCGAATAATTGGAGATCGCAGGATTGGCGAGCGCTGCCGCCAAAGCCGCTGGATCATTAATGACGTTGGGCAAGATATAGTTTGAGATGGATTTGTAAAAGAGCCCCGCAGAAATGATGCCAGCGCCACCGAGGTATTTCTCGATGGTCACATCAAAACTGTCCGAACGCGCAGGCTTCAATAATGGGTTGCCGATCGTAACGGTATGCGCGCCGAGATCAACGGCGAGTGCAGCACTCAATTGATTGAACCCGGGGCGCGCGATTGTCGATGAATAAGTGGCGCGCGCGATCAGATCAGGCGCGAAGGCGTATTTCATCTGCACGCTGGGGAAAAAATTGGTGTAGCTGTTTTGTCCCGGTGACGGGGCGACGGTCGTATTGCCGTTCGCATCGGTTGTCGTATTGAAAGCGCTTGTGCGGCCTTTCGTGTGTTCAACGCGAACGCCTACGAGCAAGCCGAATTTGCCCCACGTTCCCGTATATTCGCCATAGCCGGCATAGATATTTTCATGCGCATCAAGAAACTGCTGCGCCGAACTAATCGCATCGGCCGGAGCAACGGTGCCTGATCCTAAAATGCCTTGCAAATATCCCCCAGCAATCTCGGCACCGTTTTGGTATATGCCGTGATAATAGCTGTTGTTGAGGCTGCCGGCTGCGGTTGCAAGGCTGATCGCTGGCAGTGTCGCAAATGATGTTGGCTGGTTATTGGTTTGTTTGTGGCGCAACCGAACGCTAAATCCTGCTTTGAAGCTGCCGCTGTCCGCGCCAAATAAGGCTGCCTGACGTTCGTAATTGCCCGCAAATGACCATTCGCGATCAAAATTAAAAGCGGTGCTGTTGTAGAGGCCTGAGAGAGTATATAGGGCTGGATCCGTATAATTCACGCCGGTGATTTTATAGAGCGGGACGCCGCCGGGGCCGGTCGGGCTATAAGCGATTGCCGCGTTGGTCGTCGCGTTCGGATCAATCGTGAAGGTTGAGCCATAGTCGAACGGCTTGCTGTACGTGCCCTCGGTATAGCCAATACGATAATCAATCGTATTATCGCCAAATACATTCTTACCGCCAGCCGTAATCACGCGATCAATCGACTTTTCATATTCGTCGCGGAGTTGATTGGTGAGCGAGCCTGGATTGACGAGTGTATCTTGAATTTGTCCATTCGCAGCAATGGTAGGATTGCCATCGGGCGTGATGCTCAGATGCGGACGGTAATAGCGTTCGCCATAGCCGGCATCGAACGCGCGGATATACCAACTGTTGTTGCTGTCAGGCTGATAGCCAAGATCAATACCATAGCTGTGGCGCTTACGATTGAGATGATAAATACGCTGGTCGAGATTGGTGAGTGTGCCTGTTGCAATGTCCGCGTAGGCTGGCTCAGCATCGTCAATCCCACGACGATCTTCATAATAGCTTGCCGTTAGAAGGATCGAGAATGGCCCGCTGCCAAAAAACTTATCGGAGCCGCCGAAATGGGTCCCCATAGTCAAGCCAAGATCGACGATTCCGGTCTTGCGCAAGGACTCATAGCCCGTACCGATGTTACCCTGAATGAAGGGTTGGCCGCCACGCGGCGCGGTCTTCGGTGTGATCTCTATGGTGCCACCGAGCGCTTCCGCGTCCTGACTTGGGAGGTTCGATTTGGTCACGGTGATCGCGCCGATCAATCCTGCAGGAATCGAATCCAGTGTCACCGCACGATAGCCGCCAAAGGGCGAGGCGTTGTTCGTAGGCGGCAGGCGCAGCCCGCCAAAAGTCGTGCTGTTGAGATCGGCATCGAGCCCACGGATGTTGACATAGCGACCCTCGCCCTCGTCGGTCTCAAGCGAAATGCCGGGGACGCGACGCACCGCCTCTGCCGCCGAGATGTCAGGCAATTTGCGAATTTCCTGATACGTCTGAACGCTGATGAGATTGACCGCCTGACGCTGAGCCAATCGCGCCACTTCCTTTGGGGTGCGCTGTGCCAGGACGACAATTTCATCCGCCGCAGACGCTGCCGAATCCGCCGCGATGTTGCCATTCGCGGTCTGTCCTGCAACTACCGTAATGGGATGCTCGATCACTAGGCCGCTTGCCGTGGTCAGCACTAGCGTATAGATACCAGGTGTGAGATTGGACAGACTGTAACTGCCATTGCGCGTGGTCTGCGTTTTTTGTTCACCACCCTTGATCTGGATCAAAACGCCACCAAGTGGTTTGTTGTCGCGTGATGAAATGATTTTACCTGCGATTATGCC
>Ga0209583_10000587_pt1 | contig 11275 bp, 10 predicted proteins | sample Str014_FD_187201 | JGI IMG/M metagenome (GOLD analysis project Ga0209583, IMG submission 187201) | Freshwater sediment microbial communities in response to fracking from Pennsylvania, USA - Straight Creek_MetaG_SC_2014 (SPAdes) (version 2) | ecosystem: Environmental > Aquatic > Freshwater >... | reverse complement strand
GTCCAAGATCGGCTTGCCATATTTATGTTCACCGATTTGGAAGAAGGGGGTGTCGGGCGTCGCCTCAATGAAATTGCCGGCGGCGTAGATGTTGAACAAGCGGGGGCGCTCGTTTCCGATCTGGCCGGCAAAAATGAAGCTGGCGGCAAAGGATTCCCCATTGGCGGTGAGATGGCCCTCATCCATTTCCTTGACGGCGCGCACGGCACTGCCCACTACATTCGCGGCTTGAAACATGGTCTTGGCGCTTTTCAGCGTCTCGCCATGCTCGGGTGGGTGTTCGATCTGTTCGGACAACAGGCTGGTTACCGCCTGTGTCACCGCCAGATTGCCTGCCGTCAGCAGAACAAACACGCGTTCGCCGGGATATTCCCATGTGTGGAGTTTCTTGAACTTGCCCACATTGTCCACACCCGCATTGGTGCGGGTGTCAGCCGCCATCACCAAGCCTTTGTCGAGCAGGATTCCTACGCAATAAGTCATTAATCTGATTCCAATTTCCGTCTTGCCTATTGTTGCGCAATCTCGGCCCGGACTGCAACCGTCAGCTGTTCGCCCCCGAAGGCACCCCGACGGGAGCCTTTCACAGGTGCCACGGCACTGGCATCCAGCCCACCGGCAAGGCGCACATAGTGCTCAGTCGGGCATTGGCCATTGGCGGGATCAAACCCAACCCACCCCAAATCCGGAATGAGAAGTTCAGCCCAGGCATGGGCCGCAGCTGAAGACGCACCCACCCCCATGACCAGGTAGCCGGTCACATAGCGGGCAGGAATTTTCATGGCCCGCGCCAAACCCACCAGAATATGCGCATGGTCCTGGCACACGCCACGTCCCGCAGCGAAGGCTTCTGCCGCCGTTGTTTCCGCAACAGATGTCCCAACTTCATAGGCAATTTTGCCGTGCACGAATTGCATCAGCGCATGGGCGCGTTCAAGTGCGGCACCCTTGGCTGGAAACTTCTCAAGTGACGCAGCCATGGCGCTGCTGGGCTGGGTGATATCTGTCTGGCGCAGGTAGATTTGATCCGACAGGGAACCGGCCAAACCCCGCACCAAGCCGGCGGCATCCGAAGTTTCAACTTCGCCTTCTGCAATGATGCTGTAACTTTTCTCCGCCAGGTCTGCCGTGACCAGATGCACTTTGTTGCCAAAGCCATCGACATAACTGAACCCCGTCTCAATGCCCGGTGCGGATATTGTCCAACTCAGCGTTTTCTGAGCGGCAAAATCACTGGGTGTAAGATGCAAGCGCTGCACCAGATGCGTGGGCTGTACATCATAGTGGTAAGTCGTCTCGTGATGGATCTTGATGCGCATGTTGCTCACGGGAAATGATAGGTTTGCGCGATGCTGGCAGAAAGCGCGCGGTTGTCGGCAACAAAGGCAGAAATATATTCATGCAGGCCGGATTGGAAAATATCATCCATTTTCCCGGCGCGTAGTTTTGCCAAGGATTGCGCCACCATGTCATGGCATTCATAGCGCTTGCCGTGAAGATTGCCCAAGCCTTCCAGTGCGGTGTTGATCCATTGATAACTGAAAACCAAAGAACGTGGCATTTCTTCACGTAAAATCAAAAATTCCGCCACCAGCCAGGGGCGATAGCGGCTGTCATGATAAAACCAGCGATAGGCGCGGTGGGCCGAGACGCTGCGCAGGATTTGCGCCCATTGCTGCATATCCACTTCTGAGCCGACGTCTGACGGCTTGGGCAGGAGGATGAAATATTTTACATCGAGAATACGTGCCGTGTTGTCGGCGCGCTCAATGAAATTGCCCAGCTGGCTGAAATAATAATTCTCATTGCGCAGCATGGTGCCAAGCACCGCGCCACGGAATGACATGGAACGGTGCTTCACCCATTCAAGAAACACTGGCAGGCGATCGGCGCTCAAATCTGTTGGCTTCACCGTCACCAACTCATTCCAGGTGGCGTTGATGCTTTCCCACACATCGCGCGTCAAAGCGGTGCGCACCGCGCGGCAATTGTTGCGCGCTGTGCGAATGGCGGACTTGATGCTGGAAGGATTGCTCTCGTCAAAGATGAGATAATCGACAACTTTTTCCGCACTGATTTCACCATGTGTGTCATCGTAACCTTGCGCAGAGGCGGCACTCATCAAGGTCGAACGCCACTCATCACGGTGGCCTTCGATGGCGCCCGGCATCAGTGAAATGCGGTGGCCTACTTCCAGCAGGCGCGCCATGTTTTCGGCACGCTCCATATAGCGCGACATCCAGAACAATGAAGAAGCGGTGCGGCCGAGCATCAGTCCTCCAAAACCCAAGTGTCTTTGGTGCCGCCGCCTTGGCTCGAATTCACCACCAGTGAATCCTTCTTCAACGCCACGCGGGTGAGGCCACCTGGCGTAATGCGGACTTGATCGCCCGACAACACAAAGGGCCGCAAATCCACATGGCGCGGAGCCACGCCTGAATTTGTGTAAGTGGGCACTGCAGACAAAGCCAGAGTGGGCTGGGCGATGTAGTTGGAGGGCCGCGCCTTCAACTTCGCGCGGAAGGCCTCAATCTCCTTCTTCGAAGATGTCGGCCCCACCAACATGCCATAGCCGCCGGAGCCATGGACTTCCTTCACCACCAGTTCTGCCAAATGTTCGAGCACATAGGTGAGAGATTTTGGTTCGCTGCAACGCCATGTGGGGACGTTTTTCAACAAGGGCCTTTCGCCGGTATAGAATTCAATAACGTCCGGCATATAGGTGTAAATCGATTTGTCATCGGCAATGCCAGTGCCGGGCGCATTGACAATGGTCACCCGGCCCGCACGGTAAAGATCAATCAGGCCCGGAACGCCAATGGTTGAATCCGCGCGGAACGACAGTGGATCGAGATAGGCGTCATCGAGCCGGCGATAGACCACATCAACCCGCTGCGGCGCCTGTGTGGTGCGCATGTAAAGATAGCCGTCAGACACAAAGAGGTCGCCACCCTCGCAAAGTTCAACGCCCATTTCATCTGCCAGAAAAGCGTGTTCGAAAAAGGCCGAGTTGAAAATCCCGGGGGTTAAAACAACAATCGTCGGTTCGCCCTTGCAAGCAGGCGGTGCCACACTCTCCAGCGTCTTGCGCAGCATGGCGGGATAGCCATCCACAGGGGCCACGCGCTGTTCGGCAAATAGATTCGGGAACAGGCGCATCATCGCTTCGCGGCCTTCCAGCATGTAGGAAACACCCGAAGGTGTGCGGCAATTGTCTTCCAACACGTAAAATTCGTTTTCGGATACACGCACCAGATCGGTGCCGGTGATATGGGCATAAATGCCCCGCGCCGGGTTCACCCCCACCATGTCCGGCACAAAGGCGGCGTTCTGCACAATCACTTCGGCCGGAATACGCCCAGCGCGGATGATCTCCTGGCGGTGGTAAATGTCATGCAAAAAGGCGTTCAAAGCCCGGACTCGCTGTTCAAGCCCGGCCGAAAGCTTGCGCCATTCGCGACTGGAAAACACGCGCGGGATGATATCAAAGGGAATCAGGCGCTCAGACGACTCACCATCGCCATAGACCGCAAAAGTAATGCCTTGGCGGCGGAAGATGTTTTCAGCCTCGTGTTTGGCGCGCTCCACGTCCCTGCGGGCAATGGTCTTTAGCCAGCCCGCAACATGGGAATAGGGACGCCTCGCGGCCTCCTTGCTGTCGCCCATCTCATTGAAGAATTTGCTCATCTCGCCCCAAACTGTTCGGTATGATTACGTGACATTTTTCGCCGCTTGGCAAGTGCGACGTATTAGCCCGGTTAGAATTGCCCGGGATTGCCTGAAATAGTCGGCGAAAATGGAGCTGCAAAGCGGCTGATTTCGGCCAGTCCGGCCCGCTGTTCATCACCTGACCTCATGATGACGGACAGTTCACAATGTCGGGTTATGTTCGCGGCGCTAGGCTAGTGAATATCCCAAAAACATCATCAGCTTCAACGATAGCCAGGAAACGACCCCGCTCAGCAAGCACCCCCAAGCCATGTCGATCAGCGCAATGCGCGCGGTGAAGCCGTTCATAACTGCAAGATTGGTGAGGTCATAGGTCGCATAGGCCATGAGACCGAAGAGCGCGCCGGTGCCCAGCGCTTGCAACGGCATGGAAGCTTTCAAGCTGGGCATCACCGCAAAATAGGTGAGGCCGATGGCGTAGAGCACATAGAATGCCAGTGCCGCCCCAAGGTTTGGTTGGTTGCGCAACAGGCCGCCGATCTCAGCCACATAAACGGGTCGACCCGGCCCCATGAGCCAGACCATGTCAATGCCTAGAAATAGAACGAGGGTGATGGCATAAGTGGCGAGAGCTGTCGTCATGGTTTCACTTTCCGAAGTCTGTCAGTGGCGGGAGCAGGGTGGATGTGTTGTGTCGCGGCAAAACGTGCATGGACGGGGCGGGCCTTGGGCCGCAAGCCCTTCAAATACAGCCTCAGCGCTTCCCAGTGAATCGCCATCATGACCTTTACGGGTTGCAGCGCAAGCTGCGCGAGGCTCTGCAACAGCGTCATGTCAGAAAACGACTCTTCCTGCCCCTCAAAACGCGCCACCATCTTCAAACGCCCGTGCTCAAACAGTGCGATGTTGAGCCGCAAGTGATCAGTCTGCCGCTCCACACTGAAATGATACTCGCCCTCCACGTTGTTGAAGGGTGAAACATAAAGGCATTTCTCGACGCGGTGTTCAGCACCATCAACAACCGGCAGCACATAAGAGTGCCTTTGCCCGAAAGTGTTGTTCACCTCGTAAACCACGGCCAACCAGCGTCCATCAACGGCGAGCCCGAAGTAAACGGTGAGTGGGTTAAAAACTCTGCCCAGAACGGCAGGGTAACACAGCATGAATATACGAGCGATGGACTCGCCAAGTTCAAGGCCATCCATCAAACCGCGAACATGTGCCGCAATGGGTGAGCCATCGCCGACTCCATGGTTTTTGTCATCAATGCTGAACAGGCGCTTGCGGTTATACCCGAACAACCACGAGCTGCGGTTCAACTCTTCAAGTCGGTCCACATCCACCAGTACATCGGCCACATGATACGAGAGTTCATGGTGCCTCGGCTGATAGCGCCTGTGCATCAGCTTGCCAGTGAATATGGCGTTCCCGCTGAACATTATTTTGCAGCCTGTAGAAGCACTTCAGCTATGCCGCCTTCTTTTCCAAGATAAATGCGGCCCGAAGGGTTGGGCACACTCCATGGCCGCTTGGCACCGCCCAACTGCTCAGCAACGGCAAGGCCCGCTTGTAGGCCATCTTCGTGGAACCCCGCGCCGAAATAAGCACCACAGAACCAAGTGCGCCGCTGGCCCTGCAACTGCCAAAGGTGTTTTTGTGCCGCAAGCGTGGCGCTGTTGAAAATCGGATGACGGCACGCAAAACTGAGATCCATGAGGGCCGGGTCTGGTGCCTTGGCGGCATTTAGTGAAACAAAATAGTCGACATTGGTGCCAAGATCTTGCAGCTGATTCATCCAATAGGACACGCTGCATTTGCCATGGGCCGTGCCAACATAGTTCCAGCTTGACCAATGCCTTCTGGCCTTGGGCATCAGCTTCTTGTCGCGGTGAACCGTGACGCTGTTATCAGAATAGCGGAACGGGCTGAGTAGCTTGCGTTCCACAGCGGATGGATTTGCCAATAGCGCCAGCGCCTCATCGGCATGAGTTGCCAGAACCACATTGTCAAACATCGCCTGGTGTCCGGAGGCGCGACGAATACAAACGCCATCAGGCCCGCGTATGATTGAAACCACCGCATCCCCACGATGACGTTCCATGCCTGAGGCCAGAATGCGTTCCACATAACGCCGTGAACCACCGCGCACGCTGCGCCACTTGTCACGGGTGCCGAAGTGCAGCAGCTGGTGGCTTTCAAAAAACCGAATAAAGGCCTTGGCCGGGTAGGCCAGCATCTGTCCCGGATGTGAAGACCAGATGGCCGAGGCCATGGGTACAAGATGCCGTTCGATAAAAGGTTTGCCGAAGCGGTGCAGTTTCAGAAATTCACCAAGGCTCATGGCGTCATCAATGTTTTTTGAAAGGGCGACGGCACTCCGATAGAAGCGGGCGATATCGCGCAACATGGCCCAGTGGCTGACCGAAAGGGCTGAAGTGGGAGAGCCCAAAAGCTGCGTCAGGCTGCCCCCCGAATACTCAGTGCGCCCCTCATCGAGCGAAACCGAAAAACCCATCTCGGTTTCATAGCTTTCTACATCAAGTGCCTTCAGCAACTGGGCGAAATTGGGATAGGTCTTCTCATTGAAGACGATGAAACCCACATCCACCGGCACTTTGCCAAAATTTTCGGTATGGGCATGGCCGCCAAAGCGGTTGTCGGCCTCAAACAGGCTCACATGATGAGACTTGGACAGAAGCCAGGCCGCTGACAGCCCTGAAATGCCAGAACCGATCACTGCAATATGTTTCTTGGTCATGTGTTCTCGCTTGGGTTTGGGAGGGATACGCAGCAACGCGGGGCTTGGATCACCATTCAACAATAGAGTGATCCGCCGGGCAAAGCGTTGCGTAATCACGTGCAAGCCATGAAAAACATCTTTACCATCCGGCGTCATGCCTCAATCTCTCTCCCCTCAGGCTCGACCATGAGTCAGGACCATCTCGCCCATCTCATCCACCGAGTGGCGCAAAATCTCGACCGCGAAGCCTTTGGCCAGCTGTTTGATCTGCTCGCCCCCAAGGTAAAGGGTCTGTTGATGCGTCGTGGACTTGATTCCGCCAGTGCAGAAGATGTGATGCAGGATGTGATGGTGAATGTCTGGACCAAGGCTGGCTTATTTGATCCAAGCCGAGGCAGCCTGCAAGGCTGGGTCTTCACCATTGCCCGCAACGCGATGATTGACCGCATTCGCCGCCAGAAGCCTGATATTTCGATCGATATGATTGAATGGGACCCGGTGGATGAAAGCGAAGGCAGCGAGCAACGCCTGCTGCGCGAAGAACGCGCAGAGATTTTGCAAGCTGCGATGAAGGCAATTCCCACCGATCAATTGATCGTGTTGCAATTGGCTTATCACGAAGAACTCACCCAAACCGAAATTGCCGCCAAGCTTGGCCTTCCATTGGGAACCGTAAAATCCCGGATGCGGTTGGCCTATGCCCATTTGCGCGGCGCCCTGGAACAAGAACTATGACCCCCACTCATCACCTCGATCACGCAACGCTCGTCTCCTATGGCGCAGGCACGCTGCCTTTGGGCCTTGCCATGGTTGTGAAGGCCCATATGGAATTCTGCCCAGCCTGCCGCGCTGCGGCTCTTGCGGCGGATGAAATTGGTGGCGGTTTTTTGGCTCAACACCAAAAGGCGGAAGTGGCCTTAACCAGCAGAAACGCCGTGATGGCGCGCATTCAAACGGCGACGCTGCACCGCCTGCCAGTGGTCCGCAGTCCCGAAAACGAAGTGCCGCGCGCTTTGCAGGCTGTCTTGGGCACATCTGATCTGGGCAGTCTGAAATGGCAGAAGACAGGCCCCGGCGTTGCCATGTTCAAACTACCGCAGCCAAAAGGCGAGTCGGGCTTCCTCGGCCTCTTGCGCATTGCGCCGGGCCACAAGGTGCCTGACCATGGCCATGGGGGCATGGAACTCACGCTGATCCTGCGCGGCGCTTATCATGATGAAATCGGTCATTTCGCCCGTGGTGATGTGGCAGATTTGGATGAAAGCATTTCACACACGCCGATTGCGGCAGATGGTGAAGCATGCATTTGTTTGGTCGCCAACGATGCGCCCACGCGGTTCCATTCCTGGCCCGCAAGGCTGGTGCAACGGTTCATTGGTATCTAGGTCATGGTCCTTCCGTGGAAAGTCGTTTGGATCACCGGTGCATCCAGTGGCATCGGTGCTGAACTAGCAAGGCAATTGGCGGATGCAGGCGTGAAAGTGGCAGCCAGCGCGCGCCATTTGCCCAGCATTCCTGCCCATCCCAATATCTCGCATTTCCCGGTCGATGTGACTGATGAGCAGGCACTCGGCGTTGCTACCGATGAAATCGAACGACGCTTGGGTCCGATTGATCTGGCGATCTTCGGTGCTGGCGCTTATGAGCCGTTCAAACCGGAAACTTTCAACACGCAAACCTTCAGGCGCGTCAACGAAGTGAACTATCTGGGCTCCATCAAAGCGCTCGGTGCAGTGTTGCCGCGCTTTCTGGAGCGCAAATCGGGGCACTTGGCTTTCGTTGCTTCAGTGGCGGGCTATCAGGGCCTCACCAAATCCGCCTATTACGGCCCCACCAAAGCCGCATTGATCAATTTGGCTGAAGCCCTGTGGTTAGAGCTTCGCCCGCATGGCATTACTGTCAGCGTCATCAATCCGGGCTTTGTGGAAACGCCGATGACAGCGGCCAATGATTTCCCGATGCCCTTCTTAATGAAGCCCACACGCGCCGCAGCCCTCACCATCAAAGGCCTGAGAGTGCGGCGTTTTGAAATCGCTTATCCGCTGCCTTTCGTGCTCATCCTCAAAACATTGCAGAAATTGCCGCAAGGGTTAAAGCTGAGGCTCATTAGTCTTTTGACAGTTTGAAACTAGCGGGCCATTGGCACCGATAGGCTTTGTGGCCTTTGAAGTGTGAAATGCCAAGACCACTTGCTGCACAACACATGCTTCATCAAGGGTGTGCCAACCTGAACAACAAATAGACGACAACAAGCGCCAGAAGCAGCGACACAAGCTGCCAAAAGCGAACTGGATCACGCTCCAACAGCGGCTTGAAACTATCATAGCCCAGTTCGGTATTTGGTCTTTCGAGATTGGCGATGAAACCAGAAAGCGTTTCGGTCCGCAGTGACGGCGATTTTTCCACGGCTTGTTTCAATGCCGCATCGACCCAGAGAGGGATGCCCTCATTTTTCAATCGCGCCGAAACATAACTTAGGCGGCGTTGGTCAGAGGGTTTGGCAAAGCCTTGGCCATAGGGCAGCGCGTAAGTGAGAAGTTCATAGGTGACTGCACCAAGCGAATAGAGATCGGCAAGATTGGATGGGCGCTGGCCGCTGAGCAATTCCGGGGCCGAATAATCTTTTGTGCCGCCATGCTGCGGCACAGCCACGTCGGACTCCGCGTCGAGACCTGCGGTTTGCACCGAACCAAAGTCGATCAACTTCACTGTGCCCGCCGCATCGATGAGAATGTTTCCGGGTTTTAAATCAAGGTGCAAAAACCCCTTGCGATGAAGGGCCCGCAATCCCAGCGCAACTTGCGAAACAATGGCTCGCGTCTTGACCAGATCAGGTTTGGGATTGTCATGCAGCCATTGGTCCAGAGGCTGGGCTTCGAAATATTCCATGACATGGTAGAGCGCGCTGCGCCTGCCTTTGCTCTCCAGCGATTTGAGAACATGCGGGCTGTGCACCATGCGGCCCACCCATTCTTCACGCGCGAAGGCGGCGATGTAGGTCTCGTCATCTTCGAAATTCGGCGATGGCGTTTTTATCGCCACCAGCATTCCTCCCTCTGGTTCACGCGCCAGATAAACTTGGCTGCGGTTGCTTTCGGCAAGCAGTCGCTGAATTTCATACCCATCCAATATGTCACCCGCGCGCAAGAGCTTGGGAAAGGCAAGCTGGGCCGTATCGAGCGTCTGTGCATCAGCACTGCGCATGCCGACTTCTTTGACCCGGATGATCTGGCAGGTCAGATTGTCTTCGCTACCGCTTTCAGAAGCCGCATCAACAATGGCGCGGGCCGCATCATCCAGCGTCTCGGTATCAGCAATTTTACTGATAATAACAGGTGTGGCAACATGATCATGCACGCCATCACAAGTGAAAATGAATGTGTCGCCGCGCTCCAGCTTCTCCTGGCGGCTGTCAACCTCCAGCCGCGCATCAAGTCCGAGCGCGCGCGAAAGATTGTCGCGTCCGCTACCCAACCGCAAACGATGATCAGTGGTCAGTTGCTCAAGCTTTGTCCCACGAAGTCTCCAGATGCGGGTGTCGCCTGCATGGAAAAGATGGGCCATGCCGCCCTTCAGCACAACACAGGAAAGTGTGGTGGCCATGCCGCCGTCATCCGCGTCCTGCTTCTGGCTTTGCGCGTAAAGCCAGTCATTCGTAGATTTGAGGACGGTGGCGACGGACTGTTTCACAGGCCATGATTCATGCGTGGCAGGATAGTCGTCGAGCAGGCTGCGCACCGCCATCTCGCTGGCCTGTTTGGCGGCCTTGCTGATTGAAACACCATCAGCAATGGCGGCAACGATGCCCTTGCTTTCCAGCAAATGATTGCTGGGGCAAAGCACGCCATAAGAATCGTCATTGCGGAGCTTGCGCCCCGCAATGGAATATTGGCCGATGTCGACGGCTAGGCGCGCTTGGTTCATTTCACCTCAATAAAGGCTATGGAACCATCTGGCATTACTTCTGTGATGTGGCCTTGCGGGTTTTCGATAAACAGCAATGAAAGCGCACAGGCGATAACAGCGCATGTGCCCGCCACGAGGAACAAAGTGCTGGCATTCGTTGCGGCAAAGACCGCCAGAAATATCACACCGCCCACATTGCCATAGGCACCCACCATGCCCGCAATCTGCCCGGTTAATCTGCGTTTGATCATCGGCATCATGGCATAGGAGGCGCCATTCGAGCCGTTTACAAAGAGAGAGCAAAATACTGTGGAGATGACCGCGAAGACAACGCCAGTTTGGGGTGACATTGCAGACATGCCCAGATAGCCCAGTGCCGTTCCACCAAGTGATACCGTCAAAGTGAGTTTGCGGCCAAATTTATCACTCAGCCAGCCACCAATGGGGCGGGCAAAAAATGTGGTCAGACCAAAGCTGGCGCCAAGAAAGCCTGCGACAGCCAAAGAAAGACCAAACATGTCCTTGAACAACAACGGGAGGATCGAAACCACTGCCAGTTCTGATCCGAAGGTCACGAAATAGGCCAGATCCAACACCGCAACCTGTGCAAAGCGGTAGCGGTGAATGGCTTCAACAGGCCCGGCAAGCACCGACTTGTTCACACGCCAGGTGTCATAGAGTTGAAAAGCATAGAGTGCGGCAAGACCAACATAGAGCAAACTGGCGGTGGTGCCGCCAAGCAGCCCCAGATTGCTTGGGCCGAGTTTCCAGGTCAAGAAGGCCAATGCTGCGGCAATGGGGGCCTGCATCAGGCAATACAAAAAAAAGTCTGCCTTGGAAGTCACTTCCATCGCGCCAAGTTTTTTGGGGCTGAAATAGGTTGAACCCTTGGGCGCGTCAGTCACGGCCCAATAATAAATGCCTGCATAAACCAGCGCCACAACACCCGTGGAAGCAGCG
>Ga0209583_10000586_pt1 | contig 11280 bp, 9 predicted proteins | sample Str014_FD_187201 | JGI IMG/M metagenome (GOLD analysis project Ga0209583, IMG submission 187201) | Freshwater sediment microbial communities in response to fracking from Pennsylvania, USA - Straight Creek_MetaG_SC_2014 (SPAdes) (version 2) | ecosystem: Environmental > Aquatic > Freshwater >... | reverse complement strand
GGGGCCCTTTTTTCTTCATTGCTCGAACACCGCCATGCTCTCGACATGCGCAGTGTGCGGGAACATGTTGACGGCACCCGCCATGGTGCAGCGATAGCCGGCCTGGTGCACCAACAACCCGGCGTCCCGCGCCAGCGTCGCCGGGTTGCAGCTGACGTAGACGATGCGCTTCGGTGCGACGAACCCGGGTGCCGATGACGGCTCGGCGTACAGATCGGCCAGCGCCTTGACAAGCGCAAAGGCACCCTCGCGGGGCGGGTCGACCAGCCACTTGTCGGCGCGCCCGTGGCCCGCCAGTTCGACTGGCGTCACCTCGAACAAATTGCGCGCGACGAAGCTCGTCTTTCCGCCCAGCCCGTTCACCGCCGCGTTCTCGCGCGAGCGCTGCACCAACGCCTCGCTGCCTTCGATGCCGAGCACCTCGCGCGCGTTGCGGGCGATCGGCAAGGTGAAGTTGCCGAGGCCGCAGAACCAGTCGATCACGCGCTCGTCGGCGCGCGCGTCGAGCAGGCGCAGTGCGCGCGTCACCAGCACCCGGTTGATGTGCGGGTTGACCTGCGTGAAATCGGTCGGCTTGAACGGCATCGTGATGTCGAACTCGGGCAGGGCGTAGGCGAGTTCTGCGCCGGCCATGTCGAGTCGGCACACGGTGTCCGGCCCCTTCGATTGCAGCCACCACTGCACGCCGTGGTCGGCGCCGAACGCGCGCAGGCGCGACAGGTCGGCATCTGTCAGCGGCTCGAGGTGGCGCAGCACCAGCGCCGTCACGTCGTCGCCAACCGCCAGCTCGATCTGCGGCAGTCGATCGCGCTGGTCCATCGAAGCGACCAGCTCGCGCAGCGGCATCAGCAATGCGCTCACATGCGGCGGCAGCACCGCGCAGGTTTCCATGTCGGCGACGAAGCTCGACTTGCGCTCATGGAAGCCGACCAACACCTTGGCCTTCTTCGCCACGTAGCGCACCGACAGGCGCGCGCGATACCGATAGCCCCACGCCGGGCCCTCTATCGGCCGCAACAACTGCTCTGCCTTGACCTTGCCGAGGTGCCAGAGCTGGTCTTCGAGCGCGCGCTGCTTCGTCGCGACCTGCGCGCCGATGTGGAAGTGCTGCATCTTGCAGCCGCCGCAGGTGCCGAAGTGCGGGCAGCGCGGCAGCACGCGCTGCGCGCTCTCGCGGCGCAGCGCGGTCATCGTCGCCTGCTCCCAGTTGTTCTTGCTGCGGTTCACGTTGACCTGCACCTGCTCGCCGGGCAGCGCGTCTTCGATGAACACGACCTTGCCGTCGAGCTTGTGGGCCACACCCTGCGCTTCGAGGTCGAGCGATTCGACCGTCAGCCATTCGTCTGTCTGTTGAATCTTCGGAGTTCTCATCGGCCGTGATTATCCGGGCCGCTGCTACACTTCGCGCCGTCAGGAGAGAGCAACCCCGGGTTGCCGCCGAAGGCGCAGAGCGCGATGGAAACATCGCGCGTCGAACGCTCAGGCAAAAGGACTGGCAAACGCTTCATCCGAAGCGTTCCTCACTGGAGAGAGGCCCGCCCCGAGCGGGCCCACCGAAGGGGCAAGCGGCGAGCCGATTCGGCCTGCTGCCAATCTCTCAGGTAAAGCGGACAGCGAGGGCAAGCCGGTGCGATCATGTTGCGCCGGTTCAGAAGAATTGCCCTCGGAGATCTGCCATGTCGAACGCCCTTTCCACGACCCCGCTACACGCATTGCACCTCGAACTCGGCGCCAAGATGGTGCCGTTCGCGGGCTACGACATGCCGGTCTCGTACCCCGCCGGCATCCTCGCCGAGCATCGGCATTGCCGTGATTCGGCGGCCTTGTTCGACGTCTCCCACATGGGCCAGCTGCGCCTGCTCGGCGACGACGCAGCAAGGGCGCTCGAGTCGCTGGTGCCGATGGACGTGGTGGACCTCACCGTGGGCAAGCAGCGCTACGCGTTCTTCACGAACAGCAGCGGCGGCATCCTCGACGACCTGATGATCACGCGCCGTGAGGCTGACCTGTTCTTGATCGTCAACGCCGCCTGCAAGGCCGCCGACATCAAGCACCTCGTCACGAATATCGGCCACCGCTGCACCGTGCAGCCGCTGCCCGATCGTGCGCTGTTGGCGCTGCAGGGGCCGAAGGCCGTGCAGGCACTGACGCGCCTGAACCGCGAGGTCGCCACGCTGAACTTCATGACCGGTCGCGGCTTTGCGCTGGCCGGAGCCGAGTGCTTCGTGACGCGCTCCGGCTACACCGGTGAAGACGGCTTCGAGATCTCGGTGCCTGCCGACCAGGCCGACGCACTGGCGCGTGCGCTGCTCGATCTGCCCGAGGTCAAGCCCGCCGGCCTCGGCGCCCGCGACACGCTGCGCCTCGAGGCCGGCCTGTGCCTGTACGGCCACGACATCAACGAGACCACCACGCCGATCGAAGCCGGCCTGACCTGGGCGATCCAGAAGGTGCGCCGCGCCGGCGGCGCGCGCCACGGCGGCTACCCCGGCGCCGCGGCGATCGACACGCAGCTCGCGGCCGGCGCGAGCGTGAAGCGGGTCGGTCTCGTCGGGCTGGAACGCGTGCCGGTGCGCGAGGGGGCGGTGATCGTCGACGCGCAGGGCCGCAAGCTCGGCCACGTCACGAGCGGCACGCTCGCGCCCACGGTCGATCAGCCGATCGCAATGGCCTATCTCGCCGCGAACCATGCGCTGCCGCACCACGAGGTCTATGCCGAGGTCAGGGGCAAGCGCCAGCCGATGCGCGTGAGCCCGATGCCTTTCGCACCGCACCGGTACTTCCGTGGGTAAGCCGCGGACAAGCCGCGGCTGACCGCTGCGTGAGCCTTCCGATGTCGACTGCCGAAAAGCGCCTCGACGGCCTCGACACGCTACGTTCGCTCGCGATCGTGCTGGTGTTCGCGTACCACTACATGGTGTTCGTGAGCGGCACGCCGACCTTCGGCTGGGTCAGCGAGATCGGCTGGGTCGGTGTCGACCTGTTCTTCGTGCTGAGCGGCTACCTGATCGCGAACCAGATCTTCGGCAGCATGGTGCGCGGCCGCACGCTGTCGTTGAGGGCGTTCTATGCGCGGCGTTTCCTGCGGACGTTGCCGAACTTCTACGTCGTGCTCGCGCTGTATTTCCTGTTCCCGGCCGTGATGGGTGGCAACCCGCCGCCGCCGCTGTGGACCTTTCTGACGTTCACGCAGAACATCCTGCTGCAACCCGGCACGGCGTTCTCGCATGCCTGGTCGCTTTGCATCGAGGAGCAGTTCTACCTGCTGCTGCCGGCGGTCGCGCTGCTGGGCGCGCGCTACGTGCGCTCGGTGCGCCTCGGCTGGTGGCTGGTCGCAGCCTTGATGCTGGCGGCGATCGCGATCCGAAGCGCGCTGTGGCTGCGCTACGGGCGGGAGGCCGACGGCGCAATCGCCGGCTACCACCCGCATATCTACTACGCCACCTGGTGCCGGTTCGACGAGTTCCTGCCGGGCGTGGCGCTCGCGATGCTGAAGAACTTCCATCCGGCGCGCTGGGCACGGCTGCTGCAGTGGCGCAGGTTCACGTCGGTGGCCGCCTTCGCGGGCGCCGCCATCGTGTTCGTGCTGATGCTGAAGTTCTACCGGATCGACGACTACGGCTACACCTACGCGATGACCGCGTTCGGTTACTCGCTGCTGGCCTGTTCGTTCGCGTTGTTGACGCTCGCCGCGCTGAGCCCGGGGTCGATCCTGCACAGCACGCGAGTACCGGGCGCCGCAGCGCTCGCGGCGTGGTCGTACGCGATCTACCTTTCGCACAAACAGATCGCCGTGATCTTGCAGCGCGCCCTCGATGCGCGTGGCGTGCCGGCCGACTCGGCCTTCGCGGTTGCCGCCAGCGTGGTCGCCTGCCTGGTCGGCGGCTGGCTGCTGTACCGGCTGGTCGAGACGCCGTTCATGGCGCTGCGCGACCGCTTCTTTCCCACCTCTTTCCCGACCGCATCCCCCACCTTGCCGGCCTCTGCGGCCGGCGCATCACTCCCGAGGAGTTCCACATGACGACGATGTACACCAGCGACCACGAGTGGATCAACATCGAAGACCACGAAGCCGCCACCTGCGGCATCACGCTGCATGCGCAGGATGCGCTCGGCGACGTGGTCTTCGTCGACCTGCCCGCGGTGGGCAGCACCTTCAAGAAGGGTGAGGTCGCCGGCGTGGTCGAGTCGGTCAAGGCCGCGGCCGATCTGTACATGCCGGTCAGCGGCGAGATCGTCGAGGTCAACGAAGCGCTGCGCGCCGACCCCTCGCTCGCCAACACCGACCCGCTGGGCAACGGCTGGTTCTTCAAGGTGCACGTCAACGACATGGCCGAGTTCGAGCAGCTGATGGACGCCCCGGCCTACGACCTGCTCGTCAAGAACAGCTGACCCGATCCGAACCCGAAAGCCCGCGATGTTGATGTCTGCCACCCAGCCACTGCACGAGCTCGAGAACGCCTCGGAGTTCGTCGCCCGCCACATCGGTATCGAGGCCGACGGCGAGCGCCACATGCTCTCGGTGATCGGCGCGGCCTCGCGCCGTGCGCTGATCGAGGCGATCGTGCCGCGCGGCATTGCGCGCGGCGCGCCGATGGCGCTGCCCGAGCCGCTGACCGAAGCGCAGGCGCTGGCAGAACTGAAGGTGATCGCGGGCCGCAACCGGCTGCTGAAGAGTTTCATCGGCCAGGGCTACCACGGCACGCACACGCCGGGCGTGATCCTGCGCAACATCCTCGAGAACCCGGCCTGGTACACGGCCTACACGCCGTACCAGGCCGAGATCTCGCAGGGTCGGATGGAGGCGCTGGTGAACTTCCAGACGATGGTCTGCGAGCTGACCGGCATGGCGATCGCGGGCTCGTCGATGCTGGACGAGGCCACCGCAGCGGCCGAAGCGATGACGCTCGCGATGCGTGTCGGCAAATCCAAATCCGAGACCTTCTTCGTCGCCGACGACGTGCTGCCGCAAACGCTCGAAGTCGTGCGCACGCGCGCCGCGCCGATCGGCGTGAACGTGCTTGTCGGTCCGGCCGAATCGGCGTCCGATGTCGAGGCGTTCGCGGTGCTGCTGCAATACCCCGGCGTCAGCGGCACGGTTCGCGATCTGAAGCCGATCATCGATGACGTGCACGCTCAGGGCGGCCTCGCGATCGTCGCCGCCGACCTGCTCGCACTGACCCTGCTCGCACCGCCCGGCGAGATGGGCGCCGACATCGTCGTCGGCAACACCCAGCGCTTCGGCATGCCGATGGGCAACGGCGGGCCGCACGCGGCCTACCTCGCCACGCGCGACGCTTTCAAGCGCTCGATGCCGGGCCGCCTCGTCGGCGTCAGCATCGACGCGCACGGCGCGCCGGCCTACCGCCTCGCGCTGCAGACGCGCGAGCAGCACATCCGCCGCGAGAAGGCGACCTCGAACATCTGCACGGCGCAGGTGCTGCCGGCGGTGGTGGCGAGCATGTTCGCGGTCTACCACGGGCCCGAAGGCCTGAAACGGATCGCACGGCGCGTGGCGAGCTACACCGCGATCCTGGCGGCCGGCCTGAAGGACCTGGGTCGCGCACTGCCGAGCGAATCGGCGTTCGACACCCTCACCGTCCATACCGGCGGCCACACCGAGGCGCTGCTGCAGGCGGCGCGCGATGCCGGCTTCAACCTGCGCCGCGCGTCGGCGAGCAGTGTCGGCATCACGCTCGACGAAACCAGTACGCGCGACGACATCACCGCGCTCTGGCAGGTCTTCGCCGGCGGTCGGGCCCTGCCCGATTTCGCGCCGTTCGAGAAGGGCGTGGCCTCGCTGATCCCGCCCGCCCTGCAACGCGGCAGCGGCTTCCTGACGCACCCGGTCTTCAACCGCCGCCACAGCGAGACCGAGATGCTGCGCTACATCCGAAGCCTCTCCGACAAAGACCTGGCGCTCGACCGCTCGATGATCCCGCTCGGCTCCTGCACGATGAAGCTGAACGCGACCAGCGAGATGATCCCGATCACCTGGCCGGAGTTCGCGAACGTCCATCCGTTCGCGCCGCAAGACCAGCTCGCGGGTTACGAACAACTGCGCGTGCAGCTCGAAGACTGGCTCTGCCAGGCCACCGGCTACAGCGGCGTCAGCCTGCAACCCAACGCCGGCTCGCAGGGCGAGTACGCCGGGCTGCTGGTGATCCGCGCGTTCCATGCGGCCCGCAATGAATCGCACCGCACGATCTGCCTGATCCCCGAATCGGCGCACGGCACCAACCCCGCGAGCGCGCAGATGGCGGGGCTGCAGGTGGTGGTCACCAAGTGCGATGCCGAGGGCAACATCGACCTCGTCGACCTGCGCGCCAAGTGCGAGCAGCACAGCGCGAAGCTGGCTGCGATCATGATCACCTACCCGTCGACCTACGGCGTGTTCGACACCCACGTGAAGGAGATCTGCGCGCTGGTGCACGAGCACGGCGGCCGGGTCTATGTGGACGGCGCGAACATGAACGCGCTGGTCGGCGTGGCCTCGCCTGGCGAGTTCGGCGGCGACGTGAGCCACCTGAACCTGCACAAGACCTTCTGCATCCCGCACGGCGGCGGCGGGCCGGGTGTCGGGCCGACCTGCGTGGTCGCCGATCTGGTGCCGTACCTGCCCGCGCACCGCGCGGCGGGCCTCGGCACCGAAGTGCAAGTGGGCGCCGTGAGTGCGGCGCCACTCGGCAATGCCGCGGTGCTGCCGATCAGCTGGATGTACATGCGGATGATGGGCAGCGAGGGCCTCACGGCCGCGACCGAAACCGCGATCCTTTCGGCCAACTACATCGCGGCGAAGCTCGCCGACCACTACGACATCCACTTCAGCGGCAACGTCGACGGCCTCAAGGGCGGTGGCGTGGCGCACGAGTGCATCCTCGATCTGCGGCCCTTGAAGGATGCGACGGGCGGTGCGAACGGAATCAGCGCCGAAGACGTCGCCAAGCGCCTGATCGACTACGGCTTTCACGCGCCGACGCTGAGCTTCCCGGTCGCCGGCACGCTCATGGTCGAGCCGACCGAGAGCGAATCGCTGGAAGAACTGGACCGCTTCTGCGACGCGATGATCGCGATCCGCGGCGAGATCGCGAAGGTCGAATCGGGCGCGTGGTCATTGACCGACAACCCGTTGAAAGCGGCGCCGCACACCGCCACCGCACTGCTGAAGAGCGACTGGCCGCACGCATATTCACGCGAGGAAGCGGCGTTCCCGGTCGCGTCGTTGCGGCGCAGCAAGTACTGGTCGCCGGTCGGCCGCGTCGACAACGTCTACGGCGACCGCAACCTGTTCTGCTCCTGCCCGCCGCTCTCCGACTACGAGAGCTGAGCATGACAACCCCCACGTCGCTTCGCTCTTGCCCCTCGCGGGGGCGCTCAGCCACCTTGGGGCGGCCCGGCGCCGGCTGAGATGGCCGTCTCGGTCTTCGATCTGTTCAAGATCGGCATCGGCCCCAGCAGCTCGCACACGGTGGGGCCGATGCGGGCGGCGCGGCTGTTCATCGGCCGGCTGGAGCATGAAGGCCTGCTCGCACCGACCGCCCGCATCTGCTCGCAGATGTACGGCTCGCTGGGCGCCACCGGCAAAGGCCACGGCACCGACAAGGCGGTGCTTCTCGGGCTGCTCGGGCACGAGCCGGACACGGTCGATGTCGAGCGCATCGGCGCCGAACTCAAGGGCATCCGGGAGGGCAAGTCGATCACGCTGCTCGGCACGCACGCGATCGCGTTCAACGAGAAGACCGACCTGATCTTCTACCGCGGCGAAACCCTGCCCTTCCACGCCAACGGCATGCGATTCACCGCGTTCGACGCGGCCGGTGCGGAGCTGACGAGCCGCGTGTACTACTCGGTCGGCGGCGGCTTCGTCGTCAGCGACGAGATCGCACACGACGGCAGCAAGCAGAAGGTGATCGCACCCGACACCACGGTGCTCGCGCACCCGTTCCACAGCGGCGCTGATCTGCTGGTGCTCGCGAAGCAGCACGGCTGCAGCATCGCCGAGCTGATGCGCCGCAACGAACGACACTGGCGCAACGATGCCGAGATCGACGCCGGCCTGATGAAGATCTGGGCCGTGATGCAGGCCTGCGTGGTGCGCGGCTGCAAGACCGATGGCGTGTTGCCGGGCGGCTTCAAGGTGCGGCGCCGCGCCGCCGATCTACACCGCCAGCTGTGCGCGAACCCGGAGGCCGCGCTGCGTGATCCGCTGCAGGTGCTCGACTGGGTCAACCTCTACGCGCTCGCCGTCAACGAGGAGAACGCCGCCGGCGGCCGCGTCGTCACCGCGCCGACGAACGGCGCGGCCGGCATCGTCCCGGCGGTGCTGCACTACTACACGCGCTTCGTGCCGAGTGCATCCGACAATGGCGTGATCGACTTCCTGCTCACCGCCGCCGCGATCGGCATGCTCTACAAGGAAAACGCGTCGATCTCGGGCGCCGAGGTCGGCTGCCAGGGCGAGGTCGGCGTGGCCTGTTCGATGGCCGCCGGGGCGCTCTGCGCGGTGCTCGGCGGCACGCCGGAGCAGGTCGAGAACGCCGCCGAGATCGGCATGGAGCATCACCTCGGCCTCACCTGCGATCCGGTCGGCGGGCTGGTGCAGATCCCCTGCATCGAGCGCAACGCGATCGCGTCGGTAAAGGCGATCAACGCGGCGCGGATGGCGTTGCGTGGCGACGGCACGCACCACGTGAGCCTCGACAAGGTCATCAAGACCATGCGCGAAACCGGGGCCGACATGATGACCAAGTACAAGGAAACCGCCCGCGGCGGGCTCGCGGTGAACATCGTCGAGTGCTGATGCCGCGCGGCGGTGAACGCGTGCAGTCGAACGCAACTCGCACGACAATCGCCGGCATGAACGATCTCAGCACCTTCTTCGTCACTCGCAAGTGGCCCGCGCACCACCCCGAGCGCCTTCAGCTCTATTCGCTGCCGACACCGAACGGCGTGAAGGTCTCGATCATGTTGGAAGAGACCGGCCTGCCGTACGAGCCGCACCTGGTGCGATTCGACGCCGGCGACCAGCTCTCGGCAGAGTTCCTGTCGCTGAACCCGAACAACAAGATCCCGGCGATCCTGGACCGGAACGGGCCCGGCGGCGCGCCGATCGCGCTGTTCGAGTCGGGCGCGATCCTCATCTACCTCGCCGAGAAGACGAAGCAGTTGATGCCGCAGGATGCCGCCGGCCGTTATGAGGCGATCCAGTGGCTGATGTTTCAGATGGGCGGCATCGGGCCGATGTTCGGGCAACTCGGCTTCTTCAACAAGTTCGCCGGCAAGGACTACGAAGACAAGCGCCCGCGCGATCGGTACGTGGCCGAATCGAGGCGGTTGCTCAAGGTGCTGGACCAGCGCCTGGCCGAGCGAGCCTGGATTCTCGGTGACGCCTACTCGATCGCCGACATCGCGACCTTCCCGTGGATCAACAACCTCATCGGCTTCTACGAGGCGGGCACTCTGGTCGGGATCGAGGATTTTCCGAACGTGACGCGCGTGCTCAAAGCGTTCATGGCACGGCCTGCGGTGGCAACCGGGCTTGGTATCCCGGCTCGAACGCCGGCCTGACCCAGGTTCGCGCGCTTGACCACGACCGCGCAGCGCGTGCCTCGCCTCGCCTCGGTGCCCGACGCGGCGCCCAGCGACGCGGGACGACGGCAGCTCTACGCGCAGGCCGTGCACGCCAGCGAGCGACCGCAAGACCCCGAAGGTTTCGTTGCACTCGTCTTGCTCGAAGTGCAATCCGCCTCGGTCACCGCGCCGCACGACGAACGCGTTCTGGTGGCCGTGACCACGCGCTTGTCCGAACTGTTGAATCGCAGGCTGCGCTCGGTCGATCTGTTGGTGCGCAGCGCCTCGTGCGAACTGGCCGTGCTGCTGACATTGGCCAACATGGGTGTGGCCGCCGCCTTCTCCGAGCGGCTGCGCCATCCGATCGAGCAGGTGCTGCGCGAACTCGGTCTCGCCGACGAGATCCTCGTCTGCATGGGCATCGCCGCCAACCCTCCCGGCGGCCACTGGCACCCGGTGGCACTGATCGAGCTGGCGGACTTTCGCATGCGCGAGGCGATGCGTCGTGCGCGAGACACGCGCGAACACGACTGGGCGTTGTTCGTCGACGGTGCGGCGTTGCCGGGCACGGATGCAGGCCCTTCGGTGTGGCCGGCAACCTTCGAGATCACGAACAACGCAGGCCTGTAGACGCCCGTTGCACCCGGCGCTTGGAACGCCTTATGCATGCTGCACCTGCACATTTCAACCCGTGGCAGGAGTCTCCCCATGTTGGACAAGACGAGCACGAAGTTCTCCCATGTCAAACCCGCCGACACCGCCTGGCGCAGCGACGGCTTGCGTGACTTCTTCCTGTACAAAGATCTCGGCGTGGCCGACGCGACCCACGGTGCAGTGATCGCTCATCTCGTGAAGGCCAACCTGGCACCGGAAAAGGGCACCGGCTGGCACCGCCATGAAGCGGATTTCCAGATCGTCATCATGACCAAGGGCTGGGCCAAGTTCATGTACGGCGACCAGGAGACGCTGGTCGAAGCCGGTGATTGCGTGCACCAGCGTCCGGGCATCGTGCACTACCTGTTCGACTACTCGCCCGACATGGAGTACCTCGAGATCGTCGGGCCGGCGGATTTCAAGTCGATCGACATGCCCGCGCCGTGCGACGTGCCAGCGCCAACACCCTGGTGAGCGGCACCCCTCGGCAAACGAATACGTCCGCCGATCCCCCGAGGGGATTTCGGGCCGGCTCGGGGCGGCCCGGCGCTCGGCCCGATGAGGTCAGAAGTCCATGTCGAGTTCCTCGATGTCGTCGGGCTCGAGCTTCGCGGCGGTGACCCACTCCTGCATCTCGGGCATCGCCATGATGGTCTGGCAGTAGAGGATGCAAGGTTTGTTCAGCTTCACGTCATAGGTGAGAAAACGCGTGACCACCGGCGCGTACATCGCATCCGCCATGCCGCGCTGCTTGCCGAACAGGAACGGGCCGCCGTAGGTGGCGAGGCAATCGGTCCAGATCTCGACGATGCGGTCGATGTCGGGTTGCGCGCCGGCCCAGACCTTGTGGCCGGGAAACTTGCCCTTCAGGTTCATCGGCAAAGAAGCACGCAGGTTCGCGAAACCGGAATTCATCTCACCGCTGACCGAACGGCAGTGCGCACGCGCGATTCGGTCGTCCGGCATCAGGCCCGCGTCGGGCTTGATCTCGTTCAGGTACTGGGCGATCGCGAGCGTGTTCCAGACCTTCGCGCCGTCGTGCGTCAGGCAGGGCAC
>Ga0209583_10000585_pt1 | contig 11288 bp, 10 predicted proteins | sample Str014_FD_187201 | JGI IMG/M metagenome (GOLD analysis project Ga0209583, IMG submission 187201) | Freshwater sediment microbial communities in response to fracking from Pennsylvania, USA - Straight Creek_MetaG_SC_2014 (SPAdes) (version 2) | ecosystem: Environmental > Aquatic > Freshwater >... | reverse complement strand
AGGTAACACCGTCAAAAAAGCCGAAGTTCACGGCATGAGCCAACGGGGCGGTTCCGTGCAATCCGACGTGCGTTTCGGTGCCGAGGTTCACAGCCCAATGATTCCCGATGGAGCCTGCGATTTTCTCGTCGTGATGGAGCCGACCCAAATCGAGGTCGTGCGCGGCGGTCTGCGCGAAGGAGGCACGCTGATCGTGCCGGCGGACCTCGACACATCCAAGCTGCCATCGGCAAAATCGCTCAATGTCGCCATGCTGGGCCACCTGAGTCGGCACTTTGCTTTCCCCGAAAGCGCCTGGCGCGAAAGCCTGCGCGCAAACTTTCCCGAGAAACTGCACGCCGCCAACGAGGCTGCGTTCACCCTCGGCCGCACCCCATGATCCCGCACCTCTGGAACGATCTCGAGGGCACGTTCTTCCCCGAGAGCGCGCTCGATTATATGCCGGAATCTCGCCTGCGCGAGGTCCAGCTGCAGCGCCTCAAGGCTGTCGTCGCGCTCTCTTACGAAAAGGTGAAACTTTTCCGCGAGCGCATGGACGCCATCGGCCTGAAGCCCGGCGATGTAACTTCCCTAGCTGAAGTCAGCAAACTGCCCTTCACGGTGAAGGCCGATCTGCGCGACACCTATCCCTACGGCCTTTTCGCCGTGCCGTTGAGCGAGGTCGTCCGCCTGCACGCGTCGAGCGGGACCACCGGCAAACCGATTGTCGTTGGTTATACCGCGCAGGATATGGAAGTTTGGAAACAGGTGATCATGCGCTCGCTTTACGCCGCTGGCTTCACCCGCGGTGACATTGTACAGAACATGTATGGCTACGGGCTTTTTACCGGCGGCCTGGGTTTGCACGGCGGCCTAGAGGGTATCGGCGCCACGGTGATCCCGATTTCCGGCGGCAACAGCGAACGCCAGATCATGGTGATGAAAGATTTCGGCGTGACTGCAATCTGCGGTACACCCAGTTACTTCATCCATCTGATCGAGACAGCCCAAAAAATGGGCATCGATTTCAAACGCGACCTTAAAGTCCAGCGCGGCGTCTTCGGAGCCGAGCCCTGGACCGATCACATGCGCCAATACATCGAGTCCGCCTCCGGTGTGAAGGCGTTCGATATTTACGGTCTCTCGGAGATCATCGGACCCGGCGTTGGCTGTGAATGCGAATGCCAGGATGGCCCGCATATCTTTGAGGACCATTTCCTCGCCGAAATCGTCGATCCGAAAACTCTCCAGCCCGTGCCGGACGGCACCGAGGGAGAACTCGTTATTACCACCCTCAGCAAGCAGGCGATGCCAGTTATCCGCTATCGCACCCGCGATATCACGGCCCTCGAAACGCGTCCCTGCAAATGCGGCCGCACCTGCCGCCGCATCCGTCGCATCAGCCGTCGCAGCGATGACATGTTCATCATCCGCGGGGTAAACGTTTTCCCTTCGCAGATCGAAATCGCGCTGCTCAAGACCGAAGCGAGTTTGCCGCACTATCAAATCGTCCTAACGCGCAAGGGCGGTCTCGACCAAATGGAGGTTCGCGTCGAAATTACCGGCGAGATGCTCCGCGACAACGTCAGTGCCATGGAACAGCTGCAGAAGCGCTTTTCGCGCAGCATCGAGCAGATCACCGGCTTGCACGCCACCGTTACGCTCGCGCAGCCTGGATCTATCCCGCGCAGTGAGGGCAAAGCGAAACGCGTCGTCGACCAACGCAACCTAAACAATTAACCGATCAACCCCTTTACCACAGAGATCACAGACCTATGACACGGAAGCCACAGAGTTCAGCGAGTTCGATAAATAGTTCCGCATTCCCTCTGTGTTCTCTGTGTCCGAGCTCCATGTCCTCTGGGGCAAACTCCTAGTCGCGCCACGACCATGAAAATCCGCCAAATTTCCGTCTTCCTCGAGAATCGCCCCGGGCGCCTCTCCGCGCTCTGCCAGACGTTGGCCGACGCCGGCGTAAACCTCAGCACGCTCATGCTCTCCGAGACGGGTGAATTCGGCTTGCTGCGGATTATCACGCCGGAGGCAGACAAAGCCCGCGCTGCCGTTGAAAAAGCCGGTTATGCCGCCACCTCCAGTGAGGTGATTGCCATCCAGGTACCCGACAAACCGGGCGGCCTCGCCTCGCTCCTCGCCGCGCTCGATCCGGAGGGTATTTCCGTCGAATACATGTACGCCTTCGCCTGCCGGACCGGCCGGGCCATCATGATCATACGCTTTGACGACCTCGATCGCGCGATCGCGGTGCTGCAGAAAGCCGGCTTCAACGTCTACAAATCTGTCGACCTATTTAACGGTTAATGGCCTCAAAACTGCTGCACTAACATTCCTCCCATGCATCGTATCGTTTCCAAAGCGCAGCTCAGTCCCAACGTCACCCGACTCGATGTTGAGGCGCCCCGCATCGCCCAAATCCGCCGAGCCGGCCAATTCGTGATCGTCCGGCGCGGACCTCGAGCCGAACGCCTGCCCCTCACGATCGCCGACGCGAACCCGCAGGCAGGCACTATCGCGCTGGTGATTCAAGCGGTGGGAAAAAGCACCAAGGAACTGGTTGCGCTCAACGTCGGCGACTCGATTCAGGACATTTCCGGCCCACTCGGCATGCCAACCGAAGTGATTGAAAAAGGCCGTGCCCTCTGCGTCGGCGGCGGTGTCGGCACCGCCGTCGTTCACCCGATCGCGCAAGGTCTGCACACCCACGGCGTCCATGTCACCAGCGTGATTGTCGGTCGCTCGAAAGAATGGGTCATTTTCGAAAACGAGCTCAAGCGCCTCGGCGACGTCGTGGTCTGCACCGACGATGGCAGCTATGGACGCAAAGGTTTTGTTACGGACGCCGCGAAGGAAATCCTGACCGCGGGTGGCATCGACATCGTCTATGCGGTCGGCCCAGTGCCAATGATGCGCGCCATCGCCAACCTTACGCGGCCCTTCGGCGTGCATACGGTCGTATCGCTCAACCCGGTCATGGTCGACGGCACGGGCATGTGCGGCGGATGCCGCGTTGAGGTCGGCGGAGAAACTAAATTCGCCTGCGTCGACGGCCCGGAATTCGACGGCCACAAGGTCGATTTTGATCTACTCGCCGACCGGCTTTCCACCTACCGCACCCACGAACAAAACGCCAACGCCTGCGCCGAGGACGCCTGCCGCGCAGGCCAACAGAAATAATTCCCAATCTTCGCCACAAAGTTCACCGAACTCCGGCACAGAGAACACAGAGCCAATCCAAGAACACTTTCTCCGAAATTCAATCCTCCGTGACCTCTGTGTCATCGCTCCATGTCCTCAGTGACCCACTCCGAAAAAATTTAGCCCATGTCCGCCGACCTCCCAGTTTCCGCCGCTCCCAAAAAGATGTCGCCCAAAGAGCGCATGGCCATCCAACGCCAGCGCATGCCGGAGCAGAATGCCACTGCACGCGCCACCAACTTCGGGGAAGTCAACCTCGGCCTGACTGAACAGGTCGCGATGCTCGAGGCTCAGCGCTGCATCCAGTGCAAAGATCCGAAATGCGTATCCGGGTGCCCGGTCCGAGTGAACATTCCGCGCTTTATCGATTTTCTGAGCAAAGGCGATTTGCCGGGCGCCGCGGATAGCCTCCTGGGCGACAATGCCCTGCCCTGTGTGACCGGACGCGTCTGCCCACAAGAAACCCAGTGCGAGGCGGAATGCATTCGCGGGCTCAAAGGCGAACCGGTCGGCATCGGCTATCTTGAACGCTTTGTCGCCGACTGGGCCATGCACAATGGTGGACGCCCCGCTCCGAAAGCCCCGTCCACCGGCAAAAAAATCGCCGTGGTTGGCGGTGGTCCGGCCGGGCTTACCGCCGCGGGCGAACTCGCCAAGGCCGGTCATGATGTGACCGTTTACGAAGCCCTCCATCAACCGGGCGGCGTGCTCGTTTACGGCATCCCAGAATTCCGCCTACCCAAGCAGATTGTGGACAAAGAAGTTCAGCGTCTCACCGACGCCGGCGTGAAGATCGAGTGTAATGTCATCGTCGGCCGCACCTATACTCTGCCCGAGCTGCGCCAGAGTTTCGACGCCATCTTCATTGCCAATGGCGCCGGCTTGCCTGTCTTCATGAACGTGCCGGGCGAAAACCTGAAAGGCGTGTATTCGGCCAATGAATACCTTACGCGGGTCAACTTGATGGCCGCGTATGAGTTCCCCAAAGCCGACACCCCCGTGCTGGTGGGCAAACGCGTGGCGGTCGTCGGCGGCGGTAACGTCGCCATGGACGCTGTGCGCACCGCCAAACGCCTCGGAGCCGAGATCGCGAGCATCGTCTATCGCCGCACGCGCGACGAAATGCCCGCCCGCTCCGAAGAGGTGCATCATGCCGAACAAGAAGGTATCGCTTTCGAAATGCTGGTCGCTCCATTGGAAGTGATCGGAAACGACAAAAAATGGGTTACCGGCCTTAAATGCATCCGCATGCAACTCGGCGAACCCGATGCCTCCGGCCGCCGTAGCCCGGTCGCGATCCCGGGTTCAGAATTTATTCTTGAATGCGATGTCGTAGTAGTCGCGATTGGCACGCGGGCCAATCCCCTGCTCACCGCCACCTGCCCCGAGCTCAAGCTCAACAAACGCGGAAACATCGAGACAGATGCCAACGGTATGACCAGTCTGCCCGGAGTTTTCGCCGGCGGCGATATCGTACGCGGAGCCGCCACCGTCATTCTGGCAATGGGAGACGGCAAACGCTCGGCGAAGGCCATCGACCAATACTTGAAGAAATAAGTCGCGTAAGTACTATCCGATTGCCTCATCCAAAGTCGGGCACTTTTCTCGGGTTGTGCGCCTCGTCGTTCCTCCAGTAATCAACGCTGCAGGCTTGCTTCCATTTCTCGCCCAGCTTGGTTCGGTACCGGCGGTCGAGGCGGAAATCATCCTCGATTTCTCCGCCCTCCGTAGAGTTTCACCAGCAGGACTCGTTGCGCTGACTGCGATGGTGAAACATTGGCGTGATCAGCACATCCATCGCGTTCAGTTCGAAGGCATTCATCAATGCCCGATCCTCGGATACCTGCAGCGCATGGATCTACTTCGAGTCTGTGGTGTGTCGAGCACTGAGGAATTTGAGCGTCATCCCTCGCACGGACGGTTCGTGCCGGTACAACCAATTGTTGACGTAGACGCGATGAGCAAAGATGTGGCCGCCTGTCTGGCACCCGGCGGAGACGATTTTGGACATCCCGCGAGCCCCCTTTACGATCTCGCAGCTTACGTAATCGGCGAACTGGGTGACAACGTCCGCCAACACAGCCTCGGTACGGGTTACGTTGCCGCGCAGGTTAATCCAGGCGAAGCGATGGTGCGGCTCGCCGTTGCGGACAATGGCCACGGGATACGCGAAAGCTTCATTGATGCGGGATTGGCCTGGAGCCATGGACTGTCCGATGCAGCCGCGATCAAGAAGGCGCTCGAACCGAGAGTGTCTTCCAAGGGAGAGCCTGTAAACCAAGGCGTGGGGCTCACGTTGGTCACAGGTCTCGCACGCCATACCCAGGCTTGGGTATTGATCGTCAGCGGGACCGGGATCGTGCAAATGGACCCCGACGGGCAGGTTAAAGAGAGTAGCCTGCCGTCCGGTTGTTTTTACCACGGTACACTCGTGACCCTAACTTTTCTCCACGGTAAGTTGCAGGACTTCCCCACTTTAATGGACGCTGCAAAACAAGAGGCTGGCTTACTGGCAAAAAGGCCGATTAGAACTAGATTCACCTGAAGATGAAACTCGAACTACACCTTGCCGAAGAGCTGGGATCGCATTTGGCGGATGGAGCCAAGGCGGTGGCCTTTCGCATGGTGAGAATTGATCCCTACATCGGCATGCAGGCGGAGATCACGCTCGATTTTACCGGCGTGCGGCATGGAAACAGTTCATTCGTTAACGGGCTGTTGACCGGATTGCTGGAGGAACACGGTGAAACGTTGCTCGACCGGATGACGTTCCGGGGCTGTAACCCGATTTTGAAAGTGCTCATTGAAGGTGCGATTGCACTGGGCATACAAAAGCACGACTCGCGCGCAACGGCTTAAAGCCTGGCACCACGGGTGGTCTCGCCAGGTTCGGCCTTGACCGTGCTCGTTCGCCGTCTTCCAAAGCGACCTCGGGGTTTTCGTCTTTTTCCAGCCACCTTGAGTAACAAATGGGGCGACTCGGTCCTCCCATACGTTGCGATTTGAGATTTGGCCACAGTCGTTCGATTATCGGCACGATGCCCGACATTGTCCTCGCGACGCTTAACGCAAAATATATCCACGCCTCATTCGGCCTGCGCTATCTGCTGGCCAATTTGGGTGAATTGCGGCCGCGTGCGGTGCTGGAGGAATTCATCATCAACCAACGCCCGCTGGAGATTGCCGAAAAGATTCTGGCCCACCAGCCGCGCATCGTCGGCCTCGGCGTTTACATTTGGAACGTCACCCTCACGACTGAATTGGTCGCGTTGCTCAAAAAAATCCGTCCAGAGGTGATTGTCGTGCTGGGCGGCCCCGAGGTCAGCTACGAATCGGACCAACAGGAGATTGTTCGTCTTGCCGACTACACGATCACCGGCGAAGGCGATCTGGCGTTTGCCAAACTCTGTTCACAACTCCTCGCCGGCTTGTCGCCCGTGCAAAAAATCATCGCCGCGCCATTGCCGGATATCACGCAACTCGCCTTACCCTACGACGAATACAACGCCGACGATATCGCCCACCGGCTGATCTACGTCGAGGCCTCACGAGGTTGCCCGTTTAGCTGCGAATTTTGCCTGTCCTCCCTCGACATACCCGTTCGGCAGGCCCCGCTTGAGCCGTTCCTTGCCGCCTTGGAACGATTGCTTACCCGCGGCGTGCTGCATTTCAAATTCGTCGACCGCACCTTCAATCTTAATCTCGCGACCGGCCGCCGCATCCTGGAATTCTTCCTCGAGCGGATCCGTTCCGGGCTTTTTCTGCACTTTGAAATGGTGCCCGACCGACTGCCACCGGAGCTGCGGGCATTGATCGCCCGCTTCCCCGCCGGGATGGTACAGCTCGAAGTCGGTATTCAGACCTTCAATGCCGATGTCGCCACGCTCATTAGCCGTCGCCAGGATTATGGCCGGCTCGAAGATAATTTTCGCTTCCTGCGCACCCAGACCGGCGTGCATCTTCACGCCGACCTTATCGCCGGCCTGCCCGGCGAGACGCTGGAGAGCTTCGCCGCCGGCTTTGACCGCCTCGTCGCGCTCGGACCGCAGGAAATCCAGGTCGGTATCCTGAAACGACTGCGCGGGACGCCAATTTCACGACATGACCAAACCTGGGAAATGGTCTACACGCCCCTACCCACCTACGAAATTCTGCGCAACAAGCTGATCGACTTCCCCACGATGCAGCGACTGCGCCGTTTTGCCCGCTATTGGGACTTGCTCGGAAATAGCGGCAACTTCGTCGAAACCGTGCCCCTTGTTTGGACTGCTAAGGGCGCTTCGCCCTTCTTCTGCTTTCTCCGTCTCAGCGATTGGCTGTTCGCTGGCGAAGGCCGCCACCACGCCATCGCCCTCGTTACGTTGATGGAACTAGTATTCAGTTATATCACGACCGAACTCCACCAGGATTCCACAATGGTCGCCGCCTCACTCTGGCGGGATTTTCAGCGTGGCGGCCGCGGCGAATTGCCGCCCTTTCTGCGGCCCCACCTTCCCGAGATGAATTCAAAGCGAAAAACGGATCGTTTGCACGTTCGCACCGCACGCCGCCAAGATCGCCATCTGAACGAGGGCGCGCCGACGCCTCTTCCTACGTCCTTAGCTTCCCACCTTTGACGCCCGCCCGGGTCAAAATGCGCAGCTATTCGTATTCTTCGGGGCGGGACGCCGCCGTTTGCGGTGCATCGACGGCGAGGCGAATGCTCTCCAGGTTTTCACGGACCAGATCGCCCATCGTCTCGCAGCGGAGGTACGCCGTGCGGCCATAGTGCGCGGCCAGCCCTTCGCGCAATTCGATGACATGCTCAACCGGTGCGAGGGTGTCGCCCGACATGGCATGCAGCATCATGTCGATGCGCTCTCCGATGATCGCTTTGCGCTGGAGCATCAACACCTGCTCCTCGCGTTGGTACTGGCGGGCGGTTTCAACCCGCAAGTGTTGTACACAAAAGAGGGCCAAAGGTTTGTTTTCTCGGAAAAACTGCGGCCGGTAAAGATTCATGCGCCCTTCGTAAGTCTGCTGGTCAAAATCCATCGCCCGGATGCGGATCTGCGCACCCTCGAAGTCGGGCGTGATCACAACGACAAAATTGTAGCTACGCATATCGCCGAGCAGGCGCACAAAACAGCGTTCGTTGAACTTCACAAGCTCCTTGGCGACACGGATTGGTTTAAGTTCTTTGCTATGCAGCCAGCGATCGATAAATACGTCGCCCGGGATGCCGGCAACATGCTCCTCGACCAGGGTGTCGCCAAACGTCAAATAGTGCATGCGGTTCGGCGAAAGCAGGTGTTCGAGTTCCAGTCCGTACACGCGCGAAGCATCACCGCGCTTGATGTAGAAATAGTCCGGGTTGTCGTTATACGCATTCACGATCCGGATACGAAACGGGGTGGAGTTACCGAACGAACAGTAGTCGATCCGGTCGACGTAGAGGTGTTTCATGACCGAAAGATCACCATCGACGCGCAGTAGGGCATAAATGCGCTTGAGGTCCTCATTCAGCGGTTCCATCTCAAGGCGGTCGTACACCACGGTTTCCCACAGCGTGGGGTGGCCATTCTCATCGTTTAGCGGGGCGCTTTCGGTAAAACGTCGCAGACGTTCGTAGGTAATCGGCAGCTCTCGCTCCCGCCGATACCGAGTCAGATAGGATCGCAAGCCCTCGCTGATCGGGAAGCTGGGCTTTTTCTGACGGGTGCGGCGGGAGAGCTCGGCTTTTTCCATCGGTTGTGACGCGGTGACACTTTGGCTAAGCAGCAGCGGAGCCAAACCTAAACGGCCCCAATTTGGCACAAGCCAGCATTTTGCCAAAAAGAAGCTAAATGGCGCCCGTCAATTCTTTGGTCTGGTCTCATCTCCTTAAGTGCATAAACTGAGCTACGTATGTTACCCCTTTTGGCCACCGCTGCCACCACGCCGCTCGAAAAACTTCACAACGTGTCCGGCCAGTTCTGGATCAAGGTGATTCTCGTCTTTGCGGTGTTAGCGGTGGTTATAGCGATATTCAAGAAGGTCATGGGGATGAACAAGATCATCTTGATCATCATCTGCTGTGTTGTGCTCGGCGTATTTGGTTTCACCTGGATTTACGAACGCAATGAACCGGCGTTCCTCACGCCTATCATCGAGCCGATCGCAAACTCAGGATTTTTCCCGACAAAGGGCGCCTACAACGACACCCAGCAGAAGGACCCCCTGGCTGCTCCTGGCGCAAAAAAGAATGCTCCAGCCAATCCTCCGGCGACACCCGCGCAGCCGACAAAAAAGTGACGTAAGAGCGGCCTTCTACGCCAGGCGGTTTTTTTTGAGATGGTTTTCACCTAGTCTTTCTGGCTAGCTGCGCGTCGCCAAATTATGCCAAAAGCCTACTCTGACATCGGACTCATCGGACTCGCCGTGATGGGTCAGAACCTTGCCCTCAACATCGCCGATCACGGCTTTCAGATCTCAGTCTACAACCGCACCACCGAAAAAACCGATAAATTTGTTGCGGAAAACCCGAACACACCCGGCGGCCTAATCGGCGCCAAAACACTCGAAGATTTCGTCGGCTCCCTAGCTAAACCACGCAAGATCGTCCTCCTCGTCCAGGCAGGCAAAGGCACGGACGCTGTGATCGACAGCCTTGTGCCGTTCCTCGAAGCGAATGACATCGTAATCGACGGCGGCAACTCCCTCTGGACCGATACCATCCGCCGCGAAAAAGCTTTCCGCGAAAAAGGGCTGCGCTTCATCGGCTCCGGCGTTTCCGGAGGCGAGGAGGGTGCGCGCTTCGGTCCGGCTCTCATGCCCGGCGGTGACCCTGCCGCTTACAAAGAACTCGAGCCCATTTGGAATGCCATCGCTGCTAAGGTCGACGCCAAGACCGGTCGCCCCCTCACCGGCGCCGCCCCGGGCAAACCGGTCGTCGGCGGCGTACCTTGTGCCACCTACATCGGCGAAAATGGCGCCGGCCATTACGTCAAAATGGTTCACAATGGCATTGAGTACGGCGACATGCAGATGATCTGTGAAGCCTACGCTCTCATGCAGGGCCTGCTCGGGCTGAAAGCGCCGGAAATGAGCACCATTTTCGCCGAATGGAATAAAGGCATTCTGGGCAGCTTCCTCATCGAAATCACGGCCGATATCCTCCAACAGAAGGACCCGGCCTCGAAAAAATCGTTCGTCGACGTCGTCCTGGATACTGCCGGCCAAAAAGGCACGGGCAAATGGACCTCGGTCAACGCCCTCGATATGGGCGTGCCCGCCCCGACCATCGCCGAGTCCGTTTTCACCCGCTGCATCTCCGCAGTAAAAGATGAGCGCGTTGCTGCCTCAAAGATTCTCAAAGGCCCCGCTAAGAAATATCGCGGCTCCAAGAAAGCTCTCGTCGCCGCCATCCACGACGCGCTCTATTGCTCGAAAATCTGCTCATACGCTCAAGGCTTCCAGCTCATGCGCGAAGCTCAAAAGGAGTATAAGTGGAAGCTCAACTTCGGCGAGATCGCTCAGATCTGGCGCGGCGGTTGCATCATCCGCGCCACGTTCCTCCAGAAGATCACCGAGGCCTACGCCCGCAAGCCCGACCTCGCCAATCTCCTCCTCGACCCCTACTTCACAAAAACCGTCAAAAAGGCCCAAGAAAACTGGCGTAAAGTCGTCGCGCTCGCCGCCGAGTGCGGCGTGCCGGCCCCTACCTTCAGTTCGGCCCTCGCTTACTACGACAGTTACCGCTCGGCCCGCCTGCCAGCCAACTTGCTCCAAAGCCAGCGTGACTATTTCGGCGCGCACACCTACGAACGCGTCGATCAGCCTCGCGGTAAATTTTTCCATATCGATTGGCCGGAAAAAGACCGCCCGCAGATCGCGATTTCCTAAGCAGCCTTACGTCTCTTCCTACCCAAAAGCCGCGGATCGCTTCCGCGGCTTTTTCTTTTACCGTCCAGGCCGCTCCGCCCTCGATCCACGGAGCCTCCCCTTCATCGCTCCTTTTTGAGGAAGGCGCCATTGCCGTATGCAATTCCCATATTCTGTCTTTGCTATGGCGGCAGAAATACGCCTCTTTCCCTCCATGTCGCTGCGCATTGCGGTCATCGCCGATACGCATAACC
>Ga0209583_10000583_pt1 | contig 11317 bp, 7 predicted proteins | sample Str014_FD_187201 | JGI IMG/M metagenome (GOLD analysis project Ga0209583, IMG submission 187201) | Freshwater sediment microbial communities in response to fracking from Pennsylvania, USA - Straight Creek_MetaG_SC_2014 (SPAdes) (version 2) | ecosystem: Environmental > Aquatic > Freshwater >... | reverse complement strand
GGCGGCATCCGACGCCAGCACCACCGGCCCACGCGCGGTTTCGACCCGCACCACTTGGAGGCCATCGGAATGGCCGCCGACGCGATGCACCGTCGCACCCGGCGCCACCTCGCCGTCACCGGAATGAAAGGTGACGCGCTCGCCATAGACGTGGCGAACCATCAGCGTGACATGCTCGACCGAAAACGGATGACGCAGCATGCCGTTGCACATGCAGCGTCCGGTCGCATAGCTCATCTCGCGGTCCTGCAGGTGAAACCGCGCATTGGGGAAGCGATCGAGATTGCCGGCATGGTCGTAGTGCAGATGGGTGACGATGATATCCTTGATGGTTTCGGCCTTCACCCCGAATCCCAGGAGCGCATCGACCGGATCAAGCGTGAGCTTGCGGGCGCGCGCCTTCGCCTCCTCGGCATTGAAGCCGGTATCGACCAGGATCTCGCGGCCGCCGCCCCGGATCAGCCAGACGAAATAATCGAGGTCTTGTGCTGCGGTCTCGTGGGGATCCGGGACCAGATAGTTCATGTGGGGAGTTCGCGGCGACATCGTCGCATAACGGAGGGCATAGATTTCGTAGGCGTTTCCCATCGGTTTCACTCTTCTTCAGGGGCGTTGGTGCGATTGGCCGATGCCTCGAACCAAGCCACCGCTGTCTGTGGAGGTCAAACGCGGATGGCAACGACAAGGTCGAAGGCCTTGTGTGAGATATGTCACATTCCCGGGTGAACCGGCTTTCCCGAAACCATTGGCAAGGCCGCCACGCGCCGGCGTCACGAGGCCATTGTAAACGCGATCTATTCCCTGTCATCGATTCGCGCCGTCGCGGTGATTTTGTCACCATTAACAAAGCTTTCGCAAACGGTTGACGGTTGGCGAACGCGGTTTGATAATGCGAATTGCGTAGACTAAAGTCGCCGAGGCGCAAGCTGGTATCGGCGCCTTTTTGGTTGGGCCGCTGTAACAATGAAAATCCCCTTTGCATTGCTTCTTGCCGTCGGTTTTTCGGTCGTGTCGGGCATGTCAGCCTTGGCCGCGGGCGACCGGTATGCGCTGGTCATCGGCAACGCCAAATATCCGGATGCCGAAGCGCCGTTGAAAGAACCGATCAACGACGCCCGCGATGTCGCCGAGGAATTGAAGCGTGACGGATTCAACGTCGATATCGGAGAAAATCTGACCGGCGACGCGATGCGACACGCCTTCGATCGGTTATACGGAAAGATCAAGCCCGGCTCGGTCGCACTGGTCTTCTTCAGCGGGTTCGGCGTCCAGTCCAGCCGCCAGAGCTATATGATTCCGGTCGACGCACAGATTTGGACCGAACCGGACGTTCGCCGCGACGGTTTCAGCCTCGAAACGGTTCTGGGCGAGATCAACAGCCGCGGGGCGGGGGTCAAGATCGCCCTGATCGATGCCAGCAGGCGCAATCCGTTCGAGCGCCGGTTCCGCAGTTTTTCGGCCGGACTTGCGCCTGTGATCGCCCCCAACGGGACGCTGGTGATGTATTCGGCGGCGCTGAGTTCCGTCATCTCCGACAACGGCACCGATCGTAGCCTGTTCGTGCGGGAACTGCTGAAGGAAATCCGTACGCCCGACCTGATGGCGGAAGAAACGCTGAACCGGACCAGGGTTGGCGTCACCCGCGCCTCACGCAGCGAACAAGTGCCGTGGATTTCATCGTCCCTGGCCGAGGATTTCTCCTTTATACCGGGCGGATTGGGCCCTCGGCCCGCCGCGTCGATTCCTCCCGCTCCGCCAGTGGCAGTCGCTCCGCCTCCGGCGACGCCGGTCGCTGTTCCGCCGCCGGCTTCGGCAACCCAGGCTGCTATCGCGCAGCCGCCGATTCCGCAGCCGCCGCCATTGCCCCGGGTCGAGCCCCCCGCGCTGCCGAAGCCGGTCGAAGCCGCGGTCCCGCCACCCGTTGAAAAGCCGGCCGAGAAGAATACCGCGCTGGCGCTTGCCGACGACCCGACCATCAAGAGCCTGACCGAAAAACTCAACGACAATCCCGACGATGCGGCGGCGCTGTACCGGCGCGGACAGGTCTATGCCAGCAAGGGTGCCTACGACCTCGCCATCAAGGACTTCAACAATTCGCTTCGGCTGAACCCCAAGGATGTCGAAGCCTTTAACAACCGTTGCTGGGCCCGCACCGTGATCGGCGATCTGCAGGCGGCATTGAAGGATTGCAACGAGGCGCTGCGCCTGCGGCCGAACTTCATCGATGCCCTCGACAGCCGCGGCCTCGTCAATCTGAAGAGTGGGCAGACCAAGAATGCCATTGCCGATTTCGACGCCGCCCTGCGGATTAATCCCAGATTGACGTCGTCGCTCTACGGGCGCGGCGTGGCCAAGAAGCGCAACGGCTCGGTCGCGGAAGGCGACCTCGACATCAACAATGCGAAAGCGATGGACCCCAATATTGCCAGGGAATTCGCCGACTACGGGGTACAATAACAACAATTTAAGGCCGAGGAGCGGCGTTCCCGTCGAACCCTTGGTTCGGCCGGGTAGACTAACGGGAAGCTGGTAGGCCGGATTCGCAGTTCGGCGATTTATTTGCTCAATGATCGGAATCGCGCGCTGCGCGCAGGAGGGACTGGCAATGTCGAGAATTCTTTTCAACAAAAATCTTGCCGCGACGCTGTTGATGATGACGATCGGCGCCGCGCTTTGCATCGGGACGGGAACGGCCTGCGCCGGCGACAACAACGTCACCGAGGATCAAATCCTCCGCGCCCTCACGCCTGAGAAAAAGCCGCTCACCCGCGGCCTTTCCGTCGGGCCGCAGGCCGACCCGGCCGCCACCGCCGTCGAGGGCAAGTTCGTTCAGACGGTCCGCGGTCGCGCCACGCGGTCGCTTTCCAGCGCCGAGCGCGAAGAGATCGCCACCATCGTCAAGGACAAACCTAAGATCGATCTCGAAATCAACTTCGACTATAATTCCGCCGATATCAGCGCCAGGTCGCTGCCGTCGGTCCAGGCGCTGGGTCGCGCGCTAACCAATGCCGATCTGAAGGGCTCCACCTTTGTAGTGGCCGGGCATACCGATGCGGCCGGCGGCGAAAGCTACAATCAGGATTTGTCCGAGCGTCGCGCCGACTCGATCAAGCGCTACCTTGTCGATAAATACAGCATCAACGGTAGCGATCTCGTGACCGTCGGATACGGCAAGACCAAGCTCAAGGATCCGAGCCAGCCGCTTGCGGAGGTCAACCGCCGTGTCCAGGTCGTCAACATGGAAAACAAGGCCACTGCATCCAAGTAAACGGCGTGGCGCTACGGGATATTTTGAGGCTAAATGCGTCCCGCTCACATGCGGGACGCATTCGTTTTAAGGTTTCGCACCAACGCCCCGGACAATCGGGTCTCGCTTCCGTTGATTTCAGGTCTGGATCGATCCGGCAATGAACCCCTCCGAATATCTCAAGCCGGCGCTCGGAGTGGTCTTCTTTGTCGCCCTGGGCGGCGGCTATTACTGGTTCGAGCACCACTCCGGTCCGGTCGAAAAGGAGACGGCCGGTCAGGCTCTCGTCGTCGTGACGAAATCGACCAATGCCTGCTTCTCGGACATGGTGCGCGTCACCGGCTTTATCGTGCCGCGCCGCGAGGCGCAGGTCGGCGCCGACCAGGAGGGGTCCAAGGTCACTGATCTGTTCGTCCGCGAAGGCGACATGGTCACCGAAAACCAGGAACTGGCGCGATTGACCCCGCCGCCGCCGCAACCCGGTGCGCCGGGGGGCGGTTCGCGGGCTTCCTCGATCTCGTTGCGCGCTCCCGCCGCCGGACTGCTCACCGAGGTCAGAACCGCGGTCGGCGCACCGGCTTCGCCGCAGGCCGGACCGATGTTCCGGATTTCGGTGAACAACGAGATCGAACTGGACGCCGAGGTACCCAGCATCCATTTGCTCAAGCTCAATCCCGGCGCAACCGTGCGGATCAGCCGCGATGATACGCCCGATCTGGTCGGCAAGATCCGGCAGATCTCCCCGCAGATCGACCGCACCACCCAGCTTGGCCATATCAGGATATCCCTGACCAACAATCCGACCCTGAAGGTCGGCATGTTCGCCCGCGCCAATATCGACGCCAAGCGCAGCTGTGGCGTCGCCGTGCCGCGCACCGCCATCGACCGGCTGACGCTGCAGGTGGTGAAGGGCAATACCGTGGAAACCCGAAGGGTCCGGGTCGGGCTGACCTCCGACACGTCTACCGAAATCGTTGAGGGCCTCGATGTCGGCGAAATCGTCGTCGCCGACGCCGGCACTTCGCTCCATGACGGCGACCAGATCAAGACCATGTTCGCCGACGAACTCGATCGTACGCGGGCACGCTAATGGCTTTGAACATCTCGGCATGGTCGATTCGAAACCCGCTGCCGTCGGTCGTCTTTTCGATCATCCTTCTGGTGCTGGGCTGGGTCAGTTTCACCAAGCTTGCCGTAACACGGTTGCCAAGCGCCGACATTCCCGTGATTTCGGTCGCGGTATCGCAATTCGGGGCGGCGCCCGCCGAACTCGAGTCGCAGGTTACCAAGACCATCGAGGACGGCATTTCCGGCGTCGAGGGCGTGCGGCATATTTCGTCGTCGATCACCGACGGGCTGTCGCTGACCACCATCCAGTTCGCGCTCGAAACCAACACCGATCGCGCGCTCAACGACGTCAAGGATGCGGTAACGCGGGTGCGCGCCAATTTGCCGCAGAACGTCACCGAGCCATTGATCCAGCGCGTCGATGTAATCGGTCTGCCGATCGTCACCTATGCCGCGATCTCGCCCGGCAAGACGCCGGAGCAGCTTTCCTACTTCGTCGACGACGTCGTCAAACGCGCGCTGCAGGGCGTGCGCGGCGTCGCCCAGGTCGAGCGTATCGGCGGTGTCGAGCGCGAGATCCTGGTATCGCTCGATCCCGACCGCCTGCAGTCGGCGGGACTGACCGCGGTCAATGTCAGCCAGATCCTGCGCGGCACCAATGTCGACCTCGCCGGAGGCCGCGCCGAGATCGGCAAGAACGACCAGGCGATCCGAACGCTCGCCGGCGCCAAGACACTGAACGACCTCGCCGGGACCATGATCCCGCTGTTCGGCGGCGGCGAAGTGCGCCTCGACGACCTCGGCGCCGTCACCGACACCATCGCCGACCGGCGGACCTTCGCGCGCTTCAACGGCGAGCCGGTCGTGGCACTCGGCATCAAGCGCTCAAAGGGCGCCAGCGACGTCGTCGTCGCCGCCGCGGTGCAAAAGCGGATCGATGCGCTGAAGGTCGCCTATCCCGACGTCGATCTCAAGCTGATCGACACGTCGGTTGAATTCACCAAGGGCAATTATGAAGCGGCGATCTCGACCCTGTTCGAGGGCGCCATCCTCGCCGTCATCATCGTGCTGCTGTTCCTGCGCGACATCCGCGCCACCATTATCGCCGCGATCTCGCTGCCGCTGTCGATCTTCCCGGCGTTCTGGGCGATGGACCTGCTCGGCTTCTCGCTCAACCTCGTGAGTTTCCTCGCCATCACGCTGTCGACGGGCATTCTGGTCGACGACGCCATCGTCGAGATCGAGAACATCGTGCGCCACATGCGCATGGGCAAGACCCCCTACCGCGCCGCGCTGGAAGCCGCCGACGAAATCGGCCTCGCCGTGATCGCGATCAGCCTGACCATCATCGCGATCTTCGCGCCCGCCAGCTTCATGTCCGGCATCGCCGGCCAGTTCTTCAAGCAGTTCGGGATCACCGTGTCGGTACAGGTGTTCTTCTCGCTGCTGGCGGCCCGCTTCGTGACCCCGGTGCTGGCGGCCTATTTCCTGAAGGATCATCCACATGACGATCCGCCGCCCGGGCGCGTGCTGAAGACCTACACCGGGCTCGTGACCTGGTCGGTACGGCATTATTTCATCACCGTCCTGATCGGTTTCGGCATCTTCGCTGCATCGATCTGGAGCATCACGCTGCTGCCGCAGGGCTTCCTGCCGGCGCAGGACACCGCGCGCTCGCTGCTGGCGATGGAGCTGCCGCCGGGTTCGCAGCTCGCCTACACCGAGAAGGTCACCGAGGAAATCGTCGCGCGGCTGCGCAAGCGGCCCGAAATCAAGAACATATTCGTCGACGGCGGCCGCGTGCCGCCGGGCACGCTGGAAGTGCGGCGCGCCGCGCTGATCATCAACTATACGCCGAAGCAGGATCGCAAGATCACCCAGCGCGAACTCGAACTTGCAATCTCGAGCGAGCTTGAGAATGTTCCCGATATCCGCTTCTGGTTCCTCGACGAGAACGGCCTGCGCGCGATTTCGCTGGTGGTGACGGGTATCGACAGCAACATCGTCGGCAATGTCGCCAACGAGCTGGCCACCCAGATGAAGCGAATTCCGATCATCGCCAATGTGATCTCGGAAACCTCACTCGACCGACCCGAACTGCGGATCCGGCCGCGGGCGGAACTGGCGGCACGGCTCGGTGTCTCCACAGAAAGCCTGTCGCAGACGATCCGCGTGGCCACCATCGGCGACGTCGGTCCGGCGCTGGCCAAGTTCGATGCCGGCGACCGACAGGTGCCGATCCGGGTCCAGCTCGAGGACAATGCGCGCGGCGATCTGAAGATGCTCGAACAGTTGCGGGTGCCGCTCGGCCAGCGCGGCGAACGCGGCGGCGTGCCGCTGTCGGTTGTCGCCGACATCCAGCTCGATCAGGGCCCGACCAGCATCAACCGCTACGACCGTGAACGGCAGGCGACGGTCGCGGCCGATCTCGTCGGCACCGCGGCGCTCGGCGACGCTACCAGGAAAATCTACGACCTCCCGGTGATGAAGAGCCTGCCCAAGGGCGTGAAGGTCAATCCGTCGGGCGACGCCGAAAGCCTGAACGAATTGTCGGAAGGTTTCGCGACCGCGATCACGGCGGGCCTGATGATGGTCTACGCCGTGCTGGTGCTGCTGTTCGGCACCTTTCTGCAGCCGATCACCATCCTGTTCTCGTTGCCGCTCTCGATCGGCGGCGCCATCGCCGCGCTGCTTCTGACCGGCAAGCAGCTCACCACGCCGGTGTGGATCGGCATCCTGATGCTGATGGGCATCGTCACCAAGAACGCCATCATGCTGGTGGAGTTCGCAGTTGAATCGATCCGCGAGGGAAAGCCGCGTGACGAGGCGATCATCGACGCCGGCATGAAGCGGGCGCGGCCAATCGTCATGACCACGATCGCGATGGCGGCAGGCATGATACCCTCGGCGCTGGCGTTCGGCGCCGGCGGCGAATTCCGTTCGCCGATGGCGCTCGCCGTGATCGGCGGCCTGGTGTTCTCCACCATCCTGTCGCTGGTGTTCGTGCCCGCGATGTTCATGATGATGGACGATCTCGGCGCGCTGATCTGGCGCTTCGGCAAGAAGCTCATCGTCTCGCATGCCGACAGCGAGCCCGCGAGCGCCGCGCGCCATGACGCCCCGCTCGCCAAGGGTCCGCCGCCGGCGCCGCCCAAGATGATCTCGCCCGCGGCGGAGTAGAGGCGGGATTGGACAACCACGCGGCCCGCAAGCTTTGATTGGATACCATGACGACCAGGCCGCCGAACTGGAATCAAGCCATCCTCGATATCCGAAAAATCGAGGATTACTGCCTCAACCCGGCCCATCCCCGTGGTCGACATAAAGCTCGGGTATTCCGCGACGCCCTCGACCTCCAGCGTGGAGATGCTGCCTGGCTACAGGATATCTTGCTGGAATCCGTGCGCTCGTCGGAAGCCACCGAGGTCTCAGCGACGATGTGGGGCACTCAATGGCGCCTGGATGTCACAATCAGGCGACATGACAAGAGTGGTGTGGTAAGAACAATCTGGATGGTTCGAGTCGGTGATAGTCGACCAACTTTCGTCACATGTTGGGTACTCTGATGATCGCTTCGGTAGACGGAAAGCACAAGGGTCCCGGCCTTCTGGACGTTGTCGCACTGTTGTCCGACCTTCCGGCTCAGCGGCTTTTACGCGGTCAAGTCGGCACTGTCGTGGATCAATTGGACCCTAAGACTTCGCTGGTGGAGTTTAGCGACGACAAGGGCCACGCCTATGCGATCGCGCCGTGCCCGCGCTCGGAACTGCTGACGCTGCATTACGTTCCGGAAGCCGCTTGAGGATCGGCTCACCGGTCCGCTGAACTGTTCGCAGCAGCCTCGGCCTCTTATCTCGTCGCCCTCACTCGTTCCTTGCTACCGCCGTCAGCTTGGTCATGTTTCGCAGCAGGATGCGGCCGCGCTGCAGGTCGAGGATGCCGTCCTTGCGCCAGAGCTGCAGCTGGCGGTTGACGCTTTCACGCGCGGCGCCGACGAAGACGCCGAGCTGCTCCTGCGAGATATGCACCTCGGAGCCGAAATCGGAGGCCAGCGCGCAGAGCCGCCGCGCGAGGCGTACCGGCAGTGGTTGCAGCACCGATTCTTCCATCCGTTCGCTCATCCAGCGGATGCGCTGGCACAACAGTTCGATCAGCCTCACCGCGACGCGCGGCTCGCGCTCGAGATGGGCGAGGAAATCCTCCCGCCGCAGCACGAACAATTCGGTCGGCTCGCCCGCGGTCGCATCCGCGGTGCGGCTATGGCCGTCGAGCACCGCGACCTCGCCGAACAAATCGCCCGAGCCCATGAAGTTCAGGGTCAACCGGCTGCCGTCGGAAGCGCCGGTCTCGATCCGGACCTGACCGCGGCGGACGCCAAACAACGCGTCGCCCGGGTCCCCTTTCTGAAACAGCACCTCGCCGGTCCCGAGCTGCTGGGTGTGGCAAAGACCGGAGATTCGCTGCAGTTCGTCGGCGCCCAGATCAGCGAACATCGGGTTCATCTTCAGAATGACCGCAAATTCGGTCTGCTTGCTCATTGCCATCGCCTTCCAGGGGTCGCCGGGATGATACCCACGACCTTTCGCAGAATTTGCGTGGGAGGAAGTGTGTCATAAGTCACATATTCGTGCATCAACCTTGAATTATTTTCGACGACTTTGAGCGCCGTCCGGTTTCCGGGATAAGCTTGTTGGACCGGCCGGGTCGTGGCCGAATTCGGTGCCGTTGACGCGGATGGAATGTTGAAAATGAAGCTACTGAAAGTCGCCGGCGCCGCCGTCGCAGCCCTGGTCGTCGTGATCGCGCTGCTGCTGGCGATCGGCATCCCCTCCTCGTTCCTGACCTCGGCGATCCAGGAGCGCGTCGAACGCGAGACCGGTTACAAATTGACCATCAATGGCGCCACCAGGGTTGGGCTGTGGCCGTCGCTGAATGTCAGCATGAACGACGTGACGCTGCAGGATCCGAAGGACCGCGACGCTGCGACCCGCCTGACGGTCGGCCGCATCGAGGCCGACATGACGCTTTCGAGCGTCTGGTCCGGCCGGCCCGAGATCACCGAACTTGCAATCGTCCGTCCGGTCCTGAACCTGCCGCTGCAACGCGAACGCGTGCGCGGAACAGGCCCGGCGTCGAGACCCGCGGCAACTGGCCCAAGCGAGGCTTTTTCCGTCAACCATGTCAGCGTGGCCGACGGCACCGTCGTGTTTTCCAATTTGCGCGACCGGGTCGAGAACCGCATCGAGACCGTCAACGCCGACGCTGTGATCGGCGGCGATCGGCAGGTCACGATCACCGGCAACGCCCGCGCCGCCGGGCATGCGCTCAAATTCGACCTCAAGGCAGCGCCGCCGGCGCCGCCGCTCGACCGGCAGAACATCCCGACCGAACTGAAACTGGACGCGCCGGGCTGGCTGCAAGCGCCGTTGTCCGCCAGGGCTGAGGTGCGGCCCAACGGTTCGGTGGTAATGATCAACGGCCTTACCGGCATGCTCGGCGACGGCGCGTTCAACGGTTGGGCGTCGGTCGACCTGGCCAGCAAGCCGCTGGTCAAGCTCGATCTCGATTTCCAGCGCCTCGATATCGCGATCGAAAAGGCCGGCACCGGTCCGGCGGCGCAGTCCTGGAGCAACGCCACCATCGACCTCAACGGCCTGAACTATGTCGACGCGCAGGCCCGGATTTCCGCGGCCCAGTTCGGCATCGGCGACGCGCTTTTCGCGCCGGCCGCGATCGACGTCTCGCTCGGCAGCGGCGTGCTGAAGGCGCAGATCGCCAATCTCGGCGCCTATGACGGCAACGCCAGTGGCGAGGTCACCATCGATGCGTCGACCGCCAATCCGGCGTTCGCGCTGCGCACCGACCTCACCGGCGTGCGCGCGCTTCCGTTGCTGCGAGGCCTTGCCGATTTCGACAAGCTCGACGGCAAGATGCAGGCCAAGATCGCCGTGCGCGCGCAGGGCAACAGCCAGCGCGCGATCATGTCGAACCTGTCGGGCACGGCCTTCGTGGTGTTTCAGGACGGCGCCATTCACGGGCTCAATGTCGCCCAGATGATCCGCTCGCTGACCGCGAGCCCGCTGTCGGGTTGGCAGGAGAACCAGCAGCAGGCGACCGACCTGACGCAGCTTTCCGCCTCGTTCAAGATCGACAGGGGCCAGGCCCAGACCACCGACCTCAATCTGGTCGGCCCGCTGGTCAAGATGACCGGGGTCGGCACCATCGACCTTGGCACCAAACTGATGGCGTTCCGGGTCGAGCCGAAGCTGGTGATGACCATCGAAGGCCAGGGTCGCGCCGGCGATCCGGTCGGCTTCGGCATTCCCGTGATGATCGACGGGCCATGGTCGCAGCCGCGGATTTATCCGGACATGCAGGGCGTGCTGGATAATCCGGATGCCGCCTATGCCAAGCTGAAGGAAATGGGCAAGGGCCTGTTCGGCCCCGGCGGCGCCGGGCTCGGCGCGCTGAACGGGCTCGGCGGTTTGCTCGGCGGCCAACCGGGCAGCGGCGCGCAGGGCGGTGGGGGACAGGGTGGCACGAGCGGCGCGGCCAATCCGCTTGGCGGCCAGCTCGGCGAGACCATCGGCAATCTGTTGCAGCAGGGGCTGAGCGGACTGGGCCAAAGCGGAGCTGGCCAGGGTGGAGCCGGCCAAAGCAGCGCCGGTCAAGCCGTCCCCCATCAGGGCCGCGGCATGGCCGGTCCGCCGGCGCCGGCCCAGGCGGCGCCGGCGCCCCCTGCGCAGAACGCCCCGTCCCCCGCGCAGAACGATCAGGCCCCGCAGGAGAGCCGGCCGATGAACGAGGTGTTGCGGCAGTTGTTCAACCGGTAAGCGAGCCATTTTCCTGCGGTTTCGCCGTACCCGGGCATGACGAATTTCGCGATTTCTGCCCAAAATCCCGGCTAACAGCGTGGCCAGACCCCCGGCCAGCTCTGCAGAATCCGTGCTAAACAGGCACGCGGCCTGCGGGCGGCGGGCACGGGAATCGGAATGAACGGAG
>Ga0209583_10000582_pt1 | contig 11359 bp, 6 predicted proteins | sample Str014_FD_187201 | JGI IMG/M metagenome (GOLD analysis project Ga0209583, IMG submission 187201) | Freshwater sediment microbial communities in response to fracking from Pennsylvania, USA - Straight Creek_MetaG_SC_2014 (SPAdes) (version 2) | ecosystem: Environmental > Aquatic > Freshwater >... | reverse complement strand
TTTCCGTACGGGGTAATTCTCAGCCTCGCACCGCTGACACTTTCGATGACGACGCTGCGGCCCTGCACCTGGTGGCGCGCATACGCGCCGACGGATTTGGTCGCGATGGCCGGGGGCTCACTGCAAGGAATGGCCGGGATTGCATTGCCACGGACAGCGCCGATTGTCCCGAGGATCGCCGCCAAGGTGATAAGCGTTCGGCTAAAAATGAGAACAAATTTGGAAAGAGGGTGCATGACGAGAAAGCGAAGCGATCTAGGGCGACCGTTGTCTGCGATGGGACAGCGTGGTCGGGGTTCGATGGTTATATTTTCTGGCGAAGTCTCTGGCGCAGCGCGGGGGCTGTTCTGATAAAATTTGTCCTACGGCGACTACGGTGGCGGGTGAGACCGACCGAGCCTGAGGGAGGGCTAGATCTATGCGTATTTGAGATGAACTAGCTGAAAATTGCCAGAATCCGTCGGACGTCTCGCTTAGGACAACAAAAAACCTCCTAAGCTACTAGAGCCTAGGAGGTTTAGAGTGGTGGAGGTGGCGGGAGTTGAACCTCACACTCCGGGACAGCAGAAAAGCTTCGTTATGTGGCTTTTATGTTGTTTATGATTGAGTTAGAACAAGCAAAAAGATGCAGTAAAATGCAGGAAAAATAAAGCAAAAACAGAGGTGCGGGCAAATCCGTGGCAAATATTTCGGGCCGAATGCCGGCTTGTTGTGCTTCGGCTTTTTTTATAGTCTGCCCTGTGGTTTATCATTCCGCAAAGCAGTAGCCGCATGACCTCCGCCACGAATTACCTCAGCAGATTTCCACGGATTCTAGTCGCGGACTGTGCTGTGGGTGAATTCGTGGCAGAAGCCTTTTCGAGTGCCTTGGGCTTGCCTGCGGTCGCTTTCAAAACCAGCGACAAACTCCTTGCGGCGCTGAAACCCGGCCAAGATGCCTTGGTCCTGTGCGAGTATACGACGCCACCACACTGTTTTGACCTGCTTAGATCTGTTAAAGAGTTGGATCCATCCATCCCATTTGTGTTTGTCACCGCAACCGGCTCTCCCTCGATTCAGGAAAAGGCGCGATTAGGGAAAGCCCAAGGTTTGATTGCAAAGCCGTTTAAGCCTGAAACCTTGGCAGCGCTGCGGAAGTACATGTCGGCATGGCAGCATGGTGAAGAGACGCCTTTTTTTGATGGCTCACCGTGGGATCAGCCTGCTGTTTTGCAGGAACCCGCAGACGCATTAAGGCAGAAAGAGTTCATCGTCGTGATCGCGGTGGGTGAGGAGCATGAGTTGAGTGAAGTTTTCACAGGTTTCATCACGAGGGCTGTGCCCGATGTTCCGGTCCGCATCGTCACAACAGAATCGACGAATTTTTCAGTGGTCCAGGCGCTGCCTGAGCTGCGCGACGCCTGTCTATTTGTGACGATGATCAACAATCTGTACGAAGGTGCTGCCTCAACGAGTTGGTTTGAACCACGGGTAGAATTCATCCGTCAGCTGCGGGCAAGAACGAAGGCGATCATCTTTGTCGCATCTGGAATGTGGGGACCAGACGTTCGCGACAAATTTCTTCAAGCCGGTGCCAGCGTCGTTGAGCAGGCACCCTTCAAAGGGGCTGTTTTGGAAGAAGCTGCCCGCGATGCTTACCGCCTCTGGCGGTCAAATTGTCAGTTATCGAAAAGTATGCCGAAATAGAACAGCGAATGAGCAACACCGGTCAAAGACTGGGTGAAACCAAACATTAAAAAAAACTCTTGTTGCTAAACCACGGTGCGCCTCGTGCGGCGTGCCGTTTATCCCGGAACCCCGGTCTGCCGGTCGCCAGAAATTCTGCTGTCGGCCAGAATGTCGAAAGGTCAGCCGCCGCGAAAGCGCCCAACGATGGATGAAAAACACCGGCAACGGCACCTATCATTCCGGGGAGAAAGCTATTAAACGGGTACGAGAGTGGCGAAAGGCCAACCCGGGGTATTGGCGTCGGCAGAAAGGAGCGCAGAGCGCCGAAAACAACAACCATCAAACATCGGTTATGCTGCACTCGGTTTTAACTGAGTTTGTGTTACAAGACATCTACCCTGCGTTACAAGATTCCTGGAGGCCGCACGTCGCTGCTCTAGTAGGATTGATCGGTTGGATCAGAGGTAGTACGTTACAGGACACCATCGCGCGGGATCTGCGAGAAATTATGCTGGCTGGATATGCCATCCTCAAAGCCCCCCGCCCCAAACATAAAAACACGAGCCGGCCATAGAGTCGGAGTCTTTGCTGAAACCCTCGCGATGTCGTAATCGATGAGCGGGCAGGCGAAGCTATCGCTATCCTCGGACGCCGCTGCCGATATACCGGCGGCGGCCTACGTACGCATGTCCACGGAGCACCAGCAATACTCTACTGAAAACCAGTTGGACAGAATCAAGGAGTACGCGGCTCGACGGAAGATGAATATTGTCCGGGTATTCGAAGATTCTGGGAAAAGCGGACTGAGCGTCAGGGGGAGAGATAGTCTCCAAAAAATGATCGCAGAGGTCGAGGCGGGCACGGCGGACTTCAAGTGCATCCTCGCGTATGATGTGAGTCGGTGGGGTCGCTTTCAGGATGCGGACGAGAGCGGCTTCTACGAATACATCTGCAAGCGGGCGGGCATCGCGGTGCATTACTGCGCTGAGCAATTCGAGAACGACGGTTCACCCACCTCTAATATTATTAAGAGCGTGAAGCGTTCGATGGCGGGAGAATACAGCCGGGAGCTTTCAACCAAAGTCTTCCAGGGAGCATGTCGACTGATTCAGCTCGGTTTCAAGCAGGGAGGCGCGGCCGGTTACGGACTGCGTCGGATGTTGGTGGATCAGACTGGCGCTCATAAAAGTGTTCTTGCGATTGGTGAACAGAAGAGCCTGCAAACTGACCGTGTCGTTCTCGTGCTCGGACCCGACGAAGAGGTGGCGACGGTCCGCCGAGTTTATCGAATGTTCCTTGATGAACAGCTGACGGAATCCGAAATCGCCACCCGGCTCAATGCCCAAGGATTGCGTACTGACCTCGGGCGGGCGTGGTCACGCGGGACCGTGCATCAACTCCTCACGAACGAAAAATACATTGGCAACAACGTCTATCATCGGACCTCGTTCAAGTTGAAGCGCAAGCACGTCATCAACCCTCCCGACATGTGGATACGCGCGACAGGTGCATTTGCAGCCATAGTTGAAATTTCAGACTTCCTTCACGTGCAGGAAATCATCCTTGCCCGGGCTAAACGTTACACGAACGAAGAAATGTTGGAAAAGCTCAGGGAAATTTTTCGCAACTTCGGACGGATCTCCGGCGTAATGATCGACGAGCGTGAAGACATGCCATCGAGTGCTGCTTTCCGCAGCCGGTTCGGCAGCTTGATGCGCGCATATCAACTCATTGGTTACACGCCAGAGACAGATTACGCTTTCATCCAGATTAACCGTTTCCTTCGCCAAAAACACCCGGAACTCATTCAAGAGATTATCACCAAACTGTCCGGGCTGGGTGTCACGGTCGGGCGCGACCCGTCGACGGAGTTGCTTACGCTCGACCAGGAGTTGACGGCGTCATTGGTGTTGGCCCGATGTCTGCACACAGCGCAGAGCGGCGCGGCACGATGGATGGTGCGTTTCGAAGAAAGTCTTCGACCGGACGTAACGATCGTCGCGCGGATGGATGAAGCGAATCAGGGGATCAAAGATTACTATCTGTTTCCGGCGATTGATCGCGTGGCGGCAAAGGTGCGGCTGGCGGAGGACAACCAGGTCGCGCTTGATTGTTACCGATTCGACGACCTCGAATTCTTTTTCGACATGGCCGAACGCATTTCAATCGAGGAGGTCGCATGAGCGACGGTGAAAGCGCGGAAGTTCAAATCATTCCGGTCACTAAAATCCGCGTTGCTAATCCACGCGTAAGAGACAAACGAAAGTTTGAACTGGTTGTTCAGAGCATTGCGGCGGTGGGCTTGAAGCGCCCAATTACAGTGATGGAAGGGAAGCCTGCAACCGATGGCGGGCCGGGTTATGATCTCGTGTGTGGACAGGGGCGACTCGAAGCGTTCATCGCACTTGGACAGACAGAGATTCCGGCATTCGTACGCAAGATGACAAAGGCGGAGGGGCTCATTGCGAGTCTGGTTGAAAATATTGCGCGACGGCGGTTGAGCGCAATGGACCAGATCAAAACGATTCAGTGGATGAAGGAGCAGGGTAATGCCGTTGAATCCATCGCTGAAAAGACCGGCCTGTCGGACAAATACATTCAAGGCATCCTCAAGCTCCTAGCGGAGGGTGAGGACCGTGTGCTTGAGGCCGTGCTTTCGGGACGCCTGCCTCTGACCATCGGAGTCTCCATAGCCGGCATGAGTGACGAGGCCGCACAGCAACTCCTCGTCGAGGCGTACGAACGCAAGGCGATGAAGCAAGTTTCGCTGTCGGCTTTCCGGCGTTTGCTCGACCACCGAAAGAACTTCGGAAAGGCCTACGAAAAGGGTAGGAAGGGTTCACGAAAACGCTCCACGGTGGATGGTTTGATCCTCGCGTATAAGCAGGAAACTAGTCGCCAGAGGATCATGGTAACGAAGGCGAAAATTTGTGAAACGCGACTGCGCACGACGACCACAGCGTTAAAAATTCTCCTCGGTGACGAGAATTTCGTTACGTTATTGCGCGCTGAGGAACTGGCGACGCTGCCGAAATTTATCGCGGAACGCGTTAAAAACACTCCCTGACTATGGCTAAACAAGTCCGTATCGGATTCGAGCGCAAGGCGGTGATGCTGCCGCTCAAGCAAATCCTGCCCATCCGGCAATTTCAGCCCAATGACAAGTGGTTCGGCAAATACGATTCCGTGTTGGCATCGGTTCGGGAGATCGGGCTCGTAGAGCCGCTGGTGGTTTATCCAAATCGTGAAGGCCGGAACAGTTATTTGCTGCTTGATGGCCACATCCGGTTGAAAGCCCTGCAAGAACTCGGGAAGACGGAAACATTGTGCCTGATTGCCACGGAAGACGATGCGTTCACCTACAATGCCCGGGTGAACCGTATTGGCCTGATCCAGGAGCATAGGATGATCATGAAGGCCTTGGCTGGCGGCGCATCGGAAGCGGCAATCGCAAAAGCGCTCGACGTAGATGTGGCGAAAATAATCCGAGGAAAATACCTGCTCGACGGCATCCATGCCGAGGCAGTGCAGATACTCAAGGACAAGCCGGTGACGGAAAGTACGCTGCGTGTGATGAAGCAAATGAAGCCACTGCGGCAGATCGAAATGGCGCAGTTGATGGTGAGCGGAAACAACTACACGCACGCCTACGCCCGGGCGTTACTGCTTGGAACGCCTGCGGAACAACTCGTGAATCCTGCGCAGAAAAAGAAAGTGCCTGGGCAAACCGAAGAGGACGTCGTGCGGATGGAAAAAGAAATGGAGACGTTGGAGCGCGAATTTCGAGGCGTGCAGGACGACTATGGAGCGAACACCCTGCACCTCGGCGCGGTGCAACGGTACATCAGACGGCTGCTGGAAAATCCGAAGGTGAAGCGTTTCCTTCAGCAACGATATGCCGAGCTATTGGAAGAGTTTCAGGAGTTGGCTGCTCTGGAAACGCTGTAAACTATCTATTCCCATTGCTTGCTCAATTGCTCGCGCACGGCGAGCGGGTCGAGGACTCCCGTGCAGGACTCCCAATCGACTTTTTCAATGCGATGGTATTTTAACTCGAAGGGATGCTTTTTCGGAACGGCATCAATGATGCGTTTGGCGGTTTCGATGTCGCCAAGTGCGGCTTTCACCCACACATCTTCAAGTACGTCGGGAATCTGACCGAAAAGTTCAAAGATGCTCTGTAACCGTTCTGAGAGGAGTTCGTGGACTCGATCTTCGACCGAGCCACGATAGCGCAGGTTGTAGACATACACCGTATCGCGCACCTGACCAATGCGCTGAATGCGGCCTTTACGCTGCTCCAATCGCGTGGGATTCCAGGGTAAGTCCAAATTGATGAGTGTGCCGAGGCGCTGGAGATTCAGGCCTTCGCTGGCAGCATCGGTGCCGAGTATGAGGCGCAGTTTCCCATCACGCACCTGCTCCTTAATCGTTTCGCGTTCAGTGCGAATAAATCCTCCGGCACGTAATAAACCTGATTTACCCGAACCAGCGTAAATACCTATTGTTTCATTGGCGAGCGGTCCCTTCGTCAATTGCTGACCGAGCCACCAGATTGAGTCGAAATACTGCGAGAAGATGATGCAGCCTTCATCTAGCCACGGACGGTGATTGTTGCGTGCGTGACCGCGCCGGAGCAGATCGAGTACGATCTGGAATTTGGGGTCAGCATCTCGGTTCGCCTCAAGCGCTCCGATGAGTTTCTTCAATTGGCTCTTTTCCTCGTCGGTGAGTTGCTTGATTTCACTCGAACCGCTTTCAGGCAAATCTTCCTCAGTCTCATCATTCCCCTCCCATTCGTTTCCCTGTACGAATGATGCCAAAGGTGAAACCGTATCGGGATTCCAATCGCGTAGCATCTTTTCTGCAGTCCGCTTGCCAGCTTCAAGCGTGCTGCCGACGCGGCGCAGGAGCAGGGTTTTGAGAAAACCGCCCGCGCCACGTGCTCGTTTCTTTACGCTTTCGCTAAACGCTTCAGCCGCCTTGTAGGCGTCGCTGAGGTAGGCGGGCAGTGTTAGTGCATCAGCCGATCCTTCACCCAACAGTTCCACACGCACCGGCTTGAGGTAGGGTTCATTTGTCTCCGGGTTGACGGTATTTTCGAGGAACTCACGCGTGCGACGAACGATGTGCCGAATGAAGGGTTGATGCACCGTCGGGATCGTCTGCCGCAATCGTGCGACGCGCTGACGGTTCGGGCCATCGAGTTCGATGAACTTCTCGCCAGCGGCCACAGCATCGCCCGCTTGCATGCCCAATGCTTTGCGCAGCACGCCGAAAACCTTTTCGTCCTCGTTTGCCGGAGGCATCGGGTTGCGCACCCAATCCCACCACGCGATTTCATCGGGAGGAGGCGACTCAGTGCCGTTGACGAGACCGAGGGCCGCTGCGGCGTTGCGCCACTTGGCAAAATCATTGCCGAGCACGTGATCTCGTCCGCGAGAAAGAATCCACAATAGATCCCATGCTTCCACCGGCTTGATCTGCATCGGGGTGGCCGTGCCGAGAAGCAGGCTGCGCGTGCGCAATGCAATCTGCTCCAAAAAGCGCATCAAATTGTTCGGTTCGGGTTTTTCGTTTTCGCAACCGGGACCGAGATTGCGCCGCCGTGCGCGGTGGGCCTCATCCACAATCACGCACTCATAGTCCCGGGCGAGCAGGTACTCACACTCAGCCGAACCACGCACAATCAGCCCTTGCGAGACAATGCCTACGCGGCGCGGGCACGAGCCGATCCGCTCCGGGCCGATGCCGGGGTGTTCGATCTCGTTTTCATCCCACCAACTGTCGCCGTCCCACACTGCGCACGGCATGCCGAGCAGCGTCTTCAGCTCGCCCTGCCACTGCCAACGCAGCGTCGGCGGGCAGATGATAAGCACGGGCTTGTCGCCCCAAAGTGCCATGAGCAAAGCGGAGAGCCCGAGTTGCACCGTCTTGCCGAGACCGACCATATCGGCGAGCACGTAGCGCGCACCGAAGGGAGTGCGGTGTGCGTCGAAGGCGAGCTTCACAAAATATTTCTGGTGCTCCCACAAGCCTGCATCGCGGCGATAGACCGGAGCCTCAATAACTGCGGCAGCTGGTTCGGGTTCGGTGCGCCACTCTGCAATGTCGCCAACCACGTGGCGTTGAGCGCAGCGACCTATGTCCTGGACGACGAAGTCCGCCAGCGGCTGAACGCACGGATGAATCCAGAGTGCATCGAATTCCTCCTGCACCCACTTCACCGCGTCGATCGAGTCATCCTCCCACACCAGTTCGTAGTTTAGCTTCCAAGCGCTCTTGGTTTCGTTGGCGCTGCCCATGAAGGAAGTGCGCTGTCCGTCGCCGAGCGTAATCACGCCAGCTTTGCCGTGCGCGAGGCCGAACTTTTCGGTAGGGAGAACACGTACCTCAAGACGGCCGCTGCGCAGAAACTCATAGAGTCGCTGAAAGCGCGCGCCACCGCCAGGCACTGCGGCGCGTTTTTCGGGTTCGCTCGCGCACCACTCGCGACGGATTGCCTGTTGAGCCGCACGTGCAGTTTCCACGTCGCGCGGATCGAGGTCTGAGTTGCAGACCACACGGATCGGTCCTTGCACGCGCTCCAAGGCTTCACCGGCAACTTCCAAGATCGACGACGAGAAATAGCCGGCGATTCGGTCGTAGCTCCTCGCCCCGGCCAGCCGAGCATTGAGAAACGTGGCGTCGAGCGGATGGCGGCGGGAGCTGAAACGCTGGACGGGCATGGCGGGGTGGGTCAGCGATAATCGTTTTCCAACGCACCGGCAAGCAAGCGGGCAGAAGGTGCGTCAGCTTTCCAATCGGGCAATGTGACCTCGAAACGGGAGAGATAACGCAGAAGCACGATCAGCGTTTTCCGATTATTCCAGTAATCAGGCGCTTCGTTTTGCAACCAGTTGCGACCGACAGCAGTTTCGCCCTGGGCGCCAACGACCTCATTGACCGCGAAGAGCGCATGGCGCACAAGGCTGGTCCCAAAACCGACATCGCCAAGGAGTCGGCGACCGAGACTCGTCGCTGTGTGTAGGCGGGTGTGGTTGGCCTTGGTCTCGGCGAAGAAAAGCGTGTAATCGCGCAGGCCGAAGCCGCGTGCTAGTTCCTGATAAGAGCCGGTTCGTGCTTCGCCGTGGCTTTGCAGCTCCAACGCCTTAAGATAAAAACGCTCCTCAGACGTGAGCGTGCGCCAGACGAATTCATCAAAGCCTCGTGGTAAGAGGTAGTTTGTTGCTACTTGTACGGCCTGAGTGATTACGCGCTCAATGGGCGACACCTCGCCCTTGTTGCGTACCCGCGAAAGCTCGTGGGACACATCGACATCGTCGAGCTTTGGATGGCGGGTGAGCACGCGTAGTGCGGCGGCATAAGCGGCAAGTTGGTAATCGGTATCGCCGAAGTTGGGATCGTCCTCGTCGTCGATGGCGAGCATGGAATCGAGCTGGGCCTTTACCTCGGCCTCGACCTCGGGATAGAGTTCGTCGAGATAGGCAGTCGCGGTGGCGGTTTGCTTGCGCAGGACAAGGAGCACGGTGCCCTGCACGTAATTACCCTCGCGTGTTCCTACAGGCGTTTCAGTGACGATACACCATGCGGCCGTTACACGTAGGCCAGCAGCCCAAAGAATAAGCGTAAGATCGGCCCACACGGCGGCATCCTGATGGGTGAACATAACCACTTGTGAGCCGTTATCGGGCATCTTTTCGGCGAGTTTGCGGTAGCACTCGACCATGCTTCGCCGGAACTCCTCACCAGAACCAACCACAGCAAGGGCGCGTCGGGAGTCATTTGGCCATCCGATATTTCGATTGCGGAGAACAGGGCCATACCATTCGAGGAAAAACTCGGTCAGTTCATGATAGTTAACTGCGTCGGCATAGGGTGGATCAGTTATCCAGACGTCGGCAACTTGCTCTGTCAGGCGCGCATCTTGAGCGATAACCGAGCGCGCTCCCGACAATACTTCAAAGTTCCCTTCGATATCCCAATTGCCTGCATTCAGACCAAACGCTTTGCAGCCATAGTTAACGAGTGTGTTGAGTGCTTGGTTAGAAAAAGTCTGCGCGATGGATTCACGGTGCGCACCCGTGCCCCAGCGGCAAAGGCGCGAATTCCAATCGGCCAAACGTCCCAGACCGAGCGAGCAGAAAACTTGCTCAAATGCTGAATGGGACTCCCTTGCGACAGTCTGAGCCACGAGCCCTAGCATCAATAACTGTCGAGGATTGAACATTTGGTGCCAGTGCGTCCATCCACGTTCACGACTGAGGCGATCTGTTTCGTCGCCTGACTCTATTCGCCGGTTTGGCAAAAAGCCGTCACGCTGCCAATCAGCGAAGCGTTCACGCAGGAGCGAGAGAACGCGCTGCTCGCGTGTGAAATCGGCTGCCGTCGGCGCGGCGTAAGTGCGCTCGGTCGTCACCACTTTCTCACCCTTGTCATTGGTCTCGATCTGTGTCTCCGCCCAACGGATACAGTAAAGTCGCTCTTGAAAAATGTCGGTGGGGCTGGGCACGACGTCATCGTTGGTCCAGAGCCGCAGTCCGTTCTCGTGGTATTCAACGCCCGGCAAGCGCGTACCCTGTCGGCGTATCATCGCAATGGGAGTGGGATGGAGTGCCTTCGGATGAACAAGCGCACCATCTCGGGCGGTCGCTGACGTTTTGGCCGCCGCCATCTCTTCGTCGGTAGCGCCGGAGTGGATTTCGATGCGGTAGCACTTACGTGCCTCGTCAGGAATGAGCTTTGCAACCGTGCGAGTTTTCTCACCGACAACCCAAGTTGGCGCGAGCGGCACCATCCAGCCTGTCTCGGGGCAGCGAACTTCCGCGCAGTAGATGTAGGCATCGGCTCGGCGAGTGCGGATGCCCGCACGCTCCGGTGTCGTTTCACCACGTTCAACGGAAGCTGCGAGTTCGGCCCACTCGGCAGATGGAAGCTGGTCGGTTTCGTGCTCGATGCCCCAAGCGGTGATCTGGCGGTCCACCGCAGCCCAAATGCGTCGCTGGGCGCCACGAACCTGTGAGGCGATCTCCGGTCCTCCGCCAATAATGTGAAGGGCTGCCCAAGTGAGTAGCGCGGCGACAGGATTTAAATCACTGCCGAACGCCTCACAACCGATGCGCGCAGCTTCAAAGGGAATGCTACCGCCGCCACAGAAGGCGTCACCCACACGCGGCACGTGGCCGAAACGTTTCTCACCGAGCTGTCGGACAAATTCAGGCAACGTCGTAGCGGTGGTGCCAAGGTGAGCGTTGATCTCAGCCCAAGCCGCCGCATCGGGACCGGCGATTTCCTCGGGGCGGAGACAGTAGGCGAGCTTCTCGTCGTAGGTGAGGCGTGCGAAGGCGAGCGCCTCAGCAGCGGCGCGATGTTCAGCAACGGGCTTTTTGAGACGGGCTTTCTTTTCCGTGGAGTCGGCCGTGAAATGCTCGGCACGCTCGATCTTGTGCAACCCTGTGGTCACTGGATAGCCGCGGATCTGCAGCTCGCCGATTTCACCCTGGCCGACGGGCTGGTTGTCCTCGTCCGCGATGCGCACTTCATAGCCATCGGCCCAGTGGTCCATCGGCGCACAGACCGGATAGCCCTCGGCACGAAATTGGTCGCCATAGGAATAGGGACCCAGAGTCTCGCTCATGCCGAGGCCCCACCAGGGCTTGGGCTGGTTCGACATTCGCGCAAGGTCTTCATC
>Ga0209583_10000581_pt1 | contig 11371 bp, 10 predicted proteins | sample Str014_FD_187201 | JGI IMG/M metagenome (GOLD analysis project Ga0209583, IMG submission 187201) | Freshwater sediment microbial communities in response to fracking from Pennsylvania, USA - Straight Creek_MetaG_SC_2014 (SPAdes) (version 2) | ecosystem: Environmental > Aquatic > Freshwater >... | reverse complement strand
CAGGTGTCCGGGCAATCGAGGGGGCAGACGCTGTTCTTTACGGTAGTCACGCGAGCCGGCCGGTGGGTCAAGAGCTAAAGAGTACCGCAATTTCGGTGCCGCTTCTGCTATCGGTATGCTGCGCAGATGCCTCGCCAGCCCGCCAAACCTGCCACGCCATCCGTACGCTACGGCGTCGCGCGGGTGATTTCCAAGCTGGGGCTGGGCTCCCGCACCCTGGCCGCGCAATGGGTGCGTGATGGACGCGTGCGCGTCAATGGCCAGCCGGTGCGCGATCCCGAATATCCGGTGCGTCAGGGCGTGGACCGGCTGGAACTGGACGGGCGTGCGGTAGCGGCGGCGGCCCGCGTGGTGCTGATGCTGAATAAACCCCGGGGCCTGGTGACGACGCGGCACGATGAACAGGGGCGCGCCACGGTTTACCAGTGCCTGGCCGACGCTGCGTTGCCCTGGCTGGCGCCGGTCGGGCGCCTCGACAAGGCGAGCGAGGGCCTGCTGCTGTTCAGTAACGATCCGGCCTGGGCGGCGCGCCTTGCCGATCCCACGACCGGGCCGGACAAGACCTATCACGTGCAGATCGACCGGTTGCCCGATGCGGCACTGTTGGCGCAGTTCGAGCGCGGCGTGCTGGCTGATGGCGAGCTGCTGCGCTTCAAGTGCGCGCGCTGCCTGCGGGCCGGGCGCCGCAACGCCTGGCTGGAAATCACGCTGGCTGAAGGCCGCAACCGGCAGATACGCCGCGTGCTCGAGGCCTCCGGCGTGTCGATCCTGCGCCTGCTGCGCGTGGCGATTGGCGACCTCGCGCTGGGCCGGCTGGCCAAGGGACACTGGCGCCTGCTCAGCGAGCAGGAGATCGCCGCCCTATGAGCGGCGTGCTGCGCCCGCTGCTGACCAGGACGCTGCACGACGCGCTGCTCGCGGCGCGGGCTGCCGGCGCTGCCACCCTGGACTGCTCACTGGACCTTGGTTTGTCTGCGACCATGGTCGCGATTGGCGCGCAGGCCTGGAGCTGGCACGCGCAGCACTATCCCTATGCGGAAGTCTGCCGGGAGCGGACGGTGTATCACTGGAGCGGGGATGGCTTTGAGCCGGTGGCGCGCTACGGAACCGCGCTGTACAAGCTCGTGCCCAGTACCTGGGGGCCGCCGACCTTCGAGATCGACGGCATCAAGATGCTGCCGACCGCGCGGGTCTCGCCCTGCGTGGATGCCAGGGCCAAGGTGGCGCTGATCGAGCCGCGCGGCAAGATCATTCTCGATACCTGCGCGGGACTCGGGTACTTTGCCGGCTGCTGCCTGCGCGCGGGCGCGGCGCGGGTAGTCTCCTATGAGAAAGCGCCGGAGGTGCTGTGGTTGCGCAGCCTCAACCCCTGGTCGCCCGACAGCCGCTGGTCGCGGCAGGACTGCAGTGCCCTGCGGCTGGCACAGGCCGATATCACGAGCGCCATTGTCCAACTGGCGGCGGCGTCGGTCGATGCCGTCCTGCACGATCCGCCGCGCTTTGGCATCGCCGGTGAACTGTACTCGCAGGTTTTCTATGAGCAGCTGGCGCGGGTAATCCGGGCGCGCGGCCGGATGTTTCACTACACCGGCACGCCCAACAAACTGAGCCGCGGCCGCAATCTGCCCCAGGAAGTGTCGCGGCGCCTGCAGCGCGCCGGATTCGCCACCGAACTGTCCGCCGACGGTGTGCTTGCGCAGAAGCGCCAGTGAGCGCGGCCTTGGCTTTCACCCTATCGCAAGCGCATCGGCGACAGCGTGCCGAACCACAAGATTGCAGAAGAACTGCGCCAAATGGTGTGGGCTGCGGAGGAGGGCGCTTTGAAGCGTTTCGACCTACCACTCGTCGTGAACATCACCCTGAAGTAGATCCGCACAGGCGCGTGGGGTAAATCCAAATCGCCGCAAGCGAGAGGTCGGCGCGGACAGGCGGTGACATCGGGAGCGGTTACAGTACCATTTGGCTCTTCGCACCGATCGAAGGCTTGGATCGCAAACCGGTTCCTAGCGTCAATACAGCTGTATTGACAAGGTACTCTCGTTCTTGGATGCTGCCCGGCATGGCCAAAGCGTCAAAAACCGAACAATTGCAGATCCGGGTAAGCAAGGCCGAGAAGGTCACCCTCCAGCGCGCCGCCTCTCGGGCCGGGCTCGATGTGTCGGCCTACGTGCTCGCCCGTGTGAGTGTCCCGGTCGCGTCAGAGTTTGCTCGCCTGGCCCGGGCGGCGGGGCAGGGCGAGTGTCGCTTTGCGCTCGCCGAACTCAATAGCCTGCTCACACGCCTGACCGCCCCAGAACTGCAGGAGGCGATCGCGGGGGGCATTCCGCGAAGTCTCACGCCACAACTGGCCAACACCCTGGCCGCGATGGTGGAAGTGGCCTGTGCGAAGCAGCTGGTGGCGTTGCCTTCGTGGACGCGGGAAATCCCGCCGCTCTCCGAGCCGCTGTTTGGCTCTGCGCTGCAGAGTCTGCGCCTGTACCTGCTCACCCATTCGCCAGCGCCGTTCCGGCGCCGAAATATCTTTGTGGATGCCACGCTCGATGACCAGGTCTAGCCTCATGCGGGAGGGGCCATGCCCCTGACTGCCCCGCAACTGCGCCGGCTGTTCTCGCATCTGAACGACGAGCTTGCGCGAAGCGACATCACCGGAGAGCTGTATCTGGTGGGTGGCGCCGTGATGTGTCTGGCCTATGCCGCGCGTGCCTCGACCCAGGATGTGGATGCGCTCTTTCGCCCCGCCCTCGAAGTGCGACAGGCCGCGGCGCGCGTGGCGATACAGGCCAAGCTCCCGGCCGAGTGGCTCAATGACAGCGTGAAAGGGTACTTAAGCGAGCGGGGCGACTTCGCGCCGTTCCTGGAGTTGCCGAATCTCAAGATCCTCGTCGCGCAGCCCGAGTACCTGCTCGCCATGAAGTGCCTGGCGTTTCGGATCGGGGCGGAGTTTCATGATGAGGACGATGTGCGGTATTTGCTCCGGCTCTTGGATATCCGTAGCCATGAGCAGGCCATCCAGGTCATCGCACGATACTATCCGCTGGAGCGCTTTCCGCAAAAGACGCTCTATGCGCTGGCGGAGCTGCTGCCCACGGGGTAATCACCGTCGATCACCTCGGAATGTGAACAGAATTGACTAGACGGTTCACCTGCGAGGTCAGAAAACGAGTTAACACGGCTCGATTTGCCCGGGTCCGCTAGTGAGCATAGTTGACCCGAAGCCGCCGGTCGCCAATGACTGCTGCCGGTCGCTCAATTTGCTCATGCCCATGGAAATAAAGTATAGTAATTATACCTTTCCTATACCGCGACGGTGTGCTAAAAGAATTTCATGGGCTTTGAGTACGACCCGGAAAAGAGCGCCGAGAACAAGCGCAAGCATGGCGTCGATTTCGAGGAGGCTCAGGCGCCTTGGTCTGATCCGGCCCTACTGGAAATTCCGGCACGGGTTAGCGACGAGCCGCGATGGGTCGTGATCGGGAAGATGCACGATAAACATTGGTCTGGCGTGATTACGCGGCGCAATGTCAACGTGCGAATTATTTCGGTGCGGCGTTCGCGCGACGAGGAAGTGGAGATCTATGAAAGCCAAGACATTTGATCGCAAATTCGACGCGGCAGAGAAAATCGTTGATCACCTGGACCTTTCCAAGGCGCGACGTATCGGCACGGACCCCAAGCGGGTGAATGTGGATTTCCCGGGCTGGATGGTGGACTCCTTGGACCGGGAGGCGCGCCGGATGGGCGTCACGCGGCAGTCGTTGATCAAGCTGTGGCTTGCTGACAAATTGGGTCAGAAGGCTGTAGCAGGCAGCCGCCGAAGTTGACCCCTTGCTGCCTGTCGCCAACGTCCGCTTCCGAGCGGCCCAATTCTGTCAGCACGTTGGCCGATTGAGGGTTAAGGGAATCTGGCGACTCCCCTTAGCTGCACAAGCAGCGTTCACCAGAGACCTACGGAATCATCGTGCAGGCATGATACTTGTTCGAATATTCCGGCTGAACGTAGTACGGCTTGCCAGCGACAAGTATCGGGGCACTGTATAGGAACGTCTGACTAACGCACAGATCTCCGATTTCATCTAGAAGGCCGTAGAACGCCAAGGAATACGGACCTAACAGCCAAGCGTCGCCATCGGGGTCGGTGATCGTTTCGAAGGTCTCATGGCTCAAGACATTGGCTTGCGAATCGACTTCCACGCCATTCGGTGTTGGGTATGTATCAACCGTTGAATCAGGCTGGCCAACAGTGCATGCATAAAACGGAAGTCCGTTGTATATCGCATACGCATCCTCGTACGGCTCTACCGTGAAGAGCACGTGGCCAATGTCAGGGAATTCTTGATATCCGTGGTATCCGCAAAAAAACCACGAGTTGATGTTATCCGGCGAGTAACAAGTCCCGTCGGCCAAGCACACGTCCGTTCCTTTGGGAATGAACACGTGGTAAACGTGCTCGTAGCCCGTCCCAAATTTGGCGGCCACGGCATGCAAGATCGACGCGATATCACCTGTTCCGTTGCCTGTATTAGTGGTTGAAGTGAGGTTGTCGAAAAGAATTCCCGAGTTCGGATAACTGACAGTGGCGGATTTGCCCTGGCTATATCGACCGGGGGCAGCAGAACCGACATACTGATTGACTAAGTGTAGAAAGCTGCTGGCGTATAGGTGATTCTCGAAAATCGCGGGCGAATCCCAGCACGACGGAACGCAATTCACGTAAACGTTGTGAAACTGGGCATCGAGCACAACGGGCCCGGGTCCTTGAGCCAAATCAGCCGGATAGAATGTCGGAGGAGGCAGGCCAGACGAGCCCGCTGTCAGATTCGACAGGAGGCCTCCAGCCGCGGACTTGAGATTCTTGACTTCAATCTGCGCACCCGAAGCGTCAGATCGAAACGTTTTTGGCGCATGCACCCCTCCTGCGGGATTCAATGCGCCACGCGTGTGGCTTCCGAACGAGACCACTCTCGCGGCAGCATTCCTGTCTGCATCCGTGACGTTGACGGTTTCCAGCGCTTCGCCCGCAATGGCCGAGGCTGCTAGGAACCAAAGTATGCTCATCGCGGCTATTGCCGTCGGTCGATTGGTATTCATGCCGAAGTCCCCCATTCTCGTTACTTTTCACCTGAACGCCACTCGCGCCCGCAAAGCGTCGGTACTTCAGCTCGCTTCGCGCTGGCTGCCACAAAGTTATGCAGCGGTAGACGCACTTGAATAGTTATCGGTGTCTTACCCCTAGCCGGCCACGGAACCGGGCCATCTCTGTCCCGCTATTTATTCCTGCGCTCGGTGACAATCAACCTAAAAGGACTGCTGCGATACGACTCGACTGTGACCGTTGTCAGTTGACATAATCGAGGCAGGTGTTTTGATGCACGGCATGTGAGTAAATGACAGCTTCCGTGCAGACAGTTTCGAGTCGTCAGTGGCCGGGTTGGGCCGCAAGCAACGGCTGGCTAATCGTCCCACTTGATCGCGCATAACCCGCCTTTCGCATTCACCCAGTTTTCCTGGATCAGGTAGGGAATGCCACCGAATTTCATGTCGGGCGGCTGCGGATCGGAGGCGCTGCCTGAATGGTAGGAGCCTGGGAAGACAGCGAGGCACATATCCGCGTTTTCGCCAAAAAACCCGTTGCCGAGATTGATCCAAGAAGTCCCGTCGGGATCTGTCACGGATTCTTCCAGTTCGTGCGCAATGAGGCTTGCCATTCCGTCCGCACCCATGCTGCCACTCAACGTCGTTTGGTAGTTCCAGATGCAGTTATACGCATACAGGGCAGCGGCGTTTCCCACCCAGGAGACTTTGATATCTGTTCCGTCGATAGACTGGGGTCCGGCACCCGTATTGCCGTGCCACGCGCAAAAGTTCTCGCTATAGCCCTGCGCATTTACGTCGGCTGAAGTTAGAAGAAAATACACGCCGTTCTTGTCGACGGGCAAGGCGCCGCTCGTGATGGCGTTTGCCACTGCGAGAAAAACCTGCTGGTCGGATGGACTCGTGCCCTGCGAATAGTTGTCTGTCGTGTTGCCCATATAGTGCACGGCGTTTACGACGCGGTCCTTAATCGGATTATTAATGTTTGGGCCAGGCTCCAGGCTGTAGTAAGTGGTGTTGATATTGAAATAAGGCGAGCCGCCGATGTGCGTGATTAGGTTGACCAACACTTTCTGCGCGAGTTGATCCTTGCTCCAGTCCCCGTACCAGATGAAATAGACGTTGACTCCATTGGCGTCGTCCATGATCGGACCGCCGTTGTAGGCGATGCCGTTGCTCGCAGTAGGCGCAGTGGACGACAGAGCACTGGGTGCCGTGACGGCGGGCGCCGGCGGCAATGCGCCGAGCAGCCGGTTGATGATCGGTGCCCCGTTTACTGGAACGAATTTGGACTGTGCTGCGGTTGACTGCGCCCAACAGGCTGGCACCACCAATACTGCTGCCACTAGACCCAGGAAAGCTCGCCGCATAACCGCCTCCCGTTGATTGTTGCGGGTGATTGTTCCCAATTGTTTCTTCTTGACTCAACGACCCCGTTTCGCGCTGTATACGCCGAATGCCCGAGCGTGACAAGAAGTAGAGGCTGCGAATCGACCCTAACAGAACAGTGCTGTTATGTAATGTTGCTGCCGCGACCTACCTACTGGGCGCGCCTGGCGAATCGGGAGTCTGTGTGATCGAACGACAGCTTGCGGGCTGCGATTTCGACCTGTCGCATGACTGCTCCGGGCCGACAGTGAAATTGAAGGACAGGTATGGAGCGAGGTAAGCGGCCATTCAGGCGGCGAGCTTGAACGGTGCGCTGAACAGATTGACTCATGCTGTTCAATTCTTTCAGCGGCGCACCGCAAGTCTTGCGGAAATATGCGCTTTCAGCCGCACGGAACGTTGTGAATACTGAACACTTGCCCCGACATTTGTTCAAGGTTGTCCTCGCGCAGCTAATCGCGACGGTGTGAGGGCCGTTTCACAACCCAAACAACGCCCGATCACCCTTGCGCACGAGCGCCTCATGCAACATAGCTCGCAATTTCTTCTCGTCAAATTCTCCCCGCTCAATCTTGGCTAGAATCCTGGCTCCGATCAATATCTTCCGCCGCGTCTCATTGCGCCGTGCCCGCTTCGCTGCCAGGAACTGCAGCCGGTTCTCCAACTGGAGCTGGCGCAGCTTCGGCTGTTCAAGCTTGACGCGCTTGGCCTTAGATCTTCTCATCGAGCGCCGTCTGCAGCGTGCCGGATTCGCAACCGAACTGCGTGCGGACGGCGGCTCGCGCAGAAGCGCCGCCGAGCTTAGACCTGGCGGATCGCGCGGCGCGCCAGCCGCCGTCCGGCCGCGGCCAGGGCCTCGGCGCGATCGGTGCGCTCCCAAGTGAAGTCCGCTTCCTTGCGGCCGAAGTGGCCGTACGCGGCCGTCTGCTTGTAGATCGGCCGCCCGAGATCGAGCATCTTGCGCAGGCCATATGGCGTGAGATCGAAATGCCGGCGCACCAGCTCGGTGAGCTGTTCGCGATTGAGTGCACTGGTGCCAAAGGTATCGACCATGATCGAGGTGGGTTCGGCCACGCCGATCGCATAGGAGACCTGCACCTCGCAGCGATCGGCCAGGCCAGCAGCGACCAGGTTCTTGGCCACGTAGCGCGCGGCATAAGCCGCCGAACGATCGACCTTGGAAGGATCCTTGCCTGAAAAAGCACCGCCGCCATGACGCGCGTAGCCGCCGTAGGTGTCGACGATGATCTTGCGCCCCGTCAGACCGCAGTCGCCCACCGGTCCGCCGACCACGAAGCGGCCGGTCGGATTGATGTGATATTGCGTGTGCTTGCCGAGCCAGCGCTTCGGCAGCACCGGCTTGATGATCTCCTCCATGACCGCCTCGCGCAGCTTCTTCGTGGAGATGTCATCGCTGTGCTGGGTCGAGAGCACCACGGCCTCGATGCCTACCGGGCGATCGTTCTCGTAGCGCAGCGTCACCTGGCTCTTGGCGTCAGGACGCAGCCACGGCAACTTGCCGCGCTTGCGCACCTCGGCCTGGCGCTTGACCAGGCGGTGTGCGAGCGTGATCGGCGCCGGCATAAGTACATCGGTCTCGTTGGTGGCGTAGCCGAACATCAGACCCTGGTCGCCCGCGCCCTGCTTGCGCGCCGACTGGCGATCGACACCGCGCGCAATATCCGGCGACTGCTTGCCGATGATGTTGACCACTCCGCAGCTCGCACCATCAAAGCCCATCTCCGAGCTGTTGTAGCCGATCTCGAGCACGGTATCGCGCACCAGCTTTTCCAGGTCGATCCACGCCGAGGTCGTAACTTCCCCGGCTACCACGACCACGCCGGTCTTGATCAGCGTCTCGCAGGCCACGCGGCCGCCCGGATCCGCCGTCAGGATCGCGTCGAGTACGGCGTCGGAAATCTGGTCGGCAACCTTGTCGGGGTGGCCTTCGGACACCGATTCCGAGGTGAATACAAAGCTGTTTGACATGCGGGGTCTCGCGGCAGGATGGAGGGGCGGCGCAGTATAGCGGTGTCGCTTGCCGGCGGAAAATCGCTGGTGGACAATGCGCGCCCGTTCCAGCCCCCCGACCGCCCTGCGAGGAATTCATGCCGACACGACGCGAACTCGCCAACGTCATCCGCGTTTTGGCCATGGATGCTGTGCAGCAGGCCAATTCCGGGCACCCGGGCGCGCCGATGGGCATGGCGGACATGGGGGAAGTGCTGTGGCGCGAATTCCTGAAGCACAACCCGGCCAATCCACGCTGGTGGGACCGCGACCGCTTCGTGCTCTCTAATGGCCACGCCTCGATGCTGCTGTACGCACTGCTGCACCTGACCGGATATCCCGTAAGCATGGATGAGCTGCGCCATTTCCGGCAACTGGGCAGTCGCACGGCCGGACATCCCGAACATGACCTGGCCATGGGCATCGAGACCACCACCGGCCCGCTGGGCCAGGGCCTGGCGAACGCGGTCGGCTTCGCGCTGGCCGAGCGCGTACTGGCCGCGCAGTTCAACCAGCCGGGTCTGGACATTGTCGATCATCACACCTGGGTATTCGTGGGCGACGGCTGCCTGATGGAAGGCATCTCGCACGAGGCGGCCTCGCTGGCCGGGACCTTGGGCTTAAGCAAGCTGATCTGCCTGTATGACGACAACGGCATCTCCATCGACGGCAAGGTGGCCGGCTGGTTTGCCGACGATACCCCCAAGCGCTTCGAGGCCTACGGCTGGCAGGTGATCCGCGCGGTCGACGGGCAGGACGGCGACGCGGTGGCCGCGGCCATCCGCGCGGCACAGGCCGACACGGCCCGCCCTTCGCTGATCTGCTGCCGTACGGTGATCGGCTACCCGGCACCGACGCGCGGCGGCACCGCCAAGGCGCATGGCGAGCCGCTGGGGAGCGAGGAAATCGCCGCCGTGCGCAGGCTCTTGGGCTGGACCGAGCCGCCCTTCCAGGTGCCGGCGCCGTTGCGTGAGGCCTGGGATTGCCAGGCCAAGGGCCGCGCGGCCGAAGCACGCTGGCAGGACCTGTTTGGCCGCTACCAGGCGGCGCACCCGGGGCTGGCGGCGGAATTCCTGCGGCGCATGCAGGGCGAACTGCCGGCCAGCTGGTTGCAGCAGCGTGCGGCGCTGTACACGGTGGCGACTGGCATCAGCGCCCCGCAGGCCACGCGCGTTTCGTCCCAGAGCGCGCTCGAAAGCCTTGGCGACGGCGTGCCCGAGCTGCTGGGCGGCTCGGCCGATCTCACCGGTTCCAACAACACGCTGCGTAAGGGCGCGCGCGTGATCACCCCTACCGATGCCGCCGGCAGCTACCTGCATTACGGCGTCCGCGAATTCGGCATGAGCGCCATCATGAATGGGCTCGCGCTGCACGGCGGGCTCATTCCCTTCGGCGGCACCTTTCTGACCTTCTCCGACTACGCACGCAACGCCGTGCGCATGGCCGCGCTGATGCGCCAGCGCGTCATACATGTGTATACGCACGACTCGATCGGCCTGGGCGAGGACGGTCCGACGCACCAGCCCATCGAGCACCTGGCTTCGCTGCGGTTGATGCCGCACCTGCACCTCTGGCGTCCAGCCGACGCGCTGGAAACCGCCGTCAGCTGGGCGCAGGCCATCGAGCGCCAGGACGGGCCGAGCGCACTGGTGCTGACGCGCCAGGCATTGCCGCAGCTGGCCGGCGCCGCGCAGGCGCCGCTGATCGCCCGGGGCGGCTATGTGCTGCTCGATTGCGCCGGCGCCCCCGAGTGCCTGGTCATCGCCACGGGTTCCGAGGTCTCGATCGCGATCGAAGCGGTGCGCAGTGCGCAGGCCCAGGGCAGGCGCGTGCGTCTGGTGTCCATGCCCTGCACCGCCGTGTTCGAGGCCCAGGACGCCGCCTGGCGCGAAACAGTGCTGCCGGCCGCCGTGACGGCGCGGCTGTCGGTCGAGGCCGGCGCCACGGCCTCGTGGTGGCAGTACGTGGGCAGCAAGGGGCGGGTGCTGGGGATCGATGAGTTCGGCGCTTCGGGCAAGGCGCCCGAGCTGTTTAAGAAATTCGGTCTGACCGCCGCCAATGTGCTCGCGCTCATACTAGAATTGCTGGGCTGAGCCTGCGCCTGCGCCCGCACCTAAGCGAGCGGGCGGGCGCCTGAATTCGATTGCAAAAGGAAGGAAAAATGGCTGTCAAAGTGGGCATCAATGGTTACGGACGCATCGGCCGCAATGTGCTGCGGGCGCTCTACGAGAGCGGCCGCCAGGCTGACCTCCAGATCGTCGCCATCAACGACCTGTGCGATTCACAGGCCAACGCGCACCTGACGCAGTACGACACCGCGCACGGCCGCTTCCCTGGCAAGGTCAGCGTCGACGGCGATTCGATCATTGTCAACGGCGATCGCATCAAGGTCACCGCGCTGCGCGATCCGGCGCAGATTCCCTGGGGCGCCATGGGCGCGGAATTCGTGCTCGAGTGCACCGGCTTCTTCACCACCAAGGCCGATGCCGGCAAGCACCTGACCGGCGGTGCCAAAAAGGTCGTGATCTCGGCGCCAGGCGGCAAGGACGTCGATGCGACGATCGTCTATGGCGTCAATCACCAGGTGCTGAAGGCCAGCCACAGCGTGATCTCGAACGCTTCGTGCACCACCAACTGCCTGGCGCCGCTCGCCAAGGTGCTCAACGACGGCATCGGCATCCAGAACGGCCTGATGACCACGATTCACGCCTACACCAACGATCAGCGCCTGACCGATGTCTATCACGAGGACATCCGCCGCGCACGCTCGGCCACCATGTCGATGATCCCCACCAAGACCGGTGCTGCCGCGGCCGTGGGCCTGGTACTGCCCGAGCTCAAGGGCAAGCTCGATGGTTTCGCGATTCGCGTGCCGACGATT
>Ga0209583_10000579_pt1 | contig 11383 bp, 10 predicted proteins | sample Str014_FD_187201 | JGI IMG/M metagenome (GOLD analysis project Ga0209583, IMG submission 187201) | Freshwater sediment microbial communities in response to fracking from Pennsylvania, USA - Straight Creek_MetaG_SC_2014 (SPAdes) (version 2) | ecosystem: Environmental > Aquatic > Freshwater >... | reverse complement strand
CTGCTGCTCTCCGGCATGGCCACCGGCAGCATCTACGCGATCGCCGCGCTCGGATTCACGCTGCTGTGGCAGGCCTCGGGCACGATCAACTTCGCGCAGGGCGAGTTCGTGATGCTGCCGGCCTTCACGATGCTGGCGTTCAACGCGTTCGGCGCGCCGCTGCTGGCGAGCTTCGTGCTCACCTGCATCGTCGCCGTGGCGGTGCTCGGTTGGGGCTTCAAGCGCGGCATCGCCGACCCGCTGCTGCGCTTCGGGATGATGCCGATCGTCGTCGCGACCATCGGCCTGGCGATCGCGATGCGCAACGGCGTGCGCGCCGGCTACAGCGCAGAGGCGCACCCATTCCCGAGCCTGTTCCCCGACAAGCTGTTCAACGTGATGGGCGTGACGCTGACCTTGTCGGATGTCGGCACGCTCGCGTTCGCGCTGCTGCTGGTGCTCGGCACGCAGGCGTTCCTGAGCCGCACCGTCACCGGCCGCGCGATGCAGGCGGTGGCGCAGAACACCGACAGCGCGACCGTGCTCGGCATCAACGTGCCGCGCATGGTCTTCTACACCTTCGCGATCAACGCGCTGCTCGCCTGTGCCGCCGCGCTGCTGGTCACGCCGACCTACCTCGCCAAGTTCGACATGGGCGAGTCGCTCGGCACCAAGGCCTTCTTCGCCGCGATCATCGGCGGCTTCACCAACTCGCGCGGCGCGCTGCTCGGCGGCTTGATCGTCGGCGTGGCCGAGAACCTGGCCGCGGCCTACATCTCGCCGACCTACAAGGATGCGGTGGCACTCGTGATCTTCATGCTCGTGATCCTGTTCCGCCCGCAAGGGCTGCTGGGCAAGAAGGTGGAGCGCAAGGTATGAGGCCGATGAAGACATCGCTCGTCGCCGGCCTCGTCATCCTCGCGCTGCTGCTCGCGGTGCCGCCGCTGCTGAAGAACTACGGCGTCTACCTGTTCAGCTACTGGCTCGTGTTCGTGATCGCGAACATGGGGCTGAACCTGACGGTCGGCTACGCGGGGCAGAAGTCGCTCGGGCACGCGGCCTTCTTCGGCATCGGCGCGTACAGCGTCGCGATACTGATGAAGGCGGGCTTCAGCTTCTGGCTCGGTCTGCCGGTCGCGGCGCTCGGCTGCTTCGTGGTCGGCCTGGGCCTGGGCTTCCCGGCGCTGCGGGTGCAGACGATCTACCTCGCCTTCGCCACGCTCGGTTTCAACACCGCGATCTGGCTCGTGATGCGCAACGAGGAGTGGCTGACCGGTGGCACCTTCGGCATCAACAACGTCGGCCGCCTGGGGTTCTTCGGCCTGAGCCTGGACGGCAACCTCGCCTACTACTACTTCGTGCTCGGCGTCGCGCTGGTGATGGGCGCGCTGCTCTGGAAGCTGCTCGCCTCGCCCTGGGGCAAGGCCTTCACGGCGCTGCGCGACAACCCGATCCGCGCCGAGAGCCTGGGCGTGAACGTGCAGGCCTACACGCTGCTGAGCTTCGCGATCGGCGCCGCGTATGCGGGCGTGGCGGGCGCGCTGTTCGCGTCGCTGGTGCAGTTCGTCGAGCCGGCGCCGTTCGCGGTCGGTGCCTCGATCATGATGTACCTGATGGTCGTGGTCGGCGGGCCGGGCTACTTCTTCGGGCCGCTGCTCGGCTCGGCGGTGGGCGTGCTGCTGCCCGAGTGGCTGCGTTTCGCGCAGGCCTGGTACCTGTTCGTGTTCGGCGTCGCGGTGGTGCTGCTGATGCTGTGGCTGCCCGACGGGCTGCTGAGCATCCCCGACCGCCTCAAGGCGCGCCGCCAGGCACGCGCGGCCTCGGCGGCGCGCGCCGCCGCAGCGCAGGCGATCGGGGCGCAGACATGAGCGCGGCGCTGCTCAAGGTCACGGGGCTGAAGAAGTCGTACGGCGCGATCCGCGCGGTCGACGGCGTCGGCTTCGAGGTGATGCCGGGCGAGATCTTCGGCGTGATCGGGCCGAACGGCTCGGGCAAGACGACGATGTTCAACAGCGTGCTCGGGCAGATCACGCCCGACGCCGGCAGCATCGAGCTGGACGGCCGCGACATCACCGGCCTGTCGCCGCTCGAACTCAACCGCCGCGGCGTGGGCCGCACCTTCCAGACGCTGCAGGTGTTCGGCAAGATGAGCGTGCGCGACAACCTGATCGTCGCCGCGCAGGAACACCACGGCTCGATGTTCTCGCGCATGTTCGCGCCCGGCGATTCCGGCCTCGGCGCGAAGGCCGATGCGCTGATCGATCAATTTCGCATCCGCCACGTCGCCGACAAGAAGGCCGGCGAGCTGAGCTACGGCCAGCAAAAGCTGGTCGACATCGCGATGGCCTTCATGAGCGACCCGGCGCTGGTGCTGCTCGATGAACCCTGCGCCGGCGTCAACCCGAGCCTGGTCGGCGGCATCGGCAGCTTGCTGAAAGAACTCAACCGCGGCACCGGCGAGGCGCAGCAGAAGCGCCGCAGCTTCATCGTGATCGAGCACAACATGGATTTCGTGATGGACCTCTGCCACCGCATCATGGTGATGGTCGAGGGCACCGTGATGGCGATCGGCACGCCGGCCGAGATCCGCGCCAACCGGCAGGTGCTCGACGCCTACCTCGGGAGTTGAGCATGGACGCTGACGTGGCCATCGAGTTCGACGACGTGGTCGCCGGCTACGGCGAGTTCATGATCCTGAACAACCTGAGCCTGCAGGCCAAGCGCGGCAAGATCACGCTGCTGCTCGGCCCGAACGGCGCCGGCAAGTCGACCGTGCTGAAGACGCTGTTCGGCATGCTCAAGGTGCGCCAGGGCCGCATCCGCCTCGACGGCGTCGACATCACCGGCGCCAGCGCGAAAGACCTGCTCGTGAAGCACGGCATCGCGTTCGTGCCGCAGGGGCGCAACCTGTTCGGCCAGCTCACCGCGTTCGAGAACCTCGAACTCGGCGGCATCACGCTGGGCATGAAGACCACGCACGAGCGCATCCCCGAAGTGCTGGCGCGCTTTCCGCGCGTCAAGGAGCGGCTGCACAGCCCGGCCTCGGCGCTGTCGGGTGGTGAACAAAAGCAGCTCGAAGTGGGGCGCGCGCTGCTGTTGCGGCCGAAGGTGTTGCTGATCGACGAGCCCTCGATCGGCCTCTCGCCGATGGTCGTGGCCGATGTGTTCAAGCTGCTGCGCCAGCTCGCCGACCAGGGCACGACCGTGCTGATGGTCGAGCAGAACGTGAAGAGCGCGCTGAAGATGGCCGACGAGGCGATCGCGCTCGAATCGGGCCGGCTGGTGCTGCACCGCCGCGCCGACGAGTTGCTCGCCGACCCCGACATCGAGCGCCTGTTTCTCGGCGGTGCGCACGCCGCCGCGGCGCCATCGCCGCGCACGAACTCGGCGTGACCCGAACCGTGCCGACTTCCAAAGCCACGGCTGCCGCGCCTGCCACGACGCTGATCGACGCGAAGATCGAAAGCCTGCGCGGCGATTGGCGCGGCGCGATGCTCGCCCGCCTGCGCGCGCTGATCCTGGCCGCCGATCCGGGCGTCGTCGAGGAGTGGAAGTGGAGCATCCCGGTCTGGTCACACCACGGCCTCGTCTGCACCGGCGAGACCTACAAGAAGGTCGTGAAGACGACGTTCGCGAAGGGCGCGTCGCTGCCCGATCCGTCGGGGCTGTTCAATTCGAGCCTCGACGGCAAGGTCAGGCGCGCGATCGATTTCCATGAAGGCGCCGAGCTGGACGAGGCGGCGTTCAAGGCATTGGTGCGGGCCGCCGTGGCCTTGAACGAGTCGACCGTCGGCGGCTGACCAGCGTCGCCTGGGATGCTTCGCGATCGAACCAGTCAGCGCTGCGTCTTGTCCTTCGCGTTCTGCGCCTCGATGCGTTCGCGCGCGGCCTGCCAGTCGGCATCGCTCCAGTCGCGCAGCTCGTAGAAGTTGCCGCCGGTCGCGAGCGCGTTGCCGCCGTCCATCGCGATGGTCTGGCCGGTGAGCCAGTCGCACTGCCCCGGCGCCATCAGGAAGCTCGCGAGGTTCTGCAGCTCGCTCATCTGCCCCGGCCGGGCCATCGGGTTCTTGGCGATGCTGCGCGCGCCGGGCTGCTCGCCCGGGTTCAGGCGCTTGCTCATGCCCTCGGTCGGGATCTCGCCCGGCGCGACCGCGTTCAGCCGGATGCCGAAGCGCGCCCATTCGGTCGCGAGCGACTTGGTCATCACCTCGATGCCGGCCTTGCTCATCGCCGAGGGCACGACGTACGGGCTGCCGTTCTCGACCCAGGTGACGATGACGCTCATCACGCTGCGCATCGGCTGGCCGCGCTGCCACGTGCCTTCCTTGGCCTGCGCGACCCAGCGCTTGCCGATCGCCTGCGTCACGTAGAAGCTGCCGTGGAAGACGATGTTCGCGATCGCGTCGAACGCGCGCGGCGAGAGGCTTTCGGTCGGTGCGATGAAGTTGCCGGCGGCGTTGTTGACCAGCCCGGTCAGGCCGCCGCTCGTCCACAGGCTTTCGACCATCTCCTCCACCGCCTGGGCGTTGCGGATGTCGACGCCGAAGGTGTCGACGCGGCGTTCGGGGAATTGCGTGCGCCAGGCCGCGGCGGTTTCCTCGACGACCGACTGGCGCCGGCCGCAGATCGCCACATCGGCGCCGAGGCTCAAGAAACGTTCGGCCATCGCCTGGCCGAGGCCGGTGCCGCCGCCGGTCACCAGGATGCGCTGGCCGGCCATCAGATCGGGTTGGAACATGGGGTCGTCTCCTTGGAATGTTGTCGGATCGACGCTAGCACCGTGCTGGTCGACTTGTCTATCCGTGACCCGCCCAAAACGCTGTTCCCTGCATCGGCAGGCAAATGCAAGGTCTGTTACCGTCCGCCCCCAGAGAGTTCTGAGGAGAAGCCGCATGAGCGGTCTGACCAAACGCCTGCGCGAGTTGCCCGACGCACGGCTGCGCGAGATGCGCCGGGGCGTGGAGAAGGAGAGCCTGCGCGCGTTGCCGGATGGCGGTCTTGCGCTCACGCCGCACCCCGCCGCGCTGGGCTCGGCCCTGACCCACCCGCACATCACCACCGACTTCAGCGAATCGCAGCTCGAGTTCGTCACCGGCGTGCACCCGAGCGCGCAGGCCTGCGTCGACGAGCTCACGCAGATCCACCAGTTCAGCTACCGCGCGTTGCAGGATCTGGGCGACGAGATGCTCTGGGTTTCGAGCATGCCCTGCGGGCTGCCGACCGACGAGACGATTCCGATCGGGCGCTACGGCGCGTCGAACGTGGGCCGCGCGAAGAGCGTCTACCGCATGGGCCTGGGTCACCGATACGGCCGGCGCATGCAGACGATCTCGGGCATCCACTACAACTGGTCGATGCCGGGCATCGCGACCGACGAGTACTTCGGGCTGATCCGCAACTTCAGGCGCGAATCGTTCCTGCTGCTGTATTTGTTCGGCGCCTCGCCGGCCTTGTGTTCGAGCTTCGTCGCCGGCCGCGAACACGAACTCCAGAAGGTCGGTAGCGCCAGCCTGCACATGCCGAACGGCACCTCGCTGCGCATGGGGCGGCTGGGCTACCAGAGCGATGCGCAGGCCACGCTTTCGGTCAGCTACAACAGCCTCGAAAGCTACGCCGCCTCACTGCAGGAGGCACTGACGAAACCGTACCCGGCCTACGAGAAGGTCGGCATCCGCAACCCGGGCGGCGACTACAACCAGCTCGCCACCAGCCTGCTGCAGATCGAGAACGAGTTCTACGGCACGATCCGCCCGAAACGCGTGATCTTTCCCGGCGAGCGGCCGCTGCATGCGCTGCGCGAGCGCGGTGTCGAGTATGTCGAGGTGCGCTGCATGGACCTCGACCCGTTCGAGCCTGTCGGCATCAACGCATCGACGATGCAGTTCATCGACCTGTTCCTGCTGCGCTGCCTGCTCGCCGAGAGCCCGCCCGACACGCCCGACGAGATCGGTGCCCTCGCGCGCAACCAGCAGCGCGTGGCCGCGCGCGGGCGCGAGCCGGGCCTGCGGCTGGAGCGCGGCGAATCGGCGGTGACGGTGACCGAGTGGGGCGGCGAGATCCTCGCTTCGCTCGCACCGATCGCCGAGCGGCTCGACGCGCTGCACGGCGGCAGCGGTTATCGCGACGCGCTGGCGTCGGCGAACGCCGTGCTGCGCGCGCCCGACACCGCGCCCTCGGCGCGCGTGCTGGCGACGATGGCGCGCGACTTCGACAGCTCCTACCTCGGCTTCACACGCGCGCAGTCGGCGCAGACGCGCAACGCGCTGCTCGCGCTGCCGTTCGGCGACGAGGCGCGCCCGCGCTTCGTCGCGGCATCGAAAGCCTCGGTCGACGAGCAAAGGCGGATCGAGGCCAACGACAGCCTGCCGTTCGAGATCTACCGCCAGCAGTACCTCTCGCCCGAGCGGCTCGGCGTGCCGGGCAAGCGCACGCCGGCGCGGGTGTAGCCGTCAGCCGAAGGCCGACAGCTTCGGCTTGACCGAATACATCGATCGGTCGCTTCGGTGAAGCACCGATTCGCAGGTGTCTCCGGCCTGGGCTTCGCTGAGGCCGATGCTGACCGACATGCGAAGTCCGGACGCGATCGAATCCCAGTTGAACGAGGAGACGGCCAGCCGCATGCGCTCGCAAACCTGGCCTGCCGCTTCGATCGTCGTGTTGTCGAACAGGATGACGAACTCGTCACCCGCCCAGCGCGCCGGCAAATCGCCATCGCGCAACTGCGAAGCCAGGATCGCCGCCATCGTCTTGAGCACACGGTCGCCGACCTGGTGGGTGAAGCGGTCGTTCACCGACTTGAACTGGTCGACATCGACCAGTGCGACCGTCAACGGGCGACCCGTCGACGACCGTGCCTGAAGCCGCTGGTCGAGCGACTGCTCGACATGCCGGCGGTTCGCGATGCCGGTCAGCGCATCTTCGAGCGACCAGCGTTCGAACTGCTTCGACGCCAGCAGCGCCTGCTGCAGGTGGCGCTCGCTCTGGCGCGCACCCAGGCGCCAGGAGACGAGCGACTCCCTGCTGCGCAGGCTGTCCGCGACCACGCGCTGTTCGCGCTGGCGAAGGGTGCGGTGCTCGCGCAGGGCATCCTCGTGCCGGCCCTGGAGTTCGAAAACCTGGATCAGCAGGAGGTGCGCCCGACACGCCAGTTGCTCGTGTTCGACGCTCAGCGCGAGCGTTCGCATCTGCTCCAGCTCGTGCTGCGTGGTCGCCCAATCGTTGCGGGCCCATGCGATCTCGGCGGCACACCAGCGCACGAAAGCGTCCAGCCAGGTCGCTTCTTCGGCCAGCGCGCGTTGCGCCGTCTCCAACTCGACCCGAGCGACGTCGAGCTTGCCCTGCCAGGCCGCCAACAGCGACCACGATGCCGGCGAGATCACGCTGCGCATCAGATGCAGCCCCGGAAGCAGCGGCAGGCCGTTGCCTGTCCTTTCGAGTTCACGACACTCGGCGGCGAACTTCTCCAGGCCCGCCAGGCTGCCCATCGCACCGGTGCGGAAGCGCTCGTCGACCAGGCGTGAGGCTTCGACCCACACGTGGTTCAACCTGGGCTGGTACACGCACACCGGGGGCACGCACGTCTGCCCGACTTCGACGGCCCGGTCCAACGCGGCGCCGCCGCGCTGGTGACTGCCGCTCCAGGAGTACGCCAGGCCGAGGCAATTCAGCGCCAGCACCGTCGTGTGCTGCGGCAGCTTCGTCGCGCACAGCTGGACGCTCAGCAGAGCGGCCTCGACCGCTTCGTCATTGCGACCCAGCAACATGCAGACGTGGGCGAGCGTGATCAAGGCGTTGGCTTCGCCCTGGGCATCTCCGAGTTGCTCGAACAACTGTGCGGCTCGGCGGCTCGTTTCGCTGGCTTTTCGGAGCCGGGAACGCAGGCGCTCGCAGTGTGCGAGACAGGCCAGCGCGCACGCCTCGAGACGGGGGTTCTCGTCCTTCGCAACGGCGAGGGCCGTGGCCGCGAGTTCATGCGCTTCTTGGATACGCCCGGCCTCGAGCGCGACGTGCGCCGCTGCGAGCGCGCCGTTCGGCGTGTCGTCCGACTCGCCGAGGATGAGTCTGCGTGTCACGCGTCAGCCCCCGGCCGATCGAGGCACGGCGTGCCGGCGGGCAGGCCCCGCCCGACTCGAATCATCGAGCCCGCCGTACAACCGACACTTCCTACCGCCATGCGTTTCCGACTTTCCCCAACCATCGCAAGTATCGTAGTCGACGCATCGCCCGCCGCGGCGGGTCTGCCGCGTCAACCGATGAAGCTGTGCACGGCCCGCGCCAGCGTCGGCCAGTCGGTGAGCGCCACGAACGCGACACCGGCGAACGCGCCAGCCAGATGCGCGTCGTGGTTCACCCTGCCACGTGCCTGGCGCGCGGCATACCAGCTGTAGGCGAGGTAGCCCAGCGCGAACAGCGGTGCCGGCACCGGCACCGGGATCGGCATGATGAAGATCGAACTCTTCGGGTGGTAGGCGATCGAGGCGAACAGCACCGCCAGGATCGCGCCCGAGGCACCGAGGCAGCGGTACTCGGGGTCGCCGCGGTGCTTGATCCAGGTGCCTGCGTCGCTGACCAGCAGGCCGAAGAAGTAAAGCACCAGGAACGCCGTGGTGCCGATGGTGCGTTCGAGCCCGAAGCCGAAGGCCCAGAAGGTGAACGCGTTGAACAGCAGGTGCATCAGGTCGGCGTGCACGAAGCCGCTCGTGACCAGCGTGTGCCACTGGCGGCGCGGCAACAGCCAGTAAGGGCGAAAGAGGTTGCCGTCGATCAGCGATTGCGACCTGAACAGGCCATACAGGCTGGTGCCCACCATCAGCGCGAGCAGCAGCGCGGCGCCGGGGGTGTCGTCGATCAAGACTTGCAGGTCGTTCATCGCGGCGGACGGTTGGGTCGCATCGAAGGGGATTGGGTGCTGGTGCACATTAGTCGCTTCGACTCACGCAGCGCAAAGGAACGAGACATGTGGATATTGACCGAGGCGCCGCGAGGCAGCAATTTCTACGAGGCGCAGTCGACGACCGGCAACAAGGCCTTGATCTCCGACACCTGCGAGACCGTGATCTACGCGCGCTCGCAGGGTGCCGACGGCTACCGCATCGTCGCACAGCGCGGGCGCGAGACCTTCTTCGTCGGGCCCACGCCGGTGCGTGGCGTGGAGGTCGACATCAACGCGCAGATGCTCGAGGTCGCACGCCAGCTGGGTGCCGTGATCCTGGGTTGAAAGTCGACGCTCGAGCTGCGTTGACGTTGAACGGCGGCTTCAGCCGCCGTTGATGCGCGCCACCAGCGCCTGCGTGAACGCCGCGGTGCCGGCGGTGCCGCCGAGATCGCCGGTGCGCACCTTGTCGATGTTGAGCGTGTCGTCGATCGCCTTGCGCAACCGAGTGCCGAGCTCGGGCAGCTCGACGTGGTCGAGCATCAACGCCGCCGCCAGCATGATCGCGGTCGGGTTCGCGATGCCTTTGCCGGCGATGTCGGGCGCCGAGCCGTGCACGGCTTCGAAGATCGCGGCGTCTGCGCCGATGTTGGCGCCCGGCGCCATGCCGAGGCCGCCGACCAGGCCGGCGACCAGGTCGGAGAGGATGTCGCCGAACAGGTTGGTCGTGACCAGCATGTCGAACTGCCACGGGTTCAGCACCAGCTTCATCGCGCAGGCGTCGATGATCACGGTGTCGAGCGCGAACCGGCCCTTGTACTTGCGCTCGTAGAGTTCGAGGCCGGTCTCCAGGAAGATGCCGGTCAGCGCCTTCATGATGTTGGCCTTGTGCACGATCGTCACCTTCTTGCGGCCGGTCGCGACGGCGGTGTCGAACGCGTACTCGAGCAGCCGGCGGCTGCCGGCGCGGGTGTTGATGCCGGTGGCCATCGCGACGGCGTGCGGGTCGTCGTCGATCTGCACGTAGTGCTCGTGGCCGATGTACAGGCCTTCGAGGTTCTCGCGCACGACCACCAGATCGATCTTGTCGAAGCGGCCGCCGGGGATCACCGTGAGCGCGGGTCGCAGGTTCGCGTAGAGCTTGAACTCCTCGCGCAGCCGCACGTTCGACGAGCGGTAGCCGCCGCCGGACGGGGTCTCGAGCGGGCCTTTCAGCGCAAGGCGCGTGCGGCGGATGCTGTCGAGAGTCGCCTTCGGCAGCGGGTCGCCGCTTGTGAGCACGCCTTCGAGCCCGGCGATCTGGCGGTCCCAGACGAACGGCGCCTTCAGCGCGTCGAGCGCGGCGAGCGTCGCGTCGACGATCTCCGGGCCGATGCCGTCGCCGGCGATCAGGGTGGCTTGAATGGGGGTCGTCATCGGCTGCGGGCTCGTCGAAGGAGTGGGCGGGTTTTACCTGGCGGCAAAGCATACGCTGCGAGGCGCGCGCGAGAATCTTCGGCATGAGCAATCTTGCCCACGTACTTTGCGCGCTCGCGACCACCGGTACGCTCGCTTGCAGCGTCGGCGCCGTGCCCGCGGCAGGCGCCGGTGCGTGCACGAGCGCGGCCGATGACGGCTGCTATCTCGCCTTCGAGCCGGCAGGCGCGGGCGGTCGGCTGAACTACTACACCTCGCGCCCGCCGGGTGGCGCGCCGAACGAGCCCGGGCCGACGCGTGCGCTCCTCGCGCTGCACGGCCATTCGCGCGATGCCAACAAGACCTTCGATGCCGCACTGCTCGCGGTGCGACGAGGCGGTGGGCTCGCCGAGACGCTGGTCGTCGCGCCGGTGTTCCAGGTCGATCCGGCGCGCGCCGAGAAGTGTCGGACGGCAGGCGTGCCTGCCGCACGACCCGGTGATCTGCTGTGGACCTGCGCCTCGTGGCTGGAGGGCGGCCCTTCGGCGAACGGCGCCGCGCTCGGCTCGTTCGCGGCACTCGACGCGCTCGTCGCCGAGCTCGTCCGGCAGTGGCCGAGCCTGCGCACGGTCACGATCGCCGGCTTCTCGGCCGGGGCGCAGATGGTGCAGCACGCGATCGGCTTCGCGGCCGCGCCACCGGCGGGCGTGGCGCTGCGCTACGTCGTCGCCGACCCGGGGACCTGGCTGTACTTCGACGCGGCCCGCCCGCAGCCCGTCGATGCCGCGAACTGCTCCGGCGTGAACCGCTGGAAGTACGGCACCGACGCGCTGCCCGCTCACTTCACCCGCGATGCCGCGCAGGCGCGCGCGCAATACGCGGCGGCCGAGGTTCACTACCTCGAAGGCGAACTCGACAGCGACGATGCCAAAGGCGCGGCCTACCGTGTGCTCGACAAGTCGTGCGCGGCGAACGCGCAAGGCCCGTTCCGCCTGCAGCGCGGGCAGGCCTACGGCGAGTACGACCGAAGTCTGCTCGCGCCCGCGAAACAGCGGCAGGTGACCGTGGTGCCGGGCTGCGCGCACGACGTGGCCTGCGTGTTCCCGTCGCCGGCCGCCCGCGAGGCGCTGCTGGGCG
>Ga0209583_10000578_pt1 | contig 11391 bp, 7 predicted proteins | sample Str014_FD_187201 | JGI IMG/M metagenome (GOLD analysis project Ga0209583, IMG submission 187201) | Freshwater sediment microbial communities in response to fracking from Pennsylvania, USA - Straight Creek_MetaG_SC_2014 (SPAdes) (version 2) | ecosystem: Environmental > Aquatic > Freshwater >... | reverse complement strand
GATGAACTCGTTCTTCAAGGCCTGCTCGCGCAGCTCGGCCATCACCGGCACCTGCCCGCTGAAGACCGACTGGCTGACGTTCTCCATCACGTGCTGCGCGAGCAGCCCGCGCACCATCGGCAGCGCCATGTTCTGCGAGGGGTCGAAGCGCAGGGTGATCTCGGGTTTGTCGTTGCCGCCGAACAGCGCGCGACCGGCCTTCGCGCCGAAGTCCGCCGGCAGCACGATCGCGGCGCGCAGCTTGCCGGCCTTGACCTGCGCCGCGCCGTCAGCTTCGGTCGTCTCGCTGATCGCGAGCACCGTGTCGGCGCGCAGCGCGGCGACGATCTTTGCCGAGAGCTCGCTCTTGTCGAGGTCGGTCACGCCGACCGGGATGTTGGCGGGCGCGTTGTCCTTGCCGAACAGGCTGCCGAAGAAGGCCGCGATCAGGATCGGTGCCACGATCGCCATGATCACCGAGCGGCGGTTCGAGAAGTACAGCACCAGGTCTTTGCGCACCAGTGCGATGAAGGCGTTCATGTCGTGGTTTCCGTTGAATCGCGAAGCTGCCGTCCGGTCAGCGCGAGGAACATGTCTTCGAGGTTCGCGCGGCCGGAAGTGATGTGGCGGACGATCACGCCGCGCGCCGCGAGCGCCTGAAGCACCGCCGGCGTGTCGCGCGCGAGATCGTCGAGGCCGAGCGTGATGCGGCCGGGTTCGCGCTTGATCGCCTTCAGGTTCGGCACGCCGTCGAGCACCGCTGCGTCGAGCGCGTCGTCGATGTCGAGCTGCAGCGTCTGCGCGGCCGGCAGCCGGCGGTACAGCTCCGCCTGCGTGCCGCTCGCGACGACCCGGCCGTGGTCGATGATGACGATGCGGTCGGCCAGGCGCTCGGCCTCTTCCATGTAGTGGGTGGTGTAGACCAGCGCCTTGCCGGCGCGCTTGAGCGCCTCCAGGTTGTCGAAGATCGCGTTGCGGCTTTGCGGGTCGACACCGGCGGTGGGCTCGTCGAGCAGCAGAACATCGGGGTCGTGCACGAGCGCGCAGGCGATGTTCAGGCGCCGCTTCATGCCGCCGCTGAAGGTGGCGGGCTTGTCCTTCGCGCGGTCGGCGAGGCCGACCATGTCGAGCACTTCCATCGCGCGCTTCTTGAGCGCGGTCTTCGGCAAATCGTAGAGCGCGCCGAACAGTTCGATGTTGGCCAGCGCGGGCAGGTCTTCGAACAGCGCGAGGTCTTGGGGCACCAGGCCGATGCGGCGCTTGAACGCGAACGCATCGGCCGCGAGCGTGGCGCCGCCGACCGTGACCGAGCCGGCGTCTGGCGCGGTCAGGCCGCTGATCATGCCGACGGTCGTCGACTTGCCCGCGCCGTTCGGCCCGAGCAGGCCCAGCACCTCGCCGGCACCGACGTGCAACGACACGTCGGCCACCGCGGTGCGCGTGCCGTAGGCCTTGCGCAGGCCTTTCACGTCCAACATGACATCGCGCATCGCCGCTCCCGCTTGCTTCAGTGGCACGACTCTAGCGAGATCGACATGCGGCGACGGCGCGCCTGCGACGAATCGCCGGTGCCGCGCCGCGAACCGCGCACCGGCGGCGCGAACGGTCAGCGGCCCGCCATCGCCTCGCGCCGCACCTGCAGAAAGCGCCGCACCGCCGGGTCGGCCTCGAGGCCGATCGCGCGGGCATAGGCGGCATCGGCGGCGGGCGCGTCGCCGCAGCGCGCGAGCAGGCCGGCGCGCGCGGCCCAGTACGGCTGGTAGTCCGCGAGCCGCGCATCGGCACCGATCGCATCGAGTGCGGCCAGGCCTTCGGCCACGCCCAGGGTTTCGGCGATCGCCACGGCGCGGTTGACAGCCACCACCTGCGACCCGGTCAGCGCGAGCAGCGCGTCGTAGAGCCGTGCGATCGCGGGCCAGTCGGCGCGGCCGGTGCGACGCCGGATCACGTGTGCCGACTGGATCGCCGCCTCGAGCTGATAGCGCCCGATCGCGCCGAGCCGGCTCGCGCGCCGCAGCAGGTGCTCGGCACGGTCGATCAGGGCCGCGTCCCACAGTGCGGGGTCTTGTTCGGCGAGCGGCACGTAGCCGCCCTGCGCGTCGCGCCGCGCCGGGCGGCGCGCCTGCGCGTGCAGCATCAGCGCTAGCAGGCCGAGTGCCTCGGGCGCGTCGGGCAGCAGCGTGGCGACGAGCTGGCCGAGCCAGATGCCTTCTTCGGTGAGGTTGCGGCCGCGCAGCTCGGTGCCGGCCGGGTCGGACCAGCCCTCGGTGAACGTGGCGTAGATCGCTTCGAGCACGCTGTCCAGCCGCTGCGGCAGCTCGTCGTGCTCGGGCAGGCGGAACGGGATGCCGGCTTGCTTGATCTTCGCCTTCGCGCGCGAGAGCCGCTGGCCCATGGTCGCGGGCGCGATCAGGAACGCCGAGGCGATCGTCGCGGCGTCGAAGCCGAGCACGGTCTGCAGCATCAGCGGCGCACGCACACCGTGCTCGATCGCCGGGTGGGCGCAGGCGAACATCAGCAGCAGGCGGTCGTCGGGGATCGCGCGGCGGGCGTCGTCGCCGGTGTCTTCGGTCGACAGGTCGGCGAACAGCAGCAGGTCGGGCACCGCATCGTCCTGCGTCTTGCGGCGGCGCGCAGAGTCGATCGCCTGGCGGCGCGCGGCGGTCAGTAGCCAGGCCTCGGGATTGGCCGGCACGCCGTGCGCCGGCCAGTCGCGCAGCGCGGTCTCGAATGCGGCGGAGAGCGCGTCTTCGGCCGCAGCCACGTCGCGGGTGCGCGCGCAGACGAACGCGACGAGCTTGCCGTAGCTGCGGCGCGCTGCCGCCTCCGCCGCGGCCGCTGCATCTTGCGCGGTCACATCTCCCAAACCGGACGGACCTCGATCGTCCCGTACACCGAGCTCGGGCAGCGCGCGGCCCAGGTCAGCGCGGCGTCGAGATCGGGCACGTCGATCAGGTAGTAGCCGCCGAGCTGTTCGCGGGTCTCGGCATACGGGCCGTTCAGCACCTCGGTCTTGCCGCTGCGCACACGCACCGAGGTGGCGTCGGCGACCGGGCGCAGGCGGTTGCTGCCCTGCAACGCGCCGGCGGCGATCAGTGCATCGGTGTAGGCCCCGTAGGACTGAAGGATCTTGCCGATCTCGTCGGGCGCCATCCTGGCCTCGTCGGCTTCGCTCGCATGGATCATCAGCAGGTATTTCATCGCAGTCTCTCCTGGGTTGCGGAGGCGACGAACTGTCGCATCCGGGCCATGACGTTCGGCTCGCGGCGCGTTCGACAGCCATCGCCGAAGATTGCTCGCGCGACGGCCCGCGGCCGAGGCTGCGACCCGATGCGCGCCAGTATGCGCGCGGCCCGCCCGCCTGCCGTCGCCCCATGATCTAGGGCTGGCAGCACCCGGGGGCGGCGCCCATCATGCCGCGCACCTGCCGCAGCGCAGGCGCCAACCACCGCCGCGGTGCGCGCGGCACAAGAACAGCAGGGAGACGCCGCCATGGCCACCAAGCCCGCCACCGCCAAGCCCAAGGGCCTGTCGCTCCACATCGGCCTGAACGGCGTAAGCGCCGCGGCCTACGCCGGCTGGGACGGCCCGCTCGCCGCCTGCGAGTTCGACGCGAACGACATGGCCGCGATCGCGAAATCGATGGGCGCCAAGTCGACCGTGTTGCTGACGAAGAAGGCGACGCGCGCCAACACGCTTGCCGCGATGCGCGCCGCCGCGAAGGCGCTGAAGTCGGGCGACTTCTTTCTGCTCACCTACTCGGGCCACGGCGGCCAGGTGCCCGACACCAACGGCGACGAGGCCGACGGCAAGGACGAAACCTGGTGCCTCTACGACGGCCAGTTGATCGACGACGAGCTGTACGTCGAGCTCGGCCGCTTTGCCGCGGGCGTGCGCATTCTGGTGCTCTCCGACAGCTGCCACAGCGGCACGATCACGCGCGATCTGCCGCCGCCTCCGCCGCCGCCCGACCAACGCATCAAGCTGATGCCCGATGCGGTCGCGCGCCGCGTCTACGACGAACACAAGGCGTTCTACGACAAGCTGCAGGCCGACGTGGCCGCAGCCGCGAACAAGGCCCGCGCCGGCGCATCCACCGACCCCGACGCCGCGCTCGCGCAGGTCGGCGCGGCGCATCAGGCGACGGCGCTGGTCGGCCCGTTCAGCCCCGCCGTCGTGCTGATCTCGGGCTGCCAGGACAACCAGACCTCGATGGACGGCCAGCACAACGGCGCATTCACCGAGCAGCTGCTGAAGACCTGGAACCGCGGTGCGTTCGTCGGCGACTACAACGCCTTCCACGGCCGCATCCGCGCCGCGATGCCCAGCACGCAATCGCCGAATCTGTTCGTGCTCGGCAAGGCCGCCGCCTTCTTGAAGCAGAAGCCGTTTACGCTCTGACCGCGCCCCGGAGTTGATCAGGATGCCGAACCGCCCCGTCGAGATCCAGCTGGTCGGCCGCGAGGCCGAGCGCAAGCTGCCGCCGCTGCTGACGCCCGCCAACCGCACCGCCGGCCGCAACGACGACGTCTTCCTGCCCGGCGGCTACCTCGTGCCGACCGCGGCGTTCGATGTCGGCCCGGCGGCGCGCGATGTCGGCGCCGCGTCGAAGCAGTCGCACACCGCTGCGGCCGACGAGGTCGTCGTGCTCGAGCTCGCCGACGGCAGCACGCTGATCACCAGCGCCGAGCGGCTGCGCGCCTCGCTCGCGTTGACGCACCCCGAGCTGATCGCGGCCGACGGTTCGATCCTGCTCGAGAAGCTGCGCGCCGACGGCGCCGCGCCCGGCCGCGGTTTCGGCGAGGCGATCGGCGGGCTCGTCAGCAAGGTCTACGCGTTCGCGGTCGGCGCCGCGCCCGATGCGATCATCGACGAGGCGCTGAGCCAGTTGAAGAACCCGCTCGAGCTCGGCGTGTCGTGGCTGGGCACCAAGGTGCTGATGGCCGCGATCGAGAGCCGGCTCGATCAGCAGCCGGGCCTGTACCGCTGGGTCGGCGCCACCGGCAAACCGGCCGATCTGATGCCGGTCGACCTGAACGACCCGAAGCTGCCGCCGCCCTCGGCCACCAAACCGATGCTGGTGTTCGTGCACGGCACCGCGTCGAGCACGCTCGGCAGCTTCGGCGACCTGCGCACCGGCGACCGCGACCTGTGGGGCATGCTCTCGGCGCGCTTCACCGGTGGCGTCTTCGCGTTCGAACACCGCACGCTGTCGCAGAGCCCGATCGAGAACGCGATCGGCCTCGCGAATTCGCTCCCCACCGGCGCGCAGGTCTGCCTGGTCTCGCACTCGCGCGGCGGGCTCGTGGCCGACCTGCTGTGCCTGGGCGATTTCGATTCGATGATCGACCGCTACGCCTACGCGTTCGAGGGCACCGGCGATGCCGACCCGGATGAAGCCAAGCGCGTGCGCGCCGAGCTCGCGAAGGCGCACGAGGAGCAGCGCGCGCAACTGCGCACGCTTGCCAACGTGTTGCGCGAACGGCGCATCACGGTGCTGCGCTACGTGCGCGCCGCGAGCCCGGCCAGCGGCACGCTGCTCGCGAGCGGCAACCTCGACGTGTTCCTGTCCGGCATCCTGAGCCTGATCGGCCTGGTGCCGTTCTTCTTCGGCAGCCCGGTGTATTCGGCGTTCAAGCGCGTCGTCGTCGAGGTCGCGAAGAACCGCACCAACGCGCACCTCGTGCCCGGCATCGAGGCGATGCTGCCCGACTCACCCATGGCGAGGCTGCTGCGCGACGCGCCGGTGCGGCCGAACATCGCGATGGGCATCGTCGCCGGCGACATCCAGGGCGGCAACATGCTGCGCCGGCTCGGCGTGATGCTCACCGACTTTTTGTTGTTCGACAACGAAGACAACGACCTCGTCGTCAACACCACTTCGATGCTCGCCGGCATCGCGCCGAAATCGAACGCGCGCGTGCTGTTCGATCGCGGCGCCGATGTCTCGCACTTCCGCTACTTCGCCAACATCGATACCCGCGCCGCGTTGCGCGACTGGCTGATCGTGCCCGACACGGCCGCGCTGACGATGTTCCGCGGGCTGCCCACGCCGGCCGAGTTCGCCGATGCGCTCGCGGCCTCGGCGGCGAGCCGCGACGTGGCTGCGGCCGATCGGCCGGTCGTCGTCGTGCTGCCCGGCGTGATGGGCTCGCACCTGGAAGTGAAGGCGCAGGGCGTGGACCAGGGAACGAGCGGCGACCGCGTCTGGTTCGACCCGCTCGACATCGCCGGCGGTGGCCTCTCGAAGATCGCCTGGGGCCAGCCCTCGGTCGAGGCCGAGGCGCTGTTCGAGATGTTCTACGGCAAGGTCTGCAAGTACCTCGCCGACAGCCACCGCGTCGAGCCGTTCCCGTACGACTGGCGTCAGCCGATGGACGTGCTCGCCGAGCGCCTCGGCGAGTTCCTCGACCGGCTGATGAAGCAGACGCAGCAACCGATCCGCCTGCTCGCGCACAGCATGGGCGGGCTCGTGGTGCGCGCGACCATCCACAAGCGTCGCTCGGTGATCGACGCGCTGATGGCCCGCGACGGCGCGCGCCTGATCATGCTCGGCACGCCCAACCAGGGCGCGCACTCGATGGTCGAGAACCTGCTCGGCAAGGGCGACACGCTGCGCACGTTGGTGCGGCTCGACCTGAAGCACGACATGCAGGGCGTGCTCGACATCGTCGCCGGCTTCCGCGGCGCGCTGCAGTTGCTGCCGAAGCCCGGCTTCGTCGACCTGTTCCAGGGGCAGGACGGTGGCGGCGGCAAGTACGCGTTCCAGAAGGCCGAGACCTGGGTCGACCTCAAGTCGAAGGTCACCGATTTCTGGTTCGGCAACCAGCGCGCCGGCACGCCCGCGCAAGCGGTGCTCGACGAGGCGAGCTGGCTCTGGGCCGCCGACGGCACGGGCACGCCGACCTTGCCGAGCGGCTACGAGGCGAAGACCTCGTACGTGTTCGGCGTGGCGCCGAACACCGCTTGCGGCGTGCGCGAGGAAGACGACGGCCACGGCGGCACGCGCCTGAAGATGGTCGGCACGACACGCGGCGACGGCACGGTGAGCTGGGAGTCGGGCCGCATCCAGGGCATCGGCCACTACTACTACCTGCCGGCCGCGCACGGCGACCTGCCGTCGACCGAAGAGTATTTTCCGGCGCTCGCCGACTTGCTCACCGCCGGCACGACCGCGCGCCTCTCGATGACGCCGCCGGCGGTGCGCGCGATCCAGCAGCCGCTGCCGGTGAGCTACGACGCCGGCCCGCCGACCGCCGACGACCCCGATGCGCTGCAGCGCGGCCTGATGGGCGGCTCCAAGCGCAACCGCGTGCCGCCGCGACCGAAGCGCCGGCTCGAAGTCACCGTCAAGGCGATGGACCTGCGCTTCATCGCGCAGCCGATCATGGTCGGCCACTACGAGCGCGACCCGATCGCCGGCGCCGAATCGCTGATCGACCGCGAACTGCTCGGCAACGACCTGAGCGAACGCCACAGCCTGGGCCTCTACGCCGGCGGGCGCGGCACCGCCACGGTCGTGCTGCGCGTGCCGAACGACATCGAGCGGCAGCGCGGCAGCCTCTCCGGCGCGGTCGTCGCCGGTCTCGGCTCGTACGACCGCGCGCTGAGCCCGTCCGACCTGACCGAGGCGGTTCGCACCGGCGCGCTGCGCTACCTGCTGCAGGTGATCGACGTGCTCGGCAAGGCCGATCGCGAGGTGCCGCTGGCCTCGCTGCTGATGGGCTACAACTCGTCGGCGAACCTCACGGTCGCGGCCTCGGTCGAGGCGCTGGTGCGCGGTGTGATGGAGGCGAACGCGAAGTTCTTCGAGACCACGCGGTTGAACATCCGCATCGCGCGGCTCGACATCGTCGAGCTCTACATCGACACCGCGATCAGTGCCGTGTACGCGCTGCGCCTACTGGGCCCGCAGCTCGCGGTGCAGGCGACCAGGCACGGCACGATGCTGGTCTGCCGCAGCGAGCTGATGCAGGGCGAGGGCCTGCGCCAGCGGCTGTTCGACGACCGCAGTTCGAGCTACTGGCCGCGGCTGATCATTGCCGACGCCGACCGCGACGGCAGCAACTGCCCGCCCGCTTTTGACAAGGGCACGAGCGAGGGTGCCGCCGCGCCGATCGCCGATCGCCTGCGCTTCACCTACGTCGGCCAGCGCGCGCGTGCCGAGTCGGTCGCGCTGCAGCGCCAGCCGGGGCTGATCGAGCAACTGGTGGCACAGCAGATCCACAACCCCACGTGGAACGAAGACTTCGGCCGCATGCTGTTCCAGCTGATGGTGCCGCACGATTTCAAGGACGCGGCGCGCCAGCTCGACCGCGTCGTGCTCGTCGTCGACCCCTACACCGCGAACCTGCCGTGGGAGCTGATGCTCGCCGACGACCCCGGCCGCGCCAACGACGACAAACTGCCGCTCGCGCTGCGCACGGCGGTCGTGCGGCAGCTCACGACGTGGACGTATCGGCCGCAGGTGCGCCAGAACGTCGAGCGCCGCGCGCTGGTGATCGGCAACCCCTCGGTGGCGGGCTTCACGGCGGCCTTCCCGCTGATCGAGGGCCGACCCACGCAGGCGCCGCCGCCGCTGCCCGGTGCGCAGGCCGAGGCCGAGGCGACCGCGGTCGTGCTCGGCAGCATGGGCTACATCGTCGAGTCGGTGATCGGCGACTACCAGCCCGCCAGCGACGTGCTGACCAAGCTCTACAGTCAGCCGTGGCGCATCCTGCATATTTCGGCGCACGGCGTGTTCGGTCTGACGCACGCAGATGGGCGGCAGCGCAGCGGCGTGCTGTTGTCGGGCGGCCTGCTGATCACCGCGGCCGAGATTGCGGCGATGGAGACGGTGCCCGAGGTTGTGTTCCTGAATTGCTGCCACCTCGGCCAGATGACGGCCGATGACGGGGGCGGCCGCGGCGGCAACAAGCTCGCCGCTAGCGTCGCACGCGAGCTGATCGAGGTCGGCGTGCGCTGCGTGGTGGTCGCGGGTTGGGCCGTCAACGACGACTCGGCCAAGCGCTTCGGCCAGTCGTTCTACGAGCAGCTGTTGCTGCGGCGGCGGCCGTTCGGCGACGCGGTGTTCGAGGCGCGCAAGGCCGTCTGGCAATCGCATCCCGAAGACATCACCTGGGGCGCGTTCCAGGCCTACGGCGAACCCGGCTGGCTGGCCGAGCCGCGCGCGCCCGACGGGCCGGGCCTGAACGCCGGTGGCAGCGCCGCCTCGCCCGAGGAACTGCTCGACGATCTGGCGCGCCGCCGCGCCGACCTCTCGCGCCGGCGCGAGAACCTGTCGGAGGTGGAGATGCGCGGCCAGGCCGACGCGATCGCCGCGATGCTCAAGCTGCGCTGCCCACCGGCCTGGGAGCATCTGCCGCAGCTGCAATCGGCGCTCGGCCGCACCTGGTTCGAGCTCGGGCAGCTGGAGCGCGCGCGCGATTGTTTGCTCGCCGCGGTGCAGGCGGTCGACACGATCGGGCTGGTGCCGATCCACGACATCGAGAAGCTCGCGAGCGTCGAGGCGCGGCTGGGCGACGAGCGCGCGCAGGCCGAGCTCGCGCACGTGCACCGAGCCGGTGACCCGGCCGTGCGCCGCACGGCCGAGGCGCTGATCGACATGTCGCTGAAGCGCCTCGACGGGCTCGATGCGCTGGTCGAGACGCGTCTGCCCACGGGCCTCGGCGCCGAGCCGCTGCTGCCGAGCGTGCCGCACGCCGAACGCGCCGCGCTGCGCGGCAGCACCTGGAAGCGCAAAGCGGCGCTACAGGCGCGGCGCTTGTTGAGCGGCCACCTCGGCGCCGCCGAACGCGAGTTGGTCGGCCGCGAGATGGTGGCGTGCATCCACAACGCCGTGGCCGCTTACCAGAGCGCCGAAGGCAGCCCCGGCAGCAGCCGGTTCAGCACCCGCCATGCGCTGAACCGCCTCGCGCTCGATGCGCTCACAGAGTGGCCGAGCCCCGCCGAGCGCGACGCCGCGATCGAGCTCGCGCAGCAATGCCGCCGCGCCGCCGCGCAGGGCTTCTCGATCAGCCCGACGCTGTGGGATGCGATCACCCAGCCCGAGGCGCTGCTCGTCGAACGCATGATCGACGGCAGCCTCGGCCGCGCCGGCGACGCCGGCCGCGCGGTCTTCGAAGACCTGGCGCGCGCCTACTGCGACGCGATGCTCAACGTCACGATCAAGCCCTCGCAGCTCGACGCGATGCTCTCGCAGATGGAGCTGCTCTCGCGCCTGTGCGATGCGCTTTCGCTGACGCAGTTCGACGACGAGGTGCTCGCGCGCATGGCCACGCAGTTGATCGGCCTGGCGCAGCGCGTGCAGCCGGGCAGGGCGCCGCGTGACGATCGGCCGCAGCAGGTGAAGCTGGCCGCGCGCGCCCCGACGCAGAAGCCGATCCAGCCCAAAGAAAGGCCGACAACGTCGACAAAGCCGATGACGTCGAAGAAGGTCGTCGGTGCGAAGGCGAAAAAGGCCGTCGTCCGCGCGAAGGGCGCGCCGAAATCACGCTAGCGCCGCCGGCCCCACGCCGATTGCAAGCCAGTTGCCGCCCGCACCCGGCCACCTCGTTACCATCGTCGCAGCGTCGCATTCTTCGGGAATCGCCATGTGCCGAAACATCAAGACACTGTTCAACTTCGAGCCGCCGGCCACCGAGCTCGAGATTCGGGATGCCTCGTTGCAGTTCGTTCGAAAGCTCAGCGGCTTCAGCGTGCCTTCGAAGGCCAACGAAGCGGCGTTCGAGAAGGCTGTCGAGGATGTCGCGGCTTCAGCCAGAACGCTCGTCCGGTCACTCGTCACGACCGCCTACCCGCGCAACCGCGAGACCGAAGCCGCCAAGGGCCGGGCCCGCTCTGCCACTCGGTTCGGCGTGACGCGGTAAGCGCCGCCGCCCCAAGGTCGACGAGGTCAGCCTGAAATGCTCCAGGGTTCCTGTCTTTGCGGCAATGTGCGCTGGGTGTTCGATGGCGAACCGGAGGGCGCGACCGCCTGCAACTGCACAGCGTGTCGACGTTACGGCGTGCTCTGGGCCTACGACTACGAAGGCGAGGGCATCCGGGTCTCGGGTGAGACGCGCGCGTATGCAAGAGGCAAAGCGCTGGAGTTCCATTTCTGCCCGGCTTGCGGTTGCATCGTCTTTTGGCGCGGGTTGCAGAAGGAACAGGGCGGGCGCGTGCGCATCGCCGTGAATCTGCGGCTCTCGGAGCCGGAGGCGGTCGCGCACATTCCGATCGACCACTTCGACGGGCTGAACACCTTCGACGACTTGCCGCGAGACGGTCGATGTGTTTCAGACTACTGGTTCTGAACGCCCACCCGAAGCGAAGGCCTGGACCCATTTACCTCACCCCCAGGATCCGCAGACCTTGACCGTGCTGACCTTTCAAGCAGGCGTGGTGTCGAGGGTGGATCGCAAGATTTCCAGG
>Ga0209583_10000577_pt1 | contig 11395 bp, 14 predicted proteins | sample Str014_FD_187201 | JGI IMG/M metagenome (GOLD analysis project Ga0209583, IMG submission 187201) | Freshwater sediment microbial communities in response to fracking from Pennsylvania, USA - Straight Creek_MetaG_SC_2014 (SPAdes) (version 2) | ecosystem: Environmental > Aquatic > Freshwater >... | reverse complement strand
GCTGCTTTCAGGACTTCCTCTTCCGACAGATGCGGAAGTGCAAGGTGCAGCGCCTCATGGAGATAGGTTTCAAACTTCTCCCTGCCTTTCAGCCGGCTGTCGATTTCGATGTGGCTATCCAGGCGCCGGTCCATGGGAATGTGGGCCATACCAGTGGCCTTGTGGCGCCCCAGCTTTCGAAAGGTCACCCTTGGCATTTTACGCAAATCGACGAAGAACATGCAGTAACGCTAGCAGCATTGTGAGCCAAACACAAATGTGAGCCTTGCGCTGCACCATGCCGGGTGAGGAGCCGAATAGAAGTTTAGCAGGGTGGCAATCCATAAAGGGGTGGCGCATTGGAGGACGTTGTCACCGTGGCCCTGTCAGGCGGTTGCGTTGCCCGCTGCCAGCGACTATGTCATGCAAACATGTCCAGCAACACCCCATCCCAACGTATGCTCCGCGCCGGAGAACTGATCCGCCATGCCTTGGCGCAGGTTGTGTCACGTGGCGAAGTTGGCGATCCAGAGATCGACAGATTGGCCCCCACCATTGTGGAAGTGCAAGTTTCACCCGATATGAAAATCGCTACCGCCTATGTGCGCAGCCTGATTATTGGCAAGGAAAAGCAGGCGCTAGATGTGCTCAACAAAAACCGCAAATTCATCCGCGGACTTTTGGCCCCCAAGCTCGACATGAAATACATGCCCGAAATCAGGTTTCGGATCGATACATCACTGGAATATGCCAATAAGATCGATGCCCTCCTTCACCGCCCCGAAGTCGCCCGGGATTTGAAAAGGGACGAGTAGACTCGACATTTTCACCAAAATGTATTACATTTGCTGCACATGTCATACGAGGTGCTCTGATGGCCAAAAAGATGATCTCTGCGCGGATTCCTGTTGCTGTGAACAAGCAGCTTGAACAGATGGCAAAACGCGAAAAGCGCTCAAAGTCCTTTCTGGTCGAAGAGGCACTCCAGAACTATGTCGCGCGCGAAGAGTGGATGGTTGCCGAAATGGATGCTGCTTTTAAGCAGGCCGACGAGTCTGGCGAATGGGTTTCCAACGAAGCAGTAATGGCATGGATGGAGTCATGGGGAACTGACAATGAATTGCCTCGGCCAAAGCCAGACACATTCCGTAAAAAGGATGCCGCATGAGGATCAGGTGGTCAGACGCTGCTGTTGGCGACCTAGATGATCTTACTCAATTTATTCGTCTGCGTGATCCGAAGGCTGCGGTGAAAGTTCGAATGAGAATTGTCGCGGCGACGCAGTATTTGACTGAATTTCCAGAGATTGGACGCGGCACATTGCGCCCAAAGTACAGACTTTACGTCGTAAAAGGACTGCCATATCTTATTGGTTATCGGGTCGAATCAGATTTCATCGAGGTTGCGGCTGTCATTGACGGTCGCATGAATCGAAGTCCTGATCTGTGGTAAAAGTCCCCCGTCTCAAACTTTCCGGCTGGATTGCCCTCGACAAGCCCTATGGCATGTCCTCCACCCAGGCCTTGGGCAAACTGCGTTGGCTGTTCAACGCCGAAAAAGCGGGACACGGCGGAACCTTGGACCCCTTGGCCACGGGCTTGCTGCCAATTGCGCTGGGTGAGGCCACGAAAACCGTTTCCTATGCCATGGACGGCCGAAAAATCTATCATTTCCGCGCCCAGTGGGGCAGCCAAACCAATACCGATGATCTTGAAGGCCAAACCACCGCCCAATCAGTGTCGCGTCCATCCCAAATCAGTATCGAATCTATACTACAGCAATTCACGGGCGAAATCATGCAGGCCCCGCCGGCTTTTTCTGCAATCAAGATTGCAGGCGAGCGGGCCTATGATCTGGCTCGCGCCGGGGCAGCGCCGGAAATGGTCGCCCGCCCGGTCACCGTCGAAACCCTGCGCCTGATCGATGCATCAAACGCGGATTATGCCGATTTCGAAGTTGTCTGCGGCAAAGGCACCTATATCCGCTCTCTGGCCCGTGACATGGGCCGGGTGCTGGGCTGCTTTGGCCATGTCAGCAAGCTGCGCCGAACGCAAGTCGGCCCTTTCACGCAAAACCAGATGATTTCGCTGGAGTTGCTGGAGGAAATAAGCCATAGGGACGGCACAGAGGCCTTGCAAAAGGCCTTGTTTCCTATTGAGACCGTGCTGGACGGCATCCCTGCACTGGCCGTTATGGGAAGTGATGCCGCTAAACTGAGGCAGGGCCAACAGGTTCTGCTGCGCGGAGCAAATGCTCCCATAAGTGTGGCGGCGGTTTTGGTGCGCAGTGGTACAGAACTCGTCGGCATCGGCGAAGTCTCCCAAGGCATTCTCAAAACAAAGCGATTGTTCAACCTTTAGTGATGTCCGGAGAAGATCGATGACAATGACTGCTGAGCGCAAAAACGCTCTTGTAAAAGAATATGCCATTAAGGCCGGTGATACGGGGTCGCCCGAAGTTCAGGTGGCGATCCTGACGGAACGCATCAACTATCTGACTGACCATTTCAAGACTCACAAAAAGGATAACCATTCCCGCCGTGGTCTGCTGCGCATGGTGGCAAACCGCCGCAGCTTGCTGGATTATGTCAAGGGCAAGGATGAGGCGCGTTACGCGACGCTCATCAAGCGCCTGGAAATCCGCCGCTAATACCATTCACCGAAGGCCCTCATCCGGCCTTCAGCCACCTTCTCCCCAGAGGGGAGAAGGGTGAAGGAAAACACAATCGCCCTCGCCGAAGTTTTGGCGAGAGTTTAGGAATCGTCCCTCGCCCGCTTGCGGGAGAGGGTGCCCGAAGGGCGGGTGAGGGTCCTTCAGTGCAAAACATACGAGCGGGTGGATCACCGAAAAGCCACCCGCGTCCCCGGAATTGGTTTTGGCAATAGGGCCGGAGTCACTTGTCCAAAGGGGATGCCGTCCAAGAGCAGGTGATCAAAGTGGCGGCGAAGGACTCAAAGGAAAAGCATATATGTTCAATATTGATGTTGAAGAAATCCAATGGGGCGGTCGCACCCTTCGTTTAGAAACCGGGCGCATTGCCCGCCAAGCCGATGCGGCGATCTTAGTTACTTACGGTGAAACCACTGTTCTGGCCACAGCTGTTGCCGCCCGGGCCGAAAAGCCCGGCATCGACTTTTTCCCGCTCACGGTAAACTATCAAGAAAAGACCTATGCTGCGGGCAAAATCCCCGGTGGCTATTTCAAGCGTGAAGGCCGCCCATCAGAAAAAGAAACCTTGGTTTCCCGCCTGATCGATCGCCCCATTCGCCCATTGTTCCCAGAAGGTTTCCGCGTTGAAACCCAAGTGGTGGCAACGGTTCTGTCTTACGACATGGAAAATGACAGCGACATCGTGGCACTCGTTGCGTCATCAGCCGCTCTCACGCTTTCGGGCATTCCCTTCATGGGCCCAGTGGGCGCCGCGCGTGTCGGTGTGATCAATGGCGAATATGTGTTGAACCCCACCGTCGAAGAGATGAAGACCTCTGAACTTGATCTCGTGGTGGCCGGAACACACGATGCGGTTCTGATGGTTGAATCCGAAGCCAAGGAACTCTCCGAAGAAAAGATGTTGGGCGCGGTGATGTTTGGTCATGCGCATTTCCAACCGGTGATCGAAGCCATCATCCGCTTGGCCGAACGTTCATCGCGTAGTGCGCGTGAATTCGCGCCACCCGATGAAGAAAAGCTCTACAAGGCGGTAAAGAAGTCTGCCGAAAAAGGTGTTCGCGCCGCTTATGCGATTGCCAAGAAGGAAGATCGCCAAGACGCTGTGGCCAAGGTGAAAGACACGGTTCTGAAAGCCATGGTTGATGCTGAAGATGCCAAGGCCCCAACCTCGCAAAAGGTTGCTGAAGCTTTCAAGCATCTTGAAAAAGATGTGGTGCGTAATGCTATCTTGGATACGGGCCTTCGTATTGATGGTCGTGACACCAAAACCGTCCGCGTTATTGTGGCTGAAGCCTCTGTGCTTCCACGCACCCATGGTTCAGCTTTGTTCACCCGTGGTGAAACTCAGGCTCTCGTGGTGACGACGCTCGGCACCGGCGAAGATGAGCAGTATGTTGACTCACTCGACGGCATGTTCAAAGCCAAGTTCATGCTGCATTACAACTTCCCTCCCTACTCTGTGGGTGAAGTGGGCCGCATGGGTGCCACCGGCCGCCGCGAAATCGGCCACGGCAAATTGGCTTGGCGCGCCATTCATCCGATGCTGCCATCGGCGGATGAGTTCCCCTACACCATGCGTGTTGTCTCGGAAATCACCGAGTCTAACGGCTCATCCTCTATGGCCTCAGTCTGCGGCGCATCATTGGCGTTGATGGATGCAGGCGTGCCCTTAAAGGCACCAGTGGCGGGTATCGCCATGGGCCTCATCAAGGAAGGCGAACGCTTTGCGGTTTTGTCTGACATCCTCGGTGATGAAGATCATCTGGGCGATATGGATTTCAAAGTGGCCGGCACCACCAATGGCATCACTGCTTTGCAAATGGACATCAAGATCACCGGCATCACCGAAGAGATCATGAAGGTTGCTTTGTGGCAGGCCAAGGATGGCCGTATGCACATTTTGGAAAAAATGTCGGCTGCCCTTGAAAAAGCCCGTCCGGGCCTTGGTGAACATGCACCGCGCATTGAAACCATCAAGATCCCAACCGATAAAATCCGTGAAGTGATCGGCACAGGCGGCAAAGTCATCCGCGAAATCGTCGAAAAGACGGGTGCCAAGGTTGACATCCAGGATGACGGCACCATCAAAGTGGCTTCGTCGTCAGGTGCGGCCATTGCAGCTGCGCTGAAGTGGATCAAAGGCATCGTGTCAGAACCAGAGATGGGCGAAATTTACGAAGGCAAGATCGTCAAGGTCATGGATTTCGGCGCCTTCGTCAACTTCTTCGGTGCCAAAGACGGCCTCGTCCACATCTCGGAACTCTCCTCCAACCGCGTGAACAAAACCTCTGACGTGGTGAAAGAGGGTGACGTGGTGAAAGTCAAGCTCATGGGCTTCGACAACCGCGGCAAGATCAAGCTGTCGATGAAAGCAGTAGATCAAGCCACGGGTGAAGACCTGACCAAGAAGCAAGGCGGCGAAACGCCAGCTGCTGAAGGCGAAACGAACTAAACTTAGTTCGGCAAACAAAGTTCAAAACGCGGTACCGAAAGGTGCCGCGTTTTTTTGCTTTGACAAGGGGTGACGGTGTTCGATTCCTGTGCTTATTTCCAAGCATGCTGCCCCTCATCCAAATCCCCGCCCTCGGCTGTGACGAAGGCCTCTACGCGCCGTTCAATGCCGCACTGGGCATCAAGGCCCAAACCATCATTCCTATCGCCAATCGCATGGCGGGTTGCGTGGAACAGGTTCTCGCGCAAATGCCGCAAGAACTCATTCTGCTGGGCACTTCCTTCGGCGGGCGTGTGGCGATGGAGACGGTACTTGCTGCGCCAGAGCGTGTGAAGGGCATGATCATCATCGGCGCAGGGCCGGGGCCTGTTGTAGATCAAGCTGCGGGGTTGAAGCGTTCAGCCCGTGTGCGCGGCGGCGAATTTGAAAACGTGCTGCAGGAAATGGGTGATATCATCTCACATCTCCCCGGCCCGCGCGGGCCTGAGACGATGGAGGCGTTCCGCGCCATGAGCCGCAAGTTGGGCGCTGAGAAATTCGCGCTGCAATCTGATGCGTTGGCCCATCGCGTGGACCTGCGGCCGCGTCTTGCTGAAATCGAATGTCCGGCGCTTTGCCTGTGGGGAGACCATGATCAATTCACCGCTCCGGAAGTTGGCGCAAGAATCGCGGCAGCTGTTCGATGCGGAACCTTTGTCGCACTGAAACACTGCGGCCATTTCCCTACGCTGGAATATCCAGAAGAGGCGGCCCAAGCCGTGCGAGAGTTCCTACTTCAAACTCAATAAGTATTCCGCAATCGCGCTGATATCCGCTTCTGGAAGCTTTGCGAGATTGCTTTGCACTTCTCCCATGCCGCCGCTGCTCATATGTTCATAGCCCAGCGTCTCGCCGTTCTGGAAAGCGGAGACCAAATCCGCCTGATCCTTATAGCGCTGGCGTTCCACAAGGCCGCGCAGTGATGGCACCTTGCCCTTGCCTTCGGGGTGCGGCCCCCCCATGAATTTGCGGGTGAAGTCAGATCCCATAAAGAGATTGCGCGGCGTGTGGCATTCATTGCAATGGCCAGGCCCGTTGACGAGATAGGAGCCGCGATTCCAGCTTTCGCTCTGGCTGGGATCAGCCACCCATTTGGTCTCATCCAGTCCGATCCATTTCCACAAGCCAAGCCCGCGCCGCACGATCAGCAGCCCGATCACCTGATGCGGCGGCGTGGCGTTTTTTACTGGTGCCAACGAAGCAAGATAGGCCTTCACGTCCAACACATCGTCCACCTTCATCTTGGCGTAGGAAGTGTAGGGGAAAGCTGGAATGAGATGCCCGCCTGCGCGGCGGATGCCTTTTTGCATCGCGTTGACAAAATCAATATCGCTCCACGGGCCAAGTCCGGTCTCTGGGTCAGGCGTGAGATTGGGCGGATATAAAACACCGATTGGAGTTTTGAGAGGTTTGCCACCAGCGGGCACTTCAGTGGCATCCGGAGAGGCGTGACAAGAGATGCAGCCACCAACATTGAAAATCAACTTGCCGTTTTCAAGATCGGCTTGATGGGCAGGAACGTCTGCCGCAGTCAAAGGGCGAGTTTCAGTCCCCACCCAAAAAAAACCAAGCCCCAGCACAACAGGAAGTATCAGGGCTTGGATAGGTCGTCTCATGCGAAACTGTTATTGCAGCGGCGCGCGAAATTTTTCGTGGCAGCCCTTGCAACCTGCCCCATCAGCGGGGAAAGCAGCTTTGAAAGACGCCAGATCAGTGGTTTTGCGCAAGGCCTGATCAGCCGCATACCAAGCGTTGGCGGCGGCATCGAAGCCCTTCGGATCTTCCCAGATGGCGGGCAGGGCATGGGTTTGTTCAGCGGAGCCTTGCTTTGTTTCCGGCCCCCACCATTTCGACCAATCAGCGCAAACCTTGTCTTCATTCTCAAATGCGGCTTTGAGAGCGGCAGCATCGAACGGTTTGTCGCCTTTGAAAATCGGCACAGCCACGCCGAACACACCACCATGGCCTAATTTCATGCAGGCCTTGCGCGCGACAATCGCTTCATCAGCGCTCATCGCGGCAAAGGCCATGCCTGCACCAAGCGACAGCGCCAAAACGCCAGCCATCAAACCAAATTGCAATTTAGAAATCATTTCACTCTCCGCTGTTGGGCAAATGCTACCATCACCGTTACAGATTAATCATAACTTTTATTCCGCTTCAGTCACTTCACATTTCCGCGAAGTCACCATGCGAAATTGCAACAGCTTCAGTCTTCCGGGCTGCGATAATTCTGGTGGCAGGCGCTGCAGGCGTGGCTGAGCGCCAAGAAACTTGCCTTGAAACTGGCCTCATCATGGGCATCAGCTAATATCTTGAGCGCTGCGAAATACGCATCAGAAGAACGTTGAAATCCTATAGCGTCAGACCAGATCGTCGCATCGGCGCGCGATTTGAGCCCGGGAACGGCCTGAGAGTCCTGCGGCCAGAACTGTTTCCAATCACTGCACACAAATTCAATGCCTTTCAACACTTTTGGCACGGCGGCCGCATCAAAGGGCTTTTCCCCCTTGAACATCGGCAGCATGGCATTGAAGCCAGAGGTGCTGGCTTTCATGCAGGCCTGCCGCGCAATAACGGCGCTGCCGGCATCGGCAAAAACAGGCGAAGGCCCCGCGAGAGCAACAAACATCAGAATCCACAGCGCTTTATGCTTCATTCCTGTCCTCTCCAACCAAAAATTAATTTTGGATATCAATTTCGCCACAGGATGTCCACATGAACACCGCTTTCCAATCCTATCCATCTGCGGTGCTTTAGGTTTCTTTAGGTCAATTGCCGTAAACCTTGGGCCAACTGAGGAATGACGATGAAGAAACAACAGAGCCCAAGCCAATACCGCGCCTTTCGCCAACCGGCAACATTGAGCCCGGAATTGATTGAGGAACTTAAAGTGCTGAAGTCACTCGAAGCACAAGAAACCAAGCAGAACTGAAGTTAAAGAGGTTCAAACCGCGAAGGCCGAAACACGCTTTCGCAAGCCCGTCACATCGCCAACCACCGCCAGCTCGGCCACATCATGTGCGCCGAAGCTTTTCGCCAATTGTTTGAGATTGGCCCGCGCGTGGCCCACAAGGTCCGCGTCCTTTGCTTCAAGGCCAGCGCCGATGCTGTTGATCAGATGGTTCATCTCTTCAACCGCCACGCCCATAACCCTCCGCCAGATCACTGGTGAAAGACCCTCGCGCAACGCGGCCAAAAGTTCTGCCGCAGCGGGCTTTACCGAAATCACCTTGGTGCGCTCCGCCTTGAACGCCACTGCCGATGTCATGGCTTTCAGCAATTCATTGGTATTGGCAGGCTTGGGCAAGGCTGAATCAAACGCGTCACGCCAAGCCGAATGTTCTGTTGAGTCAGCAAGGAATGCTGAAAGCGCCAGAATGGGCGTATCATTGCAATGCGCCAGTTCCGCGCGAATGGAACGCGCCGCCGTCACCCCGTCCATCACCGGCATTTCAATATCAAGCAGGATCACATCATAATTGTCATGGCGCGCCCGCTGCAAGGCCAGTTCGCCATCTTCCACTGCATCAACATCAAAACCCATGCGTTCCAGCATGGCCTTTGTCACGACGCGCGACGTGATTTGGTCTTCTGCATAAAGCACACGGCGCGGCGAGCCGTCGGCGCGTTGAAACGAAGTTTTGGTCTGGGGGGCAAGGGCACTCATCGGTGCTCACCCTATCCGCCCAATCCTTGCTGCAAGTTTTAACGCATTAACGAATTGCGGCTCATGATTAACGCGAGGTTATTTCGTCCCAAACATCCGGTCACCCGCGTCGCCCAATCCGGGAACGATGTATCCGTGATCGTTGAGATGTAAATCCACCGCCGCCGTGAAAATCGGCACATCCGGATGCTCTTGGTGAAACCGCATGATGCCTTCTGGTGCGGAAAGCAAAGTGACAAGACGTAAATCCTTGGCACCTTTTTCTTTCAGGCGGCTCACGGCAGCGGCCACTGAATTGCCCGTGGCCAACATCGGATCCACCACAATGGTGCGCCGCTCAGCAATATCTTCTGGCACCTTCATATAGTATTGCACCGGCTGCAGTGTCTTGGGATCGCGGTAAAGCCCGATATGCCCCACCCGCGCCGATGGCACGAGATCAAGCATGCCTTCCAACAAGCCATTGCCCGCGCGCAACACGGAAACAATGACAAGTTTTTTGCCTTCCAGCACCGGCGCTTCCATCGCGGCAACGGGCGTTTCAATTTGCCGCGTGGTCATTGGCAAATCGCGGCAGACTTCATAGGCCAGAAGCAGGCTGATCTCCCGCAGCAGCTGGCGAAACACCGCTGTTGGCGTGTGCTTGTCGCGCATCAAGGTGAGCTTGTGCAGCACGAGCGGATGGTTGACGATGGTGAGATTGTGTGGGGCTTTGAAATCCACTTTTGCCGCCATTGTGTAACTCCTTGCTTTCGCATTACATAGCGCCAGTCTTGGGGCCTTGCCCAGCGCGCCCTTCACCTATCCACTTTTTTCAAGGCTCAGGCCTTGCAAATAGTCGCGCCTTATCTTATTTAGTAACTAATGGAGTTACATATGACGAAGACGGATTACATCGTTCCGGCAGGAACTTTTATCGGCCACGTTCACTTGAAAGTAGCGGATATTCAGCGTGCCCTTGGCTTCTATTGCGGCGTTTTGGGCTTTGAACTGCAACAAATGTATGGCGCGGATGCAGCCTTCATTTCGGCAGGCGGTTATCACCACCACATTGGCCTGAACACCTGGGAAAGCAAGGGCGGTTCACCACCACCCCCCGGCACAACGGGCCTGTTCCACACCGCCATTCTTTATCCGACGCGCGCCGATCTCGCCAATGCCTTGAAGCGCGTTGGCGCCTCTGGCCTCGAACTCGATGGCGCATCCGATCACGGCGTGTCTGAAGCGCTTTATCTGCGTGATCCGGACCAGAACGGCGTTGAACTCTATTGGGACAAGCCGAAAGCCCAGTGGCCCTTTGACGCCAATGGCAAATTGAAAATGATCACGGCCCGTCTTGATCTCAATGACCTCATCAAGCAGGCAACAATCTGATTTTCTGAAACGAAGACCTCAGACCAAGCGGCCGGTGATCTATCCTGCCTTTTGGGGCCACATTCAATCAATCCAACCGCGCACATTTTCCGTATAAAGCCACATGACCCAACCTGTCCTCATGTGGTTCCGCCAGGACCTCAGGCTTTCCGACAATGCTGCACTCAGTGCGGCAACTGCTAAAGGTCCGGTCATTCCGCTCTTCATCCTTGATGATGAAACGCCAGGTGATTGGCGCTGGGGCGCGGCCTCGCGCTGGTGGCTGCACCATTCTCTTGCGTCGTTGCAAAAGAATATGCCCATCGTTCTCAAGCGAGGCAGGGCAGATCAGGTCTTGCGCAATGTGTTGCAGGGGAGTGGTGCTGCGTCACTGCATTTCACCCGCGACTACGCGCCGTGGTCTGGCGCACTTGAGCAGCGCGTCAAATCCATCTGTGATGATCTCAACATCGAATGCCATCGCCACGGCGGCTTTCTGCTGCATGAACCTGAATCGATCCGCAACGGTTCGGGCCAACCCTATAAAGTCTACACGCCTTTCGCCCGCGCTTGCTTTGGCAAGGGCGAACCACGCACCGCAAAGCCTGCGCCAAAAATCGCATTCGCGAGGCACGAATTGACATCAGATCAATTGACTGATTGGAATCTCTTGCCGTCAAAGCCTGATTGGGCGCAGGGCTTGCGGGACAATTGGCAACCCGGCGAACAAGCTGCCCAAAAACTGCTCCATCGCTTTATTGACGAGGGCCTGGGTAACTATGCCGAGGGCCGCGACAGGCCGGACAAAGCCTTTACCTCGCGCCTGTCGCCCCATTTGCATTGGGGTGAAATCTCGCCACATCAGGTCTGGCACGCCATCCGCAACGCCATGGCGCACGCCGTTGGCGCGTTGGACGGCAGTGGTGAGAAGTTCCTCAAGGAAATCCTCTGGCGCGAATTCGCTTGTCACCTCTTGCATCACTGGCCAGAATTTCCACTAAAGCCCTTTCGCCCAGAATTCGAAGACTTTCCATGGCGCGACGATCAACCATCGCTGCGTCGCTGGCAACGCGGCGAGACGGGTTATCCGATTGTCGATGCCGGAATGCGCGAGCTCTGGGCCACAGGCACGATGCACAACCGTGTGCGCATGGTCACTGCCTCATTCCTCATCAAGCATTTGCAGATTGATTGGCGTGAAGGGGAACGCTGGTTCTGGGACTGTCTGGTGG
>Ga0209583_10000576_pt1 | contig 11403 bp, 6 predicted proteins | sample Str014_FD_187201 | JGI IMG/M metagenome (GOLD analysis project Ga0209583, IMG submission 187201) | Freshwater sediment microbial communities in response to fracking from Pennsylvania, USA - Straight Creek_MetaG_SC_2014 (SPAdes) (version 2) | ecosystem: Environmental > Aquatic > Freshwater >... | reverse complement strand
GCACATGATTGCGCGCCGACTCTCCAGCGTGATGCGTCACACCAGCCATGGCAGGCGAGAAGCGCGCGCCGAGCCGGCGGTGACTGTCGCAACCCTGCTGCCGGCCGATTCGGCGAAATCGCTGCTGGCGAGGCTTTGTGATGGAGGTCGTCGCGCGGCATCGTAAAGTTCCCCCGGCGGTTGTGGAACAACCGGTTTCCCCCAGCATTGTAGACCCGCAATTCTGCACTGGAGGATGAGATGAACAAGATTGCACTGATCGCCGCTTCGCTGGCCATTCTGGCGAGTCCGGTTCTTGCCGAAGACGTCAAGACCACCGGCACCGCGCCCGCCGAAGCCAAGTTCTCGACGGTTTCGAAGGATGAGATGTTCTCATCGAAGCTGAAGGGTCTCAACGTCCACAATCAGAAGGATGAATCGGTCGGCGAAATCACTGATCTCGCGATCAAGAACAACCAGGTCCAGGCATTGATCCTCTCGGTCGGCGGGTTCCTTGGCCTGGGCGAACACTACGTTGCGGTTTCGCCGTCCTCGGTCAACGTTCGCTATGACAGCAAGAACGACAAGTGGCTGGCGTCGATGAACGCCACCAAGGACGCGCTGAAGGCGGCGCCCGAGTTCAAATACCCGAAATAGCACGACGCGCAAGCTCCGAACGGTCGTCGGCGGCAACGCCGGCGGCCGTTTGGGTTCGTCAACGCGAGTTACGCCGCCTTCTTGCTTTCGGCGAGATTGGCGAGTTGACGCAGGATCTCCGTCGTACCCATCAGCCGCTCTTCAGGCGTTTTCCATTCCTGCAAAAACACCACCTTCATGTCCGGCCGAACCTTGGCCGCCTGGCCATGCTGGCGGATGAAAAACACCAGCCGGTCTGGCTGCGCGAATTTGTTGTCGCGGAAAGAAATCACCGCGCCCTTTGGCCCGGCATCGACCTTCTCGACATTGGCTCGCCGGCAATAGGCCTTGATCGCGGCGACCTTGAACAGGTAGCGGACCTCGTCCGGCAACACCCCGAAACGATCGCGCATTTCGGCGGCGAAATTGTCGATCTCCTCGTCGGACTCGAGGTCGGCGAGGCGCCGGTACAGCGACAGCCGCACCGCCAGATCGTTGACGTAGTCCTCCGGAATCAACACGGGCATGCCGATGGTGATCTGGGGTGACCAGCGATCGGCAGCGGGCTCCACGACGCCGGCCTTGAGGTTGAGGATCGCCTCTTCCAGCATCGACTGGTACAGTTCGAAGCCTACTTCCTTGATATGGCCGGACTGTTCCTCGCCCAACAGATTGCCGGCGCCGCGGATATCGAGGTCGTGCGAGGCGAGCTGGAACCCGGCGCCGAGCGTTTCCAGCGATTGCAGGACTTTCAGCCGCCGTTCGGCCTGCGCGGTGATCTTCTGCTGCGCCGGCAGCGTGAACAGCGCATAGGCCCGCAGTTTCGAGCGTCCGACCCGTCCTCGCAACTGATAGAGCTGCGCCAGCCCGAACATGTCCGCGCGGTGCACGATCAGCGTGTTGGCGGTGGGAATGTCGAGGCCGGACTCGATGATGGTGGTCGAGAGCAGAATGTCATATTTGCCGTCATAGAACGCGGACATGATGTCCTCGATCACGGTCGGCGCCATCTGGCCGTGCGCGACCGCGACCTTCATTTCCGGCACATTCTTGTCGAGGAAGTCCCTGACGCCGGCGAGGTCTTCGATCCGCGGCACGACATAGAACGCCTGGCCGCCGCGGTAGCGTTCGCGCAGCAGGGCTTCCCGGATCATCAGGCCATCATGCGGCGCCACGAAGGTCCGCACCGCCAGCCGGTCGACCGGCGGCGAGGCGATGATCGAAAGGTCCCGCACCCCCGTCAGCGCCAGTTGCAGCGTGCGCGGGATCGGCGTCGCGCTCAAAGTCAGCACGTGCACTTCGGCACGCAACTGCTTCAGCCGTTCCTTGTGGCTGACACCGAAATGCTGCTCCTCGTCGACGATCAAAAGACCGAGATCGCGGAACTTGATGGCCTTGCCGAGCAGCGCATGGGTGCCGACAACGATATCGACCGCGCCGTCGGAGAGGCCTTTCTTGACCTGCGTCAATTCCTTCGGTGCAATCAGGCGTGAGGCCTGCGCGACGTTGACGGGGAAACCTCGAAAGCGTTCAGCGAAGGTCTTGGTGTGCTGCCGCGCCAGCAGCGTGGTCGGGACGACCACGGCGACCTGCTTGCCCTCAAGCGCGACCGCGAACGCCGCGCGAAGCGCCACCTCGGTCTTGCCGAAGCCGACGTCGCCGCAGATCAGCCGGTCCATTGGCCGGCCGCTTTCGAGGTCTTTCAGTGTGGCGTTGATGGCGCCAAGCTGGTCTTCGGTCTCCTCATAAGGGAAACGCGCGCAGAACTCATCATAGACATGCGGCTGCACCGGCATCTTCGGTGCCTCGTGCAAATGCCGCTCGGCCGCGATCTTGATCAGTTCGCCGGCGATCTCCCGGATGCGGTTCTTGAGCTTGGCCTTGCGCGCCTGCCAGCCGCCGCCGCCCAATCGATCCAGCTCGACATTGGCGTGGTCAGAGCCGTAGCGCGACAGCAGTTCGATATTCTCGACCGGCAGGAACAGCTTGGTTTCGGCGGCGTAGTGCAATTCCAGGCAGTCGTGTGGCGCGCCAGACACTTCCAGCGTCTGCAGGCCGACGAAACGACCGATGCCATGCTCGACATGAACCACGAGATCGCCGGCTGACAGGCTGGTGACTTCCGAGATGAAGTTGTCGAGCTTGCGGCTCGACTTGCGCGGCCGCACCAGCCGGTCGCCGAGAATGTCCTGCTCGCTGATGACGGCGACATCGTCGGTCTCGAAGCCGGATTCCATGCCGACCACCGCCAGCATGGCCTCGTTGCGCGGTGTCGCCTGGACCGTTCGCCAGGTATTGACGCTGGTGAGGTTCAGCAGCTTGTGATCATGGAGCATGCTGCCCATGCGGTCGCGCGAACCCTCACTCCACAGCGCGATCACCACCTTTTTGCGCTGCGCCTGCAACGCCTGCACATGAGCGACGACGGCTTCGAACACATTGATCGAGGTGTCGGCACGTTCTGGGGTAAAGTTGCGTCCCTGCCGCGCGCCGGCGTCGGCCACATCGGCGCTGCCGTCGGGCACCGCGAACGGCGTCAGCCGCGCCAGCGCGACTTCTCCCAGTTGTTTCGTCCACTCGTCCTCGGTCAGGTAGAGTCGGTCGGGCGGCAAGGGCTTGTAGATGGCGCCGCCGCCGGGATGCTCCAGCGCCTCGCGCCGCGCTTCGTAATAGTCAGCGATCTGCCGAAAGCGCTCCCGCGCGGCATCTTCGCCCTGCGGCTCGATCGCTACCCGTGCGTCGCCGAGATAGTCGAACAGCGTGTCCATCCGCTCCTGGAACAGCGGCAACCAGTGCTCCATGCCGGGATGGCGGCGGCCTTCGCTGACGGCCTCATAGAGCAGATCGTCGCGTTCCGGCGCGCCGAATGCCGCGACATAGCCCATCCGGAAACGGCGGATGGTTTCGGTAACCAATTGAAATTCCGAAACCGGAACCAGATCGAGCGCGCGCATGTCCAGCAGCGTCCGCTGGGTCTCGGCATCGAAGGTGCGGATCGATTCCAGGCTGTCACCGAAGAAATCGAACCGCACGGGCTGATCGAGCCCTGCCGGGAACAGGTCGAGAATGCCGCCGCGTACCGCATATTCGCCGGGCTCGCGCACCGTCGAGGACCGGCTATAGCCGTTATGCTCCAGCCAGGCGATAATGGACTTCATCGGTACGACGTGGCCCGGTGCAACCGACAGCGCCTGGGCCGCCACCACTTGGCGGGCTGGTACGCGCTGAACGATGGCGTTGACGGTGGTGAGGACGATCAGCGGCTTGTCGCTGCCCGTCAGGCGCGACAGGCGTGCGAGGGTTGTCAGGCGTTGCGCCAGGATGCCGCCATGCGGCGAGACGCGGTCATAGGGCTGGCAGTCCCAGGCCGGAAACTGCATCACCGGCAGATCGGGCGCGAAAAACTCCAGCGCCCGCGCCAGTTGCTGCATGCGGGGTCCGTCGCGGCACACCACCGCAAGGCTCACTGCCGGCGGCTTCGGTTGGGCCGCCACCGCGCGGGCGAGGTCCGATACCACGAGACCTTCGGCGCCCTCCGCGACATTGGCAAAGGTCAGCGCGCGGCCGGGGGCCAGCAATTGCGCGGGCGATCGCAGGGGGTGTTTCATGCGAGGTGGTCCCCGGCGCGAAATGCCTTGATCCGGTCGAACAGGGCGCTGGCGTATTCCGGCGCCAGCGGCCGGTCGCCGGTCAACGCCGCATAGAGATCGGGATCGGAGACGTCGATCAACGCCTCGAGTTGCGACAATTCAAAATCTGAAAGGCCCACGATCTCGGCATCCGCGAAGCGGCCCAGGATCAGATCCATCTCGCGGGTGCCACGATGCCAGCAGCGGAACAATAGCCGCTTGCGGCGGTCATCGAGGCCGCCGCTCGATCGTGTCGATCCCGTCATTTCAATTCCAATCAACGCCAAAAGCCCGGACGTGCCGGGCGGGGTTGATATAGCGTTGGGACCTGCGAATGTCAGCACCTGTATTCCGTGAATTATCGGCAGTGCAGGCATGCCGGATTTCGCTGTCCCGGATTTTCGCCTTCGTCCGTCCCACCGTCATTGCGAGGAGCGTAAGCGACGAATCAATCCATCCATCCGCGCAAAGAAAGAAGAAAAAAAGGATTGCTTCGCTCCGCTCGCAATGACGGTGAGCCGATCCCAAACACAGCTTCCGGGTCGCAATTTTTAGTAATCATCACGCCACTCGCCGCAAGGCGAACGTCTCGCCGTCCTCCGACGTGACGTAGCCAAGCCGGGCCAATGAGGCCAGCACGTCGCCGACTTTCTTTTCGGTCGTTTTCGTGCGCTTGAACTGCGCCGCGAGACCCTTGGCATCGAGTGGTTGACTGGCGGCCGCCAAGGCCGCGAACACTGCGGCAGTCTGTTCGACTGCTCCGCTCGGGAAGGATGGCTTCTGCTCCACGGCGGCGATGAGTTCGGCTGCGACCTGCGCGCCTTCCTCTGACGCCGCCTGCTTGTCGATGCCCTTGGCGAAGCGGGGAATCTGGTAATCCGGCCGCAACCAGCGCACCAGCCCGCGCTTTTCTTCCTCGGACCGCTCCTTGTTCAGCGCCACGAGCCGCGAGAGAATCTCGTCATCCGAAAGAGCGGCAGGCCAGCCATAGGCTTCAACCACAGCGACATCGAGCTTGTCGTGCAACTCCTTCATGATTAGCACGAGGCCGTCATCGAAAATTTTGCGATCGTGCTCATCGAGTTCATCCGGCTTTGTCCCAGCGCGCAGCATATCAAGCAAGTTGTAGAGGCTTGTCGATGTCAAATGCGGATGTTCTGCCAGAACATGCTTTCGGTGGGCATCAAGTTCTTCCGCGATGACACGGATATTTTGCTTCTGAATATTGTGGGTATCGGGAAACGGGAAGGGATCGAAACATACGTCCTTGTTGTATCGCGGTCGGTCTTCGAGAGTCCCTCCATTTGCCAAGGACCAACAGACATGAATCGAACTCGAAAGAATCCCGAGAGTGGCGGCGTCGTCGTGGCCAACACCGATCACGCCATGCTCTAAGAGTTCATCTTGATCGACAAAAACAAAGATGCGGTGCTTTGTCGTTTCGACAGTCGCGATAAATCGCTTTAGATGCTCAATGGCTCCAAAATAAATGTCATTCGATCGCCGAAATCGCCACCAGTATTTTCGCAGCCTGGGATCGTTGTTGGCTGAGCGCTCGGGATAAACTGTTTCCTTTAAATGTTGGAATATCTTAGGAAGGTCTCTTCTCAGAAATTGTTCATCTTCGTATTTTCGAACATCAATTACGAAGCGACCTCTGTGCCTATCCGTGATGTCTCGTCCCGTCGTTAGTCGCTTAAGCCAAGAAGTTTGGCCGGTAGAACCGAGATGCTCAGCCTCCGCTCTCGTGAGAATAAATCCTCGCCCGCCAAGTGCTGGCCCCATGGATGCAAGACCTTCATTGGCTCGAAGGGGAGAAGCGGAAGTAACATCGACTCCGATGGTGAGATCGGCGTTGATTTTCCCTACCTCAGATGACAGAAGAATTTGCGGTTCATCAGTGTCTAGATCTGTCTCGCTTTCGATCTCGTGCAATGTACCGTTGTGGTCGCCTAACACGCCAACGGTCATCGCGATCCGGACCGCCGCGGAGTCTGGTGTTGCCTTTGTCCAAGGATGATCGGCGATCGCCATAGACAGCGAGATAGCTTTTTTACCCTTCAAATGCTTTTCGACCACGCGCCGACTTAGGATTTGAGTAATGGAATTGGTCGTCACCAGCCCAAATCGACGAAGAACTGTTCCTTTGCGAGACAGGAGGTTTGCAGATGTGTTCCACCAATACATCACGAAATCGGCTGAATCATTCATGTCAGGATGCGTTTCTGAAAGTGCTTCTACGTACGCATCTCCGAAGGCCTCGCGCATAAATACGCCCTTTCCTAAGAAAGGCGGATTACCAACAATGAACTCCGCCGTGGGCCATTCCGGCCGTCGCGCGTTCGGATAGGTGTCCTTCCCATCGACGATTTTCGGGACCGGCTCGCCGTCCCATGTCAGCACCGCATTCTTGACCCGGATGTTCTTGAATGCGCGCAGGATCGGCTCTTCCGGTGCCGCGCCTTTGGTGCGGAAATGCCATTGCAGATAACCGATCCACAGCACCAGTTCGGCGATTGCCGCCGCGCGCGGATTAATTTCAAGCCCGAGAAACTGGTGCGGATCGACGCTGTGCGAGCCGAGCCCGCGCAAGGCTTCCTGGCCGCCGAGGTCGAGCAGCGCTTCCAGCACCTCGCCTTCAAGGCGCTTCATCAGTTCGAGCGAGACGTAAAGGAAATTGCCGGTGCCGCAGGCGGGATCGAGCACGCGCGTCTCGCAAAGCTTGTCATGGAAAGCCTTGACCTCGGCAGCCGCCCCCTTGAGGTTGCCTGAGGCGCGCTTTGTTTCGGCCGTTGCCTGCACGTTGCGCCAGTCCTCGCGCAGCGGCTCGATGATGGTCGCAACCACCAGACGCTCGACATAGGCGCGCGGCGTGTAGTGCGCGCCAAGCCGCTTGCGTTCTTCCGGATCAAGCGCCTGTTCGACTAGCGTACCGAAGATCGAGGGATCTACCTCTTTCCAGGTGTAGCTGGCGGCCTGCCGCAATTCGCCAATTTCCTCGCGGCCGAGCGGCAACGCCGCGTGATTCCGGAAGAACTCGCCGTTGAATTTCTTTACCTTGGTCTTCAGCACATGTGCCCATGTGCCGAGGTCCATCGCTTCCCAGAGTTGCCCGACGTCGTGGGTGAAGGCCTCCGGGTTCTTCTCACATTCCTCCAGGACTTCCTTGAACGATTTCTCCGGCAGCAGCCCGACATCTTCCGCGAACATCGTGAACAGGCAGCGCATCAGAAACATTGCGACATCCTGCGCGTGGTATTTCTTCTTCTCCAGCGCGAGCGAGACCTGCGCGAGACGCTTGGCGATTTCCCGCGTGACCTTCGCCGATTTTTGCGCCGGATCGAGCGATGCCGGGTCGAGCCAGATTTTGCGCAGGCGTTCGCGAACCTCCTCGTTGCGGAGGTCTTCAAGGTAGATGCGGAAGGTTTGCCGGTCCGGGAACTGGGTGTAGTTCTTGCCCTGCCCGGAAAAATCCGCATAGACCTCGATGCAATGCCCGACATCGCAGATGAGGATAAACGGCGGCCAGCCGTGGGATGTCGGCAAGGCACGCGCGTATTCTTCCGCCTGACGCTTGGCGTTAAGCATCAACACGTCCCAGGCGCGATCCGCGCCGCGTCGGCCGCGTGCATTTTCTGGGATGTCAGCAGTGAACAGGTCGTTCTGGCCGGCGACCTTCTTGATACCCTTCAGGCGGCTCTGCTTGGCCTCAAGAACAAAGCTGTTCTTCCTGTAGAGATCGATCCGCCCCTGCGAGTCGCCTTCGTCTCTATGCTTTTTGACCGCGCGCTCGAAGACGTAATCGTTATTCTCGTGGGTAGCGTCGGCTGGATCGGGCGGCGGCAGCCCCAGCAGAGCTATCAATTCGTTGAGGAACGAGACGTAATTCGCGCGCTCCTGACCGCCCTCGCGGCCCTGCCAGCGCCGGATAAACGCTTCTACGGCTTCGGTGTTTTTGGCTTCCCCCATTGACGCAACCTAGCGGGTTGATGGGGCTGGAGACAACCCTACGCAGGTCGTTGTGGTGCGGGGAGAAGCTGCCTTGGGAGCCCAGGACAGTTCTGCTTTACCTGACCATCTTTCCGCGGATGACGAACTGGCTGCCCGACGAGGAAGGCGCGCAACTGCGCTTTGAATTCGAGGCGAAAATCAAGCGGCTGGAAGCGGCCTGAGCGCGCGACTGACGGTATCGCCATGTCATGCGGGGCAGGTTCCGCGCACCATTGCCAAACAAAAAAGGCGTGGATGCCTGACATAAAGCCGGGCATGACGAGGAGAAACGCGCTTAGGCTTTCCCGATGCGCCCTGCTCTGCTCAATCCGCTGTTTGCACCGGTCACAAGCCTCGGCGGCGTTGGACCGAAGCAGGACAGGCTGTTGCGCTATCTGCTCGGCCGCGACGAGACCCCGCGGCTGGTCGATCTGCTGCTGCATTTGCCGGCGAGCGTGATCGATCGGCGGGCACGGCCCCGAATTCGCGACGCGGTTGCCGGAACCGTCGTTACCCTCGAAGTAACGGTCGACCGCCACCGGCCGCCGCCGCCGCGCAATTCCCGCGCGCCCTATCTCGTCTATGCCAGCGACGACACCGGCGACGTCGTGCTGACCTATTTCCGCGCCAAGCCCGGCTATGTCGAAAAACTGCTGCCGGTCGGCGCCAAACGCTACGTCTCCGGCACCCTGCAGATGTTCGACGGCGTCCCCCAGATCGTGCATCCCGACCGCGTCGTCGATGAAGCCGGCTTTGCGCAATTGTCGGGGATCGATCCCGTCTATCCCCTGACCGAAGGCCTGGCGCTGGGTTCGCTGCGCCGTGCGATCGCGCAGGCGCTGCAGAAACTGCCGGACTTGCCGGAATGGATAAGCCCGGAGGTGATACGGCGCTGCGAATTTCCCCCAATCCGGGAAGCGCTGAACCGCGTTCATGTGCCGGTCGAGTTGACCGATATCCTGCCCAGTGGCCCCTATTGGTCGCGGCTCGCTTTCGACGAATTGCTCGCGGGCCAACTGGCGCTGGCACTGGTGCGCGCACAACTGCGCCGTCCTGCCGGCGACCGCCATGCCGGCGACGGGCATCTGCGCCACAGGATCATCGACGCGCTGCCCTATGCACTGACGGTTTCGCAGCGGGGCGCGGTGGCCGCGATTATCGACGATCTCAAGCAGCCGGTGCGGATGCTGCGGCTGCTGCAGGGCGACGTCGGCTCGGGCAAGACGGTCGTCGCGCTGCTGGCCGCGGCGGCCGTGAGCGAGGTGGGCAGGCAGGCGGCGCTGATGGCGCCAACCGAAATTCTCGCGCGCCAGCACATCAAGACCATCGCGCCGCTGGCCGAACGCGCCGGCTTGCGGGTCGCGATCCTCACCGGCCGCGAGAAGGGCAAGGATCGCAGGGAAATCCTGGGAAGACTTGCCACAGGCGAGATCGACCTGTTGGTCGGTACCCACGCACTGATCCAGGACGACGTCGCCTACAAGGCCCTGGCGCTCGCCATCGTCGACGAGCAACACCGGTTCGGTGTCCGTGAACGGCTGGCGCTGACGTCCAAGGGGGAAGCCGTCGACGTTCTCGTGCTGAGCGCGACGCCGATCCCGCGCACGCTGGTGTTGACCTATTTCGGCGACATGGACGTCTCCGAATTGCGCGAGAAGCCGGCCGGTCGCCAGCCGATCGATACCCGCACGATTCCGAACAGCCGCCTCGACGAGGTGGTCGACGGCGTCGGCCGCGCGTTGGCCGCGGGCAAACTGGTATACTGGATCTGTCCGCTGGTGGAGGAATCCGAGGCCGAGGGCATCGAACACCTCACCAACGCCACCGAGCGGTTCGAGCGCCTGCAAAAACGGTTCGGCGACCGCGTCGGTCTCGTGCACGGCCAGATGAAGGGCACGGACAAGGACAGCGTCATGGCGCAATTCGCCGCGCATGAAATCGGCCTGCTGGTGGCGACCACGGTGGTGGAAGTCGGGGTCGACGTTCCCGCCGCCACCATCATGGTGATCGAGAACGCCGAGCGTTTTGGCCTGGCGCAACTGCATCAGTTGCGCGGCCGGATCGGGCGGGGTTCGGAGGCCTCGACATGCCTGCTGCTCTACAGGGAGCCACTCAACGAGATGTCGACCGCGCGGCTGAAGGCGATCCGCGAGACCACCGACGGCTTCCGGATCGCCGAGGAGGACCTGAAGCTGCGTGGCGAAGGCGACGTGCTCGGCGTCAGGCAGAGCGGCCTGCCCGGCTATCGCATCGCCCGTTCCGACGTACACGGCCAACTGATCACGCAAGCCCGTGACGAAGCGCTGCGGATCATGAAGGACAATCCCAAGCTCGGGGGAGACCGCGGCGAGGCGCTGCGGTGCCTGCTCTATCTGTACGAACGGGATGAGGCCGTTCCGTTGATCGGGGCGGGATAGTCCAAAACTCCCCGGCGTCATTGCGATCGCTACGCTCGCAACGACAGTGAAAGCGTCGGAGAGATTCTATTCCACCTTCGCCGGTTCCGGCTGCAGCGAGGCTGCATTCGCGACCCGCGCGGCATTGGCTACGCCGGCCAGCGCCGCGATCCGCTTCTGCGGATCGGAGCCGGGCTGCACCACGCCGGCGGACATGATGAGCGTCGCCGCATCTTCGGCACTCATCTCGATTTCGATAATCTTGCTCTTCTGCACGTAGAAGAAGAAACCCGTGGTCGGGTTCGGCGCGCAGGGCAGGAACACGGAAATGTGTTCCTCCTGGCCAGGCAGATTGTTGGCAATCTCAACGCTTGGCGCCTGCGAAATCAGCACGATCGACCACATGCCCGGCGCAGGAAACTCGACCAGACCGACACGACGGAAACCAGATCCCTGCCCAGAGAACAGCGTCTCGAACACCTGCTTCAGGCCGCGATAGATCGCGCGCACCGCCGGAATGCGTCCGAGCAGCTTCTCGCCGAGATCGACCAGGGTCCGGCCAATCAGGTTGGCGGTCAGAAAACCCAAAAATGTCAGCGCGATGACCGCAACGATCAAGCCGGAACCGGGCAGCCCGAAAGGCAGATAAGTTTCCGGCCGATAAGCGATCGGAACAAAGGGACGCACCAGGCCGTCGACCCAGGTCACGAACCACCAGGTCAGGTAGAAGGTAATGGCGATCGGTCCGGCAACGACGAGGCCGGTCAGAAAAT
>Ga0209583_10000575_pt1 | contig 11431 bp, 8 predicted proteins | sample Str014_FD_187201 | JGI IMG/M metagenome (GOLD analysis project Ga0209583, IMG submission 187201) | Freshwater sediment microbial communities in response to fracking from Pennsylvania, USA - Straight Creek_MetaG_SC_2014 (SPAdes) (version 2) | ecosystem: Environmental > Aquatic > Freshwater >... | reverse complement strand
AGTCCAGCGACGACGCGATGCGGTCGATCGCGGCCTCGGACGCCTCGCGGTCGAGCGGACGCTTGCCGCCCATGAAGACGGCGGCATCGAGATAGCCAAGCACGACATTGGCGTCGGTGACGGTCGCGGCCGTGCCGCCGTTGCCGTAACAGGCCGGCCCCGGGATCGCGCCGGCGCTCTCCGGTCCCACCCGCAACGTCCGCGCGGCATCGACGCTGGCGATCGAGCCGCCGCCGGCCGCGATGCTGGCGATGTCGAGGCTGCGCAGCGCGATGCGCTGCCCCGCCAATATGCCGTCGGCCGACAGCGAAACTTGTCCGCCCGATATCAGCGAAATGTCGGTGCTGGTGCCGCCCATGTCGAACGGCACCAGATCGGGAATACCGAGCAGATCGGCGCAGCGCCGGCTGCCGGAAATCCCGCCGGCCGGTCCGGATAATACGGTGCCCGCCGCGAGCCGCGAGGCTTCCTCGACCGGCGCCATGCCGCCATGCGACAGCACCACAAAGAGACTTCCCCTGAAGCCGGCTTCCGACAGACGCTGCGCGAGGTTGGTCAGATAGCGCCGCACCACCGGCTCGACATAGGCGTTCACGACCGTGGTGGAGACACGCTCATATTCCTTGATCTGCGGCAGCACGTCGCCGGATCGCGACACGTTCAGGTCAGGCAGTTCCCGCCGCAGGCGCTCCGCCGCCGCGATTTCATGGACGGGATTGAGGTAGGCGTGCAGGAAGCACACCGCGACCGAATTTGCGCCGGATGCGCGGATGGTTGCGATGGCGGCGTCGAGCGATGATCGATCCAGCGGGATCAGGACCTCGCCATCGGCCCTCAACCGCTCGCGAACGCCAAACCGCCTTTCGCGCGGCACCAGCGGCTCCGGCGGCGGCGAGCGCAGATCGTAGCGATCCGGCTTGAGGCCCTCGCGCATCTCGAGGACGTCGCGATGTCCCTCGGTGGTGAGCAGCGCGACTTTCGCGCCCTTGTGCTCCAGCAGTGCATTGGTCGCAACCGTCGTGCCATGCACCAGACGATCGGTCGCGGCAAGCATTTCCGCGCGCGTCGTGTTCAATCGCCGGGCGAGTTCGTCAAGCCCGGCCATGACGCCGATCGACTGGTCATCTGGCGTCGAGGGCGATTTCGCGAACACGGTGCGCCCGTCACTGTCCGTTGCAACCAGATCGGTGTAGGTGCCTCCAACGTCGATACCGATCGTGAACATGGTCAGGTCAGGCCCTGCTCGCGGTCGCGTTGACGCGCCACCGCCGATCGCTTGCCGGGCGGTCCCCAGCCGCCGCCGCCGGAGGAGCGTATTTCCAGGCAATCGCCGGGACGGATTTCGATGCCGACCTCCTTGGTGCGCAAGACGCGCGGCTCGCGGCCTTCCGACAACAGGCGATAGCGATGCGGCTTGCCATCCTCGCCGCCGAGCATGCCGCAGGGACCGTGCCGCGCGCCGTCGCCGGCGGTGTTGCCGAGCGCAGGCTTGGCCGTTTCCAGCACCAGATCGAGCGAGACGCCGAGGCCGCCGCGATGCTGGCCGTCGCCGCCGGAGCCCTGGCGGTATTCGTGGTGGCTGAAAAGCAGCGGAAAGCGTGCCTCGGCTACTTCGATACTGCCAAACTTGAGACCGCCAACGGTGTGCCATTCGCCGATCGACGACCATCCATCGCCGCCTGACGATGCGCCGCCGCCCGGCCGCGCCTGGAACATGTGCCAGATGAACTTTCTTCCGTTGCGCGGGTCCTCGCCCGCGATCGCGATCCGGAATCGCCGGCTCCAACCCGCCATCGCGCGCTCCGGACAGGACGCCGACAGCGCTTTCACGATCGCCTCGACGATTTCATTGGAGGGATGGCTGGTACACAGCGTCACCGGACGGCCGGGATCGGCCCACACCACCGTGCCCTGCTTCGCGATCACCTTCAGCGGCCGAAGTGCGCCGGAGTTCTTGGGGATATCGGCGTCGATCAGATAGGCCAGGGCCATCGCCACCGCCGCCTGCATGTTGGCATGCGAGGAATTGACGAAGCTGGTCGACTGCGGATCGGATTCGGTGAGATCGACCTCGATGTCGCTGCCGTTCTTGGTAACCTTCGCCGCGATCCTGATGTCGCTGCGGCCATGGCCGTCATCGTCGAGAAACGCCTCGCCGTGGAATACGCCGTCCTTCCAGGTCGAAACCACCGCGCGGGTCTGTTGCTCGGTGGCATCGAGGATCGCCTCGACCGCGGCCTCGACTGTGGGCGCCCCGAATTCGGAAAACAGCCGCGCCAGCCGCCGTTCGCCGAGATGCGCCGCGCCCAGCATCGCCGCAAGGTCGCCGCGAAAATCCCGGGGGTTGCGAACATTGAGCGCCAGCAGATCAAGCAGATCGTCACGCAGCTTGCCGGCCTCGTAGAGCTTTATCGGCGGAATCCGCAGCCCCTCCTGCCAGATCTCGGTGGCGTCAGGATTGTAGGCGCCATGCGTGGCGCCGCCGATGTCGCTCTGGTGGGCACGCACGATGGTCCAGAGCAGGCGCCGGTCGCCCTCGAAAACAGGTACGAACGCGGTGACATCAGGCAGGTGGCTGCCGCCATGATAGGGGTCGTTGAGCAGGATGACGTCGCCCGGACGTACATCGTTGAATCGCTCCTCGACCGCGAGCGTTGCCCATGGCAACGCGCCGACGTGAACGGGGATGTGATCGGCCTGCGCGATCAGGCGGCCCTGCGTGTCGCAAATCGCCAGCGAGAAATCACGGCTGGAATTGAGGATCTGCGAATAGGAGGTGCGAAGCATGGCTTCGCCCATTTCCTTCACGATCGAACTGAGACGATGCTGGACGACGGAGCGCGTGATAGGATCGATCTTGACGGACATGCTTGCCTTGTACCTGGAAGCAGCGTTGGAACCTGTTCACGCAACCTTCGTCCGCGAGGACGCCACTTCCGCCAGCGCGCCCGATACCGCCTCGACGATCGCATCAATATCCGCATCGGTCATCGGGGTCGACAGCGCCATCAAGCCGTAGCCGGCGGCGAGAACGCCGCGATTGAGCAGCGCGCGGTTGAATACCGTCTGGCGCCGCGCCTCCTCGTCGGTCAGATAGGCGGAACGATAGTCGCGGATTTCGCGATCGGCGAAGTGAATCTTCAGCAGCGAGCCCAGTCCGACGGTGCGGCCGGGCACGCCGTGGCGGCGGAAAGCCCGGTCGATGCCGGCGCGAACCGCCGTGCCCATCGCATCGAGCCGCGCGAACGCCGCGTCGTCGAGCAGTTCCATGGCGGCGAGCCCGGCGCGCATGGTGACGGGATTGGCGGAAAACGTGCCGCCATGCGGCAACGCCGGCTTGCCCGCGCGGGGATCGAACACCGCCATGACATCGCGACGGCCGCCGATCGCGCCGACCGGAAAGCCGCCGCCGATGATCTTGCCGAGCGCGGTCAGATCGGGGTCGATCTTCCACAGCCCCTGCGCGCCGCGAAATCCGAGTCGGAAGGTGATGACCTCATCGAAAATCAGCAGCGCGCCGACCTCGCGCGTGACTTTTCGCAACGCCTCCAGATAGGCATGGGCCGCTGGCGCGAGACCGGCGCGATTGGGCATGGGATCGACCAGCACGCAGGCGAGTTCGGCGCCGTGCTCGCGGATCAGGCTGACGGCGGCCTCCGTATCGTTGAACGGAATGGTCACGACATCGGCCAGCACGTTGTCCGGCGTGCCCTTGGCGTACGCGACCGACACCGGCGCGTTGCGGCCCCACGCCTCGGGCGTGGGATCGAGGCTGACTTCGGCATAGTCGTAGGAGCCGTGATAGGCGCCCTCGCATTTGGCGATTTTCGGCCGGCCGGTGAACGCGCGCGCGGCCTTCAGCGCCATCATCACGGCCTCGGTACCGGAATTGGCAAAGCGCACCTGATCGACCGACGGCAATCGCGCGGCGATGAGTTCCGCCAGTTCAATCTCGGATTCGGTCGGCAGGCCGAACGCCGAGCCGAGCGCCAGCTGGCGGGTGGCGGCCACGATCAGCGCGGGATGCGCGTGGCCGTGAATCTGCGAGGTGAAATTATTGATACAGTCGATGAAGGTGTTGCCGTCGACATCGAAGACGCGGCAGCCCTCGCCGCGCGCGGCGTAGATCGGATACGGCTTCATGAACACGGTGGTGCGGGAGTTGCCGCCGGGCAGGCTCGACAATGCGCGATCGTAGAGCCGCTGCGAGGATGAATTCGGATCAGGATACATGCCGGGTTCCGCTTCGTGACGAACCGGCGCGATCTTATCGCCGTTGCGCACAAAGGAAAGCGGGCTGGACGCTATTCGAGACCGGCGCGGCGGAAGCCATCGAGATAGTGTTCGCGGTCGGCGTCGCGCTTGAACGGCATGTCGCTCGCGAGCCAGGCCAGCGAAATGTTCGGTTGCGCCCGGCGAAGCTCCTGCAGCGCTACCCTTGCGGCATCGTCGAGACCAGCCATCCCCGCCGCCGCGGTCAACACCCGGTGCGCGCCGACAAAATCATACCGCTGTCGCAGCGCCTCGCGCGACAACCGGATCGCTTCGTCGTAATTGGCCCCGACGAATTGCGAGTAGGCGGCAACCCCGCAATAAATCGCCGCGAACGGATCGCGCGGACTGAGCCGCAACGCGTGACGCGCGGCGCGATCGCCCTCCTCCCAGCGCCCGCAATAGGTCAGCGCGACGCCGTAGTATCCCCGCGCCGGCGAGAAATTGGGGTTTAGCTGAAGCGCCAGTTCATACTCGGCAATCGAATCGTCGAAACGGCGATGGAACAGATAGACGCCGGCCAACGCGTAGTGCGCCCAAGGGTCCTCGCTGTCGGCACGGATCGCCGCCAGCGCCGCGCGTTCAGCGACCGGCAGCGCGGCTGCCATCGTCTCCCACCCCATATGGGCACCGAAGACATGACTGGCCGCGAGCAGGCCGAGCGCTTGCCCGTACGCAGGATCGAAGTCGATGGCCTTCTCCAGCAGCGCCTGGGCGACCGTGTTATCCAGCCGCGTCACCCGCCAGTAATGCGAAAGCGCGCGCATCACCAGGTCCCAGGCGTCCATGTTGTCAGGCGCCTTGCGCTGGGCGCGGAAATTCTCGGCCGCATAGAGCTGTGGTTCGATCGCGGCCACCACAGCCTGGGTGATTTCGTCCTGCACGGCGAACACGTCGGCGAGACTACGGTCGTAGCGCTCCGCCCAGATGTGGCTGCCGGTGGCGACATCGTTGAGCTGGGCGGTGATGCGGACCTGGTCGCCATCCTTGCGAACGCTGCCCTCGACCACATAGCCGACACCCAGCTCCGCGCCGATCTGCTTCAGATGGACCGATCTGCCCTTGTAGACGAACGAGGAGTTGCGGGCGATCACATAGAACCAGCGCAGCTTCGACAGCGCCGTGATGATGTCCTCGCTGATACCATCTGAAAAATATTCCTGCTCGTGCTCGCCGCTCATGTTGACGAAGGGCAATACGGCAATCGCGGTGCGATCGAGCGCATGCAGCGGTATCGTCGATTCCTCCGGAGACGCCGACCGCGGCGATATCTGGCGCGGCGGTGTCGTTACCTCGCCTACGAAACGAAATCCCTTGCGAGCGATGGTGCGGATCACCGCCTGGTCCCTGCCGTTGTCGCCGACGGCCTTGCGGGCGGCATTGATCCGGCTGGTCAGCGTTGATTCCGAAACAATCCGGTTATCCCAGACCGCTGCGATCAGATCATCCTTGGTGACGACCCGATCGCGGTGCTCGATGAGATAAACCAGGACATCGAACACCTGTGGCTCGATCGCCACGCCCCCGCCGCCACGGCACAATTCGCGCCGGTCGACGTCGAGCACATGGCCGGAAAAGTGAAATTGCACGCGAATATTCCGTTCAATTTCTCTGTCTCAATGAAATCTCAGGCCGATCTCAAGGTAAAATCAATCGGCCATCGGTGTCTTTGGGTCAAAGAAGGGCCATGTTCGGTTCAACGCGGCAGATCGTGAGGCCGCTTTGCCAACCCGAAAGGATATTACCATGGCTAGCACGGCGGCGACCGCACTGAAACCGGATCAATCTTCCACGCAGGCGACAGCAGCCGATCTTGGCGCGCTCAAGACCAGGCAACAGGCGGCATGGTCATCAGGCAATTACGCCGTCGTCGGCAACACCCTGCAGATCGTCGGCGAGCAGCTTTGCGAGGCGCTCGACCTCAAGGCGGGATCGAAGGTGCTGGATGTGGCCGCCGGCAATGGCATGGCGAGCCTCGCGGCAGCGCGGCGCTGGTGCGACGTCACCTCGACCGATTATGTGCCGGCGCTGCTCGAGCGCGGACGAGCGCGCGCGGCGGCTGAAGGCATGACCATGGAATTCAGGGAAGCCGACGCGGAGAATTTGCCGTTCGACGATGCCAGCTTCGACGTCGTTGTTTCCACCTTCGGGGTGATGTTCACGCCGAATCAGGATCGCGCCGCCGCCGAACTGTTGCGTGTCTGCAAGCCGAATGGCCGGATCGGTCTCGCCAACTGGACGCCGGAGGGATTTATTGGACAGGTCTTCAAAACGCTCGGCAAGTACCTGCCGCCGCCGCCCAACGCCCAATCGCCGGCGCTGTGGGGAACGCGGGCGCGATTGACCGAAATGTTCGATGCCGATGCGAGTTCGCTGAAGGTGGAACCGCGGATCTTCAATTTCCGCTACCGTTCCCCGGAACACTTCCTCGATGTGTTCAAGACCTTCTATGGCCCGGTGCTGAAGGCGTTCGCCGCGCTCGACCCGGCGAAGCAGGAGGAACTCCAGAACGAGTTGCATGCCCTCATCACGCGTATGAACAAATCGGGCGACGGCAGCATGGTCGTTCCCAGCGAATATTTCGAAGTCGTCATTATCAGGCGATGACATGTCGCTTGCGCTGAGAGCGCGGCCCGGGCCTCCGAATCGCAGCAGGAACAATTCGATGGACGATAGGCTTCACTCTCCCGAAGAACGCCCGCCGAGCTGCGTGATCGCCCTGCACTGCTCGCTCGGCTCGGGCCGGCAGTGGGCCCGGCTCGCCGAACAACTCGGCAGCCACTACCGGGTCATTGCCCCCGACATTTCCGGCTATGGCAGCCAGCATCGCGATCGGGACTGGCCCAACAGCCTGGCACAAGAAGTCGGCTGGCTGCGCGACAGCCTGACCGAAGCAGCGGGGCCGATCCACTTGGTCGGTCACTCCTATGGAGGAGCCGTCGCCTTCAAGATCGCCACGGATTCGCCATTCGCAGACCGCGTTCGCAGCCTGACGTTGGTCGAGCCGGTCCTGCCGACGCTGCTTTGCGACGATCCAGCCGATCGGCGGTTGCACGACCGCTTCCTGGAGCTCTCGCAGGCCATCTACAAGGACCTGTGGCGCGGGCTGTTCCTGGAGGCCGTCGCCAAATTCACCGAGTTCTGGAACGGATCGGGGCCGCCGGAAGCCATCCCTGCTAGCGCGCGCCTCCGCATGTTGGAACATGCGGAAAAGATTGCCTTCGATTTCAGGGCGATTCTCGGCGAGGAAAATGTCGCGACGGCGGCGGCCGCGTTGCGTGTACCGACGCTGCTCTTTTCGGGCGGGCTGTCGCCCTATCTCACCCAGCGCACTGTGGCGCGGCTTGCCGCGATCATCGCTGGCGCCGAAGCAAGGCATCTGCCGACCGCCGGGCACATGCTGCCGCTGACGCATGCCGCCGTCGTCAATCCCGATATCGTCAAGCATATCGCCCGCGCGGATGAATTAGCCGGGATTTCACTGGCATCCGCGGGCCTCGCGGCAGACAGGCTGCGGTCTTCGATGCTATAGCTCCGGCTCCTTTTGGCAACCGGAGACCGCCATGACGACGGATTTGCGCGGGCGCACGGCGCTGGTCACCGGCGGTTCGCGCGGCATTGGCGCTGCCGTCGTACGCGCGCTGGCCGATGCCGGAATAACGGTCGCGATCAATTATCGCGCGCGCGCCGACACGGCGGCCAGACTAGCGCGAAGCATCGACGAAGCCGGCGGGCGCGCGGTTGCGATTGCTGCCGATGTTTCGCAGGCCGATGCGGTCGCTCGTCTCGTCGAGCGGGCGCAGGCTGAACTCGGGCCGATCGACATTCTCGTCAACAATGCCGGGATTGCCATCACCCGCGGGATCGACGATCTCTCCGAGGACGATTTCGACCGGACCATCGCTGTGAATTTGAAATCGGTGTTTCTGTGCACCCAGGCGGTATTGCCCGGCATGCGGGCCAGGCGATGGGGCCGCATCGTCAACATATCCTCGGGTGCGGCCCGCGGCGCCGGCTCGATCGGGCCACATTATAATGCGTCGAAGGCCGGCGTCGAAGGAATGACGCGCGGTTATGCCGCGCGCCATGATCGGGCAGACGATTGCGATGAGCGGTGGCATGGCGTTCAACTGAGGCCCCGGCGAAAGCCCGCCCGGCGTCAGGCGGAATTTGCCGTAGTCAGCGCGGCACCACGGCGGTGGCCTCGATCTCGACGCGCGCCGCCGGTTCGACGAGGCGCACCACCTGCACCAGCGCCATCGCGGGATAATGCGTACCGAACGCCTCGCGATAGATCTGGCCGAGGGCCTTGAGGTTGGCCAGATATTCCTCGATGTCGACGACATACCAGGTGAGACGGACCAGATGCTCGGGGCTAGCGCCGCCTTCGGCGAGAATGGCCGAGATGTTGCTCAGCGTCTGGCGCACCTGCGACACGAAATCGGCGGCGAGATGGCCCTCGATATCCCAGCCGATCACACCTCCAGTCACCACCAGCCGGCCGTCGGCGGCCATGCCGTTGGCGTAGCCTTTCGGTGTCGGCCAGCCGCTCGGCTGCAACACCTGCGGACCCGACCGGGAGGCATCCGTCCCGGAAGCCGGCACGACCGACCATGCGGGGACTTTTGGCGTGGTCACCGGCTTGTTTCCTTCGTATGCGAGTTCAAACCATTTACTCCGCGGCGACGCTTGACGATGCGGCTCCGGCCGCTGCGATCTGGCGGAGCGCGAACCGTCTCAGCTTGCCGGTTTCGGTCTTCGGCAGTTGCGCGACATATTCGATCGCGCGCGGATATTTATAGGGCGCGATCTCGCGCTTGACGTGGTCTTGCAGCGCCGTGGTCAGCGCGTTGTCGCCGGCGAAACCGCCCGCAAGCACCACGTAGGCCTTGACGATCATGCCGCGCGCCTCGTCGGGCGCGCCAACTACGCCGCATTCGGCCACCGCCGGATGGGACAGCAGCGCCGCCTCGACCTCAGGACCCGCGATGTTGTAGCCGGAGGAAACAATCATGTCGTCCGCGCGCGCCACGAAGGACAGCCGGCCGTTTTCGTCGCGGACGAATGCATCTCCGGTCAGGTTCCAGCCATTGCGCACGTAGTTCGACTGCCTGGCATCGGCGAGATAGCGGCAACCGGTCGGCCCGCGAACCGCGAGCTTGCCGACCTGGCCCGACGGCAATTCATTCATGTCATCGTCGACGATCCTGGCCTGATAGCCGGAAACCGGATGCCCCGTCGTTCCCGCGACGGCGTCGCCGATCCGGTTGGTGATGAAGATATGCAGCAACTCGGTGCTGCCGATGCCGTCGAGAATCGGCTTTCCCGTCTTGCGGATCCAGCTGTCGAACACCGGCGCCGGCAGGGTTTCGCCGGCGGAGACCGCAAGCCGCAGCGACGACAGATCGGCACCCTGGTCCATCGCGGCCATCATCGCGCGATACGCGGTCGGCGAGGTGAAGCAGATCGTGGCCTTGTAGGTTTCGATGATCTTCACCATCTCGGCGGGCGCCGCGTTTTCCAGCAGCGTCGCGGTGGCCCCGAACCGCAGTGGAAAGATCGCGAGGCCGCCAAGCCCGAACGTAAAGGCAAGCGGCGGCGAGCCGACGAAGACATCGTCCGCCGTGACCTCGAGGACTTCACGGGCGTAGCCATCCGCGACAATCATGAGGTCGCGATGGAAATGCATCGTCGCCTTCGGCTCGCCCGTGGTGCCCGATGTAAACCCGAGAAGCGCGACGTCATCCCGGCCGGTCTTGACCGCATCGAAGCGAACCGGCTTGTTCAGCGCCACCCGATCGAGCTCGGCGTCATGGTTTGACGTACCGTCAAAATTCACGACCTGCTTGAGAAACCGGCTGGTCTTGGCGCACGCCACCAGTTCGTCGGCAATGCGGCTGTCGGTCAGCGCCAGCGCAATCTCCGCCTTGTCAACGATGCTGGCCAACTCGCCGGCACGCAGCATCGGCATGGTGTTGACGACGACGGCGCCTGCTTTGGTGGCGCCCAGCCATGCCGCGACCAGCGCCGGATTGTTGCCGGAGCGTATCAAGACCCGGTTACCGGGCTTCACGCCATAATTCTCCACCAACGCATGCGCGAGCCGGTTCGACCAGTCCGCCAGTTCCTTGTAGGTGCGCTGGCGGCCGTTGCCGATCAGCGCGATCCGATCGCCGAGCCCCTTCTCGACGATCCGGTCGGTCAGTTCGACCGCGACGTTGAGATATTCGGGATAGTTGAACTCCGGCCGGTCGAGCAGCAGTGCCGGCCATTGACCGGCGGGCGGAAGATTTCGCCGCGCAAAATCGTCCACGTGACCCGACGGGCCAAGAGGCGGAATTCCACCTGAATCTTCCATCGCCCCTCGCATTCGCAAAATGAAAGGCTCGAGATCAATATCGACGAAGCCCGGCCGCGTCGGCAATCATTTTATACCTAAAACATATTTGCGCAACGTCCGAATCGCGGCCATCTGCAGCGGGGGTCGGCGCCGGGCAGCACGGCAATCACGAGGCGTCAGAATGCGGGGCCCCCGGCCTGGCTACCGGCGCCCTGAGGAGCGCGAGCATCAACCTGCCATCGATATTCGCATTTCGGACATTCGAAAGTTTTTCGCGTGTCCTTTTTGCAGCGGAGTGAGCCGGGCCAAGTTCGCCTTTGCCTTACATCGTGGACAAGAAGGCCGCTCTAGCGCCACGTTCACCGTCATCATGAGTGAAGAAGCGACTGATCCGTCAATCGCCAATTCCGCTTAAGCTCCTGGCGATGTTAGATTGTAATTTTCAAATGAAAATTTTTCAAGTCCGCTAACCGACTCAGCAAAACGAAATCTTGCTGGAACCAACCGGCTGATTCAGAGTTGCAATCGCGTCCGTCGTCAGACCGTTCCTCCCCAAACTTGCCCCGGTTCATCACCAGAACCGGGGCAATTTTTTGCGTTCTTCACCGGCTATCTGGGACGGCCTGGTAGTTCGGCGCCGAAGCCAGAAAGCGCCCATACGCCGCGGCGTCGGGCGGGGTGAATTTCTCCACCAGCGCACTGCGCCGGCGGTCGGTGGTACCGATATCCGCCAGCAGCTCGTCGAAGTGCTTGAAGTGGAAGGGTGCCACGCACAGCCCGCCATAGACACCGGCCGCCGGCCGCTCCACCCGCTTGAAG
>Ga0209583_10000573_pt1 | contig 11437 bp, 12 predicted proteins | sample Str014_FD_187201 | JGI IMG/M metagenome (GOLD analysis project Ga0209583, IMG submission 187201) | Freshwater sediment microbial communities in response to fracking from Pennsylvania, USA - Straight Creek_MetaG_SC_2014 (SPAdes) (version 2) | ecosystem: Environmental > Aquatic > Freshwater >... | reverse complement strand
CCTGGCGAGATGGACGCGGTGATGATGCAGATCGAGCGGCTCGGCACGCGGCACCGCGTGCACGCGCTGGCGGCGGGGCAGGTGATGCGGCTGGGTTGACGGCCCGCTGAACAGACGCGCATGCTGCCCCGTCGTGTGCCGCGCTATTCGATCAACAGCAATCCCTGATTTCCACCACGCACCGCACCGACGATCAAACGCCTGTCGAAGCTCGCCAGTTGTCCGCCCTTGGCGCAGGCCAGCGCCAGCAGGTAGCTGTCGGTCACTTGGCCCGAGCCGAGCAGGCGCGCGCCGTCGACCCGTGCGTCGTCGACCATGCTGATGTCATCGGGCCAGAACGTGTGCCCGGGCAGCGCGCGCAGACGCTTCATCAGTGGCATCACCGCGCTCGGCGCGCCCGGCGAATTGGGATAGCGCGGATGGCCGACGACGCGCAACACGCCGTTCTCGGTCAACGGGCAAGTGGCCCACGACACGCTGCCTTCACGGGCAAACCACGTGTGGGCAAGATCGTGCTGCACATGAGTCGGGTCGATCAGTGCAATCAGCACATTCACGTCGAGCAGAAACGCGGTCAAGGCAACTCGTCGCGCAGTCGGTTGACGAGATCGGCAGTGACCGGAACGGCGCCCGCCCGAACGGGCAGCAACGGCACGCCATTGCGCGTTCGCCGCCGGGCATCGCCGGCCGCCTGCAATGCCTGGCGCGACAACGCCGAGATGACTTCGCCGAGGCTCTTGTGCTCCCGGGCAGCGAGCCCCTTGGCCGCTGCGAGCACGTCGTCATCGATCGACAGGGTGGTTCTCATGAGCGCCTCCGGCGTTCGCATCAAACATCACGCATCATAGGGCATGCTTCGAGCGAGCGATCGGGTCGACATGGCGCATCGTGAGCCGGCGCTGGCGGCGAGGCCGGTGATCGCGTGGGGTCATCCGGGTTCTGTGGTGCATCGCAGCAGTGACCATTTGTGTCACCTGTGACGACAAGCCAAACGACGCGCATTGCCCGCGTGACCCTTTGTGTCAGCTTTGAGGGGCAATTTCACGGTTTCTAGGCTGGCGGACGGGTGGCACAGGCTCTGCAACTGAGCCAGCGTCGTCACCCCAACACCCCCTCCGGAGAGATTCACCATGTCCATGAAGCGCAAAGCCCAAGCCGGCTTCACCCTGATCGAATTGATGATCGTCGTCGCGATCATCGGCATCCTGGCGGCGATCGCGCTGCCGGCATACCAGGACTACATCGCTCGTTCGCAAGTGTCAGAGGCCTTCGTGTTGATCGATGGGCAGAAGACCGTTGTCGCCGAGGCATGCAATGCGAACGGCACCGCCTGTTCAGGTGCCTCAAGCCTGCAGGCCATCGGAAAATATGCCACCGTGGCAACTGCTGACACCACCACAGGCGCCTTGACCGCGACGATGGGCACGAACGCCGCTTCTGGAGTTAGTTCCCTCGTCGAGAACCTTACCGTGATCATGACACCGGCGATAACCTCTGGCGCGGTGACGTGGAGCTGCGCTGGTAGTATGAAGACGACCGCCGGAAAGGCGAAGTATTTGCCGAAAAGCTGCTGATTTTCAGCGCGACTTGTCCAGATGAGAAAGGGCTGCTTCGGCAGCCCTTTCTCTTGGCAATCGTCTTTCAGGCCGCGACCCACTGAGGCCCTGACGCACTGCTGTTCTGCATCACACACTTTGTCCGAACTGTGACGGCTTCCCGAGCGCGCATATCTGTTGTGACTGAAAGTGTCAGTAGACTGGACATTCGTCACGAAGGCTCTGGCAGAAAGCAGATGGCACATCGTCTGCAATGAACTGTCGAGCAATGCGTTCCAGACAGGAGTTCTTAGCATGAACCGCAGTTCAAACCAGGGCTTCACCCTCATCGAACTCATGATCGTCGTGGCGATCATCGGGATCCTCGCCGCGATAGCCCTGCCCGCGTATCAGGACTACATCGCCCGTTCCCAAGTCACAGAGGCGTTCATTCTTCTCGACGGGCAAAAGTCTGTCGTGGGCGAGGCCTGCTACTTCAATGGAGGTTGCGCCAACTCGAATGCGGCGAGCCTGCCGTCAGTCGGCAAGTATGCGTCGGTCGGCGTCGCAAGTGGAACCACGGGCATGCTGACCGCGACAATGAATACCGCCGCATCAGGCGTTAGCACTCTCGTCGAGAACGAGACGGTGACCATGACCCCATTGATTGTGTCTGGTGCGATCATTTGGACCTGCTCTGGTTCGCTGAAGACCAACGCTGCCAAGATCAAGTTTCTGCCGCGGGCTTGCTAGTCGACGCAGAAGCCCTTTTCAGCGTGCGCTCCTCCTACGGCGAAGTCGTTCCCGTCGAACGCTGTATGAGCCAGATCCATAGCTCAAAGCCGCGATGGTGACTGGATTGTCACTGACCCTCATCGCCCTGTTCGGGTTGATGCCGTACATCAGCACGATCAAATTGCCGCCGATCCCGAGCTTCTGGGCCGAGTGGATTGCGGTCGTGTTGATGGGCGCCTGGATCGCATCGCTGCGCAAGCCGGCTGGGCTAGCCGGAACTGCTTCTGCAACTCGCCCCGTGGCGGTTCCGGTGGTGGTGCTCGGGTTCGCTGCGTTTGCCGCCACGTTGCTCGTGCAACTCTTGTTGCGCCAACCGATGTTTCGGGGGGCGCCGCTGCTCACGCTGTTGGCGCTGGTACTGGCCGCTTTGGTCTCACTGGCGTGCGCCCGCATCCGGGCAGCCGGCGAGGTGGCCCGCGTGCTCGATGTGTGGTCGATCGCGCTGCTGTTCGCGATGCTGCTGAACCTCGTGGACGTGCTTGCCGAGCGCCAAGGCCTGCACCTCTACGTTTACCACCTCGGCACGCGCACGCCCCCCGTCCGCGCCGAGGGACTCCTTGGTCAGCCGAACCAATTGGCGGTGTTTGCCTGTATCGCCAGTGTGGCGGCACACTACCTGTGGATGCGCGGCAAGCTGCCGTCGATTGCGCATGTGCTGTTGTCGCTAACCGCCAGCATCTTGGTCGCCGGATCGGCGTCTCGCGCCGGCGCGCTGCTGTGGATCGTTGGAGCCCTTTTGAGTTCGCTGGCACTTCGAGAGCATCCACGGCGACGCGAGGGATGGTGCTTGCTCGCCGTCAGCGCTGTGCTCTTTCTCGCTTCGCAAATCGGTTGGCGTCTGCTCGAGAGCCCTGCAACCGGCGGCGTCACCGTGCTGCGCAGCGACAGCCTAGGGCGCATCGAGTTGTTGCGGGACAGTTGGGCGTTGATCCAGCGACACCCGTGGGGGGGCGTCGGCTACGGCAACTTCATGGGCGCACGTTGGACTGAATTGTCCACCTCCTTGTTTGAACCTGCGGCGAATCATGCTCACAACCTCATCGCGCAAGTCTTGGTCGAGTTGGGCGTGATCGGCGGCGCATTGGTGCTTCTACCTCTATGTTGGACGCTGTGGAACTGCGCGAATGTCGTCACGCGCCGTGACGTCGCGCCGGAGCAATTTTTCGCGGCCGCAGCGGTGTTGCTGCTGGCGGGTTACTCGCTCGTGGAGTACCCGTTGTGGTACTCGTTCTTCTTGTTGCCTTTCGCGCTGCTATCGGGATTGGTTGTGCAACGCGACTTCGTGCTGCGTTTGAGCCCAGCGCCAGCCGTCTTGCGCGGAGTCGGCTGGACCATTGCGTTCGCCCTCTGCATCCTCTTGACGTTTGACTACCGCCGCAGCGAAGAGCTCTATTCAAACCTGGAGTTGCAGCAGCGCGAGGGCAAAGGCGCCGTACGGATTCCACTGGAGGAAGCACGCCAGGTCTCAGCGCTCAGTGCGTTCGACATGTATGCGAACCTGATGTACTCGCGGGCCATGGCGCCCGACGGACTATTCACGGGCTACAAGGTCGAGCTCGCCGAGCGCGCCACAATGAGCATGACGAACCAGGAAACCATCGCTCGGCAGGTTTCGTTGTTGGTCGTTGCCAACGACTTGAAGGGTGCGCACGAACTGTTGGCACGCACGCAACGAAACCCGGATCTCGAACGCGCGACGCGTGAAATTCTGATCCGTCTTTCGGTACTGCACCCCGCGCTGGTCAGTTTCGTCAACGAGCTTCCCGCCTTGCCAAACGGAAGCGCGCGCACGCAGGGACAATAGCGGGGCGGTCTCGCCTCCCTACAAGTATCTGGCAAGGTTGGGCGCGACGGCACAGCGCTACCACGACCCTATTGCATGCCAACGAAATTCCTGCCCGGCGCTGTACTCGCGGCCACCCTCGCCATCGGCCTGCCGATGCTGCTGGCCTTCAACCTCCCGCCGTCTTCCACGTTCCTGAACCAGGCCGCCGCCCTGGTCGGCTGGGGTGCGCTGCTGGTGATCCTCGCCGGCGCGATCACACCGGGATCGGCGCACGGCCGCTCCGATGGCCTTCTCGCCCTGCAAGCCGCATTCGCGCTCCTGCTGATCGCCGCGCTGGCCTCCCCGTTCTGGGCCGGGCTGCCGTGGTCACTCGCCCTTTCGTCCATCGCCATGATCGGCGCCGCCGCGCTGACCGCACAGACCGGCGCGAGCGTTTCGCACGGCGGCCTCGCGCTGCCCGCATTTCGAGCCTTCTGCATCGGCATGGTGGTCGCAGGCGTGCTGAGCAGCGTCGTCGGCCTGGTCCAGGTTTTCGCGCCGAGCTGGGCCGATGGCGAGTTCATCTCGCGCTCCTACATCGAAGGCCGCGCGGTCGGCAACATGCGCCAACCGAATCACCTCAGCAGCCTGCTGCTGTGGGGCATCGTCGCGGTGATCTGGCTCGGCGAGGCGCGCGTGCTGCGGCGCTGGGGCAGCACGCTGCTCGCCTTGCTGTTCGTCTTCGTCGTCGTGTTGACGGCGTCGCGCACCGGCGCCTTAAGCCTGCTGCTGCTGTTCGGCTGGGGCGCGCTCGACAAGCGGCTGTCGCGCCCGGCGCGTTGGCTGCTGTGCCTGTCGCCGCTGATCGGTCTCGCGTTCTGGTACGGCACCGGCGTGTGGGCCGACCAAACGCACCATGTGTTCGGGGGCGAGACGCGCTTCAGCGGCAAGGGCGACGTGTCGAGTTCGCGCTTCGGCATCTGGTCGAACACGCTCGCGCTGATCCGCATGCACCCGTGGGTCGGTGTCGGGTTCGGCGAGTTCAACTTCGCGTGGACGCTGACACCCTTCCCGGGCCGCCCGGTGGCGTTCTTCGATCACACGCACAACCTGGTGCTGCAGTTCGTCGTCGAACTCGGCATCCCGCTCGGCCTGCTGGTTCTGGGCCTGTTGCTGTACGCACTCGTGCGCGCGTTTCGCAATGCGATCGAGCCGGTAGCCGCCGACTCCGAACCGGGCGAGGCGCTGCTGCGGCCGGCGGCGTTCGCGATGGTGCTGCTGATCCTCGTCCACAGCCTGCTCGAGTACCCGCTCTGGTACGCCTACTACCTGCTGCCGGCGGCGTTCGCGTTCGGGTTGTGCCTGGGCGCGCGTGGCGAGGCGCGCGCGCTCGCAGAAGTGCCGGTGCGCACGTTGCGGCCGCTGGTCGTGGCCGCGCTGGTACTGATGCTGGGCGGGCTGGCCTCGCTGGTCGACTACTCGCGGGTCGTCGTGATTTTCGCGCCGCCGGCCGGCTCGCAGGTGTCGCTCGCGCAGCGCATCGTCGACGGTCGCCACAGCGTCTTCTTCGCCCACCACGCCGACTATGCCGCGGCGACCACCGCCGGCCATCCGGCCGATGTGATGCCGTCGTTCCTGAGCGCGCCACATTATTTGCTCGACGCGCGCCTGCTGCAGGCCTGGGCGACCGCACTCGACCAGAGCGGTGACACGCAGCAGGCGCGTTACGTCGCGCAGCGCCTGCGCGAGTTCAAGAACGAGCAGTCGGCCGACTTCTTCGCGGCGTGCGACCTGCCGCCTGCGCCGGGCAAGGCCGTGCCGTTCCAGTGCCTGCCGCCGACACGCGAGTTCAAGTACGAAGACTTTCGTTGACGCGGCCGCTCAGGTCGTCGCGCGCCAGTCCCCCGATTTGCCCCCGTGCTTCTCCAGCACGCGGATCTCGCCCATCACCATGCCGCGATCGGCGGCCTTGCACATGTCGTAGATGGTCAGCAGGCCGATCTGCACCGCGGTCAGCGCTTCCATCTCGACACCGGTGCGGCCGAGCGTCTCGACCTGCGCGGTGCAGCGCACGCTGGCACCGGCCGCGTCGAGTTCGAACTCGACCGCCACACGCGTGATCGGCAGCGGATGGCACAGCGGGATCAGCTCCGAGGTGCGCTTGGCCGCCTGGATCGCCGCGATGCGGGCCACGCCGAGCACGTCGCCCTTCTTCGCCGTGCCGCTCTCGATCAGTGCGAACGTGGCCGGCAGCATGCGGATCACACCGCTGGCGCGTGCGATGCGATGGGTCTCGGCCTTGGCCGAGACATCGACCATGTGCGCCTGGCCGTGGGCATCGAAATGCGTGAGTGGCGAGGACGAAAGCGGTGGCGTTGAACTCATCGGACGAAACATCCTCGAAACGTTTGTGCGGCATGATAGCCACGCCCTGTTTCCGTGCCCGACCTCATCCACGTGCCCAAGCCATCGCCCCGTTCGTTGCGCCGCCGCCTGACGGCGCTGGCGGTTGCGCTCGCGTTGGTGGTGCCCACCGCGGCACCGCCGGCATGGGCGCAGAACCAGCTGCCGGCGCTCGGCGACCCCTCCGGCGAAGACTTCAGCATCGCCACCGAACACAAGCTCGGCGACGAGATCATGCGCGAGATCCGCGCCGACCCCGACTACCTCGACGACCCGGTGCTGCTCGAGTATTTGCAGTCGCTTTGGCAGCCGCTGGTGGCGCAGGCACGCATCCGCGGCAACCTCAGCGCCGACATCGACCAGCGCCTCGCATGGGAGCCCTTCCTCGTGCGCGACAAGGAGGTCAACGCCTTCGCGTTGCCCGGCGGCTACGTCGGCGTGAACCTCGGCCTGATCGCGATGACCTCGACCCGCGACGAGCTCGCCTCGGTGCTCGCGCACGAGATGTCGCACATCACGCAGCGCCACATCGCGCGCAGCATCGGCAACTCGAGGCGGCAATCGCTGCTGAGCTTGGCGGCGATGCTTGCCGGCCTGGTGGTGGCGAGCAAGGCAGGCAGCAGCAGCGTCGACGCGGCGCAGGCGGCGGTCGTCGGCACGCAGGCGCTGGCCGCGCAGGGCCAGCTCAACTTCTCGCGCGACATGGAGCGCGAGGCCGACCGCGTCGGCTGGCAGGTGATGACCGGCGCAGGCTTCGCCTCGGGCGGCATGGCCTCGATGTTCGAGAAGATGGAACAGTCGTCGCGCCTGAACGATTTCGGCGGTTACCCGTACCTGCGCAGCCACCCGCTCACGAGCGAGCGCATCGGCGAGGCGCGGGCCCGCATGGGCACCGTCACGCCTGCCACGTCGCAGGTCAGCGTGCTCGAACACACGGCGGCACAGGCACGTGCGCGCGTGCTGATGGACTCTCGCTTCGATGCGCTCAAACGCTGGCAGGCGCTCGACGGCGATCGCGTCGCGACGAGCGTTTCCGACAAGCTGCTGAGCGCGTATTCGAGCGGGCTCGCGTCGACACTGCTGCGCGACTGGGCCCGCGCCGATGCCTCGATCGCGCTGGCGCTCGGCCTCGTGCGCGGCAGCCCCCGAAGCGACGCGCGCGCCGAGCGCGCGGTGGTGTTGCTGCAGGTGCAATCCCTGATCGCGCGCGGCGACGTGACGCGCGCGGTCGCGGCGCTCGAGCCGTACCAGGCCGATCGCTCGCGCCCGGTGATGCTGCTCGAGACGCAGGCCACGCTCGCGTCCACGGCTGCGCTCGCGCCCGACAACGCGCAACTCAAGCAACGCGCCGATCAGTTGCAGACCTGGGTCGCGACCCAGCCGCGCGATGCGCTCGCGTGGACGGCGCTCGGCCAGGTCCAGGAGCGGCTCGGCCAGCCGCTGCGCGCGGTGCGTGCCGATGCCGAATCGCGCGTCGCGCTCGGCGACCTGGGCGGCGCGGCTGACCGCTTGCGCGGCGGTCAGCGCCGCGCGCGCAGCGGTGGCGGCGTCGACTTCATCGACGTCTCGGTGATCGATGCGCGGCTGCGCGATGTCGAGCTGCAACTCAAGCAGCAGAAGGCCGACGAGAAGGCGCTGAGATAGCGCGCGGCCCGAGCGGCCTGGTGTTCTCGGGCTTCGGCCGAAACCGGCACGATTCGGGAGTCGACCTTCAGCTGCGGGCGAAGATCCGTTCCATCGCCACGTCGATCACCATCCCGCACAGGCTGTACAGCAGCGACCCGATCAGCGCGGCGACGAAGCCGGCGACGTGAAAACCTTCGAGCATCGACGCCGCGAAGTAGAACATCAGCGCGTTGATCACGAACAGGAACAAGCCCAGTGTGACGACGGTCACCGGCAGGGTCAGCAGCACCAGCACCGGCCGCAGCAACGTGTTGAGCAAGCCCAGCACGAAGGCCGCGATCATCGCCGAGCCGAAGCTCTTGACCGTGACACCGGGATAGAGGTACGCCACCAGCAGCAAGGCGGCGGCGAGCAGAAGCCAGCGGACGATGATTTTCATGACCGAAGAATACCGCGGTCGATCGGCACCCACCGCAGCGGCGTCTCGATGCGAGCGCCGCGTCCCGCGTGCGACAGCCCCGCACCGCGTCCGGCTTTTAATGCGAATCGTTCTCATTTATGTTAAATTTCTTGAATGCCGACGAGGTGACGCGCCGTTCGCCTTTCACGTGTTCGCACGTTCGTCTAATGCCTTAGCTTGATTGGCCTCCGATTCGCCCGCGTGATGAATGCCCCCACCTTCCCGCTGAAACCGATCCCCGCGAGCGCTGCGCCGCCGCCGCGAATCGCCTTGTCGTCGCTGCCGCCGTTGCCGCGCGCCGGCAGCGGTGATGCGCTGACGCCGGCGCAACGCCGCGTGGCGGTCGCGGCGATCGTCGCGGCGCATGCGGCCGGCGTGTGGGGCCTGATGCAGATCGGCGCGGTGCGAGACGCGGTGCTCGAAACCGCGCCGATGTTCGTGGACCTGATCGCGCCGCCGACGCCGCCGTCACCACCGGTGCCACCACCGCCGGCCCCGCAGCCGATCGTCAGGAAGGCACCGCCGCCGTTGCCGGTGATCGTCGCCGCGCCGAGCCCGGCACCGAGCACGTTCGTCGTGCCCGAACAAAAGACCGAGACGGTCGCGGTTGCCGCGCCGCCAGCACCGCCGGTGGCCGTCGCCTCGCCGGCGCCGCCCGCGCCACCCCCGGCGCCGAAGAACCTGCCGGCCTCGGCCGTGCAGTACGCGAGCACGGTCGAGCCCGAGTACCCGCGCCTGTCGAAACGCAATGGCGAATCCGGCCGGGTGATCGTGCGCGTCTTCATCGACGAGGCCGGCACGCCGCGGCAGGTGCAGGTCAACAAATCGTCCGGCTTCGAGCGGCTCGACGCTTCGGCGCTGGCCGCGGTGTCGAAGTTCCGCTTTCAGCCGCCCACCGAGAACGGCCAGCCCGTTTCCGGCTGGGCCAATGTTCCCATCGATTTTGGTTTGGAGAAGTAGTGCCATGAACCCCGCAACGAATCCAGAAATCGCCGGCCTCGGCTTCGGCCATTTCATCGCGCAGGCCGACGTCGTCGGCAAGACGCTGCTCGTGATCCTGGTGCTGATGTCGATCGCCTCGTGGGTGATCATCGCGATCAAGGGCGTCTCGCTGCTCGCGCGGCGCGGCCGCAGCAACGCCTTCCTGAACTTCTTCTGGAACGCGACCTCGCTCGACGCGGTGGCCGGCGAGATCTCGACGCACGGCGCGCGCGACCCGTTCTCTCACCTCACCGCACACGCGATGCAGGCGCAGGCGCACCACGCGAAGTACGGCGCGGCCAAGCTCGAAGAAGCCGGCTCGTCGAGCGATTTCGTCACGCGCACGATCAAGAAGGTGCTCGACGAGGAAACCACGCGGCTCGAGAACGGCCTCGCGGTGCTCGCCACCGTCGGCGCCACCGCGCCCTTCGTCGGCCTGTTCGGCACGGTCTGGGGTGTGTACCACGCGCTGGTCGCCATCGGCATGAGCGGCGCGGGCACGCTCGACAAGGTCGCCGGCCCCGTTGGCGAGGCGCTGATCATGACGGGCCTGGGCCTCGCGGTCGCGATCCCCGCGGTGATGGGCTACAACTGGCTGACCCGCGCGAACCGCGTGATGGCCGCCAGGCTCGATGCCTTCGCGTACGAGCTGCACACCTTCGTGTCGATGGGCCAGGCGCTCGGCCACGGTGTGGTGAGCGAGCCCGCGCCGGTCAACGTTCGCCCGATGGGCGCGCGCCCGGCGGCGGCGTAAGGAGGCGACGCGATGGCCTTCGCAAGTTTCGAATCCAAGAGCGCGGGCGCGCCGATGTCCGAGATCAACATGGTGCCGCTGATCGACGTGATGCTGGTGCTGCTCGTGATCTTCATCATCACCGCGCCGCTGCTCACGCAGGCCGTCAAGCTCGAGCTGCCGAAGGCGAGCTCGCAGGTGAACGACCTGCGGCCCGAGAAGATCGAGTTCTCGATCGACGCGAGCGGCGCGCTCTTCTGGAACGGCGAGCCCGTCACGCGCGACGATGCCGGCGCGCGCTTCGCCGCGGAAGGCAAGAAGGCGCCGCAGCCCGAGCTGCACCTGCGTGCGGACCAGGCCGTGGCCTACAGATTCGTCGCGCAGACGCTGGCCGATGCGTCGAAGGCGGGCCTGACCAAGGTCGGCTTCATCAGCGAGCCCGACGCGAAGTGACCGAGCCGCCTCGCGTGCCACCGCTCGCAACGCCACGACCACCAGCCGGCGCGTCGGTGGCGGTGCCGGCGTCGGCCGTTCGTGTCAGCAGCGCGCAGCTGTTCGCGGGTGCGCCGGAGGTGCTGATCGACCACCACGGCGCCGTCTACCGCCTGAAGCAAACCTCGCTCGGGAAGCTGATCCTGACCAAGTAGCCCCTCACCGTTTTCATCGACAGACCCGCACCAGCCCGCCGCCGCCAGCCCGTGCCCAACCACCTTCATCCAAGGAAAAGCACCGTGCTGCAAGAGCCGAAAACCCATCGTTCGTCCAGGAAGAAGTTGCCCGCCACCGCGGCGGCCGCGAACACCAGCCCGCGCCTGTTGCCGCTCGGTGCACTCGCCGCCGGCCTCGGCATGCTCGGCGCACCGTGCGCTTCGCTTGCACAAGCGGCGCAACAGACCGCGCCGGCGCCGGCCAGCGCGGTCTCGGCGCCTAAGGCCGAGACCACGCTCGCGCCGATCGGCGTGAAGGCCAAGATCGAGACCGACGCGAACTCGGTGCGTGCCACCACTTCGACCGCGGCCAAGGGCAACCAGGAGCTGCGCGACATCCCGCAGTCGGTGACCGTGATCACCGAGAAGCTGATCGAAGATCGCCGCATCGACACGCTGAAAGAAGCGCTGCACCAGACCGCCGGCGTGACC
>Ga0209583_10000572_pt1 | contig 11443 bp, 8 predicted proteins | sample Str014_FD_187201 | JGI IMG/M metagenome (GOLD analysis project Ga0209583, IMG submission 187201) | Freshwater sediment microbial communities in response to fracking from Pennsylvania, USA - Straight Creek_MetaG_SC_2014 (SPAdes) (version 2) | ecosystem: Environmental > Aquatic > Freshwater >... | reverse complement strand
TGGGGCAATTCCTCGAAATGGGCGGCTTCGGCGGCGAGCGCATGGGCACCGGCCTGCGTGATTTTGAGCGCAACCTCATGCAACTCCGGCGCATTGAAGCGCACCGCCCCCGCCATCGTCTGCCGATGGGTGAAGCCTGAGTCCGCCGCCATCAACGCGTCGGCAGCGCGCGCGGGCACTTCGATATGATAGCCGAGCACATTGTTATGCTTGATCTTGAGCGCAGCAACGCCGGTGCGGTCTTTGAACTGCGCTTCAAGCGCCGCCAGCGCGCGGCGGCCATCGGAAGACAGCGCACGCAAATCATCAAGCGCATGGTCATATCCGCTCGCGATATAACCGCCGTCCTTCGCATCAATCGGCGGCGCGGGGACAAGCGCGCGCTGGAACTGGTCGACAAGCGCACCGTGGCCATCAAGCGCAGGCAGAAGGTCGAACATAAGCGGAGGGAGATCGACGCGCCGCCCCAATCTCTCACGGAGGATACGCGCTTCGGCCAGCCCATCGCGCAATTGCCCTAAATCCCGAGGCGAGCCCCGCCCCGCCACAATCCGCCCCAGCGCGCGGCCAATATCGGGGAGCGCCCTTAGCGCCGCGCGCATTTCGGCCCGTGCGTTTCCGTCGCCCGCGTAATGCGTGACGAGATCGAGGCGCTTCGTGATGTCTGCCACATCGGTGAGCGGCGCGCTCAGGTCTACCGCCAGCATCCGCGCACCCGCGCCCGTCATGGTGCGGTCGATGCACTCAAGCAGGCTGCCCTTGCGCTGACCATCTTGTGTGCGGGTGAGTTCGAGGCTCTCGCGGGTGGCGGCGTCAATCAGCATCTGCGCCGACATCGCGCGCGAAATCGGCGGCTGAAGGAACGGCAGCTTGCCCTTTCCGGCATGGTCAAGATACGCGATGAGGCCAGCGGCGGCGGCGAGTTCCGCGCGGGTGAAGTTGGCAAGCGTGCCGAAGAGGTCAGACAGCCGTGCCGCGCCCACCGCTGAGTCAAAACCCGCGCGAGACCGAACCTGCGCGCCCTCAATCGCCAACCCCTCAGCCACCACAACCTCACTCGCCCCCAATCGCGCGAGTTCCGCGTCGAGCGCGCCCGGCACAACCTCGGTCAGCTCAAATCGCCCAGTGGAGACATCCGCCGCCGCCAGCCCAATCTTGTCCCCCACAGGAGTGAGCGCCACCAGCCAATTGCTCGCCCGCGCCTCAAGCAGCGATTCCTCGGTCAGCGTCCCCGCCGTCACCACGCGGATGATGTCACGCGCGACGATCGACTTGCCGCCGCGCGCCTTGGCTACTGCCGGATCTTCCACCTGCTCGGCAATCGCGACGCGGTGCCCTGCCTTGATCAGCCGTGCGAGGTAAGCGTCGGCCGCATGCACCGGCACGCCGCACATCGGGATTGGCGCGCCCTCATGTGCCCCACGCGCGGTGAGCGCAATATCGAGTACCGCCGCCGCGATTTTGGCATCGTCATGAAACAGCTCAAAAAAATCACCCATCCGGTAGAAGAGCAAACAATCCTGCGCTTGCGCTTTGAGCGCAAAATACTGCGCCATCATCGGGGTGGGGGCAGGAGAAGCTGAAGTCATTTTAATGTTCTTAAGGTTGTCATATCCCCGGCTTAGTGCTTAGGGTGCGCCGATAAAAGAGGAATCCTATATGAGCGATAACAACCCGAACACCACTGCCCAGAAAACCAACTTGCCGTTTTCCGAGCGCGAAGCGTTGTTCTATCACTCCACGGGCCGTCCGGGGAAAATCGAGGTTGTCGCGTCCAAGCCGATGGCGACACAGCGCGATTTGTCATTGGCGTACTCGCCTGGTGTTGCGGTGCCGGTACTCGCCATCGCTGAAAATCCGGCACTGGCGTATGATTACACCACCAAGGGTAATCTGGTTGCCGTCATTACCAATGGCACCGCCATTCTCGGCCTTGGCAACCTAGGTGCCCTGGCCGCAAAGCCGGTGATGGAGGGCAAGGCCTGCCTTTTCAAGCGTTTCGCAGACGTTGACTCGATCGACCTTGAACTCGCGACCGAAGACCCTGAGGCGTTCATCAACGCCGTTGCGCTCATGGAGCCTTCGTTCGGCGGTATCAATCTAGAGGACATCAAAGCGCCCGAATGTTTCATCATTGAGCAGGAATTGCGCGAGCGGATGAACATTCCGGTGATGCACGATGATCAGCACGGCACCGCGATTATTACCGCTGCCGGCCTCATTAACGCCTGTGAACTTACGGGGCGCGCACTCAAGGACATTAATGTGGTCGTGAACGGAGCCGGAGCGGCGGCGATTGCCTGCACCGCACTCATGAAGGCGATGGGCGTTTCATCAGATAAAGTGATCATGTGTGACCGTAGCGGCGTGATCTACCAAGGCCGGACAGAGAGCATGGATCAGTGGAAGTCGGCCCATGCCGCCAAGACCGACACGCGCACGCTGGAAGAAGCGTTGGTCGGTGCCGATGTGTTCATCGGCCTTTCCGCGAAAGATGCGCTTAAGCCGCATATGATCGAAAAAATGGCGAAGGCGCCGATTATCTTCGCGATGGCGAACCCCGATCCCGAAATCTCGCCCCCTGAAGCGCGTAAAGTGCGGCCCGATGCTGTCATCGCCACCGGCCGATCGGATTATCCGAACCAAGTCAACAATGTGCTCGGCTTCCCGTTCATCTTTCGTGGTGCACTCGATGTGCGCGCCACCGCGATTAATGAAGAGATGAAAATTGCGGCAGCTTATGCCATCGCCAAGCTCGCTCGCGAGCAAGTGCCCGAAGAGGTCGCGGCGGCTTATGGCGGCAAAACGCCGTGTTTTGGGCTGGATTATATCATCCCCGCACCGTTCGATCCGCGTTTGATGGAAGTCGTCCCAAGCGCGGTGGCGCAAGCCGCAATGGATTCAGGTGTCGCAACCAAGCCGATTGCTGACATGGATGCCTATCGGCGCGCGCTCAAGGCACGGCTTAACCCGACAACGTCAGTATTGACGTCGGCTTATGAAACCGCGCGGGCCAATCCCAAGCGCGTTGTGTTTGCTGAGGCAGAGGAAGATGTGATGCTGCGCGCTGCGATCACATTCGCGAGCGAGGGACTGGGCACGCCCGTGCTGGTGGGACGCGATGAGGTGGTCGAAAAGCTCAAGGCGCTCGGCGTTGATGATCCTTCGAGCTTCGAGATTCATAACAGCCGCCATTCGCCACTCGTTCCCAGAATGGTCGACGCCCTTTATGAGCGGTTACAGCGACGCGGCTATCTACGGCGCGATTGTGAGCGGATGGTCAACCAAGATCGCAACATCTTTGGTGCCTTGCTGCTGATCCTCGGAGAAGCCGATGCGATGATTACCGGCACCACCCGACCTTATGCGCAATCGCTGCGTGAGGTGCGCCGCGTGGTCGATCCCGCCGCCGGGCGCACCCAGATGGGCATACATGTCCTTGTGGGGCAATCGCATACCGTTTTTATGGCCGACACCACAGTGCATGAGCGCCCCAATCCAAACGAGCTTGCGGATATTGCTGAGCAAACAGCCGCCGTGGCCCGCAAAATGGGACATGAACCGCGCGTGGCCTTCCTGTCCTACTCAACTTTCGGGAACCCCTCGGGCAATTGGATCGGCGACATTCGCAGCGCCGTCGCACTCCTCGACGAGCGCAAAGTGACGTTTGAATATGAGGGCGAAATGGCCCCCGACGTCGCGCTAAACCCTGCACATGCCAAGAACTACCCTTTCAGTCGGCTCTCGGGTCCTGCGAATGTGCTCGTGATGCCCGGTCTGCAGTCGGCTAACCTCTCGGCTAAACTGCTGCGCGAACTCGGCGGCGACTCGGTGATTGGCCCGATGCTGATCGGCATGGAAAAGCCGGTGCAGATCGCAACGATGACATCGACGGCAGGCGAATTGCTTACGCTCGCAGTGTTGGCGGCAAGCGGGGTGGCCGCCTAGCGGCTAACCGCCAATAAGCGGTTTGCGCGCCAAAAAAACGCCGACCAGCATCAACACGACGCCAGCGAGACGCGCGGGACTAATGTCGGCCTTCGGCGCGCCAAACAGGCCAAATTGATCAATGGACGTTGCAATAAGAATTTGTCCGAGGAGCACGAAGAATACTGCATTTCCGACCCCAAAGCGCGGCGCGATATAGGTGATTGAGAGAATATAAAACGCCATCGCCAGCCCACCCAAATAGAAGGGCCAAGGTGCCGCCGTCCATTTCGATGCGCTCGGCCAGCCGGTGATTACCGTCGCGATCAAGGTTACCATTAACCCCAGCGCGAACACAACGACTGATGCCGCTTGCGCACTCCCAATTCGCGCCCCCAAAGTCGCATTGGCGGCCGCCATGATCGGAATGCCAATGCCCGTCAGGAGCATAACACCGGCATAAACTGGCCAAGAGGTGTGGTTCATTCGGCTCTCGCATCGCTAAGGGTCAACGCGGCGAGCGTTACGTTGGTTGTCAAGGTGCAGCAAGTGCCGATTGGCGCGCAGCCCCATTTACATCGGCGGCGCGCGGGCTAGAGTGCTACTGACAACAATGTTTAGCGGAGAAAAGGATGACTGAGTCGCTGCAAGCACGTGTGTCGCCCGAAGAATGGCAAACGCGAATCGACTTGGCTTGCGCGTATCGGCTGATTGCGCATCATGGCTGGGATGATCTCATTTTCACCCACCTCTCCGCGCGCGTGCCGGGTCCCGACGAGCATTTTCTCATCAATCCCCTGGGACTGTTCTTTGATGAGATTACGGCGAGCAGTCTGGTAAAGGTCGATTTGAACGGCGTGAAGGTGAGCGACTCGCCTTATATGATCAATCCTGCCGGCTTCGTTATTCATAGCTGCGTTCACGCCGCGCGGCATGATGTTGGCGCGGTGTTCCATACCCATACTGTTGCTGGCGTTGCTGTAGCGTCGCAAAAGCAAGGCTTGCTGCCTTTGTCACAAACCGAACTCCAGTTGCACACCAAAGTCGGCTATCATGATTATGAGGGTATTGCGCTCGATGCCGATGAGCAGCCGCGTTTGGTCGCTAATTTGGGTGATAATTTTGCGCTCATTCTACGCAACCACGGCTTGCTGTCGGTAGGCAAAACCGTCGGCCAGGCATATTTGATCCACTTTCTGCTTGAAAAGGCGTGCGCCATTCAAGTGGCGGCGCAAAGTGGTGGCGCGGAACTTCTGCCGGCCAACCAGGCGATGGCCACGCGGGTTCATGACCAGGCCGTCGCGGCATTTGGGTTCGGTGCACAACTCACATGGGCCGCAGCACTGCGTAAAATGGAACGGCTAGACCCTTCGTTTAAGACTTAGTCCCAACTTTAGGAGATGTATATGACACATAACACCACTGTTCGCCTTGCCAAACGCCCCGTAGGCATGACAACCCCTGATTGCTTCGCCATTGCCAACGAACCCATGCGTGAGCCCGCAGACGGTGAGGTCACCCTCAAAGTGGCGTACGTTTCGCTCGACCCTGCGATGCGCGGCTGGATGATGGATCGCAAATCTTACATCCCCCCCATTGGCATCAATGAAATCATGCGCGCGGGGATCGTTGGCGAAGTGATTGCGTCGAATGCGCCAAACTTTGCCGTCGGTGATATGGTGTCCGGATGGGGTGGAGTTGCCGAATATTTCACTGGCCCCGCAATGATGTTCAACAAAGTTGACCCCAATCTCGCACCGATACAACGTTATCTTGGTGGCCTCGGGATGCCGGGGATGACGGCCTATTTCGGTTTACTCGATGTGGGCGCTATGCAAGACGGCGAGACGGTCGTCGTCTCCGGCGCGTCGGGCGCAGTGGGTGCCATTGTCGGCCAGATTGCCAAAATCAAAGGCGGTAAGGTCATCGGCATCGCTGGCGGCGCCGAAAAATGCGCTTATTGCGTCGATGAACTCGGCTTTGATGCGTGTATCGATTACAAATCCGAGAACGTGAGCAAGCGGCTCGGTGAGCTCATCCCCAAGGGTCTCGATGTGTATTTTGATAATGTTGGTGGCGACATTCTTGAGGCGGCATTGAATCATCTGCGGATGAAGGCGCGCGTCGTGATTTGCGGCGCGATTTCGGGCTATAATGCGACTGAAATGCCCATCGGCCCGCGCAATTACCTCAATTTACTCGTAATGAGTGCGCGGATGGAGGGCTTCGTCGTGATGAATTACGCCAACCGCGGCGGTGAGGCGATCAAAGCGATGGCTGGCTGGATGCACGAGGGCAAGTTACATTTCAAAGAGGATATTCAAGAGGGTATCGAACGCTTCCCCGAAGTGTTTAACATGCTCTTTACCGGAGAGAATTTTGGCAAGCTGATCTTGAAGGTTTCATAGCACTCTAGACTCGCCCGCCGCACGCGCTAATAAGCGCTGATGGATCAAATCATTATTCGCGGCGGGCGCAAGCTGAGTGGCCGTATTCAAATTTCGGGGGCGAAGAACGCGGCGCTCACACTGATGCCGTGTGCGTTGCTGACCGATGAGCCGCTCACGCTGCGCAACTTGCCGCGCTTGGCCGACGTGGATAGCTTTGGCCACCTACTCAATCAGCTGGGCGTTTCCACAACGACCGAGGGCGCGCGGCCTGAAGACTTTGGTCGGGTGATGACGTTGCGCGCAGCGCGCATCACCTCAACCGTAGCACCTTACGACATTGTCCGCAAAATGCGGGCGTCAATCCTTGTGCTTGGCCCGTTGCTGGCGCGCGCTGGGGAAGCGACCGTTTCGCTGCCCGGCGGTTGCGCGATCGGCAACCGCCCCATCGACCTTCATCTCAAGGCGCTCGAAGCCTTTGGGGCCGAGATCGAAATTGCGGCCGGATACGTCAAAGCGACCGCGCCCAATGGGCGCTTGCCTGGCGGCACCGTCGTTTTTCCAGTCGTGTCAGTCGGCGCAACCGAGAATGCACTGATGGCTGCAGTGCTCGCAGCGGGCGTTTGCGTCATCGAAAATGCTGCACGCGAGCCAGAGATTGTTGACCTTTGCCAATGTCTCGTCGCGATGGGCGCGCGCATTGACGGTATCGGCACTGAGACGCTCACGATCAAAGGCCGCGAGCGCCTGCATGGCGCGACCTATGCCGTAATGCCCGACCGTATTGAAGCGGGGAGTTACGCCTGCGCCGCCGCAATCACGGGCGGCGAGGTAGAGCTATTAGGCGCACGCGCCGCTGAGATGACCGCGACGATCAAGGCCCTGCGCGATGCTGGCGTTAGTGTCGAAGAGGGCAGCCGCAGCATTACCGTCACAGCCAACGGCGGACTGCATCCGATCACGCTGTCAACCGCGCCCTACCCTGGCTTCGCGACCGATATGCAGGCCCAAGTCATGGCGATGTTGGCGATGGCTGATGGTGCTAGCGTGCTGACCGAGACCATTTTCGAAAACCGCTACATGCACGTGCCCGAGTTGGCGCGCATGGGCGCCGATGTAACAGTCACGGGGCGCTCGGCGGTCGTTCGCGGTGTCGATAAGCTCCATGGCGCGCCAGTGATGGCAACCGACCTGCGCGCTTCCATGAGTCTGATTATCGCCGGGCTCGCCGCAGAGGGCGAAACGGTGGTCAACCGGGTTTATCATCTCGATCGAGGCTATGAACGGCTGGAAGAGAAGCTCCAAGCCGTCGGGGCCGACATCGAGCGGGTGAGCGACGGTTAGATGCGCGAACGAGACATCTGCCGAACAATTGAAATGTCAGCCTTCTAGCTTCGAAGCGACAAACGCATCTCAACTATTCTGAGAACGATACTGAAAAACGGCCTCAATCGTCAGTTCGAAGGCTTCAGCTATCTGAAAAGCGAGCGGCAGGCTGGGATCATAACGCCCCTTCTCAATCGCGTTGATCGTCTGGCGCGACACACCTAGCTCATATGCCAAGGCGGCTTGCGACCAGCCCTTTTGAGCGCGCAGCGCTGGCAGGATATTATTCATTGCGAAAGCGCCGAATCTCTCTAATCGTAACAACGCAGGACCCGACGCCCCATAGTACCGCCATGATCGGCCAGACCGAAAACATCGACAATTTCGGAAAACCAACACTTTCGAGGAAACCATAACCAAACGTGATTAGGGCTGTGCCCAAAAACGACATTGAGATCACGTCAAATTGGTGTTTACGCTGCATTTCATCAAGTCGATTGAGATGGCGCATGATCGCCCACGCCGTCGCGACCATGCCTATCATAAGGAGGAGAGTGACTGGTATTCGCCACATCGGTGAAGCCAATTTCCAGCTCATCACGTAATTTGAGGCAAAAAGGAGCACGACATACAGAGCCACACCACACCCAAATTCTTTGTAATAGGGAATCATGTCCCGATTGCCATTGATCGCCATATCAGCCTCCTTGGAAAGGTAGCTTTACATTAGCGAGTCGCGGACATATGTCAAGCTTGTTTTACATTTCCTCGAACCACCGGCATGCAACCCTCAAAATGAACATCCCGGTAAGAGCCCGATATTTTTGGAAAGGAGAGATGGACGCCCGTTACACCCACACGTCTACAGCGTGGATCGCCAACCCCACCAATCCACCAACCATGGATCCATTGAGCCGGATATATTGCAAATCGCGCCCCACCGCGTGTTCAATACGCGCCGTGACGGTGCTCGCATCCCAACTGCGGATTGTTTCCGACACAAGTTTTACGACATTGTCACCATAACGCGCAACCATGCCAATGAGTGTTCGGCGCGCAAAGCGGTTGATCATCGTGCGCAATTGGTCGTCTGATTGTAAAGTTACACCCAGCGCGCGGATGGTCTCTCCCAAACGCCCCGCGAGCGCTGCTTCAGGGTCACGGGCCGCGCGGAGCAGTGCCGCGCGCGCTCCCTCCCATAACCCCTCCAACCAGCGCCGCATGGCGGGATTATCGAGCAGACCATCGCGAAAATCCGCCACTTTGGCATGCATTCTCGGATCGTGCTGCAAGTCATAAGCGAGCTTGATGAGCCCTTCCTCCGCCTTTGCCAACATCGGATGTTCAGCATCGGTGGCCATTTCATCGAGCAGTTTTGAAAGTCCCGAAATAATTGAATTGGCCAGCGTTTCATCCAACCCCGTCCACCGCATCAGGCCGCCGGCCTTTTCATGGACCATCGCTCGGATCAGTTCGTCGTTCGCCATCAGCGTGCGATTTGCCCAATTGATTGCCCCCGCGAGCAACGGCAAATGACGGCCATCCGCAATCGCCGATTGCAGCGCTTGGCCGATCAACGGACTAAGGTTAAACCCTCTCAGGCTCGCCTCGACGCCCCCCTTCACCATTCCGCCTAACCGCTGCTGATCAAAGGCTTGCAGCACATCAGCAGCCAGACGCGCCGCGCCGCGCCGCAAGCGCCCGTCCCCACCCGACGGCTTGGCGAGGAATCCGCCCACCGCGCCAGCGACATCGACGCGACCCATCCGTTGCGCGACAACCTTTGTGGTCAAGAAATTGGACCGCAAAAAGCTCGCGAGCGAATCGCCAATCCGGTCTTTATTGTTCGGAATGATGGCGGTGTGCGGAATCGGTAACCCCAGCGGATGTCGGAACAGCGCCGTGACCGCAAACCAATCGGCGAGCCCACCGACCATCGCAGCCTCGGCGAACGAACGAATAAAGCCAACCGCAATACTGGGACCGCCAAATTCGCGCGCCACCCAATATACCAAGGCCATAAGCACCAGCAATCCGGTGGCGATGACCTTCATGCGCGCAGCGGGTAAGCTCGTCGCACTCACTCGGCGGGTGCAGGACCCGGAAGGGGCGTGCCGTCATCACCGTGATTGTACGTGAGCAGCCCACGCCGCAGTCTCGGCCCGAGCCAGCCCTCGACTTGAATCGCGAGACTGAAACTTGCTGGAACGATCACCAAAGTCAGCAGCGTTGAGAGAATAAGGCCACCGATCACCGTAATCCCCATCGGCTGACGCCACGCGCCATCACCGCTCAGCGACAGCGCCGTGGGCACCATCCCGGCGACCATTGCGATCGTTGTCATGACAATCGGCTGCGCGCGCTTGTGTCCGGCGTCCATGATCGCCTCAAACGGTGGCACGCCCTGCTTGATTTCTTCAATTGCAAAGTCGACGACGAGAATCGAATTTTTGGCAACGATACCGAGAAGCATCAACATTCCGATCATCACGGGCATCGAAATCGGAAAGCCGCAAAACAAGAGGAGCAACACGGCGCCAAGTGGTGCGAGCAGCAGCGACCCCAAATTGACGAGCGGTGCCAGCAATCGCTGATAGAGCAACACCAAAACAGCAAACACCAGCAAAATACCCGACATGACGGCGATCAGGAAATTAGTAATCAGTTCAGGAATCCATTTCGACTCACCCGCGACAACACGCCGCACGCCGCTGGGGAGATGGGCCAATGCATCAAGCTTTTCGATTTTCGACTCAGCCTCGCTGGAGACTTTACCGGGCGCCAAATCAGCGCCGACCACAACGAAGCGCGATTGATTGAAGCGTTTGATTTGCACCGGTCCTTGCCCCAGCGAAACGTCGGCCACGACACTGAGCGGCACCGACGTCCCCGACGCCGTCGGCACCGGCATATTTTGGATAGCTCCTAACGAACGCTTCGCTTGATCACCAATCACGACGCGAATCGGAATTTGCCGATCTGACAGCGAGAACTTCGCAGCATTTTGGTCAATTTCCCCGAGTGTCGCAACACGAATGGCCTGGCTCAGCGCTGCTGTCGTAACACCGAGTTGTGCGGCCATGTCCATACGCGGTTTGACAGAAATCTCTGGGCGCATCTTATCGCCGCTCAACCGCGCGCCGCGTAATTCTGGCAATGTGTTCATTTGATTGGCAAGCCGCTGCGCCGCTGCGGTCAGCTGTTTTGGATCGTCGCCGCCGAGCAGAATCGTGACATCGCGCCCGCCACTGTTTGGTCCGCCGTTATTTTGCGATTGAAAGCTCACCTGCGCATCAGCAATTTTGAGCAGTTGCGGGTTCATTTGACTTTGCCATTGAACGCTGGTGACTTTCCGGTCTTTTCGCAAATTGAGGTAAATTTGCGCATTGCCAACTTTCACATCAGAGTAGGCGCTCTCGACAGCCGAGGAGGCGCGCAGCAGATCAACGACTTTCTGGGTTGTCGCCTTGGTTTGTTCAAGCGTAACCCCCGGCACCATGTTGATATTCACTTGGCTATAATCGACATTAATGCTCGGTTGGAACTGAAAGCTGAGCTGTGACACCGCGACAACCGTGAGCAGCAACGCGCCGCCCCCGCCGATGAGTACTGTCTTCAATCGGTTGGCGAGCGACCAGCGCAACAACGCCATATAGCGATCCATCCATGCGCCCTCACCGTGGCGCTGTTCACCGTGTGCTTTCAGAAAATAGGCGGCGATGAGCGGCGTAATAAGACGGGCGACCGCCAAACTCATCAACACCGCAAAAACGACGGGTAAGCCAAAATTCTTGAAAAACTCC
>Ga0209583_10000571_pt1 | contig 11446 bp, 6 predicted proteins | sample Str014_FD_187201 | JGI IMG/M metagenome (GOLD analysis project Ga0209583, IMG submission 187201) | Freshwater sediment microbial communities in response to fracking from Pennsylvania, USA - Straight Creek_MetaG_SC_2014 (SPAdes) (version 2) | ecosystem: Environmental > Aquatic > Freshwater >... | reverse complement strand
GTCGCTGGAACGGCCTGTGGCACAGGCGTTTGCAAGCCTGGGGCCGCCGGTTGCCGCCGCCTCGATCGCGCAGGTGCATCGCGGTGAGGTCGAGCGGAACGAGCTGCGCCACGCGGTCGCGGTCAAGGTGCTCCGGCCCAATGTCGCCGCGCGCTTTCGCCGCGACCTCGCCGATTTCTTTTTTGTCGCCCACAATGCCGAGGCGCATTCGGCGGAGGCGCGGCGGCTGCGGCTGATCGAGGTCATCAATACGATGTCGCGCTCGGTCGCGATGGAGATGGATCTGCGGCTGGAAGCGGCCGCGATGTCCGAGATGGCGGAGAACACGCGCGACGATCCGGATTTTCGCGTACCGACGGTCGACTGGGACCGCACCACCCACAACGTCCTGACGATGGAATGGATCGATGGCATTGCGCTGAACGACCATGCGCGGCTCGCGCAGGCGCAGGTCGACTTGCCCGATCTCGGCCGCAAGGTGATCCAGAGTTTCCTGCGTCATGCGCTGCGCGACGGCTTCTTCCATGCCGACATGCATCCCGGCAACCTGTTCCTCGACCACGCCGGCCGGCTCGTCGCGGTGGATTTCGGCATCATGGGCCGGCTCGGGCTGAAGGAGCGGCGCTTCCTCGCCGAAATTCTGCTGGGCTTCATCACCCGCGACTACCGCCGTGTGGCCGAGGTCCATTTCGAGGCCGGCTACGTACCGGGGCATCATTCGGTAGAGAATTTTGCACAAGCGATCCGTGCCATCGGCGAACCCATCCATAACCGCACTGCCGAAGAAATCTCGATGGCGAAGCTGTTGACCCTGCTGCTCGAGGTCACCGGGCTGTTCGACATGCAGACCCGCCCCGAACTGATCCTGCTGCAAAAGACCATGGTGGTGGTCGAAGGCGTCGCGCGCGGTTTCGATCCGAAACTCGACATCTGGAAGGTCGCAGATCCCGTGGTGCGGGAATGGATCGAGCGCAATCTCGGACCGGTCGGCCGTATTCAAGGCGCGATGGCCGGCGCCGGCGACCTCGGCCGCGTGTTGGCGGGCCTGCCGGCGATCGCCACGCGCTCGGTCGCCGTGCTGGAGCACCTGGAAGCCATGGTCCGGGACGGCGTCACGCTGTCGCCCGACACGATCGCCGCCATGGGACGCGCCGAGGGCCGCAAGAGCCGCTGGCGCACGCTGGCGCTTTGGATCATCGCGGCAACCTTCATCGGGATATTGATCGTGGTTCGCCAAATGTGATTGCGTTGCAATCCTTTTGTGATAGCGTTGCTATCATTTTGATGGACTTTCCATGGCTAGCCTCACCATCCGCAAACTCGATGAGGCCGTTAAGGTCTATCTGCGGCTGCGCTCGGCCGGAAACGGACGCTCCGTGGAGGAGGAGGTTCGCGTGATCCTCGGGGAGCTAATTCTGGGCCGCCCCGTGCTCGCCGCCACACCATCGCGGGCCGATGCGCCGTCTGACATCCCGTTCCTCACTCGGCAGGGCGTCCAACCTCCTGATCAAGCCCGTGTCACCCTGATTATCGGCGGAGGCATTGCGGCCTACAAGACGCTGGATCTGATTCGGCGGCTTAAGGAGCGGCAGATCCACGTCCGCTGCGTGTTGACCAAAGCGGCGCAGCAATTCGTCACGCCGCTGGCGGCCAGCGCCTTGTCGCATGAGCGGGTTTATACCGACCTGTTCGATGCCGAGAGCGAGTTCGACGCCGGCCATATCCGTCTGGCGCGCGAGTGCGACCTGATCGTGGTGGCACCGGCGACCGCCGACCTGATGGCCAAGATGGCGCAAGGCCATGCCGACGACCTCGCCAGTGCCATCCTGCTGGCGGCCAATCGCCCGATCCTGCTGGCACCGGCGATGAACCCGCTGATGTGGAACAACGCGGCCACCCGTCGCAACGTCGCACAATTGCAGCGCGACGGCGTCGCCACGATCGGACCGAATGCCGGCGAGATGGCCGAAGCGGGCGAAGCCGGCATCGGGCGAATGGCAGAGCCGTTGGAAATCGCCGCTGCCGCCGAACGCATCCTGCGGCCGCCGCAACCGCGCCCGCTGGCCGGCAAGCGGGTGCTGGTCACCGCGGGCCCAACGCATGAGCCGATCGATCCCGTGCGCTATATCGCCAACCGTTCCTCCGGCAAGCAGGGCTATGCCATCGCCGCCGCCGCGCAGGCAGCCGGCGCCGATGTCACGCTCATTTCAGGCCCGGTAGAATTGCGCGACCCTCCCGGTGTTTCGGTGAAACGCGTGGAATCCGCGCGCGAGATGCTGACGCGAGTGGAAGCCGCCTTGCCCGCGGATATCGCGATTTTCGCCGCCGCGGTCGCCGACTGGCGGGTTGCCAATGAAGGCGAGCAGAAGTTCAAGAAAACCTCCGCCGGCATGCCGCCGCTGCAACTCGTCGAAAATCCCGACATTCTCGCGACGATTTCCAGTCTGAAGGACAGGCGCCCGCCGCTGGTGATCGGCTTCGCCGCCGAGACCGAACACCTGATCGACAACGCCAGGGCCAAGATCGCGCGCAAGGGCTGCGACTGGATGGTCGCCAACGACGTCTCGCCGGCATCCGGCGTGATGGGTGGCGACCGCAACACCGTTCACCTGGTGACGCGCGAGCGCGGCGGGGGTGGGCTCGACAACATCAAGGTGGATTCCTGGCCTGTCATGACCAAGCAGCAGGTCGCGACCGAACTGGTGGCGCGGATCGTCAAAGCTGTAGTGAGGGCTTCATGAGCGGTTCAATCAACGTCGAAGTCCGGCAACTGCCCCACGGCGAAGGCCTGGCGCTGCCGGCCTATCAGAGCGCCGATGCCGCCGGGCTCGATCTGCTCGCCGCTGTCCCCGACGAAGCGCCTCTGGTTCTGTCGCCGGGGAAATACGCGATGGTACCGACCGGACTGACCATCGCGTTGCCACCCGGCTATGAAGCCCAGGTGCGCCCCCGCTCCGGGCTGGCAGCCAAGCATGGCATTACCGTGCTGAATTCGCCCGGCACCATCGACGCGGATTATCGCGGCGAGATCAACGTGATACTGATCAACCACGGCGACGCGCCGTTCCCGATCCGCCGTGGCGAGCGCGTCGCTCAGATGGTGATCGCACAGGTGCACCGGGCCGAGTTGTTTCCCGCGGTTTCGCTCTCGACGACCGATCGCGGCAGCGGCGGTTTTGGTTCGACCGATCGCTGATTCCCTGCCGACAGCAAGAAACAGCCCGCTTTGGGGGCGACGCAGCATTTTTTTCCCAGCAGCATTTGCGTTCACGGTCTGGACTCTTACCGCCGGACTTCCCAAGGGGATATTGTTGGTCGATTCGCGCCGGGGCGCGTCAGTGCCTGGGGAATACTCCGGGCCCGGAGTTGTGCGGTTTGGGGAAACTATGTCGGGCGTAGTCGCGGCCATGCGTCCTAGCCTGCTGTCGTGCACCTCACTGGCGCGCAACGGCCTGACTGCACTCGTCACCGCTGGGCTACCGGGATCGGCGGTGGCTAGCGACTTGCCGCTGGCACAGACGATTTCGGCCTATCTCAATTTCAATCATCAGGAATTTGCGGTGCTCACTACCGCGCTGGCGCTGCTCGGATTTTCCGTGGTGGCGGCAATCCTGCTGATGCGTACCCGCGTTCGTGCCAACGGTACCGAAGCACGGCTGCGCTCCGAGATCGCCGGACTGCAGGCCCAGGCCGATCGGCTGCGGGCGCTGCTGTTCGCCGAACCGCAGATCCTGATTGCGTGGGCGGCCGGCGACAATCGGCCCCAGATCAGCGGCGACACCTCGCTGCTAATGCCGCAAGACGCGCCGGCACATTCGCCGCGACGTATCCTCGCATTCGGAACCTGGCTGCCGCCGGAACCGGCGTTGCAGATGGACCATGCGGTCGATGCCCTGCGCGAGGCCGGCGCCGGCTTTCTGCTCAATCTATCGACCTCGAGCGGACGGGCGATCGAAGCCATGGGCCGGGCCATTGGCGGCCAGGCCATTGTCCGAATTCGAGAATTGGGCGGCCTGCGCCGGGAACTCGCCGAATCGAATTTGCGCTACAAGGCACTGGAGGAAGAGGCCGCGCTGTTGCGCGACTTCGCCGCGGCCGCGCCCTGGCCGATCTGGGCGAAAAACGCCAAAGGCGACCTGCGTTACGCCAACAAGGCTTATGTGCGCGCCACCGAGGGTGTCAATGCCGCCGATGCCATCGATCGCAACCTGGAACTGCTGGAAACCGATCAGCGCGCCGACCTCGGTCGCGTTCTCAACGACAATTCGAGCTTCGACGCCCGGTTGCCGATCGTGGTCGGCGGCGAGCGGCGCAGTTACGACGTCCACGCGATGAAGCTTGGCGACGGCAGCGCCGGTATCGCGATCGACGCCAGCGAAGCGACCGCGCTGCGCGCCGCACTGGTGCGCATGACCGAGGCACATCGCCGTACCCTCGACCAGCTGTCATCAGGCGTCGCGGTATTCGACGCCGAGCGGCGGCTCGCCTTCTACAACGAATCCTATCGCCGGCTATGGGGTCTCGACCAGGCGTTTCTCGACGGCCATCCCGATGATTCCAGCGTGCTCGATCGGCTGCGCGCGGCGCGCAAACTGCCAGAGCAACCGGATTTCAGGGCCTGGAAGGCCAAGCTGCATGAGGCCTATCGCGCGGTTGACTCGGAGACCTACACTTGGTTTTTGCCCGACGGGCGCGCGGTCAGCGTCGTAACCACGCCGGATCTCGAAGGCGGCGTCACCTATCTGTTCGACAATGTCACCGAAAGCCTGGATCTGGCGCGGCGGTTCGACGGGCTGATCCGCGTCCAGCATGAAACACTCGACAATCTCAACGAAGCCGTCGCGGTGTTCGGCAGCAACGGCCGCGTGCAATTGTTCAATCCGGCGTTCGCACGGATGTGGAAGCTGCCGGCGGAGGCCCTGCGCGAGCAGCCGCATATCGAAACCGTGGAATCCTGGTGCCGGCCGCTGTTCGACGACAGCTCGATATGGCTGACCTTGCGCGAGGCGATCACCGCGATCGAAAACCGCGCCCAGGTCGCGCTCAAGCTGGAACGTAGGGACGGCAGCGTGCTGGACTGCATGACGATGCCGCTTCCGGACGGCGCCACCATGCTGACGCTGCAGGACATCACCGACACCGAGAACGTCGAGCGCGCGTTGCGCGAGCGCAACGAGGCACTCGAGGCTGCTGACCAGATGAAGGTCGATTTCGTCCATCATGTGTCATACGAACTGCGCGCGCCGCTGACCACCATCATCGGCTTCGCGCATTTCCTGAGCGACCCCTCCACCGGTCCGCTGACCGCAAAGCAGGCGGAATATCTGGACTATGTCACCAAGTCGACCAACGCGCTGCTCGCATTGACCAACAACATCCTCGATCTCGCCACGATCGACGCTGGCGCGATGAAACTCGAGCTCGGTCCGGTCAATATCGCCAAAGCGATCGAGGCCGCCGCCGAAGGCATTCAGGATCGGCTCGCGACCGACCGTATTGCGCTGAGGGTCGACATTGAACCCGGCATCGGCGACTTCATCGGCGACGAGCGCCGCGTGGTGCAAGTGCTATATAATCTTCTTGCCAATGCCGTCGGGTTCTCGCCGCATGACGCGGCAATCACCGTCCGCGCCCGACGAAGCGAGCACCGCATGATCTTTTCGGTGACCGATTCCGGGTCGGGCATCCCGCCCGAGGTAAAGGACCGGGTCTTCGACTGGTTCGAGAGCTATTCCAATGGTTCGCGGCATCGCGGCGCCGGCCTCGGGCTGTCGCTGGTGCGCTCCTTTGTCGAGCTCCATGGCGGCAAGGTCCGCGCCGATTCCGAGGTCGGCAGGGGAACGACGGTGACATGCGAATTCCCTGTCGACCAGAACGCACACCGCAACGCCGCTGAATGATGGCGATCACGACATTCTCGGTTCCGCTGGCGAACGAGACCGCGACCGCCCAGTTGATGGCCGACCTCGCACTGCTGATCGGTCCCGGGGACGTCATCACGCTTTCTGGCGATCTCGGCGCCGGCAAGACGGCCGCGGCACGGGCGATGATCCGCTATCTCGCCGACGACGATCATCTGGAAGTGCCGAGCCCGACCTTCACGCTGGCGCAAGGCTATGACCTGCCGGCTTTTCCGCTGGTACACGCCGACCTCTACCGCATCAACGACGCGAGCGAACTGGAAGAGATCGGCCTGTCGCCGCTGCCGGAATCGACGGTGGCGCTGATCGAATGGCCCGAGCGGGCCTTAAGCGCCCTTCCTGGCGACCGTATCGACATCGCGCTCAGCCATCGTTCGGCGCTGGGATCGACCGCGCGGGCCGCCGAAATCACCGGCCATGGCAAGGGAGCCGCGCAGGTGGCGCGGCTCCAAACGCTGCGACGGTTCCTCGACGGCGCCGGCTATCTGGAGGCCCGCCGCCAGCGGATGGCAGGCGACGCCTCGACGCGTTCCTATGCCCGGCTGATCCGGGAGGATGGCGCCGTCATCCTGATGAATTCGCCGCGGCGCCCTGACGGGCCGGCGATCTATCGCGGAAAATCCTATAGCGCTGCGGTGCACCTTGCCGAGGACGTCAAGCCGTTCGTCGCAATGGCCCACGGGCTGCGCGAGCGCGGTTTCTCCGCGCCGGCGATCCATTACGCCGACCTTGAAGCGGGTTTCCTGATTACCGAGGATTTCGGCACCGCGGGCGTCATCGAAGGCGACCCGTCCCGGCCGATCGCGGAGCGGTATGAAGCCGCAACCGACATGCTGGCGGCGCTGCATCGCGAGGCGCCGGCCACGACCTTGCCGCTGGCACCGCACGTCAGCTACGCAATCCCCGTTTTCGACACCGAGGCGCTGATGATCGAGATCGGGCTGATGCTCGAATGGTATCTGCCGGATCGCGACGCCGAGGTTAACGACGACCGGCGTGGCGAGTTTGTCGCGATGTGGCGCCAGCTGCTGGAGAAGCCCGCCGCGGCGCCGCCGACCTGGGTGATGCGGGATTTCCATTCCCCGAATTTGATCTGGCTCGGCGAACGCGCGGGAATTTCGCGGGTGGGTATCCTCGATTTCCAGGATACCGTACTGGGCCCGGCCGCTTACGACCTGGTCTCACTGCTGCAGGATGCGCGGATTGACGTGCCCGAGCAGCTCGAACTCGCGCTGTTGACGCGCTACATCAAGACCCGGCGATCGGACGATGCAAACTTCGATCCGGGCGGCTTTGCCGAGATCTACGCCATCATGTCGGCGCAGCGCAATACACGGCTGCTCGGCACCTTTGCCCGCCTCAACCGCCGTGATGGCAAGCCGCAATATTTGCAGCATCAACCGCGGATCTGGACCTATTTGAAGCGATCCCTGGCACACCCTGCCTTGTCCGTCCTTCGCGACTGGTACGCCGCCAACGTCCCACCACCAGCCGCTTGATTTACCATTTGTTAGCCAGCGCGACCGTAATCTGGCAGGGGCCGTATTCCACGCGAGGAACGGCGGGCTGTAACGGGAAATCAAACCATGACGACGGAACGGCGCAAGGGCGATCGCGTCAAGTTCGAGCGCGGCATCGCCGCGCATATGATGGGTATCGACGGGACATGGCGCCGCGAATGCACGATGGAAGACGTCTCCGAGAGCGGCGCCAAGCTGACGATCGAAGGTTCCGTCGAGGGGCTGCACCTGAAGGAATTCTTCCTGTTGCTGTCATCCACCGGTCTGGCCTACCGCCGTTGCGAACTCGCATGGGTCAATGGCGACCAGATCGGCGTGAATTTCCTGCAGCCGGACGACAACAAGAAGAAAAAGCCGGCCCGGCGGGCGCAGGCTGCCGACGCCTGAGCCACGCAATCGCCGTCGCATAACCGTCATGTCGGACGACTAAGGCCCTGAGGTCGCTGGTCCGACCGGATCGACGTGATATGCTCTGCCCGCAAGAGAGCCGCTCGAGAAATTCCAGAAATGTCAGTCACGCCCACCAAAGCCATGGTCCTCGCTGCCGGCCTCGGCGTTCGCATGCGCCCGCTCACCGACCATTTGCCCAAACCGCTGGTGCAGGTGGCGGGCCAGCCGCTGCTCGACCATGTGCTGGACAAGCTCGCCGGCGCTGGCGTTGCCGAGGCCGTCATCAACGTTCATTATTTGCCCGACCAGATCATCGATCATGTCGCGACCCGCGCCCGTCCCCGCGTGATCATCTCGGACGAACGCAACGAGGTGCTCGGCACCGGCGGCGCGATCGTCAAGGCGCTGCCCTTGCTGGGCCAGGCGCCGTTTTTTCATCTCAACGCCGACACGATGTGGATCGACGGGGTACGCCCCAATCTGGCGCGGCTCGCCGAGGCCTTCGACCCCGATCGGATGGATATCCTGCTGTTGATGGCGCCGACCACCAGCAGCATCGGCTATGGCGGCCGCGGCGACTACGCCATGCTGCCGGATGGCGCGCTGCGCAAACGGCGGGAACATCAGGTGGTGCCGTTCGTCTACGCGGGCGCCGCCATCATGTCGCCGTCGCTGTTCGCCGATGCGCCGAAGGGCGAGTTTTCCCTGACCAGGATGTTCGATCGCGCCAACGAGCAGGAGCGGCTGTTCGGCTTGCGGCTCGATGGCGTGTGGATGCATGTCGGAACTCCCGACGCAATCCAGGCCGCAGAAGAGGCTTTCCTGGAAAGCGTCGCGTAACCGGCCGGCGCTCGCCTACTCCCTCCGTTCTGCCTCCTATGCCATGATACGACCTGATCCCGAATCAGGCAGCCCATGCGCGTTTTCAGTGTTCCCCTGTCGGTACCGTTTCTGCGCACGGTCATTGCCGCCCTGGTGGATGGCGATCTGGTCCACGGCTTCGCCGCGCGCAACGATCCGGCGCTGCTGGCAACCGCCACCCTCTATCTGCCGACCCGGCGCGCCGGACGGCTGGCGCGGCAGGTTTTTCTCGATGTGCTCAACACCGACGCGGCGATCCTGCCGCGCATCGTCGCGCTCGGCGATATCGACGAAGACGAAATCGCCTTCGCGGACACCTCTGACGCCATCGGCGGCGCAGCGCCGCTCGACCTTCCACCCAAGCTCGGCGACCTCGATCGCAGACTGACGCTGGCGCGCATGGTCGCGGCATGGGCCGCAAGTCCGGTGACATCGCCGCTGGTCGTCGGCGGCCCCGCGTCGACGCTGGCGCTGGCGGGCGATCTGGCGCGCCTGATGGATGACATGGTCACCCGCGGCGTCGACTGGAATGCGCTCGATGGCCTGGTGCCGAGCCAACTCGACCAATACTGGCAGCACTCGCTGGCGTTCCTGCGGATCGCGCGCAGGGCTTGGCCGGATCATCTCAGGGAGATCGGCAGGATCGAACCGGCGGCGCGGCGCGACCACCTGATCGAGGCGGAAGCGGCGCGGCTGATCGCCCATTCCGATGGACCCGTGATCGCGGCGGGTTCGACCGGCTCGATGCCGGTGACCGCGAAATTCCTTGCCGCGGTCGCCGCGCTGCCGTGCGGCGCGGTGGTGCTGCCGGGACTGGATACCGATCTCGATGAGGAAGCCTGGCAGACCATCGGCGGCATCAAAGACCGACTGGGAAGGTTCGCGACCCCGCCGTCGTCGAACCATCCGCAGTTCGCGATGCACGCGCTGTTGCAGCGACTGGGCATCAAACGCACCGACGTCGAAATGCTGGGCACGCCGGCGCGTCACGGTCGCGAGATGCTGGTCTGCGAGGCGATGCGGCCTTCTGGCGCGACCGCGCAATGGCACGAGCGGCTGGAGCGGCCGGAGATCGCGCGGCTGATCGCGGATGGCATGACCAATCTCGCCATCGTCGCGGCCGCCAATCCCGAGATGGAGGCGCTGGCGATCGCGGTCGCGATGCGTGAGGCGCGGCACCTCGACAAATCGGCGGCGCTGGTGACGCCGGATCGCTCGCTGGCGCGGCGGGTGATGGCGGCGCTCGATCGCTGGAACCTCGAATTCGAGGATTCCGGCGGCGAGGCGTTGATGGACACGCCAGCGGGAATTTTCGCGCGGCTCGTGGCGGAGGCCGCCGCAAGGGGATTGGAACCGCCGACCCTGTTGGCGCTGTTGAAGCATCCGCTGTGCCGGCTGGGCGGTGCGCCTGCCGCCTTCAGCCGCGCTACCGAGGTGCTCGAGCTGGCGCTGTTGCGCGGTACGCGGCCGCGGGCCGGAAGCAGCGGCCTTGTGCGTGACTTCGACGAATTCCGCGTCGAGCTTGCAAAGTTGAGGCGCGGCGACGCCTCGGCGCTGCATCCGTTCGAGCCGCGGACCCGGCTTGCCGACCGCGACCTCGATCATGCCCGCGGCTTGATCTCGCGATTGCAGGCCGCGCTTGCCCTGCTCGAAAACCTCGCGGCTTCACGGCCGTACGACTTCGCCGAAATGGCGGAATGTCACCGCGCCGCGATGATCGGACTGTCCTGCGACCAGCACGGCATCGCGCTCGCGTTCGAGGGGCGGCAGGGAGCTTCACTGGCTTCCGCCTTCGACGAGTTGCTCGCGGAGCAACGGCGAACCGGGCTGATGGTCAAGCTCGGAGACTACGCCGACGTATTCCAGACCGCATTCGGCGACCGCATGGTGCGCGAGCCGGAGAAGCCCGCCGCCCGGCTCAGTATTTACGGCCAACTCGAGGCGCGATTGACGCAGTCGGATCGGGTCATTCTTGGCGGACTGGTCGAAGGCGTCTGGCCCCCAGCGCCAAGGATCGACCCGTGGCTGAGCCGGCCGATGCGGCATGAACTGGGGCTCGACCTGCCGGAACGGCGCATCGGCCTTGCCGCGCATGACTTCGCGCAATTGCTGGGGGCGAAGGAGGTGATCCTGACCCATGCCGCCAAGGTCGGCGGCGCGCCCGCCGTGGCCTCGCGTTTCCTGCACCGGCTCGAAGCGGTCGCCGGCGAAGCGCGCTGGAACGCGGCGAAGGCAGCCGGCGAAATCTATCTGCGCTTTGCCGAAGCGCTGGACCGGCCGGACAAGGTGGAACCTGTTCCGCAACCTGCGCCAAAGCCACCGCGCGCCACGCGACCGCTAAAATTGTCGGTGACGGCGATTGAGGACTGGCTGCGCGATCCCTATACGATCTACGCCAGATATATTTTGCGGCTCGATCCGCTCGATCCCGTCGACATGCCGCTGTCGGCTGCCGACCGCGGTTCGGCGATTCATGACGCCCTCGGCGAGTTCACTCAGACCTTTGCGAAGGCTCTCCCCGACGATATCGCAAGCAAACTGCGTCAAATCGGCGAAAGATATTTCGCGCCGCTGATGGAACGGCCCGAAGCCCGCGCGCTGTGGTGGCCACGGTTTCAGCGCATCTCCGCATGGTTTGCGGATTGGGAACTGGCACGACGCGGCAATATCGCGGCGATATCAGCTGAAATCCGGGGCGAGATCGGAATCCCCCTCGACAATGCGCGAACCTTTATTCTCTCCGCGCGCGCCGAC
>Ga0209583_10000570_pt1 | contig 11449 bp, 10 predicted proteins | sample Str014_FD_187201 | JGI IMG/M metagenome (GOLD analysis project Ga0209583, IMG submission 187201) | Freshwater sediment microbial communities in response to fracking from Pennsylvania, USA - Straight Creek_MetaG_SC_2014 (SPAdes) (version 2) | ecosystem: Environmental > Aquatic > Freshwater >... | reverse complement strand
ACCAGCAGGAGCATGTAAGAGGGCAGTCGGTCCTGCGGCATCACTTTTGCCATGCAGTAGGCGACGGGGTAACAAATCAGAAGCACAACAAGCGTGGCAAGCCCGCTATAGATGATCGTGATCAAGAAAACCCATAGGTGAATAGGGAATGGAAATGTCGTCGTAAGCGACCCAACCCCAAAAGTTACATCCTGTGGGTTGCTGAACAAGGTAAGATAGTTTTGAACGGTGTAATGATCAGTCGGCCCATTGATTTCATCAACGGGCAAGTAGAGGCGGAACGACTGTTCAAAAAGACCCACGTAGGGAAAAATCACCAGGACCAAAAGCCAGAACGCCGTCAGTCCCACGGCGAGATAGGTAATACCACTGCCATACCGCCGAAGAAGTTCGCTCATGGCTCAGTCTTTCTCGCCATAGGCCACAGCCTCTGAATCAAGCAGCGCCAGCGCTTTGTCGGTCTCAAAAACAATATACGTGGAGGTGCCCGGTTGTGGTGGTGGACTTGCCGGATCGTTGCGCACCTCAGCGCTGCGCCGACGGCCGGCCTTGTCACGCATCAGCACGACGGCGAAATTGCCTTCGAAGGAAACATCCTCCACCGTCACTGGCAGCGCATTGCTGCCGGGCCTCGGCTTGGTGGCAAAGCCGACGTGCTCGGGCCGAACATAAAGACCACATTTTGAATCTTTTCCAACGCCCTCACCAAGGGTCACCACAAAATCACTGATATCAGTCTTGAACTTGCCTTGGCCATTCGACACCGATGTGAGCGAACCGATGAATTTGTTGTTTTCGCCCACGAAGCTCGCCACAAAACCATTGGCCGGAGTGTTGTAGATTTTTTGGGGCACATCCACTTGTTGGATCTTGCCGCGGCTCATCACTGCCACACGGTCTGACATAGCCAAGGCTTCACCTTGGTCATGGGTGATGTAAATGAAGGTCACATTGGTACGCTTCTGAATGGCACGAAGCTCAGCCCGCATATGCTGGCGCAATTTCAAATCAAGGGCAGACAAGGGCTCATCCAGCAGCATCACCTGTGGTTCCACCGCGAGGGCGCGCGCAATGGCCACGCGCTGGCGCTGGCCGCCCGAAAGCTGCGATGCAAACCTGTCGCCCACGCCCGGAAGTTCGACAAGATTAAGAAGCTCTTCAGCTTTGGTGCGTCGCGTTGTTTTATCCATGCCGCGCATTTCCAGGCCAAACGCAATATTTTCCCACACCGTCATCAGCGGAAACAGCGCCAGATTTTGAAAAATCATCGCGGTGGGGCGCTTGTTGGGCCCAATACCCTTCATGTCCCGGTCGCCAATCAGCACTTGGCCCTGGGTTGGTTCAATAAAACCGGAAACCATGCGCAAGATGGTGGTCTTGCCGCAGCCCGATGGGCCGAGAAATGAGAAGAATTCGCCGGGATTGACCTTGACCGAAACATTGTCGACAGCCCGGTATTTGTCGAAATCCATCGTTACGCCGCGCAACTCTACACTTGCGGTCATTTCCCACGTCCCTTTATTCCATGTCTTATTTTTCTTATTGAAAATCCGGGCGGCTCTCAAGCCGCCCGGACTTTGATGTCGTCAAACGATTAAGCAGACTTCCACTTGTCGGCATATTCGCCGCGGGTCTTGGTCCACCAAGCGGGCTGAGCCGGCCACCACCACAACTTGGTGAGCGCATCGCCAGGATAGGCCGCTGCATAGAACTTGGAGACAGCAGGATCCATCTTTTCAATGGCACCTTTGCCGACCGGATTGGCCTTGAAGCCTGATGCCCAAGCTGCCGCACCTTCAGCAGTGGAAATCCACTTAGCGAAAGCGTGCGCTTGTTCAGCGTTCTTGGCATTCTTCATCAGCACGAAGCCTTGGCTCCAGCCGAATGCGCCTTCTTTCGGCGCAATGAAGCCATAACCATCGGCAGCAAGATTGGCGCCGGTTGAATCCCAGGTCAGGCCGATTTCAGCACCATTGGTGCGGAACGCACCTTGGGCTTCGTTTTCGCTGCCCCAGAACTGCGCGACGTTCTTCTTGTGCTTGATGGCTTCAGCCAAGGCGACGTCCCACAGCTTGCGCATGGTGGCTTCATCCTTGTAGCTGTCCTTCCAAGGCTGCGGCAGTTTGCCGGCAGCATCGAGTACGCGGCCCATGGCCGAGAGCGAGGAATGTGCGCGCAAGGTAACCTTGCCGACATACTTGTCGTCCCACAGGTCAGCCAAGCCGATCTTGCCATAGGCACCATCGACAGTCTTCTTGTTGAAGGTGATGGCTTCCGTGCCCCAGCATGAGGGAACCCACATGCGCTTGCCATCAATTTCAGATGCGTCACCGGCTTTGGAACCAGGAACGCCATCAAGATAATTATCAGCTGCGAGCTTCTTGAGATCCCAAGGTACGATAACGCCTTCAGCTGTCCAAGATGGAAGAGCGTTGATTGTCGGCTCCATAACGTCGACGGCACCAGCTTGAATGGCGGTCTTGGAATCGGCGAGCATTGTGTCTTGCTCTGGCGCTTCCTTGAAGTTCACCTTGATGCCAGTTGCTTTTTCAAAAGCTGGCATGACCAGCTTCTTCAAGTCGTCATAGCCAGCCCAACCTTCGAAGTTCAATTCGCCCGAAGATGAGAAAGCGTCCTTTACGGTGAGCGGGGCAGCAAAACCTACTGCGCCGAGGGCCACCGCAGATTTGAGCAGGCGGCGGCGCGACAGCGAGGCTGCGCCCACCAATTCCTGTGTGGAAGTCAGTTTTTTCATGTTTGTCCTCTCCTTGATAAGTACCGTCATTCACCAAGTGCCAATGCCGGATGAGGCGGTATCTGGCTTGAGTATGACAAGTGTGTGACGGACTGGCAATGGGGCCATGACAAGTGGCACCACCCGGTAGAAGCGGCTGGATTCATCACCTAAAAGAGATGCGGCCAAAAAACCAGCAAACCGATCAAAACCGCGCCAACCGCTGCCACCAGAACGGCCGCCGCGCCAATATCCTTGGCTTTTTCCACGTCGGAACTATGTTCAGGCGAAACTACATTGCACAAAAACTCGATTGCCGAGTTGATCAGCTCAGCAAAAATCACCAATGCAATGGCTGCAATGAGCCATAGCCAATCTGCACGGCTGACCCGAAGCCCAAAGCCCAGCGCAACCACAGCAAAAGACACCCCCAGATGGAGCCACATATTGTGCTGGGTCTTGACCACATGGGTGAGCCCGCGAAAGGCATAGACAAAGCTCTTCGCCCGGGCATCGGGGCTGAAGGACCTGACCTCGCTCATGCTAGCGCCTGAATCTCTTTCAGAATGGCTTCGCCCATTTGCGGGGTTGAGGCATTGGCCGGCTTGTCGCCGGCGATGTCCTTGGTGCGCAACCCCTTGGCCAAAACCGCCGAAATCGCCTGATCCAACTTGTCAGCCCAATCACCCATGCCGAAGGAATAGCGCAGCGCCATGCCAAAGCTGGCAATCATGGCAATCGGATTTGCAGCCCCCGTTCCCGCAATGTCGGGTGCCGACCCATGCACTGGCTCATACAAAGCCTTGCGGCGCTTGGTCTTGGGATCGGGTGCCCCCAGCGAGGCTGACGGCAACATGCCGAGAGAGCCGGTCAACATCGCTGCCACATCCGAAAGCACATCGCCAAACAAGTTGTCGGTCACGATCACATCATATTGCTTTGGCCAGCGCACCAGCTGCATGGCGCAATTGTCTGCCAACACATGTTCAAGCTGCGTCTGCGGATATTCAGTGGCGTGAATGCGCGTCACAATCTCGTGCCACAACACGCCCGTCTTCATCACATTGCGTTTTTCAGCTGAAGATACTTTATTCTTGCGCGTCTTGGCCAGATCAAAGGCCACCCGGGCAATGCGCTCAATTTCAAACGTGTCATAGATTTGGGTATCAATGCCGCGCTTCTGGCCATTGCCCAGATCAGTGATCGTCTTGGGTTCGCCGAAATAAACCCCACCCGTCAATTCGCGCACGATGAGAATGTCGAGGCCTTCAACCACATCACGCTTGAGCGATGAGGCATCAGCCAATGCTGGATAACAAATGGCCGGGCGCAAATTGGCAAACAGGCCAAGGTCTTTGCGCAGGCGCAGAAGCCCTGCCTCCGGCCGCACATCGTAAGGAACCTTGTCCCACTTTGGCCCGCCCACAGCACCGAACAGAACCGCATCCGCCGCCTGCGCCTTGGCCATATCAGCCTCAGAAATGGCCTGGCCCTGCGCGTCATAGGCACAACCACCCACCAGCCCGCGATCCGTCTCAAACTTGGCAATGCCTTGCTTTGAAAACCAGGCCAGAAGCTTTTCAACCTCCGCCATAACCTCAGGGCCAATGCCATCACCGGGAAGCAGGAACAAATTATAGGAAGCCATCGCAAACTCTCTTTTTTGAATGGCGGTGATCTAGCACAAATCGCAGAAAAGCAAAGCGACCAATCGGGAGGTGGGGGGGGCAACACCTGACCGTCACGGCATATGGAAGACAGTCTCGAGCGGAACGGCGATCGGCTCCTTCTTCTCATTCGTCGCCATCACATCGGCCATATGGGCCCACCAACGTTGCATGACAGGGCTTTTTGGCAACTCATCCATCTTGTGGTCGATATTGCGCCACAAGACGCCAAAAAGAATATGGCCCTCCTCATCAAGATGGATGGAATAATCCGAAATGCCCGCGTCTCTCAACAGCTGAACCAGTTCAGGCCAAATCTCGTCATGGCGTTTTTTGTATTCGGCTTTCATGCCGGGATTGAGCATCATCCGAAAAGCGAATTTCTCACGTGTCATGATTTCAGCAACCAACCCCATCTCCGCCATACAATGGGCAGGGCAATGGTTACAATCAACAGGAACCCAATAAAGATCGACATGACAATCCCCGGTACGTTGAGAAGCCCCAATCCAAAGGTCACAAGCCCCATGATGAAGGCTGCCAGAACCACGCCCGTGATGCTCCCCGCCCCCCCGGTAATGGCGACACCGCCCAGCACCACCATCGTGATCGCCTCCAACTCAAACCCCTGCGCCAATGAAGGCCGCGTGGAGCCAAGCCGCGAGGTCAGCAACACCGAGGCGACACCAGACATCAAGCCCGTCAGGCAAAACAGAATAAATTTCGTCCGCCGCACATTGACCCCGGAATAAAGCGCCGTCGTTTGGTTATTGCCAATGGCAAAGACCCTGCGTCCAAAGCTGGTCCGGTGCAACAGGAACCAAAAAATCAAAGCTGCGACAAGAAACAATGCAAACTCAAAAGAAATCACCCACCATACATAGCCTTGCCCAAAGAAACCAAAGTTGTCGGGATAACCCTTATAAACTTGATCGCCCAAGATGATGAAGGAGATGCCACGAAATAGGCTCATCGTGCCGATCGTCACCACGATTGACGGCAAGCCAAGCCCCGTCACCAAAGCACCATTGAAAACGCCGCAAAGAGTTCCAACGACAATCGCGATCAAAACCAAATTTGGGGTGCCCCAACCGAACTGGACCGCAAATCCCATCAACGTCGAACACAGCGCCATATTTGCGGCAACCGAGAGGTCAATTTCACCGGAGATGATCAGCAAGGCCATGGCCAGTGCAATGAGGCCCTTCTCGCAAAAATTGAAGGTGAGGTCAGACAGGGAATAGGCATCGAGAAAATAGGGCGAGGCCAAACTGTTGGCGATGAAGATCACAACCGCGATCACCAGCAACAACCATTCCCATGTCAGGAACCTGCTGCGCCAGCCACTGTCCAGCCGGTCAGGAATGTGGCGCGCCGAAACACTCATGCGGCCTCCTTCAAAATGATGCGGCCCTTTTTGCGCTCACCGCGCGCGTTCAGGACAATCGCCAGAAGGATTGCGGTCCCCGATATTGCCATCTGCCAGAAGGGCGAAACATTGATAACGGGCAAGGCATTGCCGATGATGCCAAGGAACAAGGCCCCAAGCACAGCCCCGGCAACAGAACCGATCCCGCCTGCAATGGAAATGCCGCCAATCACGCAAGCCGCGATGATGTTAAGCTCAAAGCCATTGGCCACTTCGACAGAAGCAATCACATAGCGCGAAATCCACAGATAACCGGCAAGGCCGGACACTGCACCAGATATGCAAAACGCAATAAACTTCGTCCGCCCGACATTGATGCCAGCGTAGACCGATGCTGTTGGGTTAACGCCACTGGCATAGATGAAGCGGCCGAGCGAGGAACGGCTGAGAAATATGAAAAAACCAAACACCGTCAAAATCGCCAGCCAACTCAATACTGGAATGCCCAGCAAGATGTCGCGTTGAAAGCTGATGAAGGCCGGGCTCATTTGGTCCGCATTGACCCATTTTCCACCCGATAAAACAAACGTGGTACCACGAAAAATCGTCAAGGTTCCAAGTGTCACAACAATAGGTGGAATGCCAACTTTCCAAACCAGAACGCCGTTGAATGCCCCGAGTGCGAGACCAATCAAGATGGCAATGCCGATCAGCACAATAATCGGAATGCCGGGGTGGGTGGCGTTCAGCATCGCAACGGCCATGCCAGTGAAACACAGATTTGCCGCCATCGAAAGATCAATCGACCGAGTCAAGATCACCACCATCTGGCCCATCGCCAGAATGATCAGGATGGCTGTGTCGTTGAAGATTTCACCAAGATTACTGGGCGCGGCAAAGCTCGGGAACCGCAAGGTGATCAAGCCAACCAGAAGCAAGATCGCAAGGCCAAGCCAGGTTTCACGCGATTTGCGCAAGCCACCCATCACGCGCCAATTCCCGCAGCGGCGCGCACCAGTGTCTCCGCCGCAAGGTTCTTGTTCTCGAAGATTTCGACGATCCTGCCCGAGCGCATCACCGCAACACGGTCCGACATGCCAAGAACCTCGGGCAGCTCGGAGGAGACCATGATGACGGAGAGCCCCTCAGCAACGAGTTCAGACATGAACTCATGGACAGCAGCCTTGGAGCCAATATCAATGCCCTTGGTCGGTTCATCAAGAATGATGATCTTGGGTGATGTGGCCAGCCATTTGGCGATCACAATCTTTTGCTGGTTCCCGCCAGACAAAGTGGCGACATCTTGAGACAGTGAGGAGGCCCGCAAATCCAGCCGCTCGCAATAACGCCGCGCCAATTCAAACTCCTCACGCAAACGCAACACGCCGGATTTTGAAGTTCGCGCCAGCGATGGCAGGGTCACATTCATGAAGATCGGCAACCCGGCGACAATGCCCTGGTTGCCGCGATCTTCCGGCACATAAACGAGCCCGGCAGCCACTGCGTCCTCAGGCGAACGTGCGTCGATCGCAACGCCGTCCAGCTCAATCTGGCCAGCGTCCGGCCGCGTCAGGCCAAAGAGCGCCTGCATCACTTCACTGCGCCCCGCGCCCACCAATCCATAGAAACCGAGAATTTCGCCCTTGCGCAGGTCAAAAGATATGTCAGCAAATTCTCGCGCATAGGAAAGCCCGGAAACCTTCAATGCAAAATCACCAAGCTTGGCTTGGCGCTTGGGGAACACTTGGCCAACTGCACGCCCCACCATCAATTTCACAATTTCATTTTGCGTTGTATCCTTGATCAGGCCTTGGCCCACCAAAGCGCCATCGCGAAACACGCTATAGCGATCAGCAATGCGGAAAATTTCATCAAACTTGTGACTGATAAAAAGAATGGCCTTGCCCTCCTCCTTCAGAAATTCAATCAACTGGTAGAGCTCGCCGATTTCCTTGGCCGAAAGTGCGGCCGTCGGCTCATCCAAAACCACAATTTTCGCATCAATTGACATCGCCCGTGCCACAGCCACGAGATGTTTATTGGCAATGCTCAGGTCTTTCAGGCGCGCATCGGCGTCAATATGCCCAGCATTCATCCGCGCCAAAACTTTTTGGGCCTGCAAGCGCAGCGCTCTCCAATCCACAAGACCAAGGCGGTTGCGTGGCGCGTGGCCCAGATAGATATTCTCGGCCACCGAAAGATCATCGAATAGAACTGTTTCTTGATGAATGGCCGTGATGCCGCGCCTGAAAGCGTCCTGCGCACCCTGCAGATGAACGGGCACTTCGCCCACTTGGATAACGCCTTCATCCGGCTGATAGATCCCTGTCAGAATTTTGACGAGCGTTGATTTCCCGGCACCATTCTCACCGATTAATGCCGTCACTTGTCCGGGATAAAGTTGCAGACTCACGCCTTGCAGCGCCCGAACGCCAGGAAAGCTCTTGCTCACGCCCACAAGGGCGAGACAGGGCGTGGCGGCGTCTATGGGGAAATGTTGCTGCATGATTGAAAAGGGGCGGCAGCAGGAAGCTGCCGCCCTTGAGGGGGAGGACCTCAGTAGATCTTCGAGAATTCTTCGATGTTCTTCTTGTCGAAGGTGAATGGAGGGGCCATGGCTGCCGATGTGTGGTCATCCAGCTTCACTTTGCCGACTTTGCCAATGGAAAGTTCAGCACCTGGTTTGGCTTCCATCTTGCCCACCGTCAGGTCATGGCAAAGTTCAGTTGCGGAATAGCCAAGGTCAATCGGGTTCCACAAAGCCACAGCTTGCGAAGAGCCATTATCGATGAACTTCTTGAATTCCGATGGCAGGGCAAGGCCCGTGACATTCACTTTGCCGATAAGACCAGCGTCGGTGATAACCTGAGCAGCAGCCACGACACCAACGGTGGTTGGGGCAATGATGGCTTTCAGATTTGGATGAGCCTTGAGCAAGCCCTTGGCAACGTCGGTTGATTTGGCCGAGTCATCGTCGCCATAAACTACGTCAACCAATTTGATCTTTGGATATTTGGTGGGCAGGATTTTCTTGGCAGCGTCAATCCAGCTGTTCTGGTTGGCAGCAGTTGATGCAGCAGAAAGAATGGCAACTTCGCCGCCATCTGGCAGATAATCAGCCGCAAGCTTGATGATCGTATCACCAATCAGGCCTGTGTCTGAAGGGTTCAAATGCAACATGCGGCCTTTTTCATTCACGCCGGAGTCCCAAGAGATCACCTTGATGCCCCGGTCCATGGCCTTTTTGAGGGCAGGAGCAACAGCATCCGGATCATTGGCGGAAATGGCGATGCAACCAACTTTTTGGTCGATCAGTGAATTGATGATTTCGATCTGGCCTTCAGCCGTGGCCTTGGTGGGGCCCGTGTAGATCACTTCAGTGTCGCCCAGTTCCTTGGCGGCATTATCAGCACCCTTGTGGGCGGCGTCGAAAAAGCCGTTGCCAAGGGATTTGACCAACAGGCCTACTTTGAGATTTTCGGCATGTGCGCCAACGGTCATCAGGCCGAGGGCTACGCCGGCGATAGCCAGCGCCTTGATTGAGAGCTTCATTTTTCTTTCCTCCGTTGTTACCCGACCTGACGGCCCTATGCCGACAGTGCAGATTCATTTTCGCCAGCGGACAGGCTGACGATATTCAGTTTGACGCCTGCATCCGTGATGATGGCGGCTTCGCGCTCATCAATCCCGTCATCGGTGATAATCATCGACACCCGGGCCAATTTGCACAGGACAAGGCTTGAATGCTGTTTGAACTTTGATGAGTCAGCCAGCACGATCAATTCTTCGGTCTGGCTCAAAAGTTTGTGTTCGGCCAGAATGAGCAGCGGGTCACTCTCCATGATGCCGAAGGGGCTGATCGCTTGCGTGCTGGTGAACATGCGCTTGGCCGAGAAATTCTGCGTCATGTCATTTTCAAAGGGCGAGAGAATAATGTTCTGTTCGCGGTAAATCGTGCCGCCGGGCAGTGTCACCACATTCTTGGAATGCTTGAGCAAATGTTCTGCAATTGGAAATGAATTGGTGAAGACCGGCATGATCCGGTGTGAGAGATAATGCACCATTTGGAACGTCGTGGTGCCGCCATTGATAATGATGGGCTCGCCATCTTGGCACAAGTCAACCGCCGCCTTGGCAATCGCACGCTTCTGGACAATATTCTTGGTGGCATTGATCGCGAATGGCGTGCCCGCGAGATGCGGCTGGTTGATGGCCTCGGCCCCGCCCCGCACCCGGCGCAGGCGGTTTTGTGCATGCAAGGCGGTTATGTCGCGGCGCACGGTGGCTTCGGATGATTCCGTCAGGCTTACCAACTCTTCAATCGTCACCACAGGCCGATCCTTGACGGCCCTCAAAATGGCGCTGTGTCGCTCTTTTTCGTGCATTGCAATTCCTGTCGATTTGTTAACGCTATGATCGAAACTGAAAACTGTCAATCAACTTCGCGCAAAAATCGTCGCTGCGTTGCAGCATTATGAGCGACTTTGACAGAAGATGATTGACACGTCCGCCAGTCAGTGCAAATTTGTAGCGATCAACAGGCGAGGCAGCAATGTCCAAACAGTCCCCCCATGCCATTCCCTTTCTCTGGGACAAAGCCAAAGCAGCCTTGATGAGCGAGGCAGACCGTCTGGTCTATCGCTCCAACCTTTTGGGTTCCGACAAGCGAGTCACCAACTATGGCGGCGGCAACACCTCATCCAAAATCATGGAGAAAGACGTGTTGACGGGCCAGATGGTGGAGGTCCTCTGGGTCAAGGGCTCAGGCGGTGACAACGCCACCATCAAACGCGATGGTTTTGCCACACTCTATATGGAAAAGCTCCGTGCACTGAAAAGTCTCTATCACGGCGTTGAACATGAAGACGAGATGGTGGATCTCCTGCCGCATTGCACTTTCAACCTGAACCCCCGCGCTGCTTCAATAGACACACCACTTCACGCCTTCGTGCCCAAGCCCTTTGTTGATCACATGCATCCCGATGCGATCATCGCCATCGCGGCTTCAGAAAACTCCCAGGCCTTGACCAGGGAAATCTTTGGCGACAGCATTGGTTGGCTGCCGTGGAAGCGGCCCGGCTTTGAATTGGGTCTATGGCTCGAAAAATTCTGTCTGGAGAACCCAAGGGCCATTGGTGCCATTCTCGAAAGTCACGGGCTTTTCACATGGGGCGACACACCAGAGGCTTGCTATGAAACTACACTGGCCACAATCAACAAGGCCGCCGCTTGGTTTGAAGAAAAATCCAAGGGCAAGGCGGCCTTTGGAGGGGCCGTCACAAAACCATTGAACCCGGATGAACGCCGTGCGGTGGCCGCACGATTGATGCCAAAAATTCGCGGGCTGATTTCAACAGATCATTGCATGCTCGGCCATTTTGATGATCAAGATGCAGTGCTCGAATTTGTAAACGCGAAAGACTTGAAACCGCTCGCAGCACTTGGCACGTCATGCCCCGATCATTTCCTGCGCACCAAGATTTGCCCTTTGGTGATTGAGGATGAGGCAAAACTGCCCGAAGCCATCGCGACCTATCGCAAAAACTACGCGGCCTATTATGAAAGCTGCAAACATTCCAATTCCCCAGCAATGCGCGATACCAACCCCGTGGTCTTCCTGATGCCGCGAGTGGGCATGTTCACATTCGCCAAAGACAAAGCCACGGCGCGCATCTCCGC
>Ga0209583_10000569_pt1 | contig 11450 bp, 11 predicted proteins | sample Str014_FD_187201 | JGI IMG/M metagenome (GOLD analysis project Ga0209583, IMG submission 187201) | Freshwater sediment microbial communities in response to fracking from Pennsylvania, USA - Straight Creek_MetaG_SC_2014 (SPAdes) (version 2) | ecosystem: Environmental > Aquatic > Freshwater >... | reverse complement strand
GCCCTACCAGCGACCGCCGCTGTCGAAAGCCTATCTGAAGGGGACAGGCGCACCCGACAGCCTGATGTTTCGACCGAACAAGTTTTATGTCGATCAGAACATCGATCTGGTCGCCGATCGTGCCGTGTCGATCGACCGCGGCGCGCGGAAGGTGTTGCTCGCCACCGGCGCCTCGCTCGACTACGGCCATCTGGTGCTGGCGACCGGCGCGCGCAATCGTCTGCTCGATATTTCCAACGCCAATCTCGAAGCCGTGCGCTATTTGCGAACGCTCGACGAGAGCGAGGCGTTGCGGCATCGGATCGCGTCGAGCCGGCGCGTCGTCGTGATCGGCGCCGGCTTCATCGGCCTGGAATTCGCCGCGACCGCAAGGGCCAAGGGCCTTGAGGTCGATGTGGTCGAACTCGGCGTGCGCGTGATGGCACGCGCCGTGACTGCCGAAATCTCGGAATTCTTTCAATCGCGGCATACGGCGGCCGGCATGCGGATTCACCTCGGCGTCCAGGTCACCGGCATCGAGAGCGACGGCGGCACGGTGACCGGCGTCAGTCTCAGCGACGGGCGGCACATCCCGGCCGATCTCATTGTCGTCGGCGTCGGCGTGCTGCCCAATGTCGAACTGGCGGCGGAAGCGGGCCTTCCGGTCGCGGCCGGAATTGTCGTCGACGACCATTTGCTCACAGCGGACCCCGATATTTCCGCGATCGGCGATTGCGCGCTCTACACCAGCCGGCGTTTCGGTGCGTCGCTGCGGCTGGAATCGGTGCAGAATGCCGCCGACCACGCGCGCTGCGTTGCCGCGCGGCTGACCGGCGAGATCAAGGCCTATGACGGCCTGCCCTGGTTCTGGAGCGACCAGGGCCCCGACAAGCTTCAGATCGCCGGACTGACCACGGGGTATGACCGCGTGGTGGTGCGCGGCGATCGCGATCAGGGCGCGTTCTCGGCCTTCTGCTACAAGGGCGGGCAACTTCTCGGCATCGAGTCCATCAACCGTGCCGGCGATCACATGTTCGGCCGGCGCCTGCTGGCCGCCAACGGATCGATCACGCCCGAGCAGGCGGCTGACGCCGGTTTCGATCTGAAGGGCGCACTGGGTTAACCTCGCAGCGCCCCCAAAACTTCGGCTGCCGTCGGCATCGACGGCGCGGCGCCCATTCGTTGCACGCAGATCGATGCCGCCGCGTTGGCGTAATCAAGCGCGGCGCGCATCGCCGCCCCGCCCGCGAGTTGTGCCGCGAGCGCGCCGACAAAGCAGTCACCGGCGCCCGTCGTGTCGACGGCCTTGACCGCCCGGCCCGGTACCATTAAAGGCTCGCAGTCGATCAGCGCCAGCACGCCACGCTTGCCCATCGTGACGCAAATGGTTCCGCGCTTGTCCATCGGCAACGATCGTGCCGCTTCGACAAAGCGTGCGGGATCGTCGGTATCGTGCAGTTCCGTTCCGGCCAGAACGCCCAGTTCGCTCTCATTGAGGATCAGAATATCGACGAGATCGAGCAGTTCTTGCCCGAACGCCATCGCCGGCGCCGGATTGAGGATCGTGGTCGCGCCGGCCGCTCGCGCCCGCTTGAAGAACGCGGTGATCGCGGCCAGCGGAATCTCGAACTGGCTGACGGCGACGTCGCCTCTGGCGAGAACTGGCGCGGCGACATCGTCTGAACTCACCAGCCCGTTGGCGCCGGGCACGACGACGATGGTGTTTTCGGCATTGGCGACGGTGATAGCGGCGGTTCCGGTATGAGCCTCCGGCGTGTCCTTGACCAAACTGAGATCGATGGCCTCGGTCGCCAGAAACGCCCGCAATTCCTGCCCGAACGAATCGGCGCCGACCCGGCCGATCAGCGCGGTCGGTGCGCCGAGCTTGGCCGCCGCCACGGCCTGGTTGGCGCCCTTGCCGCCGGGAAAATAAAGCACGGCTTTCCCCGCGACGGTCTCGCCGGGCCGGGGGTGCCGGTCGGCTGTCACCACCACATCCATATTGATGCTGCCGGCGACGAAGACCCGCCCCATATCTACTTTCGGTTCAACTTGTCAGGCTCCGACACCGAACTCCTGCTTGATCGCGTCGATGTCGGCAAGCGACGGCAATCCGGCTTCGTTACCCAGGCGCTGGATCTTGTAGGTCGACGCGGCGCGGGCGAATTCGAAATGGTCGTGCCAGCTCCGCCCGGGATTGCTGAGATATGAATGGATATAGGCGCCGTGAAACACGTCGCCGGCGCCATTGGTATCCAGCACGCGATCCCTCGGGATCGGCAGCGCCGGCAGCGCGCGCACCGTGCCGGTCTCGTCATACCAGAGCAGGCCTTTTTCTCCCAGGGTGACGCCGCCAACCCGGCAGCCACGGCTCTTGAGATAATCCAGCATCGTTTCCGGCGTCTTGTCCATCTGCTCGCAGAGCCGCTCGGCAACGATCGCGACATCGATGAATTCCAGCAGCTCATGGGTGTTGGTGCGCAGGCCGCCACCGTCGAGCGAGGTCAGGATGCCGGCCTCACGGCACAGCCGGGCATAGTGGATCGCAGCGTCCGGCTGGTGACCGTCGACATGCAGCGCGCGACAGCCTTTCAGATTCAACATCGGGAAGGGATGGATGTGCTCGTCGTCGCGGCAGCGCACGATCGCCCGCTTGCCGTCCTTTGGCATGATGAAGGACAGCGACGAGGAGTTGACCTTGCGCGGATGGATCGAAATTCCGTATTTCGCGCTCATGTCCCAGAACATCCGCCCCAGCCAGTCATTGGCCACGGTGGCGATCAGGTCCGGCACGATCCCGAGTTTGGCGCAGCAGAATGCCGCGGTGACGGCGTTGCCGCCAAACGACACCGCGTAGGCGGAAGCCACATGTTTCTCGTCGCCGGTCGGCATGTGGTCGGTGATGAAGGTGACGTCGATATAGGTCTGTCCGATGAAAAGGGCCTGCATTCGTATCCCGTCATGGGCTGGTGTTGGTTCGACCGGCGCCGCAGCTTAGCACCCGAAAGCCATGGCTGATCGCTGAAATTATCCACACCCCCCACGCTTTGCAGCTTGAGATAGCAATGGGGGGAGCCTACCACGGTTCGCGGGCGTCGCGAGCATGCTGCCAATAAGGCAGACCGCGATTGGGAGTTCCGGATAGCCGGACAATTGGGGGTATTGATGACGGTTTATTCCGGGCCGGTCTTTGACATGGCCGTAGAGCAGTTCAGCGTCATCGCTAATCACCTCGAAATTCCCATGGACGAGCGCGATCGCCTGCTGCTCCCGAAACGGGCCGTCACCATCTCGTGCCCGATCCACCGCGACGACGGTACGATCGCGGTGTTCGAGGGCTACCGCGTCCAGCACCACCTCACGCTCGGCCCGACCAAGGGCGGTACCCGATTCGCCCCCAGCGTCGATATCGGCGAGGTCGCCGCGCTGGCGATCTGGATGAGCTGGAAATGCTCGCTGGTCGGTCTGCCCTATGGCGGCGCCAAGGGCGGCATCAAGGTCGATCTCTCGACCATCTCCCGGCGGGAACTGGAAGCGCTGTCGCGGCGCTACATGCAGGAAATGATCCCGTTCGTCGGTCCGCATACCGACGTGATGGCGCCTGACATGGGCACCAATGAACAGGTGATGGCCTGGTTCATGGATACCTATTCGATGCACCAGGGCCGCACCGTGACCGAAATAGTCACCGGCAAGCCGGTGTCTTCCGGAGGCACGCTTGGCCGGCGCGAGGCCACCGGCCGTGGCGTCGCCCATCTTGCCAAGCGGGTGCTGAATGAATTGTCGATCAATCCGGGCACCGCCACGGCGGTCATCCAGGGCTTCGGCAATGTCGGTTCTTATGCGGCGCTCGAGCTGCATCAGTTTGGCGTCAAGGTAATCGCGGTCAGCGATCACACCGGCGCGCTGCACGATCCGCACGGGCTGGATATTCCCGCGCTGATGCACCATGCCGACACTCATGGCAGCATCGCCGGCTACTCCAATCAGCTGCATTTCGACCCCACCGAAATCCTCACCTTGCGCTGTGACGTGCTGGTGCCGGCGGCGATGGAGCGCGTAATCGACGCCGACGTCGCGGCCCGGCTGCAATGCCGGGTCCTCGCCGAAGGCGCCAACGGACCGACCACGCCGGACGCCGACCTGGTGCTGGAAAAACGCCGGAGCGAGGTGTTCTTGATTCCGGACATCCTCTGCAATTCCGGTGGCGTCGTCGTCAGCTATTTCGAATGGGTTCAGGATCTGCAGCAACTGTTCTGGGAGGAAGAGGAAGTGACGCGGCGTGAATACCGGATTCTCGATCGCGCGTTCGACCATATGGTGCAGCGATCGACGACCGACAAGATCTCCCATCGCACCGCGGCAATGGCCATCGGCGTGGAAAAGGTCCGCGCCGCCAAGAAGACGCGTGGGCTTTTTCCGTGATCACTGGGCTTGATCACGTCGTTGTTCTGGTCGGCGATATCGAGGCCGGGAGTACCGCCTATCAGAAATTGTTTGCCCGCTCGCCGGCGTGGCGCAACAGCGACGAGGGCGTCGACCGGGTGCTGTTCACGCTCGACAACATGACGCTGGAATTGATGTCGCCCGCCGGCGATGGCGCGGCGGCGGATCGCGTCCGCGGCGTGCTCGCGGCGCAGGGCGAGGGGCTCGCGAGCCTTTGTTTTCGCACCGACGATATTGCTAAAATGCATCGCCGTCTCGACCGGCTGACGCTGAGGCCGGAACCGGTCACCGAGGTCGAAAGCCGCGACGCGCTCGGTGGCGACACGCTGTCCTGGAAACGGACCCGCGCCGCGACCGACACGACGCACGGTATTCGATTGTTCTTCCTGGAGCGGACGAGGGAACGTCCGCTGTCGGTGCGCACCACCGTCGCTGCGATCACCGCCATGGATCATGTCGTGATCTCGACATCGGATCCCGAACGTGCCGCCGCGCTCTATGGTGCGAGGCTCGGGCTCGACATGGCGCTCGACCGCTCGCACCCGGAGTGGGGGAGGCTGATGTTCTTTCGCTGCGGCGATCTCGTCGTCGAGGTGACGCACCGGCCGGGCCAACAAACCGAAGCGAAGCCGGACCGGCTGCGCGGCATCTGCTGGCGTGTCGCCGACATCGATGCGACACGCGCGCGGCTGACCCAGGCCGGCGTCGACGTTTCGGACGTGCGCACCGGCCGGAAGCCGGGCACGCGGGTCCTGACCGTGCGCAGCGGCACCTGCGGTGTTCCGACGCTGCTGGTCGAGCCGTCGGTGCGCACGGGATGAGGTAAGCCGGACAGAATTATTTCTTCTTGCCGAAGGCCGGCTGCAGGCTACCGACCGATTTCTGGCTCGGCGCCGCCGCGATGGTCTTGATCTTTTCCTTCTTGGGTTTCTTGGTCTCGCGATTACCTTTTTGTTCGCCCTTGGCCATTCTCGTCTCTCCCTGGGTTTGTAATTCAGTTGATTTCACATGGTCGCATAACGCGACGCGGTCTTGACCGCGTCGCTGATCTCATCCGCCAGTTCTTCCTCGCCAATTTGTTTCAGATCGGAAGCCATCTTGGACGCCTGTACGGCGGTCATCGAAAGCGGTTGTTCGGTCTCGAAAGAGAACTTGATACGCCAGATACCCTCACGGTTGCGGTGCGGCTCAATGAGCACCACCGGAAGGTCAGGCAGGCCATTCTGGAAAAGCAGGTTCGATCGCGTTTCCATCAGGGCATCAGGCTGAATTCGTCGGGCACGAGCCCTTCACGGAAGAACACCTTTGGCTCCTCGTCGTAGTCGCCCAATTCGGCATCGGAAGTGATGGAAAAAGCGACCACGCCGACGTTGACCAGCGCCAGCCTCTGCGCCGTTCGCATCGCACCTTCCGCGGATCGGCAAGCAATGGGAACGCCACCCTTCAGGTGATCGCCCTTTGCCACAAAGGCCTGAACGAGGAAGTTTGTCTGCAAGGACATGGCGACTCGGTTCCTGAGCGCGTGGCAGCTGTGAAGGTAACAACCTGGCAGGCAATAGATAGGGCCGAATGTGGGAGAGCGGACTTAATTTGAGCCGGCCGGGCCTGCCATATCCACCCGTCGCGCGGTGTTTCCCGGTATGGAGCATGTCTGGAAGGGGCGTTCGTTCGAAGATAATCCTATCTATTTGGAGGGAAAGCGCGCAGGGTAGGTGACGAATTCGCAAGGCCGATTGAAGGGCATTTGCCGGACATCACCTCTGGCAAACCGAATTCTCGACATCATCACTGTCGACGTCAACGACGAAGCGAGCTGCGCCTGCATCGCCAGCGCAAGTCGCCGCATTTGATTTTCGGAAGTCTGGATCGGCGCGCTCTCACCTTGATGAGACGGTGCTATTCAACGCGCTTGTGACCTCGAAGCCGGGAGACCACGTGACGATCGAACATGCCGTCGTGCAAGCCAAACGCAAGCCATGGGGAAGCACCGATCTGCTTCCATGGAGCGAGACGCTGGCGGGCGACGAAGCGATCGGCGAATTGTGGTTTCAGCGCCGCGCCGCCGAGGCGCCGGTAACGAAGCTATTGCTCAAACTGCTTTTCACCACACAACCGCTGTCGATTCAGGTGCATCCGGACGACGTTTTCGCGCGGTCGATCGGTCTCGCCAACGGCAAGACCGAGGCGTGGTATATTCTTTCTGCTGCGCCCGTTGCCCGGGTCGCGATCGGTTTGAAGAAATCCCTTTCACCCCCCGAGTTGCGCGCCGCGATCTCCGACGGCTCGATCGCCGGTCTGGTGCAGTGGCGGCCGGCGCGCCGCGGCGACGTGGTTTTCGTTCCCGCGGGCACCATTCATGCGATCGGTGCCGGCATCGTGCTGGCGGAAATCCAGCAACAAAGCGACGCGACGTTCCGCCTGTTCGATTACGGGCGACAGCGGGAACTGCACCTCGACAACGCCGTCGCTGCCGCACGGGCCGAGCCGGCTCAACCGCAAGCGACACCGAAGAGGTTGAATGAGGCGAGACTTGCGCTCGTCATCAGCCCTCATTTCGTGCTGGAGCGGATCGACCTTGCCGCGAATTCGGTCTGGTCGCTCGACGTCCGGTCAGAAACCTGGCTTCTGGTCATCGGAGGAAACGCCCGGATCGGTTCGGTCGTCACCACCATGGGCCAGGCCGTATTCGTCGAGGCGGATCGTGTCGATATCCGGCCCGGCGGAGACGGCATGGTCGCATTGCTGGCCTATCCCGGTCCGACGGCGGATGCCGGCGCGCTCAGGCAAACCGCGCCGGAGGCGAAACGGTCGGTCAAGCGGGAGGCACAAGTGTGGCCGCTCTGAATCGTATTGCGTTCATCGGCAATTCGCTGCCGCGCCGCTGTGGGCTTGCGACGTTTACGACCGACCTGCAGAATGCCGTTGCGGCTTCGCGCGCCGATCTGGAAACCGTCATTGTAGCGATGACCGACCACGGCCAGACCTATGACTATCCGGCCTCGGTTGGGTTGGAGATCAACGACGACCGTCCGCAGGAATATGTTCACGCGGCGGCGTTCCTGAACGATGGCCAGTTCGAGGTGGTCTCGCTGCAGCATGAATTCGGGATCTTTGGCGGCGAGGCGGGCGGTCACATCCTGATCCTGCTGTCGCGGCTCAACATGCCGATCGTGACCACGCTCCACACCGTGCTTTCGGAGCCAACCAAGGCGCAGCGCGATGTGATAGGGCGCATTGTCGAGTTGTCCGCGAAGGTCGTGGTCATGGCCGAAAAGGGCCGGGAATTGCTCCGAACCGTATATCAGCTGCCCGACGAAAAAATCGAGGTGATCGCGCACGGAATTCCGGAATTCGTCTTCGCCGAACCGGATGAGGCCAAAGCCAAACTCGGATTCAGTAACCGCTCGGTCATTCTGACGTTCGGCCTGTTGTCGCCGAACAAGGGCATCGAGGTCATGATCGACGCGATGCCATCGATCATACAGACCAGGCCGGATGCCGTGTATGTCGTTCTCGGTGCGACCCATCCGAACCTGGTGCGGGATCAGGGAGAGACCTATCGCGAGAGCCTGGTGGCTCGCGCGCGCCGGCTTGGCGTGGACGATCACGTGGTATTCCTCGACCGGTTCGTCGATCAGAAGACGTTGCTGGATTTTATATCGATGTGCGATGTCTACGTGACGCCGTACCTCAACGAAGCCCAGATGACGTCGGGCACGCTGGCCTACAGTTTCGGGCTCGGAAAGGCCGTGGTTTCCACTCCCTATTGGCATGCGCGGGAACTGTTGGCCGACGGTCGCGGCATCCTGGTTCCGTTTGGCGATTCCGTCGCGACCGGCAACGAGATTGCCAAACTCCTGAGGAACGACGTGTTGCGGCAGGCCATGCGCAAGCGCGCCTATTCGAGCAGCCGCGCCATGACCTGGGAGCGCACCGCCGAGCGCTATATGGCCATGTTCGAGAGTGCCGGCCGCCGACACCGGCTCAAGACGATTGCACGCTCGGACACCAATACGCTGCTGCGCGACAGCCGGGCGCCGCCAGAAATGCGCATCGATCATTTCCTGTCGATGTGCGACGACACCGGCCTGTTCCAGCATGCCGTCCATTGCGTGCCGGATCGCGCCCACGGCTATTGCGTCGACGACAACGCGCGCGCGCTGCTTCTGGCTTGCGCGCTCAATGGTCCTGGCGAGCAGCGATTGTCGGAAGTCTTGACCGCGCGATTTGCCGCCTTTGTCCAGCATGCCTGGAATCCCGATACGCGCCGGTTTCGCAATTTCATGGGCTTCAACCGGTGCTGGCTGGAGGACCAGGGATCGGAGGACAGCCACGGGCGGACCTTGTGGGCGCTCGGCGTATGCGCGTTGACGGACGCGAATTTGTCGCGGCGGAGCTGGGCGGCATCGCTGTTCGCCGCGGCGATGCCGACCGCGTCCAGCCTTCGCTCGCCGCGCGCCTGGGCGTTCGTGCTGCTGGGGCTGGATGCCTATTGCGCCGCCCGTCAGGACGACGTTGGCGCCGCCGATCTTCGTATATTGCTCGCCGAGCGATTGATCTCGATCTTCGGCATTGTCCAGACCAGGGACTGGATCTGGTTCGAGGAAGGCCTCACTTACGACAACGCGCGCCTGCCGCAGGCGCTGATCCTGGCGGGCGTGGCGACCGGCTCGCCCATCTATCTGGAGGCTGGACTGAAATCCCTGCGCTGGCTGGTGAAACAGCAGACATCCGCGAACGGCCAGTTCCGTCCGGTCGGCACCGCCGGATTTGGCGAGACGCGGCGACCGCCGCGGCCGTTCGATCAGCAACCGCTGGAGGCCGCGGCCACCATCGCGGCCTGTCTCGCGGCCTGGCGCGCCAACGACGAGGTCGAGTGGAAAGCCGAAGCCGCGCGCGTCTTCGCTTGGTTCCTCGGCAGCAATGACCTCTCGGTTTCGCTGGTCGACCTGGAAACCGGGAGTTGCCGGGATGGGCTGCATCCCGATCGTCCCAACGAAAACCGCGGCGGGGAGTCGGTGGTGTCCTATCTCCTCGGCCTCTCCGAGATCAGGCAGATCGCCCGTCTTAGTGAAAGCCGCGCAAGACCTGCGCCTCGCGTCGCCTGACGCCATCAGCCACCGCTCCCTTTCTTCCAACCTGAGGTCATTTTGTCGCAAGTTCCAATTCTGAATCGTCAGGCGCTTCGTTTGCGGCCTGATCCAACAAGGGTGATCGTACGGCCGTTCAAACCGGCAACCGAACCGCGCGATCTCAATCCAACCGACAAGACCCGGGCCAACCATATCGTCGACCGGGTTCTCGCGCTCGATCCTGAAACAGCGGCCGGCCAGCTTGCCGACGTGCTGGAAAATTTCCTTGGCCGTCACCGCAATCTGTTGCAAGCCTTCGAGGCGCGTGCCGACGAAATGGAGGATGCGCTGGCGGTCCACGCCGCGTTCTCGCAAACGCAGCGGCAACTGGTGGGGGCCTATTTTCTCAACGAGTATTCGTTCGAAGCCTCGGCTTTGTTCAATCCGAGCATCGTGGCCCATCCGGATCAATCGGGTACGCCCGACGGCAGCCTTCGTTTCGTTCTGAGCCTTCGCGCCGTCGGCGAAGGTCATGTGTCGTCGCTGACATTTCGATCGGGCATGATCTCGCCTGACGGGATCGTGAGCGTCGATCCCACGGGGCGTCTGGCCTCGAGCCCGACCATCCTCAAGCAGACGACGGGTGCCGGCGGCGATGATGTCAAGGTCACCTTCCGGAGCGGTGAAGATATCAGCGAGCGGGTGATCTTTCCCGTAACCGACTCGCAGTCGAACGGCATCGAGGACGTGCGCTTCGTGCAATTCGGCGATGCCGGTTACAGGGTCTACTATGCGACCTATACCGCCTACAGCGGCAGGGCGATCAGGTCGGAACTGATCGAAACCTCCGACTTTGTGTCGTTCCGCCTTTCCCCGCTGCAGGGCAGCGCCGCGCGCAACAAGGGCATGGCGCTGTTTCCCAAAAAGATCGGCGGTCGCTATGCGATGATCGCGCGCCAGGATAACGAGAACCTCCATCTCATCTATTCCGACGATCTCTACACCTGGGAGGGCGGCCAGACGATTCTGAAGCCGCAATTCCCTTGGGAGTTCGTGCAAATCGGCAATTGCGGATCGCCGATCGAACTCGACGAGGGCTGGCTGCTGCTCACCCATGGCGTGGGGCCAGTGCGGAAATATTCGATTGGCGCGGCGTTGCTCGACAAGAACGATCCCTCGAAGGTGCTCGCGCGCCTGAGCGAACCCTTGCTTCGCCCCGATCCAAGCGAACGGGAGGGCTACGTGCCGAACGTCGTTTACACCTGCGGCGCGATGCGGCACCGCGACAAGATCATCTTTCCCTACGCGGTCTCCGATACGTTTTCGAATTTTGCGACGATCGAGATTGCTGCGTTGATGAAAGCGATGGAAGCATGACGAAGGGGCCGACATGAGCGAACGGCTGGACACGCTGAAGAAGGCGAGGGGGCGCATGGTCGAAGACCGCGACGCCCATGCCAGGGTGCTCGCAGCACCCTTCGACCGCGACAAGGCGGAACGCGCGCGCGCCAAATTCATGGAGATGCAGGGCCTGATCGACGCGATCGACCGCGCCATCGCCGGCGACCAAGCCGTACCGTAGTGGGACGGCGAATGCCCGCCCGATGACAGGCTCCGCGAAGCAATCCATCGCGCGGCGCAAAAGGAGTGTATTGCTTCGTCGCAAGGGTTCCTGGGAAGAAAGTGGGTGAGTTCCAACACCAGATACCGTCCTGCGCCAGCAACACTCACCCATTTTCATCCCGTGCGGGTCGGCTCACGACGCCGGTCCCAACTCGCAATGACGGTGGCCCTGACATGCATTTGTCTTCTCGCGGCGCCGATCGCCCGAGGTTTGCAAAGCGTCGCGCCCTGAAATCAGAGGGCGCAGGGAAGACCGGGTGCTCGCTGCACCCGCGGTCTCGTGTGCAAGATGCACAAAAAGAAACGCACACGAGCATACAGGTTCAGCGG